>Ga0183260_10005389_pt1 | contig 10060 bp, 9 predicted proteins | sample AntDrymUQ4972206_2_FD_129768 | JGI IMG/M metagenome (GOLD analysis project Ga0183260, IMG submission 129768) | Polar desert sand microbial communities from Dry Valleys, Antarctica - metaG UQ497 (22.06) (version 2) (version 2) | ecosystem: Environmental > Terrestrial > Soil > Desert | place...
CCGCCAGCCGGGCCACGTCGAAGCAGCTCATGCACGTCTACGACAAGCCGCTCGTCTACTACCCGATCGCCACGCTGCTGCACGCCCGGATCAACGAGATCCTCATCATCTCCACGCCTGACCAGCTGCCGCTGTTCGAGGCGCTGCTCGGCGACGGCGCCCAGTGGGGCTGCTCGTTCAGCTACGCCGATCAGCCCGAGCCGAACGGCATTGCGGCGGCCTTCCTCATCGGCGAGGACTTCATCGGCGGCGACGACGTGGCCCTGATCCTCGGCGACAACATCTTCTACGGCGTGGGCCTCGGCGAGCAGCTGCAGCAGTACACGACCCCCAAGGGCGCCGTGGTGTTCGGGCTCTGGGTTCCCGACCCTGAGCGCTACGGCGTCCTCGAGCTCGATGCCGACGGTGATGTCGTCGGCGTGCACGAGAAGCCGTCGGACCCGCCGTCCAGCTTCATGATCCCCGGCCTCTACTTCTACGACAACCGCGTGGTGGAGGTGGCCAAGGCCACCGAGCCGAGCGGTCGGGGCGAGCTGGAGATCAGCACCGTCAACGCCACCTATCTGGCCGACGGGGCCCTCCGGGTCTGCAAGCTGCCCTTCTCCACGGAGTGGTTCGACGTGGGCACCTTCGACGCCCTCCTCGACGCCCAGACGTGGGTGGCCAGCCACCAGCGTCGCAAGGGCCTCCTGATCGGCTCGCCGGAGACAGCTGCGCACCGCGAGGGCTTCATCACCAGCGACCAGCTGCGGGCGCTGGCCGCCGCCGACGACCAGGGAGGCGACTTGGCCAAGAGCGGCTACGGCGAGCACCTCCTGCGCTTCCTCGAGTTCGAGGAAGGCTGACGGCGTGGTACAGGTCACCGACCTCGAGGTGCGCGCCACCGCCATCGACGGCCTGATGCTCATCACGATGAAGCAGGTCACCGACGAGCGCGGCACCATCCGGGAGTTCTACCGGGAGTCGGCCTTCGCGGCCGCCGGGCTGCCGTCCCTCGGACCCTGGCTGCAGGTCAACGTCACCGAGACCCACCGGGGCGGCCTGCGGGGCCTCCACGCCGAGGACATGCACAAGCTGGTGGCCGTCGTGGCGGGGGAGGCGTTCGCCGCCTACGTCGACCTGCGCCCTGAGTCGCCGAGCCACGGAGCGGTGGTGACCGCCACGCTGACGCCCGGTTCGCAGGTGCTGGTGCCCAGCGGCATCGGCAACGGGTTCCAGGCCACCAGCGACGGCGACACCCAGTACCTCTACTGCTTCGACCAGGAGTGGGTGCCGGGCATGGCCGGCATGGCCTGCAGCCCGCTCGACCCTGCCCTCGGCATCGACTGGCCGTTGCCGATCGACCCGGCCGACCGCGCCCAGGTGTCGGCCAAGGACCTCGACGCCCCCCTGTTCGCCGATCTCATCGAGGACGACCGGTGAAGCTGCTCGTCACGGGGGGAGCCGGCTTCATCGGCTCCAACTACGTCCGCTACGTCCTGCGGGAGACCGACGACGAGGTGGTCGTCTACGACGCCCTCACCTACGCCGGCAACCTGTCCACCCTCAAGGACGTCGACGACGACCCCCGCTATGCCTTCGTGGAGGGCAACATCTGCGACCCCGGCCCGCTCGAGGCAGCCATGAGGGGCGTCGACGCCGTGGTGCACTTCGCGGCCGAGAGCCACGTTGACCGCTCGATCGTCGGCTCCGACGACTTCGTCAACACCAACTGCTTCGGCACCAACATCGTGATGGACACCGCCCGTCGCCTCGAGGTCGGCCGGGTGGTCCACATCGGCACCGACGAGGTGTACGGCTCGGTGGAGGAGGGGTCCTCCACCGAGGGCGATCCGCTCGAGCCGCGCTCGCCCTACTCGGCGTCCAAGGCCGGGTCCGACCTCATCGCCCTCAGCTACCACCACACCCACGGCGTTTCGGTCACCGTCACCCGGTGCACGAACAACTTCGGCCCTTACCAGTACCCCGAGAAGGCCATCCCGCTGTTCACCACCAATCTGCTCGACGGCAGCAAGGTGCCGCTCTACGGCGACGGGCTCAACGAGCGGGACTGGCTCTACGTGGACGACCACTGCTCCGGCGTGCACCTCGTGCTGCACGAGGGGACGCCCGGCGAGATCTACAACATCGGCGCCGGCAACGAGACGCCCAACCGGGTGCTGGTGGACAAGCTGCTCGCCTTGGTCGGCCAGGACGAGTCATCGGTCGACTACGTCGAGGACCGTCTCGGCCACGATCGGCGCTACTCGGTCGACATCGCCAAGATCACCGCCTTGGGCTGGGCGAAGCGGCGCACGCTCGACGAAGCCCTCGAGGAGACCGTTGCCTGGTACCGCGCCAACGAGTGGTGGTGGCGGCCCCTCAAGGCGGGGCGCTGAATGCGGGTCCTCGTCACCGGCGCCGCCGGCCAGCTCGGCACCGACGTCGTGCGTCACTGCACCGACGCCGGCGACGAGGTGGTGGCCTGCGGCCGCACCGAGCTCGACCTGACCGATCGCGACGCCGTCTACGGCACCATCACCAGCACGCGGCCCGACGTCGTGGTCAACGCCGGGGCGTGGACGGCGGTCGACGCCTGCGAGGCCGATCCCGATCGGGCCTTCGCCACGAACGCGCTGGCCGTCCGCTGGGTGGCGGCGGCTGCCCGCATCGCCGGCGCCCACGTCGTCCAGGTCAGCACCGACTACGTGTTCGACGGCACCAAGGTCGAGCCCTACGACGAGTGGGACCGGCCGTCTCCCCAGTCGGTCTACGGGCGCTCCAAGCTGGGCGGCGAGCGCGAGGTGGACCCGAGCCACACCGTGGTCCGCACCGCCTGGGTGTGCGGTGCCCACGGGCCGAACATGGTCAAGACCGTGCTGGGCCTCCTCGACCGGCCGGAGCTGGCCTTCGTCGACGATCAGCGGGGCTGCCCGTCCTTCACCGCCGACCTGGCGCCCGCCATCCGACGCCTCGCCGTCGCCCGGGTGCCGGGCGTCGTCCACGTCACCAACCAGGGCGCCACCACGTGGTATGGCTTCGTGCGCGACATCCTCGCGTCCGCCGGACACGACCCCGGCAAGGTGCGGCCCATCGCCACCGCGGAGCTCGATCCGCCCCGCCCGGCCCCTCGTCCCGCCAACTCGGTGCTGGACAACGCCGTCCTGCGCATGGGCGGCTTCCCGCTCCTCCCGAACTACCGTGAGTCCCTCGATCGCCTGGTGCAGGAGCTGAGGCGCGGATGAGCAGGATCGCGGTCATCGGGACGGGCTACGTCGGGCTCACCACCGGCGCCTGCTTCGCCCACATCGGCCACGACGTGGTCTGCGCCGACATCGACGCGGACAAGGTCGCCCGGCTCCAGCGCGGCGAGATCCCGATCCTCGAGTCCGGCCTGGACAACCTCGTGCGGGAGGGCCTGCAGGACGGGAGGCTCAGCTTCGTGGTCGGTGCCGCCCAGGCGGCGGCCGACTGCGACTTCGCCTACCTGTGCGTGCCCACCCCGCAGGGCGCCGACGGCTCCGCCGACCTGTCCTACATCGAGACAGCCGCCCAGGAGATCGGCCCCGTCCTGCCCACCGAGGCCATCGTCGTCAACAAGTCCACCGTGCCGGTCGGTTCGACGCGCGTGGTGGAGCGGGCGCTGGGCCGCAGCGACGTCGCGGTGGTGTCCAACCCGGAGTTCCTGCGGGAGGGTTCGGCCATCCACGACTTCCTGAACCCGGATCGCATCGTCATCGGGGCCGAGGACCAGGCCGCCGCCGTACGGGTCCAGTCGCTCTACCTCGGGATCACCGCCCCGGTCATCGTCACCGACCCGGCCTCGGCGGAGACGATCAAGTACGCCGCCAACGCCTTCCTCGCCACCAAGATCTCCTTCATCAACGCGGTGGCGGCCGTGTGCGAGGCGGTGGGCGCCGACATCAAGGACGTTGCCCTCGGCATGGGCTACGACACCCGCATCGGCCACGAGTTCCTCAAGCCCGGCCCAGGCTGGGGGGGCTCCTGCTTCCCCAAAGATACGAGGGCGTTGGTGCGGATCGCAGAGGACGCCGGGTACGACTTCGGGCTGCTGAAGGGCGTCGTGACCGTCAACGACGAGCAGCTGCACCGAGTGGCGGCCAAGGTGGTCGAGGTGGCCGGTGGATCGGTCGCCGGGAAGCGGATCGGCGTGTGGGGGCTCACCTTCAAGGCCCGCACCGACGACCTGCGGGAGTCGCCGTCGCTCTCGGTCATCCGGCACCTGGTCGACCAGGGCGCCAAGGTGCGTGCGTACGACCCGTCGAGCCCCGATGCGCTGGCGGGCATCCAGGTGGTGGACGACCCCTATGCGGCCGTGGACGGTGCCGAGGTGCTGGCCGTGCTCACCGAGTGGGACGAGTTCCGTTGGCTCGACCTCGACAAGGTGGCCGACCTGATGGCGGCCAAGAACATCGTCGATGCCCGCAACCTGATGGATCGGGCTGCCCTGGTGCGACGAGGCTTCGACTACCGCGGCATCGGCCGCAGCTGAGCTGACGGGTCAGGGAACCCGCTCGAGCAGGCGGTCGAGCTGCGGAAGGGCGGCCTGGTCGCTGTAGGCCGCCTCGAACGCGGCTCGGGCTCGCCGGGACGCTTCCCGATCGTCATGGAGGTCGCGGATGGCTGACACCACACCGTCGACGTCACCCTCGCGCAGGCTGCGGCCGACGCCGTGCTGCTTGATGGCCTCGTCCACGTTGCTGCCCTCGGGTCCGACGTATGCCACCGGCAGCCCCGCGGCCAGGTTGGCGTGGAGCTTCGACGGGCTCATCACGCCGAGCGCTCGCTGGTCGAGGGTGATCAGGGCGACGTGAGCACCGGCCATCACGGCTGGCGTGTCCTCCTTGGCGACGTACGGGTGGAACACGAGGTTGGTGAGGCGGCGCTGCCGAGCCGCCGTCTGCAGGTCGTCCCAGCGGGCACCGCCTCCCATGAAGACGAAGAGGGCCTCGTCGCCCAGCCGGCCGGCGGCGTCGAGGACGGTGTCGAAGCGGTGACCGACGCCGGTGTTGCCCAGGTACAGCACGACGGTGCGGTCACCCACATCGAGGTCGTCGTACCCGCTCCACGGGGCTACCGCGCCTGGAGGAAAAGACGCCATGCGCTCCCAGTTGGGGATGACCTCGAACCGCGGCCGGTCGGGACCGTCGGCGTACTGCGAGGCGAGGAGATCCACCATGGCGCCGTCGAGCCCCACCACCGACTCAACCCGGCGGAAGGTCCAGCGGTTGAGGCCGTGCAGCAGCCGGCTGACCGGGCGGCCCGGGGTGAGCTCGCCGAAGCGCTCGGCGGCGTCGGGGTAGCAGTCCATGCTCCACAGGACGATCCGGGCGCGTCGATGGAGGAGCCGGTGGAGCACGGCGATGAGGATCAGGAAGGGTGGGGTCGTCATGGCGATGACCACGTCCTGGCGGGGGAGGCGCACCATGCGGACGGCGCAGCCGACGGAGAACGATGCGTAGCCCAGCAGCCGGCGCAAGCGAGACGACTTGCCGAGGTGCGGTGTCCACACCCGGCGGACCTGCACCCGGGTCTCTACGTCAGGCTCTCTGGTGCGGGAGAGCCCCTCGAGGTACCCGGCCCGACCGGTGACGATGGTGACCTGGTCGCCCCTGGCGGCCCGGTGCTCGGCGAGGGAGGCCGCGAGCTGAGCCGTGGGACTGATGTCGGGGGCGTAGAACTGGTTGAGGATGGTCAGGCGCACTAGAGCTGCGCCGTCACGGCCGCCACCATCTCCTCGACGATGGCTGGGAGGGTGTGCTCCTGGCGCCAGCCGGGGAAGTGCTCCCGGAACTTGGCCATGTCGGAGTAGTAGCAGATGTGGTCTCCGATGCGGGCTCGCTCGTCGTAGGAGAGCGTGGGGCGCTGGCCGCCGGACGCATCGGCGATCAGGTCCACGCACTCGAGGAGGCTGGCGGCGTTGGCCTTCCCGCCGCCGAGGTTGTACGCCTCACCGGGCCGGGGGTTCTGGGCGAAGGCCCAGAAGGCGGCAATGACGTCGGCTGAGTGCATCTGGTCTCGGACCTGCTTCCCCTTGTAGCCGTAGATGGTGTAGTCGCCCGCCCGCAGGGCGGTGAGCACCAGGTAGCTGAGGAAGCCGTGGAGCTCCACCCCAGCGTGGTGCGGGCCGGTCAGGCAGCCGCCCCGGAACGTGCCGGTGCGCAGCCCGAAGTAGCGGCCGTACTCCTGGGTGAGGACGTCGGCGGCGACCTTGGAGACCCCGAAGACCGAGTGGGTGCAGTGGTCGAGCGACATCGTCTCGTCGATGCCCTCCACGAGGGCCGGGTCGTCGTAGTCGTAGCGGGTCTCTAGCTCGACCAGCGCCACGCGGTTGGGGTTGTCGCCGTACACCTTGTTGGTGGAGACGGTGATGAAGACAACCTCGGGCGTGTGCCGGCGGGCGGCCTCCAGCAGGTTCAGCGTGCCTCCGGCGTTGACGTCGAAGTCGTCGAAGGGCCGCGAGGCGGCCAGATCGTGGCTCGGCTGGGCGGCGGAGTGGATGATCAGCTCGTAGGCCTCCGAGCGGATCAGGTCCTCGACCGCCGTCCGATCCCGGATGTCGGCGTCGTGGTGGGTGTAGCGCCGGCAGGTTGCCTCGAGCCTGTGCCGATTGGCGATGGTGTCACCACCGGGCCCGAAGAAGTCGGCCCGCATGTTGTTGTCGACACCGTGGACGTCGAAGCCCAGTCCGTCGAAGAACTCCACCGCCTCCGACCCGATCAGCCCGGCGCTGCCGGTGACGAGCACGCGCATGGCTCGGGACACTACCGGTTGCCATGTCAGACTCGGCAGGCCGCCCATGCGAGTCGCCGTCACCCTCGAGCAGTGCTGGCACCGTGTGCCCGGTGGGACCGCCCGCGCCACCATCGACACCGTCGCCGCCCTCCAGGACCGAGGCGAGGTGGATCAGGTGGGGGTGAGCGCCTGGCACCGCCATCCCCCGCCCGCGCCCTGGCGGCCAGCCGTGTCGGTGCGCCAGCTCCCGCTGCCGAGGCTGGCGCTGTATGACGCCTGGCAACGGCTCCGCCACCCGATCGTGGAGCGGGCCACCGGCACCGTCGACCTCGTGCACGCCACCGCCCACGTCGCCGCCGCCTCTCGGGCGCCGTTGGTGGCCACGGTGCACGACCTCCACTTCCTCCACGAGCCGGGTCACTTCACCCCGCGCGGCGTATCCGTCTTCACCCGCTTCCTCGACCTCGTGCGGCAGGAGGCGGCCATGGTGGTGTGCCCCTCGGAGGCGACGGCGACGGACTGCGAGGCGGCCGGCATCGACCGTGCCCGGTTGCGCATCACGCCGTGGGGCACCGCGGCACAGGCAGTTGGCGCCGGGGAGGTCGGCCGGGTGCGTCAGGCCTACGGGCTCCACCGACCCTTCGTGCTCTTCGTCGGCACCCTCGAGCCGCGCAAGAACCTGGTCCGCCTCCTCGACGCATTCGGAAGGCTGGGCAACGTGGATGCCGACCTCGTGGTGGTCGGGCCCGTCGGCTGGAGCACCGAGCTGCCCCCCACGTCGGTGCGCCGCCTGGGGTTCGTGCCCCAGGCCGACCGGGACGCCCTCTATGCGGCTTCGGCGGCGGTCGCCTATCCCAGCCTGCGGGAGGGGTTCGGCCTGCCGGTGCTCGAGGCGATGGCGCAGGGCGCCGCCGTCGTCACCTCGTCCACCACCTCGACGGCCGAGGTGCTCGGCGATGCCGGGCTGCTGGTCGACCCGCTGGACGTGGACGCCATCGCCGACGCCCTTCGTCGTCTGCTGGACGATTCTGATCTGGCCAAGCGGCTCGGTTTGGCCGCCCGCCGGCGGGCGGCCACCTTCACCTGGGAGCGCACCGCCGCCGCCACCACCGACGCCTACCGAGCTGCGTTGGGGGGAGCCCGATGAGCACGGCGAAGGTCGGCGTCAACCTGCTCTGGCTGGTGCCGGGGGCGGTGGGCGGCAGCGAGCAGTCGACGCTGGCCACGCTGCGGGCGCTGCGCGACCTCGCCCCGGTCGACCTCGAGCTGCGGCTGTTCGTGCTGGCCCCCTTCGTGGCTGCCCACCCCGATGTCGTCGATGCCTTCCCCACCGAGGTGCTCCCGGCGTCGGGTCGGTCCCGGCTGGTGCGGGTGGCCGGCGAGGCGACCTGGCTGGCGGCACGCACCCGCCGTCTCGAGCTCGTGCACCACGCCGGGGGTACAGCCCCTCTACGTGGGAGCACGCCGTACGTGCTCACCGTGCACGACCTCCAGCCCCTGGAGCGCCAGGCCACCCACGGGCGCAGCAAGCGGGCCTACCTACGCGCCGTGCTGCCACGGTCGGTGCGCAGGGCACGGGGCGTGGCGGTGCCGAGCGACTTCGTGCGCCGATCGGTGCTGGAGCACCTCGCCGCCGAGGCGGGGAACGTGGTGACCATCGCCCACGGTGTCGAGGTCCCGACGGGCGGCACGACCTCCGCCAACGACGTGCGGGAGCGGTACGGGCTGCACGGGACCATCGTCCTCTGGCCGGCCATCACCTATCCGCACAAGAACCACGCCACCCTGGTCGAGGCCTTCGCCCGGGTGCGGGCGGAGCACCCGGACGCCGTGCTGGTGCTGCCCGGGGCCGAGGGCTCCTGCGAGGCCGACATCGCCGACCAGGTGGCCCGCTTGGGGCTGGGCGACAGCGTCCGCCGCCTCGGCCGCATCCCCCACACCGACGTGGTCGGGCTCTACGCCGCCGCCACCGTGGTGGCGGTGCCGTCCCGCTACGAGGGCTTCGGGCTGCCGGCGGCGGAGGCGATGGCCGCCGGGGTGGCCGTGGTGGCGGCCGACGCGACTGCGCTCCCGGAGGTGATCGGAGACGCCGGCGTGCTCGTCGATCCCGAGGACCCGGTGGCGTGGGGAGCGGCCATCGGTCGACTGCTGGATGACGGGGCCGAACGAGCGCGCCTCGTGGATCTGGGTCGCAAGCGGGTGGAGCGGTACACCTGGAGACGAAACGCCGAGGCCTTCGCCGACCTGTATCGGAGGGCGCTGGCGGGGCGGTAGGCCCGGCGCACGAATGGGTCGCATCGAACGGCGCTTGTAGGGTGGGCGACCCTATGGGCAAGGCATCCTCCTCCAAGAAGGTCGCGCGCGCCGCACGAGCCGGTGGCCGGGTGTCCTCCGGTCAGCCTCGTGGCCTGCTGTTCCCAGGCATCCTCACGCTGATCGTGGTGCTCGGCGTCGCCCTCGTCGTGTACGCCCGGAACGACCGGGCCAACGAAGACGTCGGTGGCGTTCCGCAGCTCGGCGACCACATCCACCAGGCCCTCGCCATCAACGTATGCGGCACCGAGAAGCCGGTGGTCCCAGAGTGGGAGCCGTCGCCCATCGGTCTCCACACCCACGGCGATGGTGTCATGCACATCCACCCCTTCTCGCAGCTCGGCGTGGGCTTCAACGCCACCCTCGGGCGCTTCATCGAGAGCGCCAGCGAGGAAGGTGGCCTCGAGTTCTCCCTCAGCGACACGAAGCTCGAGTACCTCGGGGAGACCTTCGAGGAGGGCGAGGCGGAGTGCGAGGGCGTGGACGATCCGGTGCTCCGGATGGCCTACTGGGAGAACGTGCAGGATCCGGCCTCCCTACCGGAGATCATCACCGGTGACTTCGGCGACCGGCGCCTCACCGAGAACGGCGCCGGCTTCACCATCTTCTACGGCGACCCCGACGCCGACATCCCGAAGCCCTCCAACGCTCCGCAGCTGGCCGAGCTGGGCGCCGCCGATGGTCCCCCCACGTTGGAGGATCCCGAGGTCGCCAACACCACCACGTCGACGACGGTGCCGGGTGATACGACCACCACCGCCGGCGACACCACCACGACCACCGCCGCGCCGTAGCCACGATGCGGGCGGTGGTCCTCGTCGGAGGCTTCGGCACCCGCCTCCGACCGCTCACGCTCACGCGCCCGAAGCAGATGCTGCCGGTGGGGAATCGCCCGATGATCGAGCGCGTCCTCGGCCATCTGGCCGGCCACGGGATCACCTCGGCCGTGCTGGCCCTCGGCTACCGGGCCGACGCCTTCCAGGATGCGTACCCCGCTGGCACCTGCGCCGGC
>Ga0183260_10005390_pt1 | contig 10059 bp, 8 predicted proteins | sample AntDrymUQ4972206_2_FD_129768 | JGI IMG/M metagenome (GOLD analysis project Ga0183260, IMG submission 129768) | Polar desert sand microbial communities from Dry Valleys, Antarctica - metaG UQ497 (22.06) (version 2) (version 2) | ecosystem: Environmental > Terrestrial > Soil > Desert | place...
GACTTCCTGTTCGGGCTCGAGGCGGCACTCTTGGTGGCATTCGCCACGCTCTTCGTGATCGTCTCGCTTTGGTTCGTGCTCCCGATCACGCGCAGGCATAGCAGCAGCGGCTGACCGGGTCGACGCCCCGATCGCGTCAAATCCGCTGATCCCCGACCGCCACCTGCAACGAGCTTCGTACCCCACTGAGGGTCGTTGTGAGGGGATCCACTGTGGACGAAGTCGATCATCGTCCTTCCAATGCCAGCCACGCCGAATCCACGTAACTCATCAGACGCCGGGCGTCAGAGCCCACGTTTCGCGACGGGCATGCTCCTAGCTGGCCGATACGAAGTCCTTGAGCGCATAGGGGAAGGCGGGACAGCGGAGGTCTTCCGTGCGCGCGACCATCGCCTGGACCGGATCCTCGCGATCAAGGTGTTGCGACCCCAATACGGTCAAGACCCCGAGGCCCGAGCTCGGTTCGCGGTCGAAGCACGCAGCGCGGCGGCGCTTGCCGTTCCGAACATCGTGCCGGTCTACGACTTCGGTGCGGCCGATGATGGGTCGCTGTTCATCGTCATGCGCTACATCGATGGACCGTCACTCCGTCGGGTCCTGTCCGAGCGGGGTTCCCTGCCGCCCGCTGAAGCGGTCGATGTGGTCCGCCAGGTCGCGTACGCTCTCGCCGCCGCCCACAGCAAAGATCTCGTCCACCGCGATGTCAAGCCCGGCAACATCCTGCTGGATGCGGAGGGCGTCGCGCATCTGACGGACTTCGGAACCGTCAAGGCCCTTGCGGGCGCACACGATCTCACCCGCACCGGAATGATCTTTGGGACAGCAGCCTATCTGTCACCTGAGCAGGCAACAGGCGGAACGATTGGTCCGCGCACTGATCTCTACGCCTTGGGCGCCGTCCTGTACGAGGCGCTGGCGGGACGGCCGCCGTTTGACGGCGACGACCCGACCGCGGTCGCATACCGCCAGGCACACCAGCCTCCGGCACCGCTGGCAGCCGTCGTTCCCGGCGTGGATCGAGAGCTGGAGCGTCTCGTAATGCAGTCCCTGGAGAAGGACCCGCAGCGACGACCCGCCAGCGCGCAGGCGGTCGCGACGGCACTGGAGTCGATCGCTCGGCGGCTGGCGTCCGCAACTCCTGCTGTGGCTTCTCTCGGCGCGCTGGCGCCGAACGACGAAGAGCCCGTGTCACCGCGTCACGAGCTGGCCAAAGAAACCACCCTGATCTCACCTGTCGAAATAAATGCGGTCAGCCCCGAAGACGCCACCGCCCGCTGGGCGGCGACCGCGCCGGCGGCGACCTCCTGGCCTTCCGGCGCGGCCCACTTGCGCCCCGGCCTTGCGAGCGAATCTGCGCTGCCCGCCCACGCTGGTCTTGCCCCACCGTCGGGACGCAATCGGGGAGCCGATGCCAGCCGGCGAGGCGGAACGGTGGCCGGAGTGGCCCTGGTCGCTCTGGCCCTGGCGGTCGTGACCGTAGGGACACTATTCGCGCTGAATATGCTCGGTGGCCGCACGGATTCCGGTGCGCTGGCTGACGTATCGCCCACTGCCCGGCCGGCACGGACCGCGCCCACGTCCGCACCGGTGATCATTCCTTCCATCCCCGACGCGACGGTTTTGGCCTCCCCACCGTTCGTGGTCACCTTCGCGCCGACACCCGACGTGCTGCCAACTGCGACCGAGCCGCCCATCGCCATCGCGACGGTTACCCAGCCGCCGCAGCCCCCGCCAACGCCGGCACCCGTCGCCACCCCCCAACCCACGCCCACGCCAACGCCGGCACCCGTCGCCACGCCCCAACCCACGCCCATGCCAACGCCGACGCCGCCCGCCACCCCCCAACCACCAACAGCTCCCCCGCCAGCGCCACAGGACGTTCACGCGGAGATCCCCGACCAGGCCTTCGTGGGTGACTACGACCAGGGGAATGGTCGTTACCACGGCCGGACCGCTGCGTGGGTCTACGGCCAAGGAACTCCGTACCACACGATGACCGCGCGGTTCCAGCTTACGCACCAGGGACAGGCTGTTGGCGTCGCAACGCTCCAGCTGGTCGGGCTCGATGGCGAGAACCCGATCAAGAACCGAATGTCGATCGTCCTCAACGGCGTAACCATTTACGAGGGGCCAAACCCTCTTCCTAACGACGAGTGCTGCGGGCCGTCCGGTCCCGGAAACTGGGGATCGGCTGCCTTCGAGTTCCCTGCCGAGTTGCTCCAGCAGGACAACTCGCTCGTCATCAGCAACCTGGAGTCGGCGGACTGCACGACGTGCCCCAAGTACGTGATGATCGATTACGCCGTCGTTGAGTACCGGGCGCAGTAGAAATCGATGCGCACGTTCATTCGCAACAACTCGCTCGGCTTGGCCGTGCTGATGCTGTTCGCGCTGACGCTCGGCGGACAGATCGTGGCCGGCTATGCCGAGGCGAATGACGACCGCGTGGCGCACAAGGAGGCGCCGATCGGATTGTCCAGCTATCTGGTCAGCGGCCATTTCATCGAGGCCGTGTTCGAGAATTGGGAGAGCGAGTTCCTGCAGATGGCGGCGTTCGTCGTGCTGACGGTCCACCTGCGACAGAAGGGATCGCCCGAGTCGAAGCCGCTCGAAGGAAACCAGCCGGTAGATAAGGAGCCCGACCCTCGCCGACGGCGCGCTCCCTGGCCGGTACGGAAGGGAGCCCTGGTCCTGAAGCTGTACGAGAATTCGCTCGGGCTAGCACTGATCGCGCTCTTCATTCTCTCGTTTGCTCTTCACGCTGTCGGCGGAGCGGCGGACTACAACGAGGAACAACAGAGCCACGGCGCCATCGAGCGGGTAGATCCGATCAGCTACATCGCCACGAACCGTTTCTGGTTCGAGTCGCTCCAGAACTGGCAGAGTGAGTTCCTGTCTGTGGGGGCGCTCGTGCTCCTGTCGGTCTTCCTGCGGCAAAAGGGCTCGCCCGAGTCGAAGCCGGTCGACTCACCCCATGACGAGACGGGCTCCGTGTGACGCTGCGGGACTGACTGCCGAGAGACTGATTGCGACCTTGCCGCGAGTGCGGCCGCCGCCCTGTGCGTGGCCCGTCCCGAGTGAGCCATCGCCTGCGCGGCCTCGCTCAGCTCGTAGATGCGCTCGACGACCGGGATGATGTTTCCGGCTTCGATCAGATCCTTGAGCGAGGCGGTCACGGAAGCGGCCCAAGGCATGCTCGCGCCGTTCCCAGTTGACGAATATCCGAACCTCACGGCATTCATCACCGAGCATGCGATGAGACCCGGCTATGACTACGGAAACGAGTTCGAGTACGGCTGGACCTGATCCTGGACGGCATCGAGCAACAAGTGCAGGCAGCATAAGCAGCACGTGACCAGCCCCACCCCATCCGGTGCCGGTGACGCGCCGTACGCCTGGCTAACGACCACCGGACGCCGAACTGGGCTGCCGCGCACAGTTGAGCTGTGGTTCGTGCTGGAGGGGAGGACCATGTACTTGTTGGCTGGCGGTCGGGAGCGCGCCCATTGGATCCGCAACGCAGACGCCGACCCACGTGTCAGCGTCCGCCTGGGGTCGAACGACTACGCCGGGGTTGCCCGCCGGCCTGAACCCGGAGGCGACGAGGAGATCAACGCGCGCCAATCGATGGCGGCCAAGTACCAGGGCTGGCAAGAAGGACGAGCGCTCAGCTCCTGGGCGGCGGAATCCACTTGTCTTGCCGTGGATCTGGGGGAAGTAGCGAGGTTGGCTGGCGAGGAAGGATTCGAACCTTCAATCCCCTGATCCAGAATCAGGTGCCTTACCGTTTGGCCACTCGCCAGTGACCGAAAGAGTCTACCAAGGGTTACCTTGACGCAGCCCGGCTGGGGCTGCCATGAGGTCGGCGCATGCCATTGATCCCGCCGCTGCTGCGCCGCCCGACCTTCCGCAACTTCTGGCTGGGCCAGACAATCTCGGTGTTCGGCGACCAGATCACACTGCTCGCGATCCCGATCGTCGCGGTGCTGTCGCTGCAAGCAAACCCCGAGCAGATGGGTCTGCTGACCGCGGTCGGACTGCTGCCGCACCTGCTTTTCTCGCTGCCCGCCGGAGTGTGGCTGGACAAGGTGCATCGCCGCCGGCGGCTGATGATCATTGCCGATCTGCTTCGGGCCGCGGTTATCGCGACCATCGCGATCACCTATGTCATGGGCAATCTCAGCCTCGAGCAGCTTTTCGTCGTAACTTTCATCGTCGGCTCGCTTGCGGTGGTGTTCGACATTTCCTGGAACACCCTCTTCGTCACGATCGCCGAGCGCGACGAGTACCTCGCGGCCAACGCCCTGTTCAGTGGCAGTAGATCGCTGGCCGGAGTTGCCGGGCCGTCGATCGGCGGCGCCTTGATCCAGTTCTTGACGGCCCCCGATCGCGATCCTGGTCGACGCGATCTCATACGTCGGGTCGGCGCTGTTCCTGGCCCGGGTGGATGCCGTCGAGCCGCCCGTCGTGCCGACCAGCGAACCGATTCGCGCCCAGCTCGCGACTGGCCTGGCATTCATCTTTCGCGATCCGATCATGCGCCCGACGATCATGTCAGCGGCAACGCTGAACCTCTTCAACTTCGGCTTCCACGCTGTTCATCCTGTACGTGACGACGTACCTGAACATTGCGCCCGGCCTCCTGGGCCTCGCACTCGGCGCTGGGGCTGTCGGGGCCGTTGCCGGAGTTCTGGTTGCGGGCCGGATAGGCCGCCGGATAGGCCTGGGTCCCGCATTCGTGTTCGGCCTGGTGGTATTCCCGGCCGCGCTGATCCTCGTCCCCCTCGCGGACTCCGGCACGCCGGTGCCGCTCATCCTGACGATGCTGTTCGTGATGGAGTTCTTCGCGGGATTCGGGGTGATGGTCCTCGATATCAACGCCGGCGCGATCATCCCCGCCAGGACGCCCGACCGCATTCGCAGCCGCGTGATGGGCTCATTCCGCTTCATCAACTACGGCATCCGCCCGATCGGCGCCCTGCTGGGTGGGCTTCTGGGCGGTCTCATCGGCGTTCGCGAGACGTTGTTCGTCGTCACCATCGCGTCGCTCGCCAGTGTGCTGTGGCTGTTCGGCACCCCAGTGCTTCGACTACGCGACACCCCCGACGCGGCGCCGGACGATTACACACCAGACCCCTGGCCGGTCGACCTATAGCAAAGGACCGGGTAAGCGCCCCAGCGCCCGCCCGGCCCTCCGTTGGGATTCTCGATCTCTGCGCAGTGAAGGACGACTGAGGGGTAGGTGGCGTGACGGGACGCCGTGATGCGGCCAACCACAAATGGAGGCTTCAGCGCGCCGTTGCAATCGCGGCGAAACGCGGAACCAAATGTGAAGCGGCTTGGTTGCACGCGTCGAGCCCTAGCGTCCGCAATGAGGCCCAGACCTTGCCGTCATCGAGCCGGTCACCAATACAAAGTCAGTTGGGAGGAAACAACAGTGGACGCATTGACGTTGCTCAAGCAGGACCATGAAATGGTCAAGAAGATGCTTGCCGAGGGCGAGGCGACGACTGAGCGAGCCGATAAGACGCGCACGGAACTGTTCGCGCGTCTCAAGAGCGAGCTCGAGATCCACGAGCGGATCGAGGAGGAAGTGCTGTATCCGGCTCTTCGCGACCACCCCAAGTCGAAGGAGATCGCCTACGAGGCGTACGAGGAGCACCACGTGGTCGACGAGATCCTCGCGGAGCTGGAGATGACGCCGACCAGCAGCCCCGAGTGGGGAGCGAAGTTCACGGTCGCCAAGGAGAACCTCGAGCACCACATCGAGGAGGAAGAAGGCGAGATGTTCACCAAGTCTCGCCAGATCTTCTCCGACGAGGAGCTCGAGCAGATGGGCGCGCGAATGGCTGAGATCAAGCAGCTGGCCAATCAGGTCGCCGCGTCGGAGGCCTGACCTACCTGAAAATGGGGGAGCGGCTAGATGTCGCTCTCAACGACGGGGAGGGTGAAGCCAAATTCGGCTCCGCCCTCCCCGCGTGGCCTGGCCCAGATGTGGCCTCCCATCGCCTCAACCAGGTTGAGACAGACGAAAAGGCCGATTCCTGCCCCGCCGGGCACCGCGCGGGCGGCGTCCGACCGATAGAACAGCTCGAAGAGCTTATCGGGGTCACTATCGGCAAGCCCCGGTCCCTCATCCAGCACGCGGACGATGACTTCGCCATCGCCTTCCTCGGCGGTGATCTGGACGCCGGTCTCGGCTCCGTTTCCGTAGCGCACCGAGTTGGTCAGGAGGTTGCGTACCACCTGCTCGCCATAAGTTGGGTCGCCGCGCACGGCGGAGAGGCGTTCGCTCAGGTTGAGCGAGACCTTGACGTCTGGTCGTTGACTTACGAAGGCGTTGACGACAGATGGCAACATGCGCTGGACGAGAATTGGCTCATCGCCTATTTCCACGCTCCCGCGTTCGATGCGGGTCATCACGAGCAGGTCCTCGACGAGGCGCGCCAGACGCTCGGATTCGATGCGAATGTCGCTGATGACCTCCTCGCGTCGGTCCGGCTCGAGGCCGCGCTGGAGGAGCTCGCTGCCACCGTAGATCGTCGTGATCGGCGTGCGCAGCTCGTGTGACAGCACCCCGAGGAACGCGTCGCGAGCCGCCCGCGCGGCCCGTGCTTGCGTGACATCACGCAGCACCACGACTGATGGAGCGCCGCCCATCTGGATGTCGTCGTTGGTGTTGGCGGCCCTATAACGACGCAGCTCGACCCATCGGCCAGTGCCGTTGAGCTGCACCTCGGGTGCTTCGACGTCAATCGCATCGGGCAGCTGTGTGACCAGCTGATCGAGGCCCACCTGTGCTACCAGGTCGTCGTCAGTGGCCGGGACCGCGCCGGCGAACATGCCTTCCGCGGCGCTGTTGGCCAGCTGCAGATTGCCGTCGCCGTCGAAAACGAGCACGGCCTCCGCCAGGGCTCCCAGGACAGCGTCGAGCTGCGCCCGGCGATCGTTTGCCGTCTGGTACAGCCGGGCGTTCTCGAGTGCGATGCCGGCTCGCGCGCCGAGCTCCTCCGCCAATGCCAGGTCCCGGGGCCCAAGCATCCTTTTCGATTCTGCGGTGACGAGCGACAGCGCGCCGATGGGACCTTCGCGCCCAACCAGCGGGACGGAGAGGTACCAATGCATTTCCAGCTGTCGGACGAGGTCTAACTCGTCATCTGGCAGATATGCGGCCTCGAGCAGCTCGGGTTTGATCTCGATCAGCTCAGTCGTCCCCTCGCGGATGACCCGCGCTGGGCCGGTGGGCGCATCGGCCGGGGGAGGTGGGCGCATGTCGCGGACTCTCAGCGCCAACTCCAACCGATCCGGGTCGGCGTGTGCCAAGGCGGCGTTGTCGATGCTTCCGTCCGCGGCCTTCAGGTGGACCGTGCAGTAATCGGCCAGGCGGGGGACCGCGAGGCTGGCAAGTCGGCGGGCCGCCTCTCCCAAGTCGAGAGTGTTCGAAAGCACAGCCACGGCCTCAGCCATGAATGCGCGCGATTCGCGCGTCCAGCGTTCATCGGTGATGTCGCGGAACGTGTTGACGACCTGCGTGATCTCGCCGCCCGAATCGCGCACGGCCGTTGCCCGAACAACCGACCAGCGCATATTGCCGGTGGCGTGGATCCGGAAACCCACCACCGCCTCGGGGTTCTCTTCGCCGGTCATGGCGCGCCGTCCCGGAAGCGCGTCGATTGCAAGCGGGCGCCCGTCATCGTTGAAGAGGTCGTAGCGCCCCAAAATCGTGCCCGACGCCTCGAGTAGCTCATCGGCGCTCGAATACCCCGTCAGCTGCGCGGCAGCGTCGTTGGCAAACGTCAGGCCCTGACGGGTGACCACGGTGATGCCCTCATCGATCGTGGACACGATTGCGGCTAGCTGGTCGCGCGACGCCCGCAGGTCGGCCTCCGCACGGAACCGAACGGCGGCGGCGGCGAGGACATTGGCGACGGCCTGCAGGAAGTTGGCGTCGTCAGGCGTGAAGCGTCCCACGGTGTCACTGAACGCGGCGAGGGCGCCATAGGGCCTGTCCTGGTCGCCGATTCGGACGCTCATGCTGGAACGCATCCCGTGGTCCCGCAGCACCGAAGACACCTTGAACCTGACTTCAGCAGACAGGTCTGCAACCAGCACAGGGCCGCCGCCGGCAATGGTGTAGCCCGCCTGTGACGCGGTCTCCGTCCCGACGACCAGCTGGCCCACGATGCCCGGCCGCCAGCCCAGGCCGGTGACGACCTTGAGGCCCGAGCCGTCGGGAAGGAGCTCGAGCACCGACACGAGATCCGTCCCGAGCACGCGTCCGACCAACGCGCTCGCCTCGACCAGGAGCTCATCAAGGGACTGGTGGCTGAGCGCGCTCTGGCCGATCTGGGCGATTGCCGCCTGTTGCGCCACGATTTGCGCAGCCGCCGAGCGCCTCCTGGGGGTGGCGCCGGTGCGCCCTTTCGGGCCGGTCGAAGGCTCGGGCACCTCTTGCATCGACGAAGCTTCCCCTCTTGGCTCGTGGCCGCGCGTCCGCGAGGATAGCGGTTGGCGGGACCTGTTCCTCGACGAAGGACCCGATCACCCGACGGAAGGCAGCTCCTGCTCGATGTCGAGCACCGGCTTGAACAGGTCGCCGCGCTCGCGGACCCGATCAATCATGGTCCGGATGTCCCAGCCATCCGGTCGTAGACCCGGATCGTCCAGCTCGTCCCACTCGATGGGTGCCGACACGGCCGCGTTCCCAACTGGGCGCACCGCGTAGGGGGCAACGAGCGTCTTGTTGATCGCGTTCTGGGTGAAGTCGAGCCGCGCCTTGCCGCCGCGCGCCGACTTGCCCCACTCCCAACTGACGAGGTTGGGCACGGCTGCCCCGATGGCTCGCGAGATGGCCTCCACCCACAGCCGGGTGTCCTCGTAGCTGTACATCGGCTTTATGGGGACCCAGATCTGGATGCCGCGCTTGCCCGTCACCTTGGGCCGGGCATTGACATGGAAATGATCGAGCGCTGCGCGGTAGAGCTTCGCAAGCGTGACCACTTCCTCGAAGGTCGTCTTCGGCCCGGGATCTATGTCGATGAGGGCATAGGTCGGCGACTGGTATGCGTCGACCCGTGACGTCCATGGGTGGACGTCGATGGTGGCATGGTTGGCCAGCCAGGCCATGGTCGCCACGCGATCGGCGACAAGGTACGTGCGCGATTCGCCGTCGCCAGCATCCGGGTACTCCCACCGTGCGATCCATTTAGGGGTGTACGGGGGAATCTGTTTCTGCCAGAAGCTCTTGCCGGTAACACCGTCCGGCCAGCGCCAGAGGTTCAGCGCTCTATCGCGCAGGTAGGGGAGCATCACCGGCGAGATCGTCACGTAGTAGCGGATCAGATCGCGCTTGGTGAACCCCGGCTCCGGAAACAGGACCTTGTCGAGGTTCGAGAGCGAGATCGTCTGCCCGCCGACATCCCACGTGCCGTCCTTGCCGAGAGCCTCGAGCGCGGCCATCTCCTCCGCCGTCGCCGCCTGCGGCGCGTCCGTCTGGTCGTCCTCCGCTTCGACGAACGGGTCGGCGCTGTGGGTGGCCGCCGTCATTCGCAGCATCGACTTTGTGGAGGCCGATTGTCGGGCCGACTTGACAGCAGTCGACTTCGCGCCGCCCGAGCTTTCACCAGCCGCCCGACTCGCGGCCACGCTCCTGTCAACGATTTTCGAAAGCTCCGCCTCTGCCTCGTCGACGGCCTCCACCGCGGACACCTCGCGCTCGCGCACGACCGTGCTCGGATCCTTGCCGATGTCGAGGCCCTTGTAGGCGGCCTGGCGCAGGTAGCCGTCTGCCGTCCATTCGCTGAATTCGACGCGCACCACGAGTCGGGGCTCCGACCAGCGCGCTGACCTCAATCGCGGGGGATTAGTGACAGGCGGCGCGTCGACGGCGTGCGCGTCGAGCTCCGCCTTGAGCCTCTGCCGCGTCTTGCCATCCAGCCCGCTGCCCACTTCCCCCACGTAACGCAGCTCGCGGTCCTCGTTCACGGCCAGGATGAGCGAGCCGATGTCCGCGTGAGTGCCCTTGCCGGGCTCGTAGCCGACGACGACGGCTTCCTGCTC
>Ga0183260_10005391_pt1 | contig 10058 bp, 8 predicted proteins | sample AntDrymUQ4972206_2_FD_129768 | JGI IMG/M metagenome (GOLD analysis project Ga0183260, IMG submission 129768) | Polar desert sand microbial communities from Dry Valleys, Antarctica - metaG UQ497 (22.06) (version 2) (version 2) | ecosystem: Environmental > Terrestrial > Soil > Desert | place...
AGCACGCACGCGGTCGCCACCGGCGCGACCCGGTTCTCCACTAAGAGCAGCTTCATCCCGTTCGCCAATCTGTACTCGCGGATGCCGTCCTCATCGGCGACAAACTCGATTCCGTCGGGCAATCTTTCATTCGACATTCTCGGTGTGACTCCTTCGCTTAATGCTTTTATCTTGGCGAGGCTCCTCAAAGATGTAAAGGGAGGAAGTCGGATTTGCGAACGGTCGGATCGAGATGTAGTTGTAGCGTTCGAGAAAATGTTGTGGATTTCCGCGCCGGAAGCGAGGCGGAAATTAGCCGGTGGTTTCACCACCGGAACTATGTCCCATATATGATCGCGCCCTGAAGGGGCGCAGGAGAGATTCGCCTGAGGCTGCGTCTGCCTTCCGGCGTCCCTTCGGGACGCGGAGACATTTCCGTACTGGCTTCCGGTGGTTTCACCACCGGCTAATTTCCGGCGTCCCTTCGGGACACAAATCGGGAAAACTTTTCTGAATTTCTAAAAGGCCGCTTTGCATTATAAAGTACTTGACAGAATTTCAAGGTAGATGTAGTGTTTGTTTCGTGACTGTTGCCCGCCAACTTAACCCGGACCGCACTCCCGAAGAGCCGCCCGCGCTGCATGACCGCGCGATGGACAATCTTCGGTTCATCCGCGAGACGATGGAGCGGGCGTCGTCGTTTACGGCCGTGCCGGGATGGGGGCAGTTGGTGATCGGAGTGACGGCGCTCGCCGCCGCGTGGATCGCTGCGCGACAGCCGTCGGCCAGACTATGGGTTACGACGTGGGCTGTAGAAGCATTTCTATCTTTTCTCATCGCTGGGTGGGCGATGCGCCGGAAGGCGCGGGCGGCGGATGTTTCGTTACTTTCACAGCCGGGGCGCAAACTGGCGGTGAACTTCTCGCCGCCGATTCTCGTCGGGGCGCTACTGACAATCGCGTTGTACCGCATCGGGGCGGTGAGTTTGCTTCCGGGCGTGTGGCTGTTGTTGTACGGCGCGGGCGTCGTTACCGGCGGAGCGTTTTCGGTGAAGGCCGTCCCCGTGATGGGCGTGTGCTTTATGACGCTCGGCGCCGTCGCGCTGTTCACATCACCCATCTGGGGAAACGCTTTTATGGCCGCCGGCTTCGGCGGGCTTCACATCATTTTCGGCGCACACATTGCGAGGAGGTATGGTGGCTAAGCGGAGCGCACTGGCGAAAAAGGACGAGGGTAAAAGCCGCGCGGGCGTGAACGCCAAAGAGTCTCTGCGCGGCGTGCGGGCGAGCCGTGCGGTGGAAACCGCGCCGGCTGACCTCGACCGCGTGATTCACGAGCGGGTGCGTTTGGCGATGATCAGCGCGCTCGCCGTCAACAAGTCTCTGACCTTCAATGACCTCAAAGGGCTTCTCAACATCACGGACGGAAATCTGAGCGTCCACGCGCGCAAGCTCGAAGAGGCGGAGTACGTCACCTGCAATAAGTTCTTCGACGGGCGCACGCCCAAAACGGAATACAGTTTGACGATTGCCGGACGGCGCGCCCTCGAACGCTATCTCGATCACATGGAAGCTTTGATTCGCGCGACGCGCGGACGCTGAGTCGGAAAACTGTCGGGCGTAAATTTTTTTGTGGGGATGCTTTATGATACAAAGGGCTTTGCATACTTCCCCGGCAAAAGGTCTACATGTCGCCATCATTATGGACGGCAACGGGCGGTGGGCGACCGCGCGGGGCTTGCCGCGCACTGCCGGCCACCGTGCCGGGGCCGACGCCGTGCGCCGCGTCATCGAGGCCGCGCCACACCTCGGCGTCGGCACGCTGACGCTGTTCGCTTTTTCTTCGGACAACTGGAAGCGACCGAAGCGCGAGGTGTGGGCGCTGATGCGTCTGCTCCACGGCTATTTGCGCGCCGAGACAAAGAGGTGTGTCGCGCACGGCGTCCGCGTCGGGTTCATCGGTCGCCGTGATCGTCTGCCGCCGCCGCTCCGCGCCGAAGTCGAGGCGGCGGAAAAGGCGACCATCGGCGGCGACGCTCTTCATCTCCGCATCGCCGTTGATTACTCGGCGCGCGATTCAATTCTGCGCGCGGCGGAACTCGTGCGCGGCGATGAAGAAGTAACCCGCGAAAATTTTGCGCGTCTGCTTGGCGAAGCGTGCCATGAAATAGTGCCTGCGCCGGACGTTGACTTACTAATTCGCACCGGCGGCGAGCGGCGTCTCAGTGACTTTCTTCTGTGGGAGTGTGCCTATGCCGAAATGCTCTTCGTCGCCGTGATGTGGCCGGACTTCGACAAGAGCGATCTGGAAAGAGCCGTCGAAGATTTTTACAACCGCGAGCGCCGCTTCGGGTGCGTACCTGAGAAGGCGAAGATGGCGGGCAATGTTCAGAGCGTTTCCAAATTAGGTACTAGCTAACGTCGGGAAGGAAGGGCAGAAGCCCGCGCGTCAGCAACGGCGTAACGGTCGCGCCCGAAGAGACGCCCTCCCTCACGGTCGGGCTTGCGGCCCGTTGAGGTTTCATGATGGTAACGAATTACGATGTCGTTGTAGTCGGTGCTGGGCTAGCCGGTCTTCGAGTGGCCGCATTATTGGGTGAGCGCGGCATGCGCGTTTTGCTTGTTGACCGTAAGGAATCATTAGCCGAGTCAATTCACACAACGGGCATTTTTGTGCGGCGGACGTTTGAGGATTTCAATTTCCCGGAAGCGTGCCTCGGCCCGCCGGTGCGACACGTCACGCTGTACTCACCAAAGCGGCGGGCGATGAATCTGGAAAGTTCTTTTGACGAGTTTCGTGTCGGGCGGATGGGCGCCCTTTATCTTCACTACCTCAACGAGTGCCAACGCGCCGGGGTGCAATGGTCGCCCTCGACGCGCTACCGAGGAAGCGAAGACGCGGGCGCGGTCTCAATCGTGCGGCTTGAGAGCGGCGGCCTTCAATGGTCGGTGCGAACCCGCTACGTGGTCGGCGCCGACGGCGCACAATCCCGCGTTGCGCGCGACCTCCGCCTCGACACGAACCACGAATGGATTGTCGGCGTCGAAGACGTTTACACGGGCGTCCCGCTCGACGGCCCGCCGCGCCTTCATTGCTTCCTCGACCCGCGACTCGCGCCGGGCTATCTCGCGTGGGTCGTGCAGGACGGCGAAGAGACGCACCTCGGCGTCGGCGGCTATGCCGCTCGCTTCGACCCGCTCCGCGCTCTCGAATCATTCCGCGCGAGCGTCGCGGACTTGATTGATTTGAGCGCCGCGCGCCGCGTCGAGCGTCGTGGCGGGCGCATCCCGGTCGGCGGCGTGCTGCGGCGCATCGCCGACCGGCGCGGCCTGCTCGTCGGCGACGCGGCGGGCGCGGTGTCGCCGCTCACCGCCGGGGGCTTAGACCCGTGCATGCGCTTGTCGGCGTTGGCCGCTTCCGTGATCGGCGAATATCTAAAGACAAGCGACCCGGCGACGCTCGCGTCATACTCCGGCGATTTGTTCCGCGCTCGCTTCGCCTCGCGTCTGTGGATGCGCCGCTTAATATCTTCGATTCAACATCCGGGCTTGCTTGAGTTGGGTTGTGCGACGTTGCGTCTGCCGCTGCTGCGCCGCGCGGCGGCGCACGTCTTCTTCGGACGCGGCTCGTTCCCCGACGTCGGACTGCAAACTGCGCCGGGGAAGACCCGCCCGGTGTTGCACCCACGCGCCGGCCAAATTACTCCGTCTTCATAACGGATACGGATCGTGCCGCCATTTTTACTTCTTTTCCGTGCCCCGGAGGTGGTGCTCATTAACATCATTCAAGTCCTGCTGAAATTAACATTGACCGGCGTCATGCTGCTCAGCCTCTCCGGCTCGTTGGGGCGCTCACACAAACTCTTCGAGCTGACCTCTCACTTCAAAGCCCAATACCTGATCGCGTCGTTCGTCTGCCTGCTCTCATTTTTCGTGCTCAAGGCGTGGCCGTGGGCGGCGTGCGCCCTGACATGCTTCCTTCTGAATCTATCTTTCTTGTTGCCGGTCTACTTCACGCACCGACAATCAATGCAAGACTTGAGTAATCCTCGGTTGAAGGTGATCCAAGCGAACGTCCTCTACGCCAACACCAACTACTCCGCGTTCATTGATTTCGTGGAGCACGAACGGCCCGACGTACTAATCGTGCAGGAAGTTACCGCCGCGTGGCTCAACGCCCTGCAAGCTTTGCGCGGCTACGAGTCAATCAGCCGCATCGTGCCGGAGGACGGCGGCTCAGGCATCGCCCTGTACAGCCGAATTCCTTTACGGAATCCCAAAATCATCTCGATGGGCGACGACAAGCGGCCCGGCATCGCGGCGACGGTCAATGTCAACGGAAGTCTCGTGTCGCTGCTCACGATCCACACTCACGCGCCGCTCCGCGAGGGTCATTTCGAGTACCGCAACGAGCAACTCGCGGCGGCGGCCCGGTACGTCCGACATTTGCCGTCCCCGAAAATTTTCGTCGGCGATTTGAACACTTCTTTGTGGTCGCCTTACTACTCTGACTTTATGCGGGAGACCGGACTCGTTGACGCGAGAGAAGGCTTCGGCGTGCTGCCGTCGTGGCCGACCTTCATGCCGTTCGGTTCGTTGTTGATGATTCCGATTGACCATTGCCTCGTCAGCCCCGACGTCAAAGTTCTGCACACCAGCATCGGCGCCGACATCGGTTCGGATCATTTGCCCTTAATCGTCGAGCTTGAAATTCCGGCGTCAGGGGGTCGAGAATACGACGAGTGAGAAACAGATGGTTCGACGGACGCGGAAAGGGAACTAACCGGCCGCCGCCGCGTGTTGACCCGTAACGTCCGCGAGGCGAAATACTGACGCCAATAAGGCGGTCTTCTTTCGTCGTGCGTCAGTTGATCAAAGGAGGCTTCGGTGGTCAAAGCAATGACCGAGCTTAATCTCACGCGCCAGCCCGACGGATTCGGTTCGGGAAAAGAGAGAAGGCGCCGGTGGTGGCGGCGGCAATTCGGGGCGGACGCCGGCGGCGTGCAGATTAAGTTCGATGTCGTGTTCGGGGTCGTCCTCCCTCTGCTCTGCCTTTACTTCGATCCGATTGTCTTCACAAACTTCGGAAGCGCGGGCGGAGGATTACTCGAAAGCTACCAACTGTTCGCCTATCTCGTAATTGCGTTAGAGGTTCTGACGCTCGCCGGGTGGCTCGCGTTGGGAAAACGCGCCGGGGTCTGGCGCGTCGCGCTCGGCAGTATCATGCTGGCGGGGGCGCTCTTCTCCTCAGTCATCGGCGTCATCCTCCTGCCCTTCAGTCTCATCGGCCTGCTGCTCCTGATCGGGGCGCTCGGCTTCGCCCCGTTCTTCTCCGCCTTCGTTTACCTGCGCAACGGCTGGAGGGCGGTGAAGTTCGACGGCGCGGGAAGTCCGCTTCACGTCAGCGTTCTCGGCGCGACGGTCTTAGGTTCCGTGTTCGTGCTGGGCGGGGCCGGGGCGGCGCAGTGGACATTCTCACGAATCGTTTCGCAATCGCTCCATCAAGTATTGAACGACGCCTCGCCGCAAAGCGCCGACGCCGTCGCGCGGTTGAAGCGCCTCAACATCTTCTCCGCCGAAGCGCCCGACCGCATAGCGCTTGCTTACCAGGCGGAAGCAGACCCGGCGCGTCGGGAACATTTGGCGAGGGCTTACGAAGATATTACCGGCTCCGATCTCGCCGAGAGGTTGCGGCGACTGGCGGATTAGGACTCACGCCGAAACACCTTCTTCGGGAACGCTTCGTTACCCGACTCAACGCTACAACGGAAAGTTGGACTGCTAAGGTATTGACTCAAGAAGCCTTAATAATTCTATCGAAAGGTGACATATGAAACTTTCTTTTGCGCGTCTATACGGCAATGTTTTGGCAAACGCTTCAGTTGCCGGATTAACATTAACCGAAACGTCATATGCTCCAAGCCTCAAACTTCCGAAGCACTCGCACGAGCAGACATACTTTTGTTTTGTTCTGGAAGGCGGTTTTACCGAAGTTTATGGAAGACGCTCTCGCTCGTGTCGCCCGTCAACGCTTGTTTTCCATCCGGCGGGCGAAACGCACTCGGATTTCTTTCATGCCGATTCACGTTGCCTCAACCTTCAGATGAATGCTGCGTGGTTGGAGCGCGTCAGCCGAGAGACGAAGGTGCTAACTTCGTCGGCGGATTTTTGCAACGGTTCGTTAGTTCGATTGGCGGGGAGGCTCTTTCGTGAATTTTGCAATGGCGATGTTTTTTCCCGGCTTATTATCGAAGCTCTCGCGCTTGAGATTTTGGCTGAAGCCTCACGCCATTCTCTGAAAACCGCTCCGCACGCTGCGGCTGCTCCGCGCTGGCTTGAACAAGCGCGCGAGCTTCTCCACGAGCAATTTTGTGAGCGTCTGTCCCAAACTGAAATAGCGGAGTTGGTTGGTGTGCATCCAGTTCATCTTGCCCGCGAGTTTCGCCGCTTTCACGGTTGTACAATCGGCGAATACCTCCGCCGATTGCGCATCGAGTTCGCTTGTCGTCAGCTTTCTGCGTCGGACGTTTCGCTCAGTGAAATTGCTCTTACCACCGGATTTTTCGACCAAAGCCATTTTACGAGAACATTCAAAGCGCTTATCGGGACGACTCCGAACCAATACCGCATTGCTTCTCGCTTGCGCTAATCCGACGTTAAATGAATACAATCGCGTTTCTTCGGTGCAATAACTCAGGCGTTGCGGCGTGATAGTTTTGTTCTATGAAATACACCGTCGCCCTTTTTTTGTTGATGTTCTTCGGTTCGATTGAGATTTGCACGGCACAAACTCCCACAACATCTCCGCGTTTCAATTCAGTTCCGTCATACGAATTGTCAGTTAATCTTTCGCCCGATGCTCACCGTCTTGAAGCGACGGGGACGATGCTCTTACCCTCTTCAAGCGAGTCCCGGCAAGTAGTCAAATTAGTCTTGAGCGACATGATGCGGAATCTGCGGGTGGAGATTATAGAGCCGCGAGCCAGCGCGGGAACGGCGCGACTCGAACAACAATTGAGCGGCGAAGCGGTTACTTGGACGGTGCATCCGGCGCGACCGATTCCGGCGGGCGAAGCGGTGCGCCTGCGCTTCGCTTACAATGGCGGCGAGCAAACGCGGCTCGTTTTTTACATTGGCGCGGAAGGCTCTTTCGCGGGCGGCAACAGCACGGCTTGGTATCCGCAGATTGAACGCGATGCACGCGCGATTGGCACGCTTCGCTTCTCCGTTCCGGCAGGCTACACCGTGTTCGCGCCGGGCGAAGAAATCAGTGGAAGCAGCGGCGAACCTCAACCGACGGCGGGCGCAACATTCGGGTTCACAATCACACGCCCATCCTATTTTTCATTTGCCGCCGCACGCTACACAGTCGAACGACGGCGCAGCAGTAACCGTACCCCGGCATCCGCCTATCTTCTACGTCCGCGTCCGCGCATCGGAAACTTCCTCGACAACTGCGCGCGCGTGCTTGATGCGCTCACGCAAGAATTCGGGGCGAATCCTTACGGCGAGTTCGCGCTGGTTGAAGTGCCGACCGAACAAGCTGGACGCGCGCGCTTCGACGGCGCGAGCGGCGAAGGTTTTATCTTCTCCAACGGCAATTTTCTCGACGCAGATTTTAACGTCGCATACTACGGACACGAGATAGCTCATCAATGGTGGGGCGTAGCGATTGGCAGAAAGTGGTGGGAAAGTTCGCGCGGGCGATTGATGCTTGACGAAGCGATGGCGCAATACGGCTCGCTCCGCGCCGTCGAAACGATTGAAGGCACGCGCGCCGCCGAACGCTATCGCCGCACGGGTTATCCCGGCTACATAGATTTTCACAACGCCGACGGTTATTTCATGGTTGAGGCGGGCGGCTTCGACCACAAGTTGTCGGATTTACCCGACGGAGAAATCTCACGCATCATCGCCGATAGCAAAGGCTTTCTCGTATTCGATATGCTCTCGCGCACCGTCGGACGCGAAAACTACCGCCGCGTTCTTCGCGGCATCGCGCGGCGATACGCATTCGACAATCTTTCGTGGGATGAATTTCTGCGCCTCGTCGAAACCGGCGCGGGCAGAGACCTCGATTGGTTTTACGCGCAGTGGTTCGAGCGCGCGGGCGCGCCCGAATGGAAACTTGAGTGGCGGCAGGAAGGAAATTCGTTGCGCGGCGTAATCACACAATCGCCGCCTCACTACCGTGCCACCGTCGAACTACTTATCGAAGGCGACCGGCGGAATCTCGCGCCGGCAATCGAGTTGCGCGGAGAGCGCACCGAGTTTGTTTTCCCGGTCAACTTTCGCGTGCGGGCGGTGACGGTTGACTCGCACTTCCTCGTTTTACATCGAACGCCGGAGTATCGTGCTTTGCGTTCGGCAATGGGCGCATATTTGCGCTCCAACATCGAGCGCGAACAGGGAAAGTTTGACGCGGCGGAAAAGTTGTTACGTGACGCCCTAGCTCAAGAAGCTACGCCCGACTTTTACGGCGCGCGCTTCACTCTCGAACTCGGCTTAGGACAATTGTTGCTCGCGCAAAACAAGTTCGCCGAAGCGAGAGAACATTTGGAAGCCGCGATAGCGAGTCCGTCCCGGCGTGCCAACGTCTTGCCTTGGGCTTACTTTTATCTCGCCAGAGTCGCTAAAGAATTAAATGATGTGATACTGCTGCAACGCGCCGTTGACGGCGCAATCACGGCGGATACAGGCGTCGGCGGGCGGACGGGAGTATCGCGCCAAGCTCGCGCTCTGCTGCCAACCAGTCGGAACGGTGAGCAATAAATTAAGCAATGGCGTTTCATCAGTAACGGCGCAGCACAACAAGTCGTTGGACGCGAGGGCGGAACAGCGACTTTCTTATCGCGTCGTCCGTTAAACCTTAGCGGGCTTGGTGGCGTTTTCGCCCCACGTCAACTCCGCCGTTATACCGGATTGCAAGGAGAGAGTTGAGAGTTCAAACTTTCGTCTACTGCTCCCGCGCGTTAGGGCAAACTAAAGTTTGAACTCTGAATTCTCTTTCGTCCGCGACTCGGTATTAGCGACCGGGCGCACGCCGCGTCGGATGCGGCGCTGTGGGCTGCCACAGTCGGCGGGTGTGGCGGCGTCCGCTGTCGGCGCGGGGCGGCGTGAGTTTTAATAATGCGCAGTTGATGAAGGAAATGGTGAAGGGGCACTGTCAGATTATGCTCAAGCGAATCACCGCCATCATTCTCATCTTCGCCTGCGCTTCCGTGGCGTGGATGATCTTGGGGGCGACAATCTTTTCACGCACCTACTCGTCCGACGACGCGCTGGAAGGCCGCGTCGTCTCGACGTGGGGGGCGCCGCACAGCCAGTCGCCGCCCGTCGCTTCGAGCGAGCGCATCGTGCCGAAGACGACGGAGACAATCGAGAATGGCAGGAAGAAAGTTTTGACCGAGCAGGTGAAGGAGATCGCACCGCTGACGCTTGAGAGCAGCCGCGTCAACGTCGCGCTCGATCTCGATCATCGTCAGAAAGGACTCCTCTGGTACAGCACTTACAAAATCCGCTTCGACGGCATCTACGCTTTTCGCAACTCGACGGAAGGCGAGCGCGTGACGTTCACGCTGAAGTTTCCCGCCGACCGCGCGATCTATGACGACCTCGTGTTCACGATTGACGGCGCGGCAATCGCGCTCCAGAACGCGAACAACTCCGCGAGCGGCGAGGCGAGCATCGCTCCGGGAAAGACTGTCAATCTCAGAGTCGCGTACCACTCGCAGGGACTTTTAAACTGGCGCTACAACTTCGGTGGCGACGTGGCGCAGGTACGCGACTTCTCGCTGCGCATGACGACCAATTTCAAAGAGATAGATTTTCCCGAAAACACGATCTCGCCTTCAGATAAGCGCGAGACCGCCGACGGGTGGGAACTCGACTGGGACTTCAACAACCTCGTCACCGGCTATCAGATCGGGATGACGATGCCGGAGAAGTTGCAGCCCGGCCCAATGGCGGGGCGCATCAGCTTCTTCGCGCCGGTCTCGCTGTTCTTCTTTTTCTTCCTGATGTTCATCATCACGACGATGCGCGGAATCGAACTCCATCCGATGAACTACTTCTTCCTCG
>Ga0183260_10005392_pt1 | contig 10055 bp, 10 predicted proteins | sample AntDrymUQ4972206_2_FD_129768 | JGI IMG/M metagenome (GOLD analysis project Ga0183260, IMG submission 129768) | Polar desert sand microbial communities from Dry Valleys, Antarctica - metaG UQ497 (22.06) (version 2) (version 2) | ecosystem: Environmental > Terrestrial > Soil > Desert | place...
CTCGAGATCGAGCTCACCGGGAGCCGGCTCGGCGTCCGCACCGGCATAGCCGGACACCCAGTCGCGTTCTGGGCCGTCGGCAGCGGCGTCCGGCTCCTCGTACTCGTGGGAAGCAGTCATCGTTGTCGGTCATCGTGGCACGGATCGGCGCGAGTCTCACCTGAGTTCCGCGGGACCGGCCGGGTCAACCGAACGGGTACGTGCCTTCGGCGACCAGGACGGCGGGGCCGGTGAGCTCCATCCGACCGTCGCTACCCACCTCCACGGCGAGCGCCCCGCCGGGCGTGGTCACCGTCACTTCCCCGGGCCGCCCTCCGGCCACGGAGAGGGCCACCGCACACGCACCGGTGCCACAGGAGCACGTCTCGCCGACGCCGCGTTCGAAGACCCGCATCGCCACCGCAGCCTCGCCGGTAAGTACGGCAAACTCGATGTTGACGCCGTCGGGGAAGTCGGCCGGATCGTACTCGGGGGATGCTAGCAACGGCCCGGCGTCCGCCAGCGCCTCGACGAACACGACCGCGTGCGGATTGCCCGTGTCCACGTGCACGGCCGGCCAGCTCCGCCCGCCGACCCCGATCTTGACCTCACCGCCGACGGCTCCGACGCCCATGTCCACGCTGAGGCGCCCGTTGTCGGCCCATAGGACCACCTTGGCGCCGTCCCGGGTCCCGATCACCGCCGGCTCCGCGGGATCGACCAGGCCGGCGGATTCGAGGTAGCGGGCGAAGACGCGGATGCCGTTGCCACACATCTGCGACCGCGAGCCGTCGGCGTTGTGGTAGTCCATGAACCACTCTGCCCCGGCGTCGGCCGCAGCCGCGGCCGCGGGGTCGTCGGACGCCGAGCAGCGGACGACGCGAAGCACCCCGTCGGCCCCGATCCCCCGTCGGCGGTGGCACAGCTCCCGTACCAGCTCGGGCCTGAGCTCGCCATGCGCGCTGCCCTCGTGGTCCGGCAGCAGCAGGAAGTCGTTTTCGGTGCCGTGCCCCTTGAGCCAACGGAACGTTGCCACCATGCTGATCAGCGTACGGCGGCTGCCGCACAGCCGGTGGTGACGCGACGGCGCGCCGCACCGGTCGGCTCAGCGAGGTGACCCATGGCACGACCCGTCCACTTCGAAATCCACTCCTCCGACCCGGAGAAGGCGCGCGACTTCTACGGCTCGGTGTTCGGGTGGACCTTCCAGCAGTTCGAGGAGCACCCGTACTGGTTGGTGATGACCGAGGAGCCGCACGAGCACAGGGACGACGAGCCCCATGAGCACGAGCCGGGCATCAACGGCGGGCTGATGCCGCGGCCTGACCAGGGCGACCGGATGAACGCGTGGGTCTGCACTATGGGTGTCACCAGCTGCGACGAGACGGTGCAGCAGGTCGTCGATGCCGGTGGGACCGTGGTGATGCCGCCCGAGGACATGCCTGGTGTCGGACGGATCGCCTACGTCCTCGACCCGGACGGCAACACCTTCGGCTTGTTCCAGGAGCTGGAAACCACCGGCTGAGTTGCATCAGCGCCTGACCAAGCCGAGTGCCCGCTCGAACAGGTCGGATGCGTCGTACGGCAGCCAGGTGATGCGCGGGTCCTTCCGAAACCAGGAGTCCTGCCGTCGGGCGAACCGGGTTGTCGCCCGGACGGTGTCGGCCTTGGCCTGCTCGGCCAAGCATTCGCCGGCCAGGTGGCGCAGCACCTGGGCGTACCCGAGTGCCCGGCACGCAGTCCGGCCCCGCCGCAGCCCGACCGCCTCCAGGCGGCGCACCTCGTCGATCAGGCCAGCGGTCCACATCGCGTCGACGCGGCTGGCGATCCGCTCGTCGAGGGCGTCTCGCGGTACGTCGATGCCGAGCTGGACGACGTCGGGGAAGGCGTACTCATACGGCGGCAGCGCCGCCGTGAACGGCCGGCCGGTCAAGGTGACGACCTCGAGTGCTCGGACGATGCGCCGGCCGTTGGTGGGCAGGATACGCGCCGCCGACTGCGGGTCGGCCGCGGCGAGCCGCCGGTGCAACGCCGTCGCGCCGACGCTGGCGAGATCGGCCTCGAGGCGCTCGCGCAGCCCCTCGTCGGTCCCGGGGAAGTCGAACCTGTCGAGCACCGCCCGGATGTAGAGCGCGGACCCGCCGACCAGAACCGGCACGGTGCCGCGGTGGTGGCAGCCAGCGATGGCGACCCGGGCCCACGACTGGAACTCGGCCACCGTCGCCGGGGCGGTGACGTCGACCAGGTCGAGCAGGTGGTGCGGCACGCCACGACGCTGGGCCAGTGGCAGTTTCGCCGTCCCGATGTCCATTCCGCGGTAGACCTGCATCGAGTCGACGCTGACCACTTCGCCCCCGAGGTGCTCGGCCATGGCCACCGCGAGAGCGGACTTCCCGGCCGCGGTGGGGCCCACGATGGCGAGGACTCGAGGCACGCCGGTAGTTTGGCAGTCAGCAGCACGCGGCAACCGACCCACAAAGGGGCAGTCATGGGAATTCTGGATAAGTTCAAGGGCACCGCCAACTCGCTGCGGAAGTCAGCGGACAAGGCACTCGACCAGCACGGCGACAAGATCGCGACCGGCGTCGACAAGGCTGGCGGGGCAGTCAACAAGGCCACCAAGGGCAAGTACGCCGACAAGGTCGACAAGGGCGTCGGCTTGGCCAAGAAGCCGCTCGTCAAGGACGCAGCCGCGCCGGGTGCCGCCGGGACCGGCTTGGCCGGCGACCCCGTCGACCCGAGCGACCCGATGGCCACCACACCGCCGCCACCGATGCCGAGCGCTAGCGACCCGATGGCCACCACACCGCCGCCACCGATGCCGAGCGCTAGCGACCCGGTGATCGACGACGGCACCACCGACCCCAAACCCCCGGGGACCAGCGGTGGTTCGATGCCTGGTACTCCCCCGGCGAGCAGCCCCTGACCCTCGGCCGCTGATGCACCGCAGCCGGATCGGCGTCGTCCTCATCGATCATCCCGAGGACGCGTACTCCAGAGCACGGGATACGAGTTGTCGTTGGGGTTGCGGGCGTCGGACCCACCAGAACTTGTAACTCGGCGGTATGGGAGGAGGCCGCCGTCACCCGGCGTCGATCTCCGGTCCGGCGCATCGGCGCCGGCGACGTACCAGCCGTGCCAGCGTCGGATTAGCTCCCGGTCGCGAAGCGCGCCAGTGTGACGTCGATGGTGACGCCGGTGCCCTGTGCTGTTTGAGGCGTCATGCAGTCCAGCACGAGCGAGCACCCGAATGTGGTAGTTGACCTGTGGCGACCTGGACCCATCGCGTCCGCGATCTCAACTCAGCACTATGCCCCGCCGAGTGGCGTGGCGTTGGCTAGTTGGGCTCTGTACCAACTGGTACCTGTCACTCGGTGGATGCGGATCGGGTCGCTGCAACCGGCTGTGGACAGCGCCCCAGATCATGCTTTGCGCCCCTACAACACAGGTGTGACCCGACCGGCAGACATCCCAGGGGTCCTTCGCACGGCACCGTTTACCACTGCCATGGCGCGTGCGCATGGGGTCAGCGCGCAGACCCTGCGTGGGTCACGCTTCCGACACCCCTACCGAGGCGTCTTGGTCTGGCACCTTCTTCCGAGGGACCTTGCCACCCAGGTTGACGCCGCTCGACTGATCCTGCCGGCGACCGCGATGGCGTCCCATCTCACCAGTGTCGAACTTCTCGGCGGCCAGGTGCCGTGGACTCCTCGCCCTCACTTTTGGGTACCAGCCAGCCATGCGGGCCGGTCCGTTCGCGGCCTCCACCTGCACGCGTACGACAGGCGTCCGGCCGGTGTCGAGGTGGACGGCCGGATGCTCACGGCGCCGGGCAAGACGTTCGTCGACTGCGCCACACAGCTGAACCTCGTGCAGCTAGTCGCCGTCGGGGACTCGCTCGTTCGGCGTGGTTGGATCATGCCTGAGCACCTGCGGTTGGTCGCATTGGAGGCTGCTCGACGCGACATTCGCAAGGCCCGCCTAGCCGCTCACTTTGTCCGCGAACGCGTCGATTCATGGCAGGAGAGCCGCACCCGGATGCTGATCGTGCTCGGTGATCTTCCGGAACCGGAGACCGGCCTTCCGATGCATGACGAATCCGGTGGCTGGTTGGCCACGCCGGACCTGTCGTACCGGGGCGTGAAGATCGCTATCGAGTACGACGGCGGGCATCATGACGAGGATCTAGTGCAGCGCGACCGCGACGTCATGCGCGATGAGAATCTGCGCGACGATGGCTGGATCGTGATCGTCGTGCGGGCGGCTGACCTGCGGCTTCGGCCGGCGGTGACGCTGATGCGCATCCTTCGGGCGCTACAACAGCGTGGACACCCGAGCGTGCCCTGCTGGCCGTCCGACGGGTGGCGACCGTACTTCCCAGCCACCCCATTTTCGAGCCCCTCCCGTTGAAGAACGGGCCGCGGCTCTGTCGAAACCCGAGAAACCGTTGGTCCAGAGGCCGCCGTACCAACAACGACTCGTAACTCGGCGGTCAGGATCGGCCTCGGTGGTCAGGAGTGGCGTCGGCGCTCAGGGCGTCGATGGACAGGCGGACGGTGGGTATACCGAGCGACACAGTCCCCGGTGCCGCCGGTGCCGGCTCGGTGCGCGACTGCCATGCATCTCCGGCTCGGGTCCGGCGTACGCCGATGACCGGTGCGTCGGAGACGAGATGGTGGGGCGCGGCATAGGTGATCTCCACCTCGACCAGGTCGCCCGGACGCACGGCCAGACCGGCCGGCGGGGTGAAGTGCACCAGCCGGTTGTCAGGCCCACGCCCGCTCAGCCGGTGCGTGGCCGCATCCTTGCGACCCTCCCCCGAGGCGACGAGCAGCTCGACCCGGTTGCCGACCAGCGCCCGGTTCTCTGCCCAGGCGATGTCGTCGACTTGCGACACCAGCCGCTCGTACCGCTCCTGCACAACGTGCTTCGGCAATTGGTCGGGCATCGAAGCAGCCGGGGTGCCCGGGCGCTTGGAGTACTGGAACGTGAACGCGCCGGCGAAGCGCGCCTGCTGCACGACGTCGAGCGTGTACTGGAAGTCCGCCTCGGTCTCACCGGGGAAACCCACAATGATGTCGGTGGTGATCGCCGCCTGCGGCATCGCCGAGCGGACCTTGTCGATGATCGCGAGGTAGCGGTCACGCCGGTACGAGCGGCGCATCGCCTTCAGCACGGCGTCGGAGCCCGACTGCAGTGGCATGTGCAGCGACGGCATGACGTTGGGCGTTGTCGCCATGGCCTCGATCACGTCATCGGTGAAGTCGCGCGGGTGCGGTGACGTGAAGCGGACCCGTTCGAGCCCCTCGATGTCCCCGCAGGCACGCAGCAGCTTGCCGAAGGCGAACCGGTCACCGAACTCGACGCCGTAGGAGTTGACGTTCTGCCCGAGCAGGGTCACCTCGATGACGCCCTCGGCGACCAATGCCTCGATCTCCGCGAGCACGTCACCAGGCCGCCGGTCCCTCTCCCGCCCACGCAGGCTGGGCACGATGCAGAACGTGCAGGTGTTGTTGCACCCCACGCTGATCGCCACCCACGCGGCATACGCTGACTCGCGCTTTGTGGGCAGCGTCGACGGGAACACCTTGAGTGACTCGAGGATCTCCACCTGCGCCTCCGCATGGACGCGGGCGCGGTCGAGCAACGCCGGAAGCGAGCCGAGGTTATGGGTGCCGAAGACGACGTCGACCCAGGGTGCCCGACGAGTGATCTCGCCACGGTCCTTCTGTGCCAGGCAACCTCCGACGGCGATCTGCATGCCGGGGCGACGGGCCTTGACAGACGCCAAGTGACCGAGGTTTCCGTACAGCCGGTTGGCGGCGTTCTCCCGCACCGCACAGGTGTTGAACACCACGACGTCGGCGGTCTCGCCCTCCGCAGCGGCGGCGTACCCCGCTTCTTCGAGCAGGCCCGAGAGCCGTTCGGAGTCGTGCACGTTCATCTGGCAGCCGAACGTGCGCACCTGGTACGTACGGTCGGACGAACGTGGGCTCACAGCATCGGAAGTCACGACACCTCACGTCAGTCGGCAGCCGTCGCATCGTATCGAAGCGCCGCGTGCAAGCCGCAGATCGCCGAGTCGGCGCTCTATTCCTGAGCGGTGGCGGTCAGGTACTGCCCGCGGGCTTCGCGATCCACTATCGTCCGGACATGGACGAGGCGGCTACGGACGTCGCGACGAAACAAGATGGGGCTCGCCACGGCGCCGTCCAGCTCGACGATGTGAACAAGTGGTTCGGTGAGCTGCACGTGCTCCAAGACATCAACCTCACCGTCGGGCCGGGCGAGGTCGTGGTGGTCATCGGACCGTCCGGGTCGGGCAAGTCGACGCTCTGTCGGGCGATCAACCGGCTGGAGACGATCGACAGGGGCACCATCACCCTGGACGGCACACCGCTGCCGGCCGAGGGTAAGGCGCTGGCCAAGCTCCGGGCGGACGTCGGCATGGTCTTCCAGTCGTTCAACCTCTTCGCGCACAAGACCGTGCTGGACAACCTCACTCTAGGCCCGATCAAGGTTCGGGGCACCGATGCGTCTCGAGCTCGGGAGCGGGCCCGAGAGCTGCTCGACCGGGTAGGCGTCGGCGACCAGGCCGACAAGTACCCGGCGCAACTCTCCGGGGGGCAACAGCAGCGGGTCGCGATCGCCCGCGCCCTCGCGATGGAGCCGAAGGTGATGCTCTTCGACGAGCCCACGTCGGCCCTGGACCCGGAGATGATCAAGGAGGTCCTCGACGTGATGGTGGACCTCGCCGCCGGTGGCATGACGATGATCGTCGTCAGCCACGAGATGGGGTTCGCTCGTACCGCCGCAAACCGGGTGGTCTTCATGTCCGACGGCCAGGTCGTCGAGGAGAACACCCCAGACCAGTTCTTCACCAATCCGCAATCGGATCGGGCCAAGGACTTCCTTGGCAAGATCCTGCGACACTGATTCGTTAAGAAGGGAACGGCCATGAGGTTCATGCGTACGAAGGCTGCGCTCGGCGCCACGGCCCTCGGGCTCTCGCTCGCCGCCTGCGGCAGCGACAGCAACAGTGCCGACGTCGAGGTCGCAGAAGACGTGTCGTTCGACGCAGGCACGACAATGGCCGATCTCAGCGATGCCGGCACGATGAGGATCGGCGTCAAGGTAGACCAACCCGGCATCGGCTTCCAAGAGCCCGGCGAAGACACCCCCACCGGCTTCGACATCGAGATCGGCCGGATCATCGCCGGAGGGCTCGGCATCGACGACGACGGCAGCATCGAGTGGGTCGAGACCGTGTCGGACAACCGCGAGCCGTTCCTGGAACAGGACAAGGTCGACATCGTGGTGGCGTCGTACTCGATCACCGACGAGCGTCGCCAGATCGTCGGTCAGGCCGGCCCCTACTACGTCACCGGCCAGCAGCTGCTCGTCCGCGAGGACGACAAGGAGAGCATCACCGGTCCTGAGGACCTCGAGGGCAAGAATGTCTGCTCCGTGACCGGCTCGACGTCGCTGGAGCGGATGGTCGACGAGTACGGCTCGAAGCCGGTGCCGTTCGCGACGTACTCCGAGTGCGTGGACCAGCTCACGAACGAGTCCGTCGACGCGGTCACCACCGACGGCGCGATCCTGCTCGGCTACGCCGCGGAGGAGCCGGACGAGCTCGAGGTGGTCGGCGAGGCGTTCAGCGAGGAGCGCTACGGCGTCGGCTACAGCAAGGACGACACCGAGTTCTGCCAGTACATCACCGACACGATTCAGGCCGCGATGGACGACGGCACGTGGGCAGAGGCGTTCGAGGCAACGCTGGGCGAGTCGGGTGTGGACACACCGGAGCCGCCGGAGATGGACCCCTGCGAGTAGGCGTCGCACTCACCTATGGACACGCTGGTCGAGAACCGGGCGGAGATCTGGGAGGGTTTCCGGCTCACCCTGTGGATGTTGCTCGTCTCCGGGATCCTCGCCACCGTCCTGGGCACCGTGCTGGCCAGCTTCCGGGTCTCCCCAGTCGGCTCCCTTCGCGCAATCGGCACCAGCTACGTCAACGTGTTCCGCAACACGCCGCTGGTGATCATCTTGGTGCTGTCCGCGGCCTTTTGGCCGACCGTCGGGCTCAACAGCATCGGTGTCCTCGGCTACAGCACCTTCGTCACGTTCGCCGTCTTGGGCCTGTCGGTCTACACAGCGGCCTTCGTGTGCGAGGCGGTGCGCTCGGGCATCAACTCGGTCGCGACCGGGCAGGCGGAGGCTGCCCGGTCGGTGGGAATGACCTTCACCCAGTCGCTGCGCCTGGTGATCCTCCCGCAGGCGTTGCGGGCGGTCATCCCGCCGCTCACCAGCATCTACATCGCCTTGGCCAAGAACACCAGTGTCGCGGCGATCGTCGGCGTACCGGAGGCGGCGTACGTGATGCGACGCCTGTCGAACAAGTTCACCTCTGACGTGTACGCGATCTTCCTCGGCATCGCCTTGGGCTACGTGATCATCGTGTTGGTGCTGTCCGGGCTGCTCCAGCTCGCGGAGCGCCGCCTCGCGGTGGCGCGATGAGCGCGGTGCTGTTCGACGTCCCCGGGCCGCAGGCCCAGCGCCGAGCCCGCATCGGCGCCGCTGTTGCCGCAGTGCTCGCGACCGTGCTTGTCGGCCTGGTCCTGTGGAAGCTCGCCGCCGAGGGTGAGTTCGAGTCGGAGCTGTGGGAGGACCTTCGCCAACCGAACATCGCGCGGGCAATCGGTCAGGGCCTGACGAGTACCTTGTCTGCTGCGGCCAGCGCCATCGTGCTGTCCGTCGCGTTCGGCGCCGTACTGGCGGTGGCGAGACTGTCGGACCACCGGGTGTTCCGCATCCCCGCGGTGATCGTGATCGAGTTCTTCCGCGCGGTGCCGCTGTTGTTGCTCATCATGTTCGTGTTCTTCGGGTTCAGCAACCTCTTCAGCGACTACTGGAGCCTGGTCCTGGCGTTGATGCTGTACAACGGCTCCGTTCTGGCCGAGGTGTTCCGGGCCGGCGTCAACGCGGTCCCGCGCGGGCAGTCGGAGGCGGCATACGCGATCGGCATGCGTAAGAGCCAGGTGATGGGTTCGGTCCTGCTGCCGCAGGCAGTGACGATCATGCTGCCGGCGATCATCAGCCAGTGCGTGGTAGTCCTCAAGGACACCGCCCTCGGGGTGATCATCGCCTACGGGGACCTGGTCTTCCAGGCCAACCTCATCGCGGAGTCGGTCAACCACACGATCGTGCCGCTCGCCCTCGCGGCGCTGATCTTCATCGTGATCAACTACTCGCTTTCGCGCCTGGCAACGTGGTTGGAGCGCCGGTTCGCAGAACGGGGCCGCGGCGGGGCCGGCGGCACCGGCACTGCCGACCTGCAGCTCGACCCGGTCCGAGGTGGCGCCGGCGACTAGGGCGTTCCCTAAGACCCTCGGGCGTCCTAGTCTCCACCGGGGAGCGACCGGCTCGGGCGCGGGACTCCTCGACCCGGAGGGAGTCTCCATGCTTGCTGGTCGGCTGGGTGCCGCCGCCGTATTCCTGGCACTCGCCGCGTTGAGCGTCGTCAGCCCCGCGACCGGATCCGATCGGGCCGATCGCCCCGGTAAGCCCGATGACACGGTCCGCACCGCGCTCGAGGCCGGACTGCAGACGGCACCGAAGCGGGCGCAGCGAGGGTACGACGTCGTCAACGGCGTCAAGGGAGCGGCCCCCAACCCGTATCTCGCGCTGGTGCCCGACCCGACTGCGGTGGACTGGAGCTACTGGAGGCACCGGCTCGCCCTCGGCTCCGCTGCCCGGGCTGAGGCCGAGCAGCGCTCGGCGCGGCCGTTCGTTCACAACGAACGGGAGCCAGCAGGCGTGCGCGGACGGAACGACCGCCAGCGAAAGGCCGAACTCCTCAGGGGCTTCGGTACCGGCGACCGACAACATGGGGCCGTTCGAGTCCTCGGGGCCGTGTCACAGCCCGTCATCCAGCTCCGATCCCTGACGACCGCCGAGAACAATGGCTCGATCCCGCTGGCGACCGAGACCGGAATCGCAGGGACAGGCGGCGTTGCCGTCAGCAGCACCATCGGTGACGGACCACACGGCAGCGCTGCGCGCGATCCCGATCC
>Ga0183260_10005394_pt1 | contig 10052 bp, 2 predicted proteins | sample AntDrymUQ4972206_2_FD_129768 | JGI IMG/M metagenome (GOLD analysis project Ga0183260, IMG submission 129768) | Polar desert sand microbial communities from Dry Valleys, Antarctica - metaG UQ497 (22.06) (version 2) (version 2) | ecosystem: Environmental > Terrestrial > Soil > Desert | place...
CAACATCCTCGCCGACCTGGGCTTCTCCGCGATGGACGTCGCGGTGCTGTGCGACGAGGACGACCTGTTCCCCGACGAGATGCTCGAGGACATCGCCGACCGCGCCGGCTTCGCCTCCCAGTTTCGCTCCGCGCTCGAGGCGGTCGGGGCGTAGGTGGCCGATCCGCGGGCTCGGGCATGGACCGAGCCGATGCGGGCGGCGCTGGCGGAGGCTCGCGCGGCACCGCTCACCGGGGATGTGCCGATCGGGGCGGTCGTCGTCGACGCCGCGGGCGCGCTCGTCGGCCGAGGTCGCAACCGCCGCGAGGCCGACGGTGACCCGACCGCCCACGCCGAGCTGCTCGCACTGCGTGCCGCGGCCTGGTCCTTGGGGCAGTGGCGGCTGGCCAGGTGCACGCTGGTGGTGACGCTCGAGCCGTGCACGATGTGTGCCGGTGCGGCCGTGCTGGCGCGGGTGGAGCGGGTGGTTTTCGGCGGGTACGACGCCAAGGCCGGCGCGGCCGGATCGCTGTGGGACGTCGTCCGGGACCGTCGGCTCAACCACCGCCCGGAGGTCGTCGGCGGCGTGCTCGAGACGGACTGCACACGCTTGTTGCGCGAGTTCTTCGCGTCACAGCGCAGCCCTGACGGCGGCAGCTGAGCACCGACCCGGTTCGGGTACCCTCGTCCGCGGTGGCGTGTCCGAGCGGCCTAAGGAGCACGCCTCGAAAGCGTGTGAGGGTTAGCGCCCTCCGTGGGTTCAAATCCCACCGCCACCGCCAACAGCGCCTGAACGATCCCGACGAATGGATGACCATTGCTGGGCGCAACCGCACAACAGAACTGTGTCGTCGTGGTGCAGCGCGGTCCCCAGCTGACGCCACCTGCCTGGCAGGAGCTGGTGTCAGGTTTGCCGTTGACCGAGCGGCGTCGAATCGAGGAAATGCATCACTGGGAAGACCGCCAGGACTCTGCGATCGGTTGGCATCTGCTGCACGAGCTTGCCGGCGAGCGCGACGTCACCGTGCGTCGGGATGCCAACGGTCGGCCTTGCTCCGACCCGCCCGTTGACGTGAGCTTGTCCCACAGCGGCGGCTGGATCGCGGCCGCTGCCTGCGAGACCGGCCGCATCGGTATCGATGTCGAGACGCTTCGCGACGTGGCGCCGTCGCTGGCGCAACGCTGCCTGTCGGCTGCGGAGTTGGCATGGCTCGAGCGGGCCGAACCAGGGGTGCCCCGGGATCTCCGCTTCTGTCGATTGTGGACCGCGAAAGAAGCCTATTTGAAGGCGACAGGTGTGGGCTTGGCCGCAGATCCGCGGGAAGTCAGCATCGACCACACCCGTCATGCACCGCGGCTGCTGGGTTTGGCGGCGCAGTGTTGGCGCTTCTCCTCCTCGACACCTGCGCCCGGTGTGTGCGTCACCGTGTGCGTGGAGTGTGCACCGTGAATACCGGGGCCACGCTGCTCGACGTCCTCTTGTCGGCGGCGCAGGAGGCGCCGGATCAATTGATCGTGCAGGTCGATAGCGACGGCAGTGAGCGGGTTCGGACCTACCGACAGCTACTCGACGACTCCCTGCTCGTCGCGGGAGGTTTTCGAGCGGCGAACCTGCCGGTCGGTACGCCTGTGATCCTGCTTCCGGGGGGCAGCGACGACTTTCTGCCCAGCTTCTGGGGCGCGCTGGCAGCGGGCTTGGTGCCGGTGCCGCTGGCGCCCGCGCCGGAGACGGTGCTTGCGGTCTGGACCAACCTGCAACAGCCGCCCATCGTCGTTACCGAGATGCTCGAACCACTGGTACGCCGTTCTTTCGTCGCCGCCGGCAGCCCGGGCACCCTTCGTCTCCTCACGCTCGCGAAGCTGCGTGATGGCATCCCGACGACGGTGATTCACGTACCGGCGCCGGAAGACCTCGCGTTCCTCCAGTTCTCGTCCGGCAGCACCGGCGCCCCCAAGGGAGTCGAGCTCACTCACGCCAATGTGGTGGCCAACATCGACCAAGCCCGTACGGCGGGTGCCGCGACCGCGAGTGATGTGATCGTGAGCTGGTTGCCCTACTTCCATGACATGGGACTGATCGGAGCGCATCTGGCGCCGTTGTCGGTGCGCATCAAACAGGTGAAGATGGAGGCGCTCGACTTCGGCAAGCGACCGGCGCTGTGGTACGAAACTGCGGCGCGGCACCGGGCAACGTTGTTGCCCATGGCGAGCTTCGCACTTGCGTTGACGCTCAAGCGCGTGTCGAGTGAGCAGGTCGCCGCCTTGGATCTCAGCTCGGTGCGCCTGGTCGGCGTTGGCGCGGAGCCGATACCCGTGCGGATGTGGCGTCAGTTCCTCGCTCACATGCGACCGGCAAAGCTCGACCCGAGCGCCCTCATGCCTCTCTACGGGTTGGCTGAAGCCACCCTCGCCGTGACCTTTCCACCCGTCGGCGAGGTGGCCCAGCCGCTCGCGCTGGATCGCGCGGCACTGTCGGAAGGCCACGCCGTCGACGTGGCTCCCCCGTTTGACGCCGGGGATGAAGTTCATGTCGCGGACGCTCCCGAGGGCGGCGCGGCGCCGGCCGAGTTCCTGGACGTCGGCTTTGCGGTCCCCGGTGGTGAGTTGCGCATCGTCGGTGCCGACCACGAGGTCTTGGCCGACTCCGTGGTCGGGCACATCGAGTTCAGTGGGCCCAACGTCGCTGGCCGCTACCATGCACGTCCTGACGAGACGGCAGAGACGTTCGTCGGTGGTTGGCTGCGGACCGGTGACATCGGATTCCTCCGGAACAACCGGCTGTGCATAACCGGCCGCGCCAAAGACGTGCTCTTCATCAACGGGCAGAAATACCAGGCCCACGATATCGAGCAGATCGTGGCCACGATGCCGGAGGTGCCATCCGGGCGCGTGGCAGTGATCGGCTCCGCCGATGCCGTCAGTGGTGCAGAGCGCGTAGTGGTCTTCGTGTCATCGCGGGAATCTCATGTCAGTGAGCTGGCCGAGGCAATGACAGCGGTGAGAGCGCGAGTGCGGGAGGCATTGGCGTACGACGATGTCCGGGTGCTGCCTATCCCGCCGAAGGACTTTCCACGTACGACGAGCGGCAAGCTGCAGCGCGCCACACTGCGGGACTCGTTTGCGGCGGGCGCTTTCGCCTCGCTGGAGGCCGAGATCGCTCAGCTGTACGCCGTTGCTGCCGCCTTGTCGTCCAAGCGACCGCAGCCGCCTCGGCACGCGATGGAGGCGCAGATCATCGATATCTGGTCTCAGGTGCTCGGTGTGCCCGCGGGCGCGATCCATCGACAGGATCGTTTCCTCGCGATCGGCGGCTCTTCGCTCGCGGCGATGCAAGTCCTCGGGAAGCTGGAAGATACCTTTGGTGGGCCGCTCGAGCCCGCCGTGCTGCGTGATTGCGCCACGGTCGCGGCGCTGGCCGAGCACCTGCTCGGTCGTCTCGATCCCCCCGAAGGGCAACTACCGACGACAGCGCCGCGACAGCAGTCTGACGAGGCGGCGATCATCGCCCTGGCGTGCCGCTTCCCGGACGCCGACACACCTGACGCCTTTTGGGACAACCTTGCCAACGGCCGTGACAGCGTGACGGAGGTGCCCGCGTCCCGCTGGGACTTATCTCCCGGTGCGCGCGCCCGGTGGGGGGCATTCCTCGACGATGTCGCCGGATTCGATGCCGGCTACTTCGGTGTCGAGGCCGACGAGGCTGCGGTGATGGATCCGCATGCCCGAGTTTTTCTCGAGGTCGCCCACGAAGCACTCGAACAGGCGGGTTATGCGGGCGAACGACGAAAAGGCCGTCGCATCGGCGTTTTTGTCGCGGTCGGAGAAAGTGGCTATGCGCAGCTGCTGCACCAGGCCATCGACAGTGGCGCTCCGGTTTCTCCCGCCGCTCTTGTCGGCAACTTGCGCAATCTGATCGCCGCGCGCGTGGCGCACTGCCTCGACCTGTCTGGCCCCGTGATGGCGGTGGACACCGCCTGCTCGTCGTCGCTCGTCGCTCTGCACCTGGCCCGGCGCAGCCTGGATGCAGGTGAATGCGATGTCGCCATAGTCGGCGGGGTGAGCCTGAACCTCACGTCCACGCCGTACCAGCTCCTCGAAGCAGCGCAGGCACTCTCACCCACCGGTCGCTGTCGAGCTTTCAGCTCTGGTGCCGACGGCTTCGTTCCGGGCGAGGGGGCAGCCGCGATCGTTCTGGAGCCCCTCACCGCTGCCCGTGTGGCCGGAGATCGCGTGCTGGCCGTCGTTCGAGGTAGCGCAGTCAACAACGACGGCCGTTCCTTGAGCTTGATGGCGCCCAATCCGCTGCTCCAGGAAGCCGTCATCGCCGATGCCTATCGAGACGCGGGGATCGACGCCGCGACGGTCAGCTACGTCGAGGCACATGGCACGGGCACTGCGATCGGTGACCCCATTGAAGCCCGTTCGCTGATGCGGACCTTTCCCGCCCCGACGGGGTCAAGGCCGCGGTGGCTGGGATCGGTGAAGACCAACGTGGGGCACCTGCTCAACGCGGCGGGCATGCCCAGCCTGGTCAAGGTGGTGCTCTCCCTTCAGCACCGTCAGCTGCCGGCGTCCCTTCACTACGCGAAGCCGTCGCCGGAGTTCGACCTGGCTTCCGCCGGTTTCGAGGTCGTGACCGAACTGCGCGAATGGACTGTTGCCGGCGGCCCCCTGCGAGCGGGCATCAACAGTTTCGGGTTCGGCGGCACCAACGTGCACGTGATCCTCGAAGAAGCACCGAGAGAATCCCGACCGGCCGAGGCGCCGAAGCGCACACCGGGAGCTCATCTGCTCACACTGTCGGCTGCGTCCGAGGAAGGCTTGCGTTCTTCGGTCGCCAACCTGGCGGCGCATTCGCGGTCGCATCCCGATGTCGACGTTGGCGACCTCTGCGTCAGTGCGAGTACCGCCCGCGACGATGGGCGATATCGCCTCGCGTTGGTCACCCGAGGCGATCTCGCCACCCAGCTCGAGACCGTCGTAGGGAAGCAAGGCGCGGTGGGTTCGCTGGCGCGACGGCGGCCGCGGGTCGCGCTCCTGTTCACCGGCCAAGGCTCCCAGATCCCAGGAATGGGTCGTGTGCTGCACGAGTCCCAGCCGGTTTACCGGCAGATGCTGGAAGACCTCTCCGCATCTGCAGGCGTGATTCAGGGACGAAGTCTTGTCCAGTGGTCCCTCGACGCGGATGCCGATCCGACTGACCTCGCTCAGACCGCCGTTGCCCAACCACTGTTGGTCGCATTCGGAATCTCCCTGGCCCACCAACTGCGCGCTTGGGGGGTCCAGGCCGATGCTGTGCTGGGACACAGCGTGGGCGAGCTTGCCGCCGCCGCCGTTTCCGGCGCACTGAGTCCGGCCGAGGCGGTCTGCTTCGCTGCCCAGCGCGGAAGCTTGATGCAAGAACACTGTGCCCCCGGAGCGATGGCCGCCGTTCTCGGCGCCGAAGCAGACGTCATGTCCGTGATTTCTTCGGCTGCTGGCGAGCTGTCCTTGGCCGCTGTGAACGGGCCCACCCACTTCGTCATATCGGGGCCCGGGGCGGCCATCGACGCGGCTCTGTCGGCGCTATCCGAACGAGCCTGCAGAGGGCGCCGCCTGAACGTGTCCCACGCCTTTCATTCCTCGATGATGACCCCGGCGTTGGAATCGCTGCGCACAGCAGCCGGCAAATTGGCGCCCAAGCCCCAGCTGACCCCGCTGCTGAGCACAGTCACGGGCAAGTGGACGCCGACGTTCGACCCCTCGTACCTCGGTGAGCACGCGCGCCAACCCGTGACCTTCGGGCCGTCCGTGCAGCGACTGCTCGATGAGGGATACGACACATTCCTCGAGGTGGGACCCGACGCGACGCTCAGTGGCCCCGTGAGGTCGATGGTCCGGGCCGGCAGCGATTCCCCGGACATCGAGGTCCTTGCTGCCCTCGAAGGCCACCCGCACGACAGCTCCGCACTGATCCGTACGGTCGGTCGCTTGTGGGCGCGTGGAGCGTCGATTGCCCGACCTGCTGCCTCGCCGGGACGTGCCCGCGTCGAGGTGCCGACGTACCCCTTCCAACGACAACGGTATTGGCTTCCCGACGTGGTCGACCGTCCCACGGGAGCCGGCTCGGTTTCGCTGCCGGTCTCCTCCCTTCTGCACCGCTTCGCGTGGGACGAGAAACCCCTCCCCGCTGGCGCGGTACTTCGTTCTGTCTGCATCGTTGGCTCGCATCCCAAGATGGCAAAGGAACTGGCCGATCGCCTGGCCAGGCGCGGAGTGAGCGTTCACAGCGCACCCCGAGGAAAGCTCGACCAGAGTCCGACTGCGTCGGCGGTGATCCTGTTTTCTGGACCGTCCGCCGAGATCGAGGGCGTGGAGTCGCTGGATGTTCTGGCGCGCGACGCCGCAACGGCCGTGCTCGAGGTGTCCCGCTATCTCGAGAACCGACCAACACCGCTGATCGTCGTCACCGAGGACGTGGCGCTCACCGACACTGCCGTGGAGCGCACCCGCCCGGGCCAGGCCCTCGTCGCGGGTTTGGCGATGGCGCTGCCCGAAGAGAACGCGCTGCAAGCGGTTCGCATCGTGGATCTGTCTTCGCTCGATGACGAGTCTGCGCGCCTCGATGGGCTGATCCGCGAGCTGGATGCACCGCCAGTACCTGGGCCGGGGCAAGCGGTGGCTTGGCGCCATGGACGTCGGTTGGCGAAAGCGCCGCTCTTGGACGAGGTGCTGAATCGGGACCGTTCGGCGACTCTTCCTGCTCACGGCTGTTACCTCGTCACCGGTGGTGCGGGTGGAATCGGCGCCGAGGTGGCGCGCTTTCTGGCGCGTCGTGGAGAACCCGAGATCTTCCTGGTCGGGCGGTCACCTGCATGCCGGCCGACGCTCCTAGCTGAGCTCCAGCAGTTGGGTGCAGGGGCTCACTACGTCACCGCCGACCTCTCAGTGGAGTCCGATGTCGATGCTCTTGTCGCCTCGCTGCCGCGCCTGGACGGCATCTTTCACGCAGCTGGCCTGATCGGGCTCGGGAAGCTCCAGTCCAAGACTGTCCCCGATATCGAGGAGGTGCTCGCGCCCAAGGTTCGTGGCACTTATCTCCTGTCGCGCACGCTCGACCGAAGGGGCGGGCGACCAGACACCTTTGTGGCCTTCTCTTCCATCGCTTCGACGCTTCCGAGTTACGCCGGTGGGCTGGCCGCCTACACTGCGGCGAACGCTTTCCTCGACGCCTTCGCCCTGGCTGAGACTCGGGCAGGTAGGCCGGTGCAGGTGTTGAACTTCGCCGCCTGGGCCGACACCGGCATGGCTGCCTCTCCCGTCTTCCGGGCCGCCGCGGCGGCGAAGGATGTGCCGCAACTATCCACCGAGCAGGCATTACGAGCGCTGCACGACGCGACAACCCTGAACGTGCCACAACTACTGGTGATGGACACCGGTCGGCGGGGCGGTCTCGTCGATGCCACCGGCGATGCAGCGCCGGCCAGTCGGACGTCGGTGTCGCTGCCGGAGCTGATCCGTACGGCGGACTCCCCGGTCCGCGACGTGATCGCCCGCCTGATCTCTGCCGAGCTCGGGCAGCGAGCTGAGGACATTGACGACGACGCATCATTCCTGGCAATGGGGTTGGACTCTCTGACCGCTCTTGATCTGGTGAAGAAGCTCGAGCTCGAACTGGGACGCGCACTTCCGACAACGCTGCTCTTCGAACACTCCTCGATCGCTCAGTTGTCGGCGTACCTGTCGAGGACGTCTTCGGAGGAGCAGATTGCGGAGGTAGCCGGGCAGCATGACGATGAGTCGTCGTTTGCGCTGACACCGGTTCAGTTGGCGTTCCACACGACCGGACAGCTCCATTCCGACATCGGAGCTCACGCCTATCTCCGGCAGACCATGGTCGGGGATCTGGATGAAGAGCTGCTTGCGAAGTCGTTGGTCTTCCTTGAGCGACGTCACTACATGCTGCGCATGCGCATCCGGTCCGACAGCGGGGAACCGCGACAGCTCATCCAGCCACCCATCGACACAGACCGGCCCGACTGGTTCGTGACCCGCGATCTCGATGGTCCGATCGAGGCGGTCGAGGACGAGCTGTGCAACCGCGTGTTCCTGCTGGCGCAGGAGCCCCCCATCCGGGCAATGCTGTGGTGCGAAGGTGCCGGCCGCGCGTCATTGCTCATCGTCCTGCATCACGCGGCAGCCGACGGCGCAAGCCTGAACGTCCTGTGTGCAGAGCTGTGGCAGGTCTACACCGCTATGTGCCAGGGGCGATCGCCGGAGCTGCCATCGCTGCGGTCCGGCTTTCGCGACTATGTCGACGCCATGGAACGGCTGAGAACGTCGGAGACGTTCGCCGACGACTGCCGCTACTGGCGCGAACGATTGGAGACGGGCGGGGATGCGCAATCGAGGTCCTTGCCGTACGACGGCGATCCGGACGCGCAACCTTTCGGTCCGTTGGCTGCCCGGCAGTTTGTGACCGGCGCTTCCCTCACCAAGGCATTGCAGACGCGCGCCGCCGAGCTCGACGTTTCGCTGTTTCACCTCGTGCTCGCTGCCTACGTCCGGCGACTGGCTCGTTGGTGCGGCCAGCAGCGCGTCACGGTCAACGTGGCCCGTGCCGGAAGAGACGCCCGCCTGCAAGACATCGCGCGACTCGTCGGTCCCTTCGCCGACACGCTCCCGGTCACCGTCACGGTGCAGGAGACCGGCGATACGGCTGCCTTGTCGCGCGAGGTGAGGGCGGCCTGGCTCGACAGCGAGAGACACGGAAGTGTGACGACTCTTGACCTGGCCAGACTGCTATCAACGGTGGATGCCGTCCCCCGGACGGCTGGCACAGCCAGCTTCAGTTTCGCTCGCTTTCCGCTCGGATCCCAGCCGGGATGCCCGGTCAGGATCACGGCCACCACAGTGCGTACCGCATCGGCAGCAACGCAACTGGGCTTGGTCGGCTGGGAGTTCGACGGTGCTCTGCACTTTTCGTGGAACTACCCGGCAAACCTCTTCTCGCCGGAGACCATTCGGCGCTTCACGGGCGAGTTCCTGGCCGAGCTCACGTCGATTGCGGGCGGTACCGCTGCACCGGCCGTGGAGACGTCGGTTGCCCAGCGCATCCGGGCTCAATGCCGGCGTACGCCGGCAGCGGTGGCTGTCGAGGCGGGTGATGTCACGCTGACCTACGCCCAGCTCGACCAGTCAGTCCACCGGCTGGCGGCGCGACTGCGTCGGCACGGCATCAAGGCGAACGACCGTGTGGCGTTGTTGACCTCACCCGGCGCGGACACGGTCATCGGGCTCCTGGGTGTCCTTCATGCCGGGGCTGCCTGGGTGCCTCTGGACTCGGCGCACCCGTCACACAGACTGGCTGGTCAGGTCGCTCAGGCTGGTGTAACAGCAGTCGTCTGTCATGGTCCCACACGTGAGGTTGCCGATCGGCTGGGCGAGCTCGGCGTCATCGACCTGGACGTCCCGTCGGCCGATGAGCCATTCGCTGACGGGACCGACCCTGTTGTCCGTCCGCAAGACGTTGCCTACATCATCTTCACCTCCGGAACCACGGGGCGCCCCAAGGGTGTTCCGATCACCCATTCGGCGATGACGACATACCTGGACTGGGCGATATCGACGTTCGGATACAGCGCCGCCGACCGCATGACAGCGACTGCCTCGATCTGTTTCGATGCGTCGGTTCGCCAGTTACTCGCACCATTGCTTGTCGGTGCCACGATCGTCGCGATTCCGCGTGACATGCTTCGAGACCCACAGGCATTGCTCGCCACGGTCGAACGCCGACGGGTCACCGTCTGGAGTTCGGTGCCGACGTTATGGGAGCAACTACTGCGCGCGGCCGAGCGTCGTAGTGCACAGGGAGGTGCGACTCCCGATCTCTCGGCTTTGCGTTGGATCCATGTCGGGGGTGACTCTCTGTCGCCAGCGCATGTACGTCGCTGGTTCGACCTCTTCGGACCGGGGCACCGGATCGTCAATCTCTACGGGCCGACCGAGGCGACGATCAACGCAACCTACGACGTCATCGACTCGCGGCCCGATGACGAAGTGACCCGACTCCCCATCGGGCGCCCTGTCGCGCA
>Ga0183260_10005395_pt1 | contig 10052 bp, 18 predicted proteins | sample AntDrymUQ4972206_2_FD_129768 | JGI IMG/M metagenome (GOLD analysis project Ga0183260, IMG submission 129768) | Polar desert sand microbial communities from Dry Valleys, Antarctica - metaG UQ497 (22.06) (version 2) (version 2) | ecosystem: Environmental > Terrestrial > Soil > Desert | place...
ACCAAGCTGAGCTACAGCGGCACAAGTCTATTAAAAAATTATAGAATAAATAAATGTTATGGTTAATATCAATTGCAAGTGTCTAATTATTCATTTAAAAACCAAATTAATAAAGTATATCATAAATAATGGTAAAATATAAAAACAAAAAATTAAAAAAAATTATTTTTTCGAATAAATATATACCCCATCTAGAAACACTCTAGAATCTTTATTTTTTATTCTTGTAGCTAACTCAAGATTAGCCGCAGTTTGAGAAACACTTTCAATATTTGGACCTTTGACTATTATATCTTCACCTTCCACACTAACCTTTGTATCGTTACCAATAATTTTTGAGGTTCGAGGAGACCTTTCTCCAAAGAAATTTTCCACAAAAATATCCTTACCCTTTATCTTCACGGATATAGGGAAATGTGCAAAAACAATTTTTAACCTATATGTAAATCCTTCATTGGAACCTTTAATCATGTTATTGATGACACTTTGTAGAGTATTCACTAAAGCAAAGTCTTTTTTTCGATTACCTCGTGATTTTATAGTGATTTTATTGTCTTGCAGATCTATTATTGCTGGCATTTTTGTAAAGTCTTTCTCGACAGAACCAAAAGAGCCTTTTGTTGTAATTAGGTTTTCTTGTTTAGTAATGGAGACTTCACTTGGTAATACAATCTCATTCATATAAAATTCAGGTTTAATAGACATATCCTATTAAAGCACCTCCTAAATTACTATTTTGAGCCTCATGATGAGACATAATACCGTTACTAGTTGAAACAATCAAAATACCCATATTATAAGAAGGTAAAAATTGACGTTCCCAAATTAAATACCGATCCTTTTTCACACTGAATCTAGGAGTTATTATTCCACATTTATTTATCTTAGCTAGTAACTGTATTCTAAATTTTCCTGAGCGACCATCATCAACCTGTTCAAATTCTCCTATATATCTATATTTTTGCATAATTCGCAATACTTCACTACCAAATGTTGAAGCAGGCAAAACTATACATTCTCTTTTTCGTCTCATCTCATTATTGTATAACGTAGTAAATAAATTTGACAAAATATTTAATGCCGGCATTTTATATCACCTATTCGTATTTCCTAAATCCCAACGAAAATGCAACTTCTCTAAAACATTTTCTACATAACATCAAATTATAAGAGCATATAAGCCCATCAAATGCGCCACATCTCTTACACCATCTTGTGCCCTTACCGTGTGCCAGTTTTTTTCTACCAGTTAGATCGTAATCTCTAATCTTAATTTTCATTCTACATTAACTCCAAATTTTGTTTTGAAAAAATTTATTGCTTCATCTTTTGTAATTTTATGTCTTTTGCCTATCTTTGTCGGATTTCTTTTCTTTGAAACTCGGTATCCAGGTCTTGTCAAGGATGTACAAATATCCATTCCAAAAATTCCAATATCCGGGTTATACTTTGTACCTGGAATATCAATATGATCATGAATTCCAAGTGACAAATTACCATTATTATCAAAAGATGTTGATTTTATCACATTCTTTTTTGCTTCCATTATACGTCTTAAAAAGTTTATGGCTTCGTCCCTCCTCAATGTTACCATGGTACCTATTGGTTCACCTTTATGAATATTAAAGTCACGAACACTTTTTTTCGCACCCCTTTCACTAGGATTATGCCCGGTTAGCTCATTTAGAGCTGTTTTTGCACGTTCTATGGGTTCTCCGGCCTTCCCAACACCAATATTAACAACAACTTTAAATAAAGAAATTTCTTTCATTCGATTGTCTGATTTATCACTCATTGATTAAAAACCTCCAAAAGAGGGCTATCGATTCCTATGGGCATAACTATATCTATAGGAAGCTCAACAGATCGGTCATTAAAATTTACCACAGTTCTTTTTGGTAAAGAGAACATTCCATTTTTTATTTCTTCAATTCTTCCAATACGTCCAGCGTTTTCGCCCTGTATGACTAAGACTGTACAGCCAGTTTCAAACTTTATGTGATTTTCTATTTGATTATTTGGTAATTTTACCAAACAAACATCTCCTACTTTCATTTGCTTATCTTCAGATATCAATGTTTTACCATCATGAAAACTATATTGAATTTTATTACCCTTTATAGTAACTTTGTTGGTTATTTTTACCAATTTGACTCCCTTCTCTTTTGTTTTTACGGGAACCAAAATTTTTAAATCTTTAGGTATTAATCTGTATACTTCACCAGTAGTTACAATTTCGATTACATCCATTATTCCTACCCCGAAATGGATATCTCTTCTTACTATTCCATCTACCTTGATCTGTCCGGAATTCATGATTATCTTTGCTTCACGCAAATTACTGCATAAATGCAAGATATCCCGCAATAATATTCCCATAGGATAACACCTATCTTTTGCATAGGGTCCAGGAGTTGCTGACAATACAAATGGAAATCCTTTTCTTTTAATTTGCCAAAATTTTGGAGCCATTTGTCTTTTTGTTTTTTTACTTCCACTTTTTCGTACCATTTATTAATCACTACCAAACCTCATTTTTTTTCTATTTTCCTTATATCTTGCTTTTTGGATTTATTAATTTGTCGATCCTTGGTTTCAATTTTGTTTTTTCTATAGTTATCATCCATGTTAAATGATGAGATTAGTACATTAGAAGCGTGAATAAGTACTTTTACATTGCCACCTTTAATTTTTTCCCTTTGAACTCCCTCAATACTCAATTTTCCTTTTTCTGTATTAATTTTTTCAACTTTGCCTTCGACACCTTTATACTCCCCACGCATAATCCTTACTGTATCACCTTTTACTACACTTGTACTCCTTTTGTTATACTGTTTTTTCAAATCATCAGATAGATTTGAGCACACAGGTAAACTACCTTTTATTGTTTCTTTGTTAATAGTCATAGATATCACTATATAATCATAGAAGCTAAATTAGCTATACGAGGCCATTTTTCTGCTGCTTCCGAAGCTACAGGGCCTTTTATATCAGTACCTTTAATTTCGCCCTCTTTTGTTACCAAAACCGCGGCGTTATCTTCAAAAGAAACTCTAACACCATTTAGTCTGCGAATGGCGTATTTTTGTCTTACAATCACTGCACCGAAAATCTGTTTTCTCAATTCAGCGGGTCCTTTTTTAACAGTCACAGTTACAAAGTCTCCTACAGCTGCTGCGGGTAATCTGGAATGTCGTCCTTTGATTCTAGTAACTTGTGCAATTTGCAAAATTTTTGCTCCTGTATTATCAGCACAAACCAAATTTGCCATAATTGGCAATGCCCTGGTAACATAGGGTCTAAATTCGGCTACTCCACGAGAAGAAACAGCTCTTGATTTAGACGACATTCTTATTCACTTACCTCCACAACAGCAAATGAAATTGTTTTGGATAGTGGCCTGCATTCTGCTATTTTTACTTTATTGCCTTCGTTGGCATCGATACAGTCTGATATAAAAGCATGAATTCTAGATTGACTCCTTTCATATCTTTTATATTTACTAACAAAACGAGAATATTCCCGCTCAACAACCACCATATTCTTTGCTTTATGGCTTACTATAGTCCCTGTTACTAATTTTCCTCTCAAGGAGAGGGAGCCACAAAATGGACATATTTTATTTGTACATGTTCGTTTAGGGCTTTTAACTTGAATACCAATATTTTTTGTCATATCACTCACTTAATTTTTGAATATTTTTTCCTCTGGTCTACCAAGCAGCATCCTTCCATTTATAAAGTAATCTCCTTTGGAATGGGAAACCTTAACTAAAGTAATCTCCTTTTTAGCAATTTTTTTTAATGCTGAGATATTTTTACCATTTAACAAATATATCATATTTTTAGTTTCATTAACTACAGTTCCCGTTTTATTAATATTAAATTTATTTGTGCTTGACATAATAGTGATTTTTTTTCCAATAATGGCAATGTGATTTAATTCTTTAAATTGTGTAGGCATTTATCTAATTCCTCTAATTGATCGTTCGTTTAATAATGTTAATACACGGGCAATATCTCTACGTTTCCATCTAATTACACCGGCCTCTTTTTTTAAAGTTCCTTTGGACCCTTCAGATCGCAATTTAGCTAAATCCACTTTTAAATCATGAAGTTTTTCTCTAAGATCATTATCATTATATTCTCGTAATGTTTTAGTTTTATTTCGAGCCATATTACTGATTAACCTCTTCTTTAATTGCAACCTTTTCTAAATCTTCTCCTGACTTGGAATTTGGCAAATTCTCAGATTCAGATAGATCATTAGTGTCTTTTGTTGGCATAGTTTCTTCAAATGATGAGTTTTCCTTAAAATTAGTTATTAATTCAAATTCCGGCGGCACAGAACCCTTTATGGCAATTTTTAACTGTATTCCCATTATTCCCATTTTTGTCAGTACATGCGTAATTCCTTCTTTGACTACTCGATCTGCCATATTACCGCTTTTTGGAATTACGCCTGCTGAATGTTTTTCAAAATGGGCTCTTTCGCTTCGAAGCTTTCCGGATATGGTGACTTCCACACCCAAAGCACCGGCATTTTTTATGGTATTAACGGTCCATAATGCAGCCCTCCTGAAGGCGGTACCTCTTTCTATTAATTGGGCAATTCTATTGCACATTATCTTCGGGTTTAATTCCGGAACTTCCAATTCAATTACAGAAATTTGAGGATTAGTTAAGCCGTACTTTATCTCCAATTTTGAGGTTAGATCCTTTATCCCACTACCTTTTCTCCCAATGACAAGCCCTGGTCGGGTAACATACAATGTCAATCTTGTTCCTAATGGTGATTTTTGTATATCTACTCCACCATATCCAGCATCTTTCAATTCTTCCCTCAAAAACTCGTCTAGTTCCATATTTTTAAAATTATTGTTCAAAACATTTTTTATTGCGTTCATCTAAGAGCTCCTCCCTTCAATTGCAATCATTTCCACATGAACTAATGTGTCATATTTTGGACTAGCTCTTCCCATTGCACGTGGAGTAAATCTTTTTAGTTTAGTGCCCTTATGGACAATAACCGCAATGATTTTTAATCTATCTAGATCCATTCCTTTGTATTCGGCATTAGATTCCAGATTGTCTAACAGTTTTAAAAACTCCTCTGTTGCTTTATGTGGATATCGCCCAGAACTAAAACCATCTTGGATGTTTGAACGATGGGCTACCTCATTATTGTATCGCCTATACGGTACAGCTATTTTTTTTGTTAATACATTTTCAAGGAATTCTCTTGCTTTTTCAATACTTTTTCCTTTTACGGCCAATGCAATTTCGCGAGAATGTTTATGTGAAATAGATTTGTCACGCAATGCAGCTCTAACGTGTCGTGATTTCTCATATTTTTCAAAAGAATATGAATAGTTTGGCATTTGTATCACTTTAATGGCACGTATAAGCTGGAACGAGATGAACCGACACCAGGTGAACCATGCTGAACCCTTTTATTTGTAATCGAATATTCCCCAAGATAATGACCAACCATCTCCGGTCTAATCGTAAATGGTATAAATTCTTTTCCATTATGAACTAGGACACTTAATCCTATCATATCAGGCAAGATTATCATATCTCTAAGATGAGTTTTTAATGGACTAGTTAATTTGCCTTCTCTCGAAAGTTTTAATTCTTCCCTAAATTTTCTCTTTTCATCCGTCATATAGGATGATAATCGCCTATCTAATGATCTTCTTTGTCTAGAGTTTAGTAAAGGCATTAGAGTTTCTATGGATAATTTTTGAATTTGATCTCCAGCATATCCCTTATATTTAAATTCTCGTGCCAATTAGTTTCTACCACCTAAATCAATAGGGTTCTTAAATTCAAATGTAAAAATAGACTGCAAACTTTTACACCAAACCTAAATTAGTAGCTAGGGTTCTAGCACCATCTGTATTTTTAAACTTCATAATAGCCTTTTTACCTCTAATAGTATTAAATGTATTTACTTCACTTATATCAGATTCATATATTACCTTCATGGATTCAATTATTTGTTTTTTAGTAGCTTTACTGTGAACAATAAAGCTTAATTTATTTTCTTTCTCAATAATATTGAAGGTCTTTTCAGTAACATATGGTTCTATAAGAATTTTAGAAGCACTTTCAGTATTGATTTTAATTTTTTTATTGTCTATAAACTCACTCATGTTAATTACTTCTCCACAATCATATTTGAAGGTATTTCTATTTCTTTTAGCATATCTAAGGCACTTTGAGAAAATATCGCCAATCTAATGGGTTTGGATCCAGGAGCTAAATCCAACACACTAAGATGTTTAACATATTTAATAGTAACACCAGGAATTGATTCATTTAATTTTATTAGTTTTGAGTCCCTATTGCCTACAATAATGATGGCACTTTTTCCAATTCTGTTTGTTCTTCCTCTTCTTTTAGATTTTCCTGATCTCCTTTTAGTAGAAGACTCTACTCGATTTAAATCATTTTCGACCCCGAGAGCTTCTAAAACATCATACAAGGTTTTCGTTTTTTCAATGTTTTCTAATTCGTTACTAACAACTAGAGGAAAAGACTTTATCTCGTCAATAATATGACCTCGTTTTTTAGCCAAATCACTAATAGCAGTGGATGATATAGAAGAGCATAATGCAATCTTCTTTTCTTTTTTATTGATTTTCTTAAATGTTATTTTCCACGATTCTGGTGGGTGAGCCAATCGTCCCTTTCTAACACCTGCCACTCCGGCTGCTTGACCTGCACGGGAAAACCCTTCACCTTTTGCCCTAGCCAATCGAGCAATACCTAGACCGGTATTTCTTGATTCTGCACTTACGATCTCTCCAGCTGCTGGATATCTGCCTTGTCTTTGATAATGATGAGAATCCAAGTTGACATATACTTTTTGAATAACTTCCGGTCGATAAGGGAAATTAAATACTGGTGGCAATTCAATGTCTGATACCTCGTTTCCTTCAAGATTGTATAATTTTGTGTTCATTCTACACAATCACTTCCAATATTTTTGGTTCCACATTTTTGGTAGGTTTGCTTCGTATTGGTTGTCTTAACTTTATTAGTCTTTTTGGGACACCGGGAATAGTTCCCCTAACGATCATATAATCACCTTCAACCAATCCAAAATGTTTGAATCCACCTTTAGGATTAATATTTGTAATGTCATTTTTTTCAGAATTTGACATTAACAATATTCTTTTATTATATTCAGTTCGTTGGTGAAATCCCATTTGACCTTGCCTTGCAACGGTATACATAACTACAGCTGGTGAGATGGGCCCTAAAGTTCCCACAGCTCTTACACTTTTTCTAGATTTATGCTGTTTTCTTTTGACACCAAATCGTGTAACTGGTCCTTCCACACCTTTTCCTCTAGTAATTCCATGTACGTCAATGTTTTGACCTGTTTTAAAGACTTCAGAGGCTCGAACCTCTTGACCTAGTTTTGATTTTAGATAATCAAATTTAGATCTTATATCTTTGCCCAATACAGGTACTTCAAAAATAAATGGAGTTTTTTGAGATATTCCAATTCTATGTGGAAACACTGCAACTATAGCATTTAAATGCCTAGTATTCTCAAGTTTATCGGATGCTTTGTTTAGTCCGTCTTCTGAATATTTAGTTTTATATTTTGTTGAAAGATCTTTAATAGAATCTTTAGAATAAACATCAAAAATGGCGTGTTTACCATAGGCATCTTCCGAATAACCTCTAATTCCAACTATTTTTAATGGAGGTAGAGAAATAACAGTAGAATGATTCATTAATGGTTTACCATAATTTGGTGTTTTTTCCTTATCATCAATTGTCATCACTTGGATTTGTCCTACTTTAAATCCTGCAAAACCAATAAGTCCGGTATTGTCTTTATCGTAATTTTCTGGCCATGTCCTAATTCGAGCTTCTAAACTTTTAGCTCTGGACCTAGGTCGAAAAGCAATACTACCTCTCCTTGGAGCGCTATACTTTCTATGACCCATAAATATACAATTTTTCCAAATCCCATTAATAAGTTTATAACTGATAATTATTCATGCGAATATTTACATCAAGTTCTTAAAAAGATATTCAATATTGACAATACCCCAAAGATTGACTCTTCCAATCTTACAGTCTGAGTCCCTTGATGAGGAAAGAAATTAAATGAATGGTAGTTTGCCATATTAATCCTCTCTTTATTGAAAATTTCGTTCAAACCAAATTTTGGTGAACCAAAAACGATTAGTACAGGCTCTTTGTTTTGTGCATAGTTTTTTAGGTTTTCTGAAAAATCGGAATTCACTCTATAAAATTCCGAATACCTTGAAGTAAGTAGTATCCTAGGTTTTGGATAAATTTTCAATATATCATAAATAAAGTTATAATGATATACTTTGTAACCCCAATAGAGTTCATTTATATTTTCTCTGTTTGTATCTAGTGCAGTTAACAGATTGTTTTTCTTTAACAATTTTACATCGAGTTTTTTGCCTTGTTGCTTAATTTTTCCTTGATATTTGATCAAAGAATCTAATCCCACATCTACAAAAAACGCATTACCCTTTTTTTCTAAAACCCCAATCCTAGTTTCACCATTTTTTATATTTTCTAATGAGACCTTATCTTTATGATGGTAAGATCGTATTGGATGAAGTTTACCGGCATATTTCAAAATATCCATTTTTGGATATATTTTTTTTCTGAGATATTGGGGAGTATCCAAATATTCCAAAAGCGTAATCATAAAGCTAATTTCATCATTTGAAGGGTTAATTATTTTATCATGAAAAATATATATATTTTCGACCCTAAAAATGGAAAGCGACCTGGCCAACTGAAAAATTTTGAAAGTTTTATCAATATCAGACGTAGTTCCGTATAAAAAAGAATCTGGAACTGCTACATCAAATGTCATCTTTGAGTCGGAAAAAAATATCACCTGTTTTCCAAAAGCTCTTTGACAGCACCTTCCAAATAGCCTTCGGATCCAAAGAAATTATATCGTAATATACCGTCTTGGTCAATGATAATTGAGGATGGAGTTCCCCGAAGTTTATACAATTCAAAAGTTTCCGCAGAATATTCTTTATTCCCAAGATAATTCCTAACTCTTGAGAATAATTCCTCTTTTTCTTTTTCTGAAGAAGGTTTGTAATCTGAAAAGTATGTTTCAATGAAATCTTTAATCATATCTTCAGATATATTTTCAGGCATTTTCGTTATCTTATCCATTGCTACTGGGAAAGGAATTTTATAATACAACTTATCATCGTTTACCAATTTGCCATGCTGCCTCAATGTTTTATAGGTTTCTCCTATTACTTTACCTTCAGATAATAGTAACTTTAAATTGTCCAAGGTATTTTTATCATAATCTTCAAAAGCAGTTGCAAGGCCAATCACCCTTACGTCTTTATTTTTAAACTTTTCATAAAGAGAGATTGATTGAGGCAGTCCATATAAAAAACAACCTGGACAATTTACCTGAAATACCTCTAAAACAACAACATTACCACGTAATTTATCAATATTGGTAGGGATTCCTTGAACCCATTCAGAAATTTTGATATTATGGGCTTGCGTACCTATTTCTGCAAACATTTTAAACTAGAATTTCATTTCCAATAGAATTATTTAAATTGTATTATAGATTGATAAAAATTAAATATTCTTTGGTTAAAAGTTAAGAAGAGTTCTCTTTAACTTGAACTTCTTTTGAGTACCTTTCAATTTCTTCTTCAGGAAGCATCTTTAGTGTTTTAGTATTAGAATCAATTACGGCCAACCTTATATGCTTAGAGCCAGTTTTTTCTTCACTTACAGTAAAAATAGATTCTATAGCCAATATACAAGCCTTTTCCAGTGACATATCATCCCGATAATTTTTTTCTAAAAATTCAGTTACCTGCTCGCTTCCAGCACCAATTGCTACTGCATCATAACCAATGTAGGTACCACTGGGATCGGTAAGAAACAAACCAAGACCATTTTTATCCACACCCGCCATAATCATAGCGACACCAAAGGGTCTAGCACCACCATATTGTGTATACTGTTGTGCTAAATCTGCGAGATTTTTAGCTA
>Ga0183260_10005397_pt1 | contig 10050 bp, 9 predicted proteins | sample AntDrymUQ4972206_2_FD_129768 | JGI IMG/M metagenome (GOLD analysis project Ga0183260, IMG submission 129768) | Polar desert sand microbial communities from Dry Valleys, Antarctica - metaG UQ497 (22.06) (version 2) (version 2) | ecosystem: Environmental > Terrestrial > Soil > Desert | place...
TCGCGCTCGTACTCGTGCACCGCCGGACGCTGGGCGTTGCGCTGAAAGGTCTCGGCGGAGATTGGCAGCGGGTACGCGCGCACCCAGATCTCGCGTCCCTCGAAATGGACGATGTTGGCCTTCTCGTCGACGTCGAGGTCGAACAGCTCGCGGCAGCAGAGCAGGAAGTTGCGGCGGTACGCGCGGGTATGGAAGGCGACGATGTCGTTGGCCAGGACGCCCTCGAAGATGTCCTCGCGGATGTCCCGCGGAAGCACGCGCCAGGCGTCGGGCTGGGTCCATGGGATGTGCACGAAGTGGTGCAGGAATACGTCAGGGCGCGCCTCGCGGATGAACCTCGGGGCCGCGTAGAGGTGGTAGTCGTGGAGCATGACCACCGCCTCGTCCACGTCCTTGATCTCCTCGAGGACCGCGTTGGCGAGGTCCTTGTTCACGACGCGGTAGCCCTGCTCATAGGAGTCGACCTCCCACTTGCGGATGTCGGGCGCGTTCGAGAGGTCCCACAGGTAGTGCTGGATGAACCACAGCATCGGGTTGGCCACGACGTTGTAAAACCGCTCGTAGGCCTCGGCGTCGGACTCGACGAGGCGGATCCGGTAGGTCACGTCCTCGAGCTCGCAGTCGAAGCTTTGGCCTTCGTGCTGCGCTGAGACCTCCGCGTCCTCGTCCGACAGAGTGGAGGCGATCCAGAGGGCGTCGCGGTGGTGGACGAGGCCGGTGAGGGCCGTCACGAGCCCGCCGCCGCCCCGGTGGGGCTCGAACCCGCCGCTCTCCGTGCGCTCAAATGTGGCAGGCCCGCGGTTTGAGACGAGGACCAGTTGGGCGTCCTTGCTCATGCTTTCGCGCCGAAGATCTTCAGCCAATCGCGCAGGAGCCGCGGTGTTAGGAACCGCTGCCGGACATGCTCCTTCCCGGCGCGGCCGAGCCGCTTGCCCAAATCGGGGTCCTCGAGGATCGCCACGGAGCGCTCGGCGCACTCCGAGGCCGACGAGACGAGGTAGCCCGTCTCACCGTCCTCCACCTGCAGGGGAATGCCCCCGACGTCCCCGCCGATAAACGGACGCGCCTTCCAGAGGGCTTCGGAGACGGTGAGCCCGAAGCCCTCGCGCGTGGACTTCTGGATCATGACGTCCGCCTGGGACTGGAACGCATTCACCTCGATTGCGCCGACGTTGTTGAGGTTGTTGAAGATGTGGATGTCGGGGTTCCCGTCCGCGTAGGCCATCGTCTGGTTGAAGAACTCCCACCCCTCCGGATCGTCGGTCGCCATCGACCCGACGAGGGCCAGCTGCGTGGCGGGCATCTGCTCGGCCACCTGGTGGTAGGCGTCGATCACGCCCATCGGGTCCTTCCAGGGGTCAAAGCGCGAGACCTGGCAGAGCATGGGCCGGTCCACGTCGATCCCGAACTGGTCACAGACGTAGGCAGCGTCCTCCGGGGAGAAGGCCATGTTCTTGGGAGAGAGGGGGTCGATCGCAGGGGGCACGATGTGGATCGGCGTGCCGTCAAGCCCCTCCGGCACGTACTGCTCGAGGTGAAAGACCGCGCCGTCGTAGGAGCGCACGAAGGGCACCAGCCGCTCGATCGCGGCCGGATTGGGCGTGGAGAGGTCGATGTGGCAGCGCCAGATCCACGTGCGCGCCTTCTCGGGCACGAGCTGATGGATGGCGGCGGGCTGGGGGTCGTGAACGATGATCACGTCCCAGCCGCCCTCGATCTCCTTCGCGTTCATCTCGTTGTACTTGGCGAAGATCTGCCACTGCTCCGGTGACAGGCCCTCCGGGTTGCCCTGGAGCGCGTTGTGGAGGATCTTCGTGGCGTTGTAGAACTCCTCGCGGCCGAGCATCACCTGCCACTCGGTTTCGATGCCCACGTCGCGCATGAGCGGCACCAGCGTGTAGAGGATCTCGGCCACCCCGCCCCCGAACGCCGTCGCCGAGAGGTGCAGCACCCGGAGGCCCTCGAGTTCCCCCGCGAGCTGACGCACCTCCTCGATCAGCGGCTTGCCCACGAGGTGGGTGTAGTCCGTGAGGCTTTTGTGCCCGACGAGAACCGGTTGCAGCATCAGGCCACCAGCTGCTTGGCGAGGACCGTTCGGCCCGCGGAGAACTCAGCGCGATCGACGGTGGCCTCGATGATGGCGTGGCTGAGCTCCTGCTCGTCCTGTGGCGTGGTCCCCGCCGGGCCGCAGAGCTCGATCGCCAGGCGGTCGGGATGCAGCCGGAACACGAAGCCCACCGTGTCCTCGTCGCCGCCGGCCTCGATCAGCTCGGAGGCGGCTTCGGTCAGGGCCAGCTTCAGATCGGCGACCTCCGCCGGCTCGAGCGGGGTGAGCCGGCACACGGCGGATAGCGCCAGCCTGGCGAGCACCAGGTACCCCGGTTTCGCCGGGATGGTGAGGGAGACATCGCGACTGTCGAGATCCACCGCGGGCACCCTACCCGGAACGCCGGCGAATCCCGCCGTCGAGCTCGCGAGGTCGTACGGCGACTACCACCACACCGTCATCGGCGCGGCTCCGGCGGGCGCTCGGGCCGCTCCCCGAGCGTGATCTTTTCCGTACGTCGCTTCCCGTCGCGGAGCAGCTCGAGCTCCACCTCCTCGCCCGCGTCGCGGGCGCTGATCAGGTCGGCGAGGTCGGCTTCCCGGGTCAGCTTGCGGCCGCCGACAGCCACGATCACGTCCCCGTCGGCCGGCACGTCCTGCTGGCCTTGGAAGTCGACCTTCTCCCCGCCGGTCCCCAGCCCGGCGCGGTCCGCCGGGCTGCCGTCTTCCACGCGCACGATCAGCGCTCCGCCCTGCACGGACAGCCCAAGGCGCTCGGCCAGCTGTGGATAGAGCGGCTGTGAGGTCACGCCGAGGTAGCCGTAGTCCACTCGGCCCTCGGCGCGCAGTGCCCGCAGCGATCGCCGGACCGTGTCCACCGGCACCGCGAAGCCCACGCCCTCGCCGCCCCCGCCCGCGGACTTGATCTGAGAGTTGATGCCGAGCACCTCTCCCTCTCCGTTCAGCAGCGGTCCACCCGAGTTGCCCGGGTTGATTGCGGCGTCGGTCTGGATCGCGTTGCCGATCTGAAAGGCGGTGAGCGACTGGATCGTCCGGTCGAGCGCGGAGATCACGCCGACCGACAGGGATTGGCGCTCCCCGAAGGGGCTCCCGATCGCAGCGACCGGCGCGCCCACCACTAGATCCTTCGACTGGCCTAGCTTGAGCGGCGTGAGCCTGAGCCCGGCGGGATCCAGCTTGAGCAGGGCCACGTCCGCGCCCGGGTCCTCTCCCACGATGCGAGCGCCCACCCGGCTGCCGTCGGAGAGTTCGACGTAGACCTCCTTCGCACGCTTCGTGTTCGGAGGGGCTGCCGGTGGTGACCACGTGGGCGTTCGTCGCCACGTAGCCCTGTCCATCGAGCACGAACCCCGATCCCTGTCCCCCTTCACCGTCTTCGTCTTCCCTCTCCAGGAGCGACTGGCGGTCGCCGTCGAAGATCGACAGAACGGTGACCACTCCTGGCGAAAGCCGACGGTAGAGAGCCGAGGGATCGAATCGCCCGTCCTTCCCGAGGCCCTTGACGACCTCCACCCGCGTGGTGCGCACCTCCTTCGCCGTGTTCGGGGGGGCGCTCTCGGCATCGCTTTCGGACCCGCCGCCGCACCCCGCGATCGACAGGGCCCCTGCGAGGACCGCTGCGGCGAGAGCCGTGCGAAGGGCTCGGCCGCCACTCCGGCGGCGGGCACTGACACCGGCGCGCATCACTCCTCGCGCCGATCCTCGTCCACGGGCAGCTCCAGAGTGAACGCCGTTCCGACAACAAGCGTCTCCGCACGGATCTGTCCGTCCATGTGCTCGGCCAGTTCCAGGGCGATGGCAAGCCCGAGTCCGGCCCCCCGGGTGGCGTCACCGGTCGTGAAGCGCTCGAAGACCTGGGTCTCTTGCGGAAGGCCCGGTCCATCGTCCGCCACCGTCAGCTCCGCAACCCCGTTGCTGCGCCGGACCGTCACCGTGACCTGCGTGCCCTTCGGGGTGTGCGTGAGGGCATTGTCGAGCAGGATACGGATGATCTGCGCGACCCGTTCCCGGTCGCAGCTTGCCTGCACGCCGGGCTCTGGAAGGCGCAGCGTCACGGCAGGTCGCTGCGCGGTGACCACCGGTCTGAACTCGCTCGTCACGGCACGCGCCACCTCCGAGAGGTCCACGGGCTCGCGCTCGAACCGAACCGACCCGGCGTCCAGCCGGGAAAGGTCGAGCAGGTCGACCGCCAGCTTCTGAAGCCGCTCCACCTGTTCGGCCATCGTGTCGAGGAACTCCCGCCGTGTGGCCTCGTCGAGGTCCTCGTCCCGCAGCAGTTCCACGAAACCGCCGAGCGAGAAGATGGGTGTGCGGAGCTCATGGGAGGCCGTGGCCACGAACTCCTTGCGCGCAACGTCGACCCGCCGCAACTGCCTCTGCATGTCGTTGAATGTGCGGGTGAGCTCTCCCAGCTCATCCTCGGAGTCCACGGGCAGTGGCTCGATGAAGTTTCCCGCCGCAACCTGCTCGGCCCCGGCTTCGAGCCTCCGCACGCGGCGCGCCAGTGCCTGCGCCACGGAATATCCACCGACCAGGGCCAGCAGCAGGGCGGCCCCGGTGGCCAGCAGCAACCGGTTGCGAACCAGCGCAACCGTGTCCGTCACGCCCTCGAAGCTCTGTGAGTACAGGGCGATCCAGTTGTTTTCACCTCGGTAGGAGAGCGGCTGAGCCAGCTGGCCCAGTTCCTCGCCGTTGAGCTCGCCGTGGCCAAGCACCGGGGCCCTGGTGCGCGCTGCCGCCCGCGCGAGGGCGGGATTCTGGGGCACCTCGCGCTCTTCGCGCGTATCGGTGATCACGTAGAAGGGTGCGTCGGAGTCCGTCTGGCGGGACTGCTGGACCCCGAGTAGGGTGATCCGCGCCCCAGCCGCATCCGCCACTGCGCGCACGCGCCTGTCGAGCTCCGCCGCGGAGATGTCCTGGCGGCCCATCAGCTCCTCGAGCGTGGTCTCGGCGCCCGTCGCCACCCGCTCGAGATCGGCCAGCTTCTGCTGCTCGAGGTTCACCTCGAGCTGGGGTACGACCGATGCGTACATGACTGCGAGGGCAACAGCCGTGATGCCGAGGAACAGCAGTGCCAGCTTGTTGCGCAGCGAGCGAAGGCGAGGACGGGCGATCATCGGTCCCGGTAGCGGTAGCCCACTCCGCGCAGCGTGAGGATCAGCTTGGGGTGCTTCGGGTCGTTCTCGAGCTTCTCCCGCAAATGTCGAATATGCACGTCCACGGTGCGTGGGTCGCGGTAGGAGGCGTCGCCCCATACGCGCTCCAGCAGGACCATGCGGTTGTAGACCCGACCCGGGTTGCGTGCCAGGGCGGCGAGGATCTCGAACTCGACGTAGGTCAGTCCAGCCGGCTCGCCCGCCAGCGTGACGGTGCGCTTGTCGAAGTCGATACGGAGGTCGCCGTCCTCGAGCGGCTCCTCGCCCGGCTCCTCGGCGCGGGTGCGCTCGGCGCGGCGCAAGACGGCCTTGACGCGGCTGCGGAACTCACGGACCGAGAACGGCTTGGTGATGTAGTCGTCGGCGCCGAGCTCGAGGCCGAGCACCTTGTCGATCTCCTCGGTACGCGCGGTGAGCATGATGATCGGAACGGAGCTCTTTGCCCGCACCTGTCGGCACACCTCGAAGCCGTCCACCCCGGGAAGCATGAGATCGAGCACGACCAGGTCGATGTCGTCCTCACGCAGGCGCTCGAGCGCCTCGGGGCCGTCAAGCGCGGCAACGACCTCGTAACCGTCCTTGCGCAGGGGGAAGGTGAGCAGCTTTTGAACCGACTCTTCGTCGTCTACCAGGAGGATGCGGGGAGGGGGCTGTGTCATAAAGCGCCCGCCTGGGGCGGGCTGCGCTCTCTCCAGATTGTAGGTTGAGGGGGGTGCGGAGCCGGCGAGCGTGATCGAGCCGCGGATCTACCGGGCGGCCTTCGTGCCGGCGGTGCTCGCAGTCGTGCTCGTGATGTTTTCCTTGGAGAGCAGTCCCAGGCCACTTCCACAGGGCCTCGCGGCGGACGTGCTCTTCGATGGCCGCCAGGCTTCGGCCGCCGCGCGCCAGATCGTGGTAGCCGCGCGCGACCGCCGCTCCGGGTCGGTAGGGAACCGCGCTCTGGCAGCCCGCGTTCGCGGGACTCTCTCGGCCAGGGGATTCGCCGTCGAGGTGGACCGCTTCGAGAGGGACGGGAAGACCCTCGTGAACGTGATCGGCCGACGGGCGGGCAAATCCCGGCGCCAGATCGTCGTGCTGGCCGCTCGCGACGCCCGAGGGGTACCCGACGCCGCCGGGAGCGCGGCGGATACCGCGGCGCTGCTCGAGCTATCGCGCGTGTTCGAGGGCCGTCCCTCACGCAAGACCCTCGTGCTGGCTTCGGTAGACGGATCAACGCTCGGCCATGTGGGTGCGCGGCGGCTCGCCGGGAGGCTGGACTCCTCCGATCTGGTGGACGGCGTGCTCGTGCTGTCGGATCTCGGCGTGCGCTCGAAGGAGGCCCCCACGATCGCCTCGTGGTCTAACGACGTCACGCGAGCCGGTATAGGCCTGCAGCGCACCGTGGCCGAGTCGCTCAGGCAGGAGCTCTCCCCTCCCGCGGCGGGCGCCAGCCCCGCGGGCCAGGTCGCGCGGCTCGCGTTTCCGATCGGCATCGGCGCGCAGGGCCCTCTGCTCGAGGCCGGATATGACGCCGTCCGGATAGCCGGTGACGGTGAGCTGGGAAACTCCGAGAGCGCCGAACCGGCGGAGGTAGACGAGGATCGCCTCGGCGGCCTCGGCCGGGCCACGCTACGCACCGTGACCGCGCTCGACCAGCGGGCCCGCCCCCCGGCCCGCGGCCCGCGCACGTACATCACGGCGGTGACCCAGGTGGTGCCGGGCGTGGTCCTCACGCTGCTCGGGCTGGCCTTGATACTGCCCGCATTGGTGGCCAGCGTGGACGCCTTGGCTCGAGCCCGCAGGCGCCGCCGAGCGGTCACGCCCTGGCTCATGTGGCTCGGGGCCGGCACCCTCGCGTTCGCGATAGGCCTCGCGCTGGCGTATCTCCTGGCGCTCGCCGGCGCCACGCCGGACCCGCCCGCCGCGCCGGTGGCGCCCGGCCTGTACCCCCTCGATACGGAGGGGTACGCCGTGCTCGGGGTCCTGGTTGTGGCTGTCGCGCTTGCCTGGATCGGCTTGCGCTCCCTGGCCACCCGCGCGGAGAGCGCTCTCGGTGACCCGTCGGAGCCCGCCGCCGCCGTTGCGGTCGCCCTCGTGCTCAGCGTGGCGACGCTCGCCATGTGGGCCGTCAACCCGTACTCGGCCCTCATTCTCGTGCCGGCGCTTCACCTGTGGATCCTCGCCACCTTGGTGGATCCTGCGCCGGCCCGTCGTACGCGGCTTCTGATGGTGGCCGCCGGCCTTCTGCTCCCGGCCCTCCTGGTGACCTATGCCCTGATCAGGCTTCACCTCGATCCCCTGAGTGGCGCCTGGTACCTGTATCTGCTGGTCACGGGCGGCCACGTGAGCGTGGTCAGCGCGCTCCTCGGGTGCGTCCTGGCAGCGGCCCTGGGTTCGGTGTTCGCGATCGCGAGCGCCAGACACCCCGAGGTGGAGGGGGAGACCGGCGAGCCCCCGTCGGTCAGGGGCCCCGGCTCCTATGCGGGCCCTGGGTCTCTCGGAGGAACCTCGAGCGCGCTGCGCCGGTGAGGGGAGTAGATGGTGCGCTCCTCCTTGCACCCCGGGCCTGCGTCCAGTGCCGGCGCGTAAACCTCATCCCCGGGATGATCCCGGCCGATGCGTGGGTCATGAACACAAGTCTGCGGATGGCGATAGAGGGCGGGGCCTACTCGGTCGATACCAAGGCGGTGGCCGACGCGATACTGCGTCGTGCATGGGAGTACCCGGAGCTGCCGGTGGCACCCTCAAGGGTGCTCGTACCCGCGCATCTCTTCGAGGATCCGGCCCCCCGGCCCCCTGAGCTCGACCCCGTTGCCCTCGACCACGGTGCCTAGCCGGGTCACGACTGTGCCGGCGGCGGCCGCGGTGGACCCCCACATATCTGGCGATACGGTGAAGAGCAGCTCGTAGTCCTCGCCGCCGGTGGCGGCCAGCTCGAGGGGATCGCGTCCGATCGCCTCTGCGGCCTCCCGCACGCCCGGCCCCAGCGGCGCCGTGAGCAGGTCGAGTACCAGGCGCACGCCGCTGCTGTCCGCCACGTGGGCGGCGTCGGTCGCCAGCCCGTCGCTCAGGTCGATCATGGCCGTGGCCCCTGCCGCGGCGATCGCCCGCCCCGCCGCGAGGCGCGGTTCCGGGCATCGGTGGCGGCGAGCGAGGAACGCGGCCTCGGCGGGCCCCAGCCCCGGCACTTGCCCCTCGAGCATCAGCAGCCCGGCGGCCGAGGCCCCGAGGTCCCCGGTGAGCCCCACGACATCTCCGGGGCGCGCGCCGTCTCGGCCGGCCAGCTGGTTCTCGCGCTCCGCCCATCCCGTCACGCATACCGTGATCACCAGCGCCCCGGCCCTCACGATGTCTCCCCCGGCCATGGTGGTCCCGGTGCGCTCGGCGAGAGCCGTCATTCCCTTCACCAGGGAGAGGGCGTCGGCAGGGGGCAGGTCGCGTGGCAGCGCGAGTGAGACGTAAGCCTCCCCCGGGTTCGCGCCCATCGCCGCAAGGTCGGAGAGGGCGGCGGCCAGCGCCTTGTGCCCGGCGTCCTCGAAGGAGTGCGTCGCCAGCTCGAAGTGCACACCCTCGGCTATCGTGTCGATCGAGGTGACCGCAAGCGGCCGCGCGCGCACGACGGCGGCGTCATCGCCCACCCAGCGCACCACGCGCTCCCCCGGGGCAGGGAGGAGCTCCTCGATCGCGGCGATCAGCGCCAGCTCCGCCATGGGTACAGTCTGAACCGGTGAAGGCCTCGCGGGCACCCGACCCCGAGCGGGCGAAGCCTTCGGAGGCGTCGCTGCTCGAGCGCCTCGGTGCGGCAGCAGCGGGCGTTTCCTCGGCGCAGAGCGCAAGTCCGCGCAAGAAGGTGTTCGTGCAGTACGGCCTTGCAGCGTTGATCTTCGGCTTCCTGCTGTTCTTCGTGGTGCGGCAGTGGAATGAGCTCCCCGACTTCGACTGGCGCTTCTCCCCGGGATGGCTCGCGCTGGCGATCGTGTGCGTGGTGCTCTTCTACACATTCCAGGGAGAGCTCTGGCGGGTGGTCATCCACTCGCTCGGGGAGCACATCGACCCGCGCCCCGGCCGCGCGGTGTGGGGCAAGTCGCTCCTTGCCCGATACGTGCCGACGAACGTGTTGCTGGTCGTCGGACGGGTCGTCATGGCCGAGAGGCACGGGGTGCCCAAGCGTGTGACGCTCGCCAGCGTGGTCTACGAGCTGGCGCTGGCCCTCGCGACCGCGGTCATCGTCGGCGCCTACTTCGTGATCGAGCTCCCCGAGCTCGATGGCCGGCCTGGACGGTTTGCGGTGCTCGCGCTGATCCCGGCCGTCCTCGTGGTCGTCCATCCGCGCGTGTTCGAGCCGCTCGCCGGCTTCGCGCTGCGAAAGCTCGGCCGCGATCCGCTACCGCGGGTCCTGCCGTTCGGTCGCGTCCTGCAGCTTTGCCTGGCGTACCTGGTGTGCTGGGTGACCATCGGCCTCGGCCTCTTTGCCTTCGCCGCAGCGCTGCACCCCGTGGACCTGTCGGATCTGCCCTACGTCGCCTCGTCCTACCCGGTGGCGTTCTGCGTCGCGGTGCTCACGTTCATCGTGCCGAGCGGAATCGGCACTCGTGACGCCGCGCTCGCGGCCTCCATGGCCGTGGTGCTACCCGGGGCGGTGGCCACCGCCATCGCGGTTGCCTTCCGCATCCTGCAGACGCTGGTGGAGTTGCTGTACGTGGCCACCGTCGTGGCGTTGGGCCGCCGCCGGGACGGGAGCGAGCCTGCGGGAGGAGCGCAGCCCGATCCCCTGCGGGGAGGAGCGCAGCCCGATCGTTGATCGGGCGAGCACCGCACCGACGTTTTCCTCGGGCGAGCACCGCACCGA
>Ga0183260_10005398_pt1 | contig 10049 bp, 10 predicted proteins | sample AntDrymUQ4972206_2_FD_129768 | JGI IMG/M metagenome (GOLD analysis project Ga0183260, IMG submission 129768) | Polar desert sand microbial communities from Dry Valleys, Antarctica - metaG UQ497 (22.06) (version 2) (version 2) | ecosystem: Environmental > Terrestrial > Soil > Desert | place...
CTGTAGTCGCCGCTCCGCGGCCGGTAGACGGGTGTTCAGCGGCACGAGCGCGGCGCCTAGGCGGGGCAGGGCGTGGACCAGTTCGCAGAACGGACGCGACGGCGGGAGCGTCGTGGCCACGCGAGCCCCCTCCCCCACGCCGAGGGCCCGCAGCCGCCGGGCACAGCGATCGACCGCGGCGTCGAGCTCCGCGTAGGTGTGCGCGCCGTCGGGCGCCTCGACCGCAATGTGGTCCGGACGGGCCCGAGCCGCCTCTGTCACCCAGTCGTGCACAGGTTGGAGCGTACGTCGGACTCCCGTTACACATCGATGTGTAGAAACCCCGGTACGATGAGACCCATGAGCCGCACGAACATCGAGATCGACGATGCGCTGATGGAGCGAGTGCTCGCGGTCTACGGCTTCGAGTCGATGCGGGAGGCGGTGGACTACGCGCTCCGCCAGCTCGTCGGCGACGGCGATCCCAAGGGAATCCTGTCTCTTCGGGGCATGGGCTGGGTGGGGGATCTGGATGTCCTGCGCGGCAAGAAGCCGCCACCGACGTGATCCTCGTCGACAGCTCGGTCTGGATCGAGATGCTCCGCAAGACAGAGAGCCCGGCCGACCGCACCCTGACCCGCCTGCTGCATGAGGACGCGCCGGTCGCCACCACGGAGATGGTTGCCGGCGAGATCCTCGCCGGTGCGCAAGACGACCTGGATCATGTGAGGTTGCGGCGAGAGCTGCTCGCCACGCGATTCATCCCGCTCGGGGGCTTCGAGGGCTGCGAGCGCGCGGCACGCCTCGTACGTGAGTGCCGGGGGCTGGGGGTCACGGCCAGCCTGAGCGACTGCCTTGTCGCCGGCCCCGCAATCTCCGCGGGGGCCGCCGTTCTGCACGCGGATGCCGACTTCGACCGGATCGCCTCCGCCACTGCGCTCGAGGTCTACCCGCTGGACCCCGCCTGAGCGGGGCCGGACTAACCTGTGGCGCGCAGATGGCCGCCACCGACTGGACCAAGGAGCAGGAGGGCCGCGCGATCGCGCCCGCCGCCGATTGGCGGCAGGCGGCCGAGTACGGCGACATCCGCTACGAGACCGCCGAGGGGATCGCGAAGATCACGATCGACCGACCGGAGGTGCGCAACGCCTTCCGGCCGCAGACGCTGATCGAGATCTCCGACGCGCTCTCCCGGGCGCGGGAGGACACCGCGATCGGGGTGATCGTGCTCACCGGCGAAGGACCGCTCGCCTTCTGCTCGGGCGGCGACCAGCGCGTGCGCGGGGACTCGGGCTATCTCGCAGACGACGAGGCCGGCCGCGCGGGGGTCGGCCGCTTCCACGTGACCGACCTGCACATCCAGATGCGCCGGCTCCCGAAGCCGATCGTGGCGATGGTGGCCGGCTACGCCGTCGGCGGCGGCCACGTGCTGCACATCGTGTGTGATCTCACGATCGCCGCGGACAACGCGCGCTTCGGGCAGACGGGCCCGAAGGTGGGCTCCTTTGACGGCGGGTTCGGCGCCGGACTCCTCGCGACGCTCGTCGGCCCGAAGAAGGCCAAGGAGATCTGGTTCCTCTGCCGCCAGTACGACGCGCAGGAGGCGCTCGACATGGGACTCGTGAACAAGGTCGTCCCGCTCGAGGAGCTGGAGCAGGAGACCGTGCGCTGGTGTGGCGAGATGCTCGCCCATTCTCCCTTCTCGCTGCGCCTCCTGAAGGCAAGCTTCAACGCAGCCGAGGACGGCCTCGCCGGCATTCAGCAGCTCGCCCACGACGCCAACCTCCTCTTCTACGGAAGCGAGGAGGCGCAGGAGGGCCGCGATGCCTACCGCGAGAAGCGCGAGCCCGACTTCGGCAAGTTTCCCAAGCGGCCTTGAGCCACCGTTCGAGAGCAGGCGGTGCCCCTGAAGGGGTTCACCGTTCGAGAGCGGGCGGTGCCCGCGAAAGAGTTTCTTCTCCGGTGCGGCTCTGGCTGGTGGCAGCGCGGCCCAGAACGCTCCCTGCCGCCGTGGCCCCGGTGCTGGTGGGCACCGCGCTCGCGATATCCCAGGGCGATTTCCGCCCCTTGGCCTTCGTGGCCGCACTGGTGGGCAGCGTCTTCATCCAGATCGGCACGAACCTCTCAAACGACTACTCCGACGCGCGCCGGGGAGCGGACACCGAGGACCGCCTCGGACCGGTGCGCGTGACCGCGGGCGGGCTGATGCCGCCGCGCAGGGTGCTCACGGGAACCTACGTGGCGTTCGGGATCGCCGTGGCCGCGGGGCTCTACCTGGCCAGTGTGGCGGGCTGGGAGCTGCTGCTCGTGGGCGTCGCCTCGATCGCGGCCGGCGTCCTCTATACCGGGGGGCCGCGCCCATATGGCTACGAGGGCCTCGGGGAGCTGTTCGTGTTCCTCTTCTTCGGCGTGGTCGCGGTCGTGGGTTCCTACTACGTGCAGGTCGAGAAGCTGCCATGGGAGGCGTTCGCCGTGTCGGTGCCGGTGGGTTTGCTGGCCAGCGCAATCCTCGTCGTGAACAACGTGCGGGACCTCGACACCGACCGCCGCGCGGGGAAACGCACGCTGGCGGTGAAGCTCGGGCGGGAACCGACGAGGGCCCTTTTCCTCGCGATGCTCGTGCTGGCGTACGTGGTTCCGGTAGCGGTCGTCATCGCCGGTGGCCTTTCCTGGTGGGTGGTCCTGCCTCTCGTCACGCTTCCGCTCGCCGGGCGGCTCTGGAGGACCGTGCGTGCCCGCACCGACGGTCCCTCCCTGAACGCCGCCCTGGCGGGCACGGGGGGGCTGCTCGCCCTCTTCTCCCTGCTCCTGTCCGTGGGCATCCTGCTGTCGTGAGACGCTCCCTCCTGCGGCTGCAGATCCCGCTCAAGGAGCCGTTCGTGACCTCCGGGGGCGTCGTGGCCGCCCGCGACCTCGCGGTGATCCGCCTGGAGGACGACGACGGCACGGTGGGCTGGGGCGAGGCCGCGCCCCTCGAGCCCTACGACGGGGTCTCCCTGAATGAGGTGATCGCCTCGCTGCGCGAGGGGCCGCCGCCACGCGGATCCGCCCCCCAGGCGCGCGCGGCCTGGGAGCTGGCAGAGCTCGACCTGCAGATGCGCCGGCGGGGAAAGCCCCTGGGCGAGCCTTGGGCCGACGCCATCCCGGTGAACTGCACCCTCCCGGCCGGCCCGCCGGACGAGGTGGCCGCCGCGGCGGCCGCGGGGCTGCGCGAGGGGTTCTCATGCTTCAAGGTGAAGGTGGGGCTCCCCGACGACGGCCTGCGCGTGGCCGCCGTGCGCGAGGCGATCGGGCCGTGGCCCGCGCTGCGGGTGGACGCCAACGGCGCCTGGGATCCAGATGACGCCGTGGAGGCGATCACGGCGCTCGAGGCCCACGACCTGCAGCTCGTGGAACAACCCTGCGCGACGCTGGAGGGGCTTGCGCGCGTGAGCGAGCGGGTGGGGGTCCCGGTGGCCGCGGACGAGTCGATCGCGGGAGCCAAGGATGTGAAGGCCGCGGCGAAGCTCGGCGCCTGCGCAGCGGTGAACGTGAAGCTCGCCGGCAGCGGCGGGTTCGGGCCGGCGAGGGACGCGCTGCGGGCCGCCCGCGACGCTGGGCTACAGGCGTGGCTGTCGAGCACCCTCGATGGCCCGTGGAGCATTGCCGCCGCGTTGCAGCTGGCCTCCTCGGAGCGCGTGTCACTGGCCTGTGGCCTCGCCACGCTCGATCTCTTCGACGCCGAGATCGCCCGGACGCTCCCGGCACCGCGCGCAGGCCTCCTTTCGGTGCCCCACGGCCCGGGCCTCGGCGTGGAGGTCTCAGAGGCCGCGCTCGCGGAGGTCCTCGTCGAGGAGCTCGGCTAGAAGCCCGGCCAGGAGCCCGGCCACCTCCGCCGGGCGCTGCAGGTGAGCCGCATGGCCCGCCCCCTCGATGATCTCCGCCCGGCCCCGTGGCACACCGCGGGCGATCCTCCGGGCGGCCTGCGCGTAGCCGGTGTCGAGCCCGCCGGCGATCGCGAGGACGGGGATCTCGAGGGTGTGAAGGCGCTCCCAGACAGGCTCGAGCGCACCCTGTCCTGCCGTGCGCAGCAGCATCGCGAGCCCCCGCGGATCCTGGCTCAAGCGGTCGGCGCGCTGGCCTTCCACGAGCGCGTCCGCCTGATCGGCAAACAGGGGCTGGCGTTCCCAGATCGCCACGATCTCCTCGATCGGCTCGGTCTCCATCCAGCCCGCCAGCTTGGCGTCGGCCTCCGCGCGCGCGGCCCGCGCGGCAGGGGCCTCGATGCCCGCCGACGCCCCCACCGTCACGAGACCTCTGTAGCGGCCCGGTTCCCGCAACGCCGCGTGGAGCGCCAGGCGGCCGCCCATCGAGTAACCGGCGAGCACCGCCCCCTCTCCGGCGGTGGCGATCTCCCCGAGGCGGCCTTCATACGTGCTCTCGGAATGCCGGAGCCCCACGCTCGGATAGCGTTCTGGGAGCAGGTCCGCGACCGGCGCCCATGCGCCGCCCGACTGCATGAAGCCGGGAACGAAGACGATCGCGGGCGGGCGCTCGGACGCAGCCATCCCCACATGATCCCGACCAACCGGACCTACGCGCCCATCGAGGCCCTCGTGGACGAGCTCGTGCGGTGCGGCATGCGGCACGCGGTCACATGTCCCGGGTCGCGGAATGCCCCGATCGCGCTCACCCTGGCGGCGCACGAGCGCCTCGACGCGATCTCGGTGCTCGACGAGCGCTCTGCAGGCTTCCTGGCGCTCGGGATGGCCAAGGCGAGTGGGCGGCCGGTGGCGGTGACCTGCACCTCGGGCACTGCCGCCGCCAACCTCCTTCCAGCCGTCGTGGAGGCACACGAGGCGGGGGTGGCCCTGATCGTCCTGACCGCCGACCGCCCACCGGAGCTGCGGGGAGTGGGCGCGGGGCAGGCGATCGACCAGCTCAAGCTGTACGGCTCCGCGGCGAAGTGGTTCGTGGAGGTGGGAACCCACGAGCCCGGCCGGGCGACCGCGATCCACCATCGCGCGCTCGCGTGCCGGGCCTACTGGACTGCGTGTGGGGCCCGCCCGGGCCCGGTGCATCTGAACCTTGCGCTGAGGGAGCCGCTGGCTCCCGACCCGGAGGCGCTCGAGCCGGCCGAATGGGCCGGGCGTCCCGACGGGCGTCCGTGGACGCAGCTTCGCGAGCATTCCGCCGCACCGCAGGGAGACGACGTCCAGGAGCTCGCGGCCGGCATGGCGGGCGCGCAGCGGGGGCTGATCGTCTGCGGGCCGGGATCCGAGGAGGTGGCGGACCCCGTTGCACGTCTGGCCCGTGCATCCGGGTGGCCGGTCCTGGCAGAGCCCACCTCGGGTGTGCGCTGCGGAGAGCACGATCGCTCCCATGTCATCGCCCACTATGACGTGCTGCTGCGAGTGCCGAGCTTCGCCTCCGCCCACGCTCCAGACCTTGTGCTGCGCGTGGGAGACACGCCCACCTCCAAGCCGCTGCGCGCCCTTCTCACGGGCTCCAGGCAGGTCGTGCTCGATCCTCACGGGGGTTGGCACGAGCCCACACGGACCGCTGAACTGATCCTGCACGCAGCCGCCGGGCCCACCTGCGACGCGCTGGCAGCCGCCCTGGAGATGCGGGGCTCCCGGCGCGAGCCGGGATGGCTCGAGGCATGGGCGACGGCGGACGCGTTGGTGCCGCCCGCGCTCGCGGGTGCACCCGATCCGTTCGAGCCAAAGGTCCACGCGGCCCTCGAGGCGGGAGTGTCCGATGGTGCGCTGCTCTGGCTCAGCTCCTCAATGCCGGTGCGGGACGCCGAGGCCTACTTTCCCGGCTCGCCCAAGCGGATCCGCTTCCTCGCCAACAGGGGGGCCAACGGAATCGACGGCGTCGTCTCCTCCGCCGCCGGGGCCGCCAGGGTCACGGGCGCACCCACCTTCCTGCTGATCGGGGAGCTCGCGCTGCTGCACGACGTGGGCGGGCTGCTGGCGGCCAGCAGGGCGGGGATCGATCTGACGGTCGTGTGCCTGAACAACGGCGGCGGGGGGATCTTCGACTTCCTGCCGGTGGCCGAGCACGCCGATCGCGCGCTCTACGAGGAACACGTGGCCACCCCGAGCGGGGTCGACCTGGAGGCCGTGGCCGCGTTGGCGGGCATGGAGCACCGTCTCGCGGTCACGCCTGAGGAGGTCAGGTGCGCGGTGGCGCGGCCGGGGCTAGTCGAGGTGAGGACCGAGCGCTCGGACAACGTGCGCCTTCACCGCGAGGTCGTGGAGCGCGTGGCGGCGTCTCTCAGCTCAGCAGCGGCAGCAGTGCCTGGAGTTTGACCTCGGTCTCCGCGAGCTCCTCGGCTGGGACGGAGTGGGCGACGATCCCGCAGCCGGCGTAGAGGCGTGCCACCGACCCGCGCAGGAGGGCGCAGCGCAGGGCCACGCAGAGCTCTCCGTCCTCGGCGAGGTCGGTCCAGCCGACCGCTCCCGCGTACCAGCCGCGGTCGAGCCCCTCGAGCGCGGGGACCAGTGGAGCCGCCGCACCCCAAGGCTCGCCTCCCACGGCGGGGGTCGGATGCAGCAGTCCCGCGAGCTCCACGGTGGCGACGGGCTCCGCCAGCTGGGCGCGTATCGGTGTGGCCAGGTGTTGCACGTTGTGGACCTTCACGAGCACGGGCTCGTCCGCCGCGGCCACCCAAAGGCTCACCGGCTCCAGGCTGCGCTGGATCCGGTGGGCCACGATCGACTGTTCGGCCCGGTTCTTGGGGCTCTGGAGCAACTGCTCCCCGAGGTGGGAGTCGACGGCGGGATCGGCACTGCGGCGGGCGCTGCCGGCGAGGGCCACGGTCTGCGCGCGCGCGCCGTCGCGGCGCACCAGCAGCTCCGGGCTCGCACCCACGAGGGCCAGCTCGGGCGATCCGACGCAGTAGCAGTAGCAGGCCGGAAAGACCGCCCGCAGCGCGTCGAGGACCGGCCCGGGATCGATGGGCGCTGCGCCGTGCACCCGCACCTCGCGGGCCAGCACGATCTTCTCGAGCTCACCTCGGCCGATGCACTCGACCGCGCGCCGGACGGCCTCCTCATAATGGGAGGGCGGCGCGGCACCGGCCACTCGCGCGCGGCTCACGGGGTCGGGGTCAAGGAGGGGAATCGGCGCGGGACGAAGCTCTTCCACACGCCCGCGCAGGCGGTCCACGAGCTCCTCGACGGAGCCATCGGGCTCGACACACGCGTTCGCGGTGAGGCGAGCAGCTCCCGCCTGGCGACTGAGCGACAGCTCTGGCAGCACCAGCTGCACCGGGGAGAGCGAGGACCACTCGGGCGCCGCGCCGCCATCCGGAGCGAATGCGAACCCGCCGACGAAGAGTGGCCCCGAGCCGGGCGGGCGCGCAGGGTCATTCCCAGGGTCGCCGGCCACCATCCGCCGGGCGAGCTCGCGGCAGGAACTCACCGCGGCGTCGAACCGGGCAGGGCCCCGGGCCTCCACGACGGCCGTGGTGCCCAAGCCGCAGACCGCATAGCCATCGCGGTCCGGCTGCTCGAAGCAAAAGAAGCGGTCGTCGTGTCGACGGGCCGCCAGCACTGCCGCCGAGGGATCGAGCTCCGGCGATATGGACACGGTGACGCTCGCGTACGCTCGTACGCCGCCGCGCCGCGCAAGCGCCAGGGCACGATCGATCCGCCGCTCGAGAAGGTCGAGCGCCGCAGCATCGAACGCGAACGGCGAAGGCTCTCCCGAGCGGACGGTCACACCCAGAGGATGCCTGACCGCTCGCGAGACGAGCGTTCGCCGGCGTGCGCCTGCCGGAGGGTGGGAGTCCGGCGTTCTACGTGGTAGATCTTCCGCGCGAGATGGCTATCTCGCCGGTCCTGACCATCTCGATCAGGCCGAACGGCCGGATCATCCGCTCGAAGGCCTCGATCTTGTTGTCCGTGCCGGTGACCTCGACGGTCACCGACCGCTTGGACACGTCCACGATCTTTCCGCGGAAGATGTCCGCGAACTCCATTATCTGGCCGCGGGTATCCGAGTCCGCGGAGACCTTGAACAGCGCCAGCTCACGTGCCACGGCCTCCTCGGGCTCGAGGTCGCGGATCTTGATCACGTTCACCAGCTTGTGCAGCTGCTTGGTGACCTGGTCGATCGGATGGGCGGCACCGTCCACCGTGAGGGTGATGCGTGCCATCGAGTCGTCGTCGGTCGGGCCGACCGCGAGCGACTCGATGTTGTAGCCGCGCCGAGCGAAGAGCCCGGAAATCCGCGCGAGCACGCCGGGCCGGTGCTCCACGAGCAGCGAGAGGATGTGCTTCCGTCCCGTGTGGATGCCACCCGAGGACTGCAGGTTCTCGAGGCTGAAGACCTCCTTCGTGCCCGGCTCACCCACGACTCTGCGCACCGTGCTCCGGGCCGCCCGTCATGTCCCTTGCGGCCTGGCCGGCGGGGATCATCGGGTAGCAGTTCTCCTCCTTGGAGACCAGCACGTCGACCACCACGGGGCCCTCGGTGGCGAGCGCCTCGCGCATGGTGTCCTCCAGCTTGCCCTTGTCTGCCACGCGCATGCCGGTGGCCCCGAACGCCTCTGCGAGCTTCACCCAGTCGGGGCTGGCGCCCATGTCCACAGAGCTGTAGCGGCCGTCCCAGAAGAGCTCCTGCCACTGCCGGACCATGCCCAGGTAGCCGTTGTTCATGATGAAGACCTTCACGGGAATCTTCTCGGTGACGCAGGTGGCGAGCTCCTGCACGTTCATGATGATCGAGCCGTCGCCCGCCACGCAGACCACCTGCTCGTCGGGCATCGCCACCTTCGCGCCCATCGCGCTCGGCAGGCCGAAGCCCATGGTGCCGAGCCCGCCCGAATTGATCCACTTGCGCGGACCGTCGAAGTGGAAGTACTGGGCGCACCACATCTGGTGCTGGCCGACGTCCGAGGTCACGATGGCGTCGCCGCCGGTGACCTCGTAGAGGGCCTCGATCATCCGCTGCGGCTTGATCTCCGAGTCCTCGCTCTCGTCGTAGCCCAGCGGGTACTTCTCCCGCCAGCCGGAGATCCGCTCCCACCAGCCGTCGAGGCGCGCGCCGTCGGTCTCGAGCGCCCGGTACTCGGCCGTCAGCTTGGGCAGGATGTTCTTCGCATCCCCGACGATGGGGATGTGCGCGGGCACGTTCTTGGAGATCTCCGCCGGGTCGATGTCGATGTGGATGAACTTGGCCCGCGGCGCGAACTCGGACAGCTTGCCGGTGATGCGATCGTCGAAGCGCGAGCCGATCGCCACGATCAGGTCGGCCTCGTCCATCGCGTAGTTGGCCGCGCGTGTGCCGTGCATACCGAGCATCCCGAGCCACTGGTCGTGGGGGGCCGGAAACGCCCCAAGCCCCATCAACGTGCAGGTAACGGGAAAGCGCTCGGACAGGCACAGCTCCGTGAGCTCCTTGGAGGCGTTGGCGTTCACCACGCCGCCCCCCGCGTAGATCACCGGTCGCCGGGAGTTGGCCAGCGCCTTGGCCGCCAGGCGTATCTGTTTCGTGTTGCCCTCGGTAGTGGGCTGGTAACCGGGCAGATCGACGGCATCGACCGGCTCATACGGGATGTCCGCGCGCGAGAGGTCCTGAGGGATGTCAACCAGCACCGGCCCTGGCCGCCCGCTCCGGGCGACGTGGAAGGCCTCGTGGATCATCTCCGGGATGTCACGGGGGTCCCTGACCATCAGCGAGTGCTTGACGATCGGCATGGTGATCCCGGTCACGTCGGCCTCCTGGAAGCCGTCGGTCCCCAGGAGGTCGGTGCGCACCTGACCGGTGATGAACACCGTGGGCACCGAGTCCATGTTGGCGTCGGCGATCGCCGTGACCAGGTTGGTGGCTCCCGGGCCCGATGTGGCCAGCGCCACCCCCACCCGGCCGGATGCCTTGGCGTAGCCCTCGGCCGCGTGCCCCGCGCCCTGCTCGTGGCGGCACTGGATGTGGCGCAAGCCGGCGTCGTACAGGGCGTCGTAGGTGGGGAGGTTGGCTCCGCCCGGGATCCCGAATACGTGCTCGACGCCCTCCGCCTTGAGGCACTCCATGATGGCGTCGACTGCTCGCATGCTGCTCCTTCCCGATCGTGGGCCGAA
>Ga0183260_10005399_pt1 | contig 10047 bp, 8 predicted proteins | sample AntDrymUQ4972206_2_FD_129768 | JGI IMG/M metagenome (GOLD analysis project Ga0183260, IMG submission 129768) | Polar desert sand microbial communities from Dry Valleys, Antarctica - metaG UQ497 (22.06) (version 2) (version 2) | ecosystem: Environmental > Terrestrial > Soil > Desert | place...
CCCACCGCGGCCCGGGAGGCCTGCGGCACATGTCAGTGACTACTTAGCGCTGCTGCCTTCCGGCCCTGACGCGGTTCGCAGGCTGAGATTGCACAGGTTCCGGACCGCGGTGCGATCCGCCGGTCTCGAGATTTGATTGTATCAAACGGGCTGGCCGACGCCGAGGACGCGATCGCCTTCCGCATTCAGGGTGCCCGTCACGGTGTAGCGCCCGATGGCCGTCCGCACGACCACACATTGTAGAGCAGGCGGTATGATCCGCCGATGCGAACCCTTCCTCTTCTATGCGCCCTGCTCCTGGTGTCCTGCTCGGACCGCGGCAAAACCTCGACAACAGCCGCGCCCGCAGCCACGCTGGCAATCATCAACGCGAGGGTCTGGACCGGGGACGCCTCGAAGCCCTGGGCGGAGGCCATTGCGGCCAAAGGCGCCCTGATCACGGCGCTCGGGACGACGGCCGAGATTCAGCAGGCAGCTGGCGGCGCCGAGGTCATCGACGCGGGCGGCAGGCTCGTGGTGCCGGGGTTCATCGATACGCACGTGCACTTCGTGGACGGCGGCTTCCGGCTTGCCTCGGTCCAGTTGCGCGACACGCGAACGCGCGAGGAGTTCGTCGCCAGGATCAAGGCGTTTGCCGGGACGGTGCCGGCCGGAACCTGGATCCAGGGTGGTGACTGGGACCATTCGCTCTGGGGCGGCGAGTTGCCGACGCGCCAGTGGATCGACGCCGTCACCCCTCAGCATCCGGTGTGGATCAATCGGCTCGACGGACACATGTCGCTCGCCAACTCCGCGGCGCTGAAGGCCGCGGGCGTGACGCGTGCGACTGCGAACATCAGCGGTGGGGAGATCGTCCGCGGACGGGACGGCGAGCCGACCGGCGTGCTCAAGGACAACGCGATGGCGCTGGTCGACAAGGTCGCGCCGCCGCCGTCGCAGGAGATGGAGGACCGTGCCCTGCTCGCGGCGATGAAGTACGTGAACGAGCGCGGCATCACGTCAGTCCACAACATGGGCACCTGGAGCGAGCTCGAGACCTTCGCGCGCGCACGGAAGAACGACAAGCTGACGACCCGCATCTACGCGGCGGTGCCCTTGAACACCTGGGAGAAGCTGCGCGACAGCGTCCAGGCGAAGACCTACGGCGGGACCGACGGCCGCGGTGACGAGTGGCTGCGCGTCGGTGCGTTGAAGGGATTCGTGGACGGCTCGCTCGGCTCTCACACCGCCGCGTTCCACCAGCCATTCAAGGACGCGCCGAAGGATCGCGGCTTGCTCGTGAACCAGCCGGAGGATCTCTACACCTGGATATCGGGCGCCGACAAAGCCGGCCTGCAGGTGATGGTCCACGCGATCGGCGATCGCGCCAACGGGTTGCTGCTCGATACCTACGAGCGCGTTGAGAAGGAGAACGGCAGGCGTGACCGGCGCTTTCGCATCGAGCACGCACAGCACCTCGCGGCGTCAGACATCAGCCGCTTCGGACGGCTCGGGGTGATCGCCAGCATGCAGCCCTACCACGCGATTGACGACGGCCGCTGGGCCGAGCAGTTCATCGGCGAAAGGATCAGGACGACCTACGCTTTCCGTGACCTGCTCGATCAGAACGCACGGCTTGCGTTCGGGAGCGACTGGTATGTGGCGCCGCCGACGCCGCTCGAAGGCATCTACGCCGCAGTGACCCGCCGGACCCTGGACGACAAGAATCCCGGCGGCTGGGTGCCGGAGCAGAAGATCACGGTGGAGGAAGCGCTCCGCGCCTACACCGCCTCGGCGGCCTACGCGTCCTTCGACGAATCGCGCACCGGGACCCTCTCGATCGGCCGGCTCGCCGACCTCGTCATGCTGGACCGCAACATCCTCGAGATCCCCGCCGAGCAGATCCGCGAGGCGAAGGTCGACCTGACGGTGGTGGACGGGAAAGTGGTACATCGAGGTGGCAGGTAGAATCGAGACTTGTCGCGTGCGACGTGCGGACGTGCGACGTGCGACGTGCGACGTGCGACGTGCGACGGGAGGTTTATGAGGTTCTTTGCAGCGGCTGTGCTTCTGGCCGCGGCGTCGATGAGCAGTGTGGCGGCGCAGCCGAGGGGCGGGGTGTTCCCGTTCCCGTATGAAGTCGTCCAGCTGGAGAACGGCTTCCGCGCCTATCTGATCAAAGCGGGAGCGCCCGGGCAGATTGCCTACGTCTCGATCGTCCGCACTGGCAGCCGCGATGAAGTCGAGCCCGGCAAGAGCGGGTTCGCGCATTTCTTCGAGCACATGATGTTTCGCGGCACCGCGAAGTATCCGCTTTACGACGCCGAGACGACGAAGATGGGGGCGTTCAGGAACGCCTCGACCTGGGCCGACCAGACGGCGTATTACCTGGTCGCCAACACCGAGTACCTCGAGAAGATCATCGACATCGAGTCCGACCGGTTTCAGAACCTGAAATACGCAGAACCAGATTTCCGCACCGAGGCTGGCGCGATCCTGGGCGAGTATCAGCAGGGCGCACGCGAGCCGCAGCGGTGGCTGAACGAAAAGGTCCGCGAGGCGGTCTTTCAGACGCACACCTATCGGCACACGACGATCGGATTCGAAGCCGACGTTCGCGCCATGCCGAACGCATACGAATACAGCAAATCCTTCTACGAACGGTTCTACCGTCCCGACAACGTCGTCCTGGTCATCGCCGGCGACTTCGACAACGCGAAAGCCAGGCAGCTGATCTCGAAGTACTACTCGGGATGGAAGCCGGGTTACAAAACCGCGCCGATCGAGGCCGAGCCACCGCAAACCGCTCCGCGTGACGCCACCGTGAAGTACCCGGGACGGACGCTGCCGATCCTATCGGTGAATTACCGGGCGCCGGAATGGAATCCGACCGACAGGGCGGGGGTCGCGCTCGAGGTTCTGGGGCAGGTCGCGTTCGGCCCGAACTCGGCGCTATCGCGCAAGCTGGTGCTCGAGGAACGTCGGGTCCAGCAGCTGTTCCCCTCCTTCGGACTGTCCCGCGATCCGTACGTCGTCAGCGTTCAGGCAATGGTGAGTAATCCCGCGGACGTGAAGGGCGTCGAATCCGAGATCGCCGCCGCGGTGAAGCGCTTCCAGGAGACGCCGGTTGACGCGAAATTACTGGCTGACACCAAGAGCAGTCTCAAATATGGATTCCTGATGGGGATGGAAACGGCGCAGGACGCCGCCTTCGCGGTGATGCAGGTGATCGTGTCGACCGGGCGCCTCGAACCGATCGAGGACTACTACAAGACGCTCGAGGCGATCACGCCGGAAGATATTCGCGAGGCCGCACGCAAGTTCCTGATTGACACCGGCCGCACCACCATCACCGTGGTGCAGGAGGGCTGACATGCGTAACCACATCCGCCTCGCCCTCGCGCCCGTCGCATTGTTCCTCGGTGTCGCAGCCCTTCACGGCGCACAGGCCAAACCGTCCGTCAACCCGGCACCCCCACGCACGATCGAACTTCGCGAAGACGGCTCGCCGTTCATCGCGCTGAACATCTGGGTTCGCAGTGGATCGGCCGCGGATCCGAAGGGCAAAGAGGGTCTCGCCTCACTGACCGCCGCGCTGCTTACCGGTGGTGCGACGACGCAGGACTCGCTGGAGCAGATCCTTCAGAAGCTCTATCCGATGTCGGCGGGCTACGGCGCGTCGGTGGACAAGGAGATGTCCAACATCACCGGCCGGGTTCACCGCGACAATCTCGATGCGTACTACGGGTTGTTCCGGAACGCGATGCTGTCGCCGGCGTTCAGTGACGCCGACTTCAACAGGATCAAGGCACAGCGCATGAACTTCCTCGAGCGCGCCAGGCGCTACTCCCGCGACGAGGAGTTGAGCAAACAGCTGCTGTTCTGGGCCGCGTACGAAGGCACACCGTACCAGCATCCTGAAGAAGGCTACGTCGATTCCGTCCGCTCGATCACACTCGACGACGTCCGCGCTTTCTACAAAGCTCACTACCCCCGCAACAACATCGTCGTGGCGGTCGGCGGCGGCCTGCCGGCCGGCTTCGAGGCGCGGGTTCGTAAAGACATGGACACGCTGCCCGAGGGGACCGTCGCGGCGATCCCGGCGCCTGCGCCCACGGCGCCGGCCGGGATGAAGGTCGTGATCGTCGAGAAGGAAACCGACGCGGCGCCGGTCTCGTTCGGCTTCCCGATCAAGCTCCTCCGGAACGATCCGGACTTCGTGCCGCTGCTGATCGCGAACTCGTACTTCGGCGAGCATCGCAACTCGATCGGACGGCTCTACCAGGCGATCCGCGAGACCCGCGGCATGAACTACGGCAACTACTCCTATATCGAAGCCTTCCCTGCCGGCTATGCGACGCAGCAGCCGCGCGTGAACGTCCCGCGGCGCAGTCAGCTCTTCGAAGTGTGGATCCGTCCGATCTCGCTCACCGCACCCGGCAACCTGCACGAGCGCACGTTATTCGCGACCAAGACCGCGCTGTGGGAACTTCGGCAGCTCGCCGAGAAAGGCATGACACCGGAGTCCGTCGCGACGTCCAAGGAGTTCCTGCGAAACTACGTCGGCACCTGGGGGGCGACCATCTCACGCCGGCTTGGCTATGCAGTGGACGATGCGTTTTATGGGACGGGAAAACCGGGATACCTGCAATCGCTCAAGGCCGCGATCGATGCGACCACCGCAGAGCAGGTGAACGCCGCGATCAAGAAGCACCTGCAGGCCGACAACATGCACATGGTGGTGATCACGGCCGACGCCGCCGGCTTCAAACAGAAGCTCCTGAGCGCTGCGCCAACAACGATCACTTACGCGGGCCAGCGCAGCGCCGACTTGCTCGCGCAAGACAAGATCATCGGCAGCTATCCGCTCGAGGTCAAGGACGCCGACGTACGGATTCTGGCGATCGACAAGGTGTTCCAGTAAACGTGCGATGTGCGACGTGCGACGTGCGATGCCCCGTCCGCGGTGGTCCGCGCTGCTGGTCCTCGGTCTTGCGCTCATGCCACTGGCGATCGCGTCTCAGGAGGCGGACACGTCGACCGGGGCGGTCGTCAATGCGGCGAGCCAGTACGTCGCGCAGTATCAACAGGGCCTGACGTCGATCCTGGCGGACGAATCGCTGGAGCAGGAGGTCGTGCGGCGGATCCCGGCAGATCCCAGGGCCAGGCGTCTGCGCCGCATGGTCAGCGAAGTGTTCTTCATGTTCACGCCCGGCACGCACCACTGGATGGCGATCCGCGACGTGATCTCGGTGGACGACGCAGAGCTGAAGGACCGCCCGGATATTCGCCGCGATCTCGAGACCCTGGCGGACGAGGACGTCGCTGCGGCGCTGAAGGCTCAGAACTCCAGGTTCAACATCGGAAGGGTGACGCGCAACTTCAGCGAACCGACGCTGTGCCTGCTCGTCCTCGACGCACGGCATCGCGATCGCTTCGAGTTCGATCGCAGGCGGGTCCAGAACGTGGATGGTGTGACGCTGGTGACGCTGGCTTTTACCGAGAAGAAGTCACCGACACTGATCTGGGACTCGATGCGCGGCAAGGTCTACTCAACCGGCGACATCGTCGTCGAAGCCGGCTCGGGCCGGGTCCTCGAGACCACGTTCAGGGCGCGCACCGGCGACATCACCGTCGAACTCACCACCAAGTACGTTCGCGATGCGCGTCTGGGCATGTTGGTGCCGGCATCGTTCCAGGAGTCCTACGAAGGTGGTGTGAATCTGAAATCAGTCGAGACTGGCCGAGACTACGAACAGGTCGTCGCGCGCGCGACTTACAGCAACTACCGCCGCTTCCAGACCGCGGTCCGCATCAAGTAAGTCACCGTCATCGCTTCTGCCCCCTCCGTTCAGCCCATATTTTCGCCGTCGCACACCGGCCAATCCGTTGGCCTGCCGGCCCGCTTCTCGCCCGCGCCGGTTCGAAGGCGACTCGCGGCAGGCTGAAAATATTGAGCATCACGGTCGCGCGCGTGGCACAGATCATGTCCTGCCTGTGCCGTCGCGACATGAAAACGCTCACCGAGTTGAAGGTCGAAGTGCGTTCGCGCACCCAGTCGGAGCTGTTCGAGCTGCTCCGGCAATGCGAGACGCGGCGTCACATCTGGCTGGAACTGGAGGGGGATTCGACGTCGCGGGGAGAGCGCAGTCATTACTGCCGGCGCTGTCTGCGCGTCAGGATCGTAGCGGGCGCCGAGTACTGGCCGGCGATGCCGGAATAATAGGCGCTCTTGCTGGCCGGCCCGATCGCCCGAACTGTTTCTCAGCCGAGGACGTCCCGCAGGACCCGCACCCAGTTACCACCCATGGCTGGGGGCCCTCGGATCCATTGATCATGGACGGCGACATCTCCGGACGGAAGATCCGCATCGAGTCAACGCTCTTCGATCATAGTAAGTGGAACATGGTCAGCACGCGCTTCCGCTGGGTCCAGGACACCGTTCAATAGATGACACGCTCCCCTCCGGCAGTGCTGGACGCCATCGTCATCGGCTCCGGCCCGAACGGGCTGGCGGCCGCGATCGCGCTGGCGCGGGCCGGACGCTCGGTGCGTGTCTACGAAGCGCAGTCGACGATCGGCGGTGCGACGCGTTCCATGCCACTGACCGAGCCTGGCTTCGTGCACGACGTCTGCGCCACGGTGCATGCACTGGTGGCGGCCTCCCCGTTCCTCAGCTCGCTGCCGCTCGCGGATTTCGGCTACGAGCTGGTCCACGCGCCGCTCCCCTTCGCGCATCCACTCGACGACGGCACCGCGGTCGTCGGACATCGATCGGTCGATGCGACCGCTGATTCGCTGCGGCGTGACGATGCGGCGGCGTATCGCCGGTTGCTGAAGCCGTTTGTCGAGAGCTCCGCGGACCTGATGGAGGCGCTCCTCGGTCCGATCCGGCCCAAACATCCGCTGCTCATGGCTCGCTTCGGGCTGATCGCGGTGCGATCGGCCGACGCGCTGTCCCGTGCCCGGTTCAAGGACGAGCGCACGCGCGCGCTGTTCGCCGGGGCCGCAGCTCACAGCGTCGCGCCGCTCGAGTTTTGCGGCACCGCCGGCTTCGCGATGGGTCTGCTGGTCTCGGCGCATGCGGTGGGATGGCCGGTCGCGAAGGGCGGGTCACAGACGCTGCCAAATGCGCTCGCGGCCTACCTGCGCAGTCTTGGCGGCGAGATCGTTGTCGATGCACCGATTGCAACTCTGGCGCAGCTGCCACCGAGCCGCGCCGTCGTCTGCGATGTCACGCCGCGTCAGTTCGTCCGGATGGCAGCGGACCGGATCCCGGCGCGTTACCGTCGAAGTCTCGAGCGATACCGGTATGGTCCCGGAGTCTTCAAGATGGACTGGGCCCTCAATGCGCCAGTGCCGTGGCGTGCGCCTGAGTGCGGGCGCGCCGGGACGATCCACCTGGGGAGCACGCTCGCGGAGATCGCCGACTCGGAGCGCGCCGCGTGGGACGGCAGGATCCATGACAAGCCGTATGTTCTGCTGGTGCAGCCGACCGTCTGTGATCCGTCACGCGCGCCGGCGGGAAAGCACACGCTGTGGGCGTATTGCCACATCCCGAACCGCAGCACCGTCGACATGACCGAATACATCGAGCGGCAGATCGAGCGTTATGCGCCGGGGTTCCGCGACTGCATCTCATCGCGCCACGCGATGGGGCCCGCCGAGTTGGAGGCGCGCAACGCAAACCTGGTGGGTGGCGACATCACCGGCGGCGCCACCAATCTCCGCCAGATCATTGCGCGCCCGGTCCTTAGCTTCAATCCGTACGCGACGGCAGTGCCTGGCGTGTATCTGTGCTCATCGTCCACGCCGCCGGGCGTTGGCGTCCACGGGATGTGCGGCTACTACGCGGCGCAGGCGGCGCTCAAACTCTCGTGCCCTGGAGTGCTGCGGTCCGGAGTTGGTGTAGCCGGGGACGGTCAGGAAGGTTAATGACATCGGGATTTGCCGGTACGCTTATACTCTGCCCCATGCACCGAGCCAAGCTCGCGGCTGTCCTGACCTGCTCCCTTCTGTGCCTGCCCCTGGTCCCGCTCGCAGGCCAGACCTCTCCTCCGCTGGACGACGCCACGAGGGAGGAATTCCTGCGCACGGGCCGCATCGTCCGCACTCGTTCGGCAGGGAAAGGCGTGACCGGCTCGACCCGCGCGACCCTGCAGCTGGGCGACGTGACCCACGACGTCCACATCCAGACGGTTGACCAGGCGCAGCGGGAGTTCCGCAGTCCGAAGGGGATCGAATTCAACTTCCGCGACAACTGGCGATTCAACGTAGCGGCCTACAAGATCGACCGTCTGCTCGGACTTCAACTCGTACCGGTAACTATCGAACGGCGATGGAATACAACGCGGGCGTCATTCACGTGGTGGGTGGACGATGTGATGATGGACGAAGGTGAGCGATCGAAGAAGCAGATGGTGGCGCCGGACCAGGACTGCTGGATCGAACAGCGGCAGATGGTCCGGTTGTTCGATCAACTGATCGACAATACCGATCGCAATGCCGGCAACCTCGTGATCTCGAGGACCTGGCGACTGTGGGCGATCGATCACACTCGCGCCTTCCGCCGCTCGAAGACGCTGGAGAAGCCTGAGAATCTCACGCGGGTAGATCGCCGTGTGCTGGAGCGCCTCTCCTCCCTTGATTTCGCCACGCTCAAGCGCGAAGTCAGCCGCTATATCGAGGATGGTGACGTGCGTGCGATCCTGGCGCGGCGCGATGCGGTCGTCGCGCATTTCAAGGCCGGAGGGAACGCGATGCTCTACGACAGGCGCGACGCCGCGGCCGGGTGCATGGCGGCATCTCCGGTCCTCAACTAGGAGGTCGCTCGCATCACCGGAGCACGTAACTGGCCAGAACCTTCTGGACCTCGTAGATACTCAGCTTTTTGTTGAACTGAAGCTTGCCAAACTCAGCCGTGCTACTATGCCCTGAACCCCAGCGGACAGAGAGGCAGTTATGCGTTCCTCGGTACGACTCTGGGCTATAGCTCCGCTCCTGGCGCTCTTTCTCATCGCCGCCGGGTTGGAAGCTAATACGACTAGCCAACACCTCTACCAGGCGCTGCAGCTTCCGGAGCAGGCGCCGCCGTCCTCGCTCGATCTCGCGCTTTACCTGGCGATCGATGGACAGGGCGAGGCCGTTCCCCAGACGTCAGCGTCGGATGCGGTCATTCTGCAGGGGCAACCGCTCTCGGTCCGCTTCTGGGTCGCGAATGAAAGCAACGCGCCGCAGACCGCGGTCGAGAACGCGTCGTCCGCTGCCGGCCGCATCCACATCTCGGGATTGATGCGTGGATCGGCGAGCCAGATTGATCTGCCGGTCACGTGGACCTCGCCCCAGATGCACAACGGCGCCAGTCGGAGCGAACGGCTTGATGAACTGTCGCTGCCCGCCGGATCGAGCGTGGGATGGGTCGGCGCGATCATCGGCGCGGAGAGCCTCAAGCGCGGAGTCTACGAGCTGGTCGTCGAACGGACGATCAAGGACTCGGGCGGCCGCCCCGCCCGCATTCACACCGATCCGCTGACGCTACAGGTTAAGTAAGGCTGGCGCGCGCCGATGAGCCTGCCGAACCGAAGCCCGCCTGGACATCATCGCCTGCAACTGGCTGTCAACGTGCGCTGACGTAGTAGCGGATCGCCACCCCGCGATCGAGAACAATCTCCTGCGGCGCACCGGCCGGACCGGCAGTGCCGAGCCCAACGCGCGGCACGCGACCGCGGCCGCGCTCCAGCAACTCCTCATGAACGATCACGCCGTCCGGATTGAGGACGAAGAGAAGCTCGCGACGGCCGGTCGCGCGCAACTGAACGAGCAGGGCCAGCCATTCCTGACCCGTGGTTGAGAGCCTGGCCGTGGCCCCATACACTTCTCGCGGGTAGTCGAATCGGCTGATGTCGATGGTCCTTGTCGTAAGTTGCTCTGCCGTCACAAGCAGGTGATCGTCGGTGACGCGAACGTCGACTCGCCGGCCATTCCACCGCAGTTCTCCTCGCGGGTGATCCGGGTGTGGAAAGCTGACCCAGAGAAATGTCGCCGATCGCGCCGGTGCAAGCTCCGACG
>Ga0183260_10005400_pt1 | contig 10046 bp, 11 predicted proteins | sample AntDrymUQ4972206_2_FD_129768 | JGI IMG/M metagenome (GOLD analysis project Ga0183260, IMG submission 129768) | Polar desert sand microbial communities from Dry Valleys, Antarctica - metaG UQ497 (22.06) (version 2) (version 2) | ecosystem: Environmental > Terrestrial > Soil > Desert | place...
ATCCGCGATATCCGGCAGGGCGAGGCTGACGATGCTGGCATCGATCAGCGTAAAGCCGGCCAACCAGGCCAGCGCGAGCAGTTGTCGGGCTCGGGACACAACGGCACTCTCGGCGAACGTCGGGTCCCAGTTTCACAGGGGCGGTCAAGTCGCGTTCCCGCTCCACTCCCGTTCCGCGCGGGGTCAGACGTCCAGCCACTCGCGCGGGTGCACGGAGAGGAAGTCCTCGATCGGAATGCCACCAACGCCGACCACCAGCGAGCGCGCGCCGCGGTGCGAGTGGGTGAACGCGACGGTCCCCGGCGTCCCGCGCGGATGGCCGGTCTTGACCTCAATGGCGATGGGCGTGTCGCGCGAGCGCATCAGCTTGCCGGGACGCACGACCCAGTCGACCTCGTTGTTGCCCTCGCGCCAGTAGCCGAGCTCGTCGGGATCGGCATGGGCCCACAGGTGCGCACCGACCGCCGTCTCGACCAGACGCCCCCACCGCTCTCGATCGGCTCGGGCGCGGTCGAACGAAGTGCGGGCCGTGGCCGTCATGAGCGCCGTGTTCAAGGCCAGCAGCTTTGGCGACGAGGCTCGCCGGCGCACCGCCGACCCGGAGTACTTGCCGATCCCCGTCACCATCCCCGCTCCGCCCAACAGCTCCAGGTAATGCGCCAACGTCACCGTGTTGCCCGCATCGGTCAGGGTGCCGAGCATCTTGGTGTAGCTGAGAACCTGTCCCGAATACGAGCACGCCAGGCGGAACAGCTGCCGCAGGAGCGCCGGCTTTTCGACCCGATTCAGCATCAGGATGTCGCGCGACAGGTTCGTCTCGACGATGGAATCGAGGATGTACTCCTCCCATCGGCCATGGCTCTTGATGAGCCGAGCGGCACCGGGGTAGCCGCCGTAGTACAGGTATGTGTCGAGGTCCCAGCCGAAGGCATCGCGCATCTCGGCGAATGTCCAATGCGTGACGCGAATGACCTCGAAGCGTCCGGCCAAACTGTCCGACAGGCCCTGCCGCACGAGCAGCGGCGCCGATCCAAGCAGCATCACGCGCAACGGAATACCTGTTGCGGTGTCCTCGTCCCAGAGCTGCTTCACCACGTCGGACCAGTCGCGCACCTTCTGGACCTCGTCGAGCACCAGCAGGCCGCCCGCCCTGCCGCCCATCTTTGCCTGCTGCCGGCCAATCGCCCACTGCGTGTAGATCCAGCCGATGTCCTCCGGATCGGGTGCATCGGCCGACGCGAAGTGACCCGGAATGCCGATGGCGTCCATGACCTGGCGCGCCACCGTCGTCTTGCCGACCTGCCGAGGGCCGGCCAGGACCTGGATGAACTGGCGCGGCTCGTGCGCGCGCTCGAGTATGTCGTCGTAGATTGGTCGCCGATAGACCTTCGGTGCGCGGCTCATTCACTCACTTTGCTGAGCGATTTTACTCAGTGCGTCGAGGAAGTTTACTCACTCCAACTCAAGCCGCGCGCGTTCGAGCGCCTGGCCGGTGGGCTCGGCCGGAAACGGCGAGCGACGAATCGCCTCATCGAGACCGATCACGCCGCTTGCCGCGTCGCGCGCCAGCTGCGCGAGGGCCGTCAGTTCGGCAACCTGGCGCGCGGCAAAGGCACGATCGAACGGATCACCATGGCCAGGGACGACAACCCCGTCCACCAGCCCCAGCAACGCATACCCGGTGTCGACCCAGGCAAGCGGATAGCTGTCGCCGAAGCCCGGCGCCGGCGCGTTCTCCAGGAGGTCTCCCGCGAACAGGACGGATGCTTCCGGCACACGCACCACGATGTCGTTGTCGGTATGGCCCCGTCCGAGGTGGCGCAAGTCGACCTGTCGGTCGCCGAGCTCGAGCAACGCGGAATCCTCGAACAGGTCGGTCGGTGGTGTGAGCTCGACCTCGCCGAACGGCTCGCTCGGATACTCCCGCATCAGGCGAGCGCGCATCGGCTCTCCACGCTCCAGGATCATCGCGGCGCAGCGCACGTGGCCCCAGATCGGTGTGGGCAGGAAGCGGGCGTTGCCGAAGGCATGGTCCCAATGCCCGTGGGTATTCACCACCGCGACCACCGAACCAGGGAGCTGCTTGAGATCGGCTCGCAGCTCATCCGCGAGTGGATGGGTGGCTCGGGTGTCTATCACGACCAGCCCCCGCTCCCCGCCGATGGCACCGATGGTCTGGTCGAGCGCCTCATAGCGTCTGACCCAGACCCGGTCGCCGACCTCTCGCCAGACAGAGCTCACGCGTACAGGCGGACGGCGGTCGTCGAAATCATTTGCCCTCCAGCATGTAGAACTCGCTGAACTCGCTGCATCGGCCGTCCGGTGCGAAGCGCAGCAGGTACGCGTTGTGATACGTCTGTTCCGGCTCGGTATCGGTGGCCAGGTAGCGGCTGAAGCCAACGGCCACCGCGCGGTCCCCCTCGACCGCATACGGCTCGTACTTCGCCTCCCACGACTCCGGTGCGTCCGTGTCATCGAGCCAGGCCTCGACGATCGCCGCGTTGCCTCTGAAGGTACGCTCGGGATCGTCGTACGGCCGGAAGCGGTAGACGGCGTCGTCATTGAAGAGGGGCTTGATGAGCTCGGGGTCGTTTGCCCGCCAAGCCTCGATGTATCGGTCCAGCCAAGTCTGTACGTCAGATCGTTCCATGCGCCGATGCTACCGCGCGCCTGCCCCGGACGGTAGTCGGTCTGCGCTTCAGACCAGCTCGCCGATGCCATTTGTGCGCGGGAGCGAACGTTAGGCGAGCCGACCAGTCCAATTTCCGCCATCGAACGGACATGGCGTGCGCATGCGAGGGCGCGATCCCTCGGCAGACGGGTTTCGGCGACGGGTTCCGGCGCCCAACGTGCGCGTCACGCACAGATGGCAACGGTCAGGCGTAAAAGCCGGCGAACCGATGCGCCTCCTCGTCAAGCTCTCGCCGTTCTGTGGCCGTCAAGGGTCGGAGTGGCGAGAGCTCGAGATGGTCCTTCTCGAAACGCCACGACCCGGCAACCTGGCCATCGATCAGGAACGTGTTGACCGAGTGCGGTGTCTTCGTGTTGAACACCAGCGGGCGCAGCTCTTCTGGCAGGACGAGCGTTCGACGCGCATGGACCAGGAGCATCGCGTCCCACACGGCGAGGAACCGGACCGGGGCTGGCGTCTCCGGATCAGGCAGAACGGCGTCCGGGAGATCAACCAGGTGCGTCCCGTCCTCGTCGCGCATCGGTCGCAGCTCCATCCGGTCGGCAACGTGGCGCATCTGGCCCACGTAGACGCCCATCCAGCTCGAGATGTCCTTGAGTGACGCTGGGCCGAATGCGCCGAGATAGCGCCGGATCAGCAGCTCCATGCCCCCTTCCTCGGTGACCTCCACAGGTGCCAGCCAAGCGTCGGCCAGGCCGTACAGGTCAGCACGACGCCGCTCCCACGTGCCGGACGGCGGGACGCGAACGAGATCGACGCGCATGCCCGCCCACCCGGCGGTCCGGGGAGGAAATCCTCGCGCCTCGATGCAGGCCGTGAGCTCGCGCATCGGCAGGGGTCCGTCACCGAGCTCCTCGCGCACGGCGCGCGCCACGGCGTCCATGTCGGTACCGGCAACCTCGCGGTGGCTGACCTTCTCGAACCATTCGCGACGGATGCGACGAATGCCGGCCGTCATCGGCCAATAGTCGGCGGCGGAGACGGTATGGATGGTGGCGCGCATCATGGTTGCCTGGATCGCGCGGCGCTCCTCGAGTGCCCGCGTCAGCATCGGTCTGTCGAAGTCGCGCATGCGCGACCACAGGCCGATGTAGCCCGCCGGCGCGTGCTGCGTCTGGATGCCGCCCATCTGCTCCATGACCTGCGTCAGGCCAAGAGGCGAGCGCTCGAGGAGGAGCTGCCGGGCGAGCAGCGCCCGGTTCAGCGCACGGGTGGTGAGGGCCGGCTCAGCCATTCGTCTCGCAGGATGGACAAGACGTGGCCATCAGTGAAGCGCCCGCCCTCGTACCGGTCGTGGCGAAGCGTCCCCTCGAGGACAAATCCGGCCTTCTCGTAGGCGCGTTGCGCGCGAGGGTTCTCGGTCCACACGTTGAGCCAGATGCGTTCCATGCGCATCGTGCCGAAGCCGAAGTTGACGATGGCGGTGACCGCATCGGTGCCGTATCCCTTTCCCCACTCCTCAGGCTCGCCGATGAAGATGCCGAGCTCAGCACTCCCGTTGCGCTGGTCGAGCTCGAAGAGAACAGCCTCGCCGATCGGCTGCTGATCATCGAGACGGCATATGAGGAAGGCGTAGGAATCCTTGCCCTGGTCTGCCACGCGCTGCTCGATGCGCTGCTCGACCTGGGCAAGGCTCATGGGCTCGGGAAAACCTGCAAGAGCGGCAACTTCAGCGTCCGCACGCCAGCGTTGATATCGCTCGGCGTCCGACCGCTCGAAGGGTCGAAGGAAAACACGGCCGGACTCGATGCTGTGGCTCACAGCCAAAGTCTACGATGGCCCGAATGCGCGGCAGGCTCACCTGACGCGATGTGAGGTCCGTACGCGACCTCGTATCCAAGCGCGCCGAACCATTCGAGGACACCATCTTCGAGCACGCTCTCAGCGAATGGAGATGTCAACGGAAGTACAACTTCCCCCGCTACGAACAAATGGATAGATGCGTCGACACCATGGCGATTGACTATCTAGGAACATACTCTTGACACTAAGGAAGATATCGTCAATAGTATGACCATGACACGGCCAGAACGACCGGTGTCTCCGCGCATCAAGCGCCGCGCCGAGGCATTGGGATCACGACTCCGCACTGCCCGCATGCGCCGGAGCATCACGGCTTCGGAGGTCGCTGCCCGTGCGGGTGTATCTCGTCCGACGCTGCAACGGCTCGAGCGCGGGTCGCTCCAGGTGAGTCTCGCCGTGCTGGCTCGCGTGCTCGAAGTCCTGGGCCTCGACGACGGACTCGACGTCCTCGCCACGTCCGATGAGCTGGGCGAGCGCCTCAGCGACGCACGCCTGACGCGCCCGCGGCGATCGACCAAGCCGAGCCTCGCAGATGAGCTCTGAACGGCCAGACGAGCTCGTCGTCGTCCTCGACGCGCCGGAGCTCGGGCCGCGACGGCCGGTCGGCGTCCTCCGACGACGCGCTGGTCCACGCCCGGTCCTCAGTTTCGAGTACGCGAGAACCTGGCGCGAAGGACCGGCCCTCGCGATCTTCGATCCGTCGCTCCCGCTCGTCGAGGGGGAGCAGTTCGTCGGCGGCGATCTTTTGCCCGGCATTCTGTCCGACACCGCACCCGACCGCTGGGGACGGCGTCTGCTCGAGCGACGCGAGGCCTCGACCGCGCGACACGAAGGCCGGGCTCCGCGGAGGCTGCAAGAGTGGGATTTCCTCACCGGCGTTGACGACCGGACACGGATGGGCGCCCTTCGCCTTGCCATGACCCCCGATGGTCCCTTCGCAAGCGAGCATCATTCGCCGATCCCGCTCCAGACGCGGCTGCGGACCCTGGAAGTCGCCGCACGGCGAGCCGATGATCCAGCAACGCCGGGTCCGACGGATGCCGAGGTGGCAATGCTCCTTGCTCCCGGCAGCTCGCTCGGCGGGGCGCGTCCCAAGGCGAACTTTGCAGATCCGAATGGCCATCTGTGGATCGCAAAGTTCCCTTCAACCATCGACCGTCGCGACATCGGCGCCTGGGAGTACCTACTGGCGACCCTTGCTCGCCGGGCAGGCATCGCGGTGGCTGATAGCGAGCGTCTGACGTTGTCGCCGACCGGCAGTACGTTCGCGGCGCGGCGGTTCGACCGGGTCGGTAGTGAACGTCGGCTGTACGCCTCGGCAATGACACTGACCGGGAAGCGGGACGGCGAGGACGCCAGCTATCTCGACATCGCCTTCGCCATCGCCGATCACGGGGATCCCGAGGTCATTGCCCAGGACTTGGAGCAGCTCTTTCGTCGCGTCGTCTTCAACGTGCTGGTCGGCAACAGGGACGACCACCTGCGCAATCATGGCTTTCTGTGCGGCCCGGGCGGGTGGCGCCTCGCGCCCGCGTTCGACGTCAACCCCACTCCAGACACCCCAGACCACGCCTTGGCGATCGACGACAACTCGCACGAGCCGGATCTCGGAATCGTGCTCGCGACGGCGCCGTTCTACCGAGTCCCGAAACCTAGTGCGGAGCAGCTCATCAGGGAAGTCAAGAGCGTCACGGACACCTGGCGCTCCGAAGCGCGCCGGTTCGCCTTCCCCGCTGACGAAATCAATCTGGTTGGGACGGCATTCGTGTCAAGCCAATGAGGTGCTCGGACCAGCCTCAGTCGGCAACCGACACGCGCACTGCACCCGATACCAGTTTCGGTAGCAGCCAGTCCGTGGTGTCGCTCCACCCAGGACGGTGACGGCGTCTCCGATCGGCATCACCTGCCAGCCCGATGGGATCGGTCCGAGCGGTGAGTCCACGAAGCAGTCCGGAAAAAGCGCGGCAGTTTCGGCGTCCATGCCGATCGGCTGACGGCCCTCGGCCTTGGCGCGGACCGGGTCGAAGTCGACGAACCACGAGGTGAAGATGGCCCGCGCGAGTGCCTCGAGCGTCTCGTTCATGCGGCGGTTCAGCTCGATCTTGTCGTCGAGCGTTCTGAGGACCGATGCGATCGCCCGCTGCTCCTCGATCGACGGCCGAAGATAGCGAAACAGACCGATTTGTCCAGCGCTATGTGCGGCACCGCTGTTCCCGTCTGGATCCCCAAGACGTGATTGGCGAACTCCCGACTTGCGATCAGATAGCCGAGGAAGCGAGTGTCGAGCGCTGGTCGCCTGCGCGAGGTCGAAGAGAGACCTCTCATCCCCAAGCCGCATAGAGGACTGCCCCGTCGCGCGCAACCGCCTCCGTCAGGTACGGGTTCTTCATTGCCGACCCGACGACGAGGTCGACGGGTGGTATCCGTATCGGTTCATGAAGCAGCAGGCAACGACGGTGCGCCAGGCATTGCCGGCCGGCGACTACGGCGTGCTCGGGGCCGATGGCTCGCTGCTCGCATCGGTCGAGCGCAAAGCATCGGCCGATCTGATCGCTATCTGGGCGCCGCCCTGGCGGAGCTCCGCTGAGATCGTGGCCAGACGTTTGCCGTGGCGCGGGCTTATCGGCCAATGATTGGCTGAACGAGGTATGGGGAAAGCCGCGGCCAGGCTGGGAGGCTGCTGGGCGGCCGACGTTGCCGTGGGGCGCAAGATCGGCCATTGCTTGTCCGTTATGCCCATGAGGTGGAATCCGCCGGGGCTACTCTGCTACTCGCGGCCGGCAAGCTGCCAGGACTTGCCCTCGGTGGCGATCGACGGAGCGATGACCATCTCGACCGAGTGCATCTCGCGGATGGTTCGGACGCCGAGTGCGGCCATCGATTGACGCAGCGCCCCGACCAGGTTCTGAGTGCCGTGCGACGTCTCAGCTGGGCCAAACAGGATCTGTTCCAGCGGCAGGCGCTCGCCAATCCGGATGCGCGTCCCGCGCGGGAGCGTGGGTGACGGCGCGGCCATGCCCCAGTTGAAGCCACGGCCCGGAGCCTCGAGCGCGCCGGCGAGTGGGGAGCCGAGCATGACCGCATCGGCTCCTGAGGCGATGGCCTTGGCGATGTCGCCGCCGGTCTTCATGCCGCCATCGGTGACGACGGGAACGTAGCGCCCTGTGTCGCGCTCGTAGCGGTCGCGGGCGGCCGCGACTTCGAGCGTTGCCGAAACCTGCGGCACGCCGATGCCGAGGACCTCGCGCGTCGTGCAGGCAGCGCCCGGACCGACACCGACGAAGATGCCGGCGGCTCCCTGGTGCATGAGCTGGTAAGCGGCCTCGTTGCTCACCGTGTTTCCCACCAGCACGGGCAGCTTCAGCCCGCCGGTCAGGTCAGCCAGGCTCAACACGCGCGTGGACGTCGAGATGTGACGGGCGCTGCTCACCTGTGACTGGACGAGGAGAAGATCGGCGCCCGCATCTGCCGCCAGCTCGGCGTGATGCCAGGCCGATGCCGGCGTGGTCGCCACCGCCGCGATCGCTCCCTGGGCCTTGATTCGGGTGATGAGCGCGGTGATGAGATCGTCACGAATCGGCTGCTGATAGGCCTCCGCGAGGACGTGGCCGGCGGCCCGCCCGGAGTCGGCGGCGGCGGCGCGTTCGATGATCGGGGAGACGTCTTCGTAGCGGGTGTAGAGCCCTTCCAGGTTGACGAAGGCAACCCCACCGTGACGGCTCATGCGGACCGCGAAGTCCGCATCCACGACGGCATCCATGGCAGCCGCCAGGAATGGAATCCGGAGCCGGAAGCCTCCGAGCTCGACGCTGAGATCCACTTCGGAGGGATCTGCGGTCACCGCACCGGGGACGAGCGCGACCTCCTCGAAGCCATAGGCTCGGCGGAGGCGTGTTTCCGTGGCGTCGCGGACGACGGTCTCCATCGTCACTGTTGCCTCCCTCGCTGGCTACAGAAACGCCCACGGGCAGCATCACCGGTTGCGGGCTCATCGAGTCGGCTCGGTATGTTGACGGCTCGGGTCAGATGCATCGGGCGGGCGTCGGTGGCTTTCGTCCGAGTATACCCGCGGCGGGTGGTCAGGCGAGGTGACGCGGGTTCACAGAATCTCCGCAATCGGTCATATGCCCGCCTGGCGAGCATTAGCCGGTAGATGAGCAGTCTCACCGGATCCTACGAGCGTGGAACTGTGCCCTTGCCTTGACACCATCCGGCGAGTGACCGCCGTCACGGCATTTGTCAGAACGGGGCAACTCTCATGGACACGTGCCGCCGTGGCGGGCACTAGACCGAACGGTACCGCGCCAGCGTCCGCGCGCGGGCGTCGGCGTGGTCGAGAATCGGCGACGGATAGTCGGCCGGCGCGTCGGGTGACCGCCACGGCTCATGGATCAGCTTGCTCGGGAGGTGCGCGAGCTCCGGCACCCATCGGCGCACGTAGGCGCCCTCAGGATCGAACTTCTTGGCCTGCAGCGTCGGGTTGAAGATGCGGAAGTACGGCGCGGCATCGGTCCCGACACCCGCAACCCATTGCCAGTTGCCGTTGTTCTGCTGCGTGTCGGCGTCCAGCAGGTGCTCCAGGTAGACCGATTCACCCCGGCGCCAGTCAACGGCCGCATCCTTGACCAGAAAGCTCGCCGTCACCAGGCGGGCACGATTGTGCATCCAGCCGGTGGCGACCAGCTGGCGCATGCCGGCGTCCACGAATGGGAAGCCGGTACGACCTGCTCGCCACGCCGCGACCGCGTCATCCGCCTCGCGACCTGCGGCCCACTCCAGGTCGTCGAGCTCATGGCGAAAGCTCTCCTTCGCCAGCCGAGGATGCGCGGCGAGGACGTGAGCGAAGAATTCCCGCCAGGCCAGCTCACCGCGCCAGGTGGCGGCACCAGCCGCAAGCGGCCGGTCGTTGCGATCGCGCGCGCGCTCCGCGGCATTCATCGCGGCGCGCCAACAGGCCCGAATGCTGATGGCACCCACGCGCAGGTACGGCGAGAGGTGAGACGTGGCGTCGACGGCAGGCAGGTCTCGCGCGTCTCGGTAGCCCTCGATATCGGCACGCAGGAATCCGCGCAGCCGGTTGCTGGCCGCCTGCTCACCCGCATCTGGCAGACCATGCGGTGGATCGGGAGAGTCGAATACGTCGCCTTGGTGCGACGGTGCCAACTTCGAGAGATCAGGATCGGCGCGGGATGTGGCGGCATCCGGGGCTTCGTCGATCATCGCGTCGAGCGCCCGTCGAAACGGCGTGTAGACGGTATAGGCCGATCCGGCCCCGGTCCGCAGTTCGCTCGGCGCGACGATCCGCTGATCGTCGACGAGACGAAGATCGAGGTGGCTGGCGACGCGATCGTCGCGGGCGATGGCGACCGGATCCTCATCGGCTCCAGCGTAAATTTGCTCTGCCCCAATCTCTTTCGCCAGGCCCGGCAACACCTCGTCCGGCCGACCGCGCAGCACCGTCAATCCGGAGCCGGACTCACGTAGCCGCTCATCGAGCGCGCGCAGGTTGGCACCGAACCACGCCACGCGAGCCGGAGCGCCCCCGTGAGAC
>Ga0183260_10005401_pt1 | contig 10046 bp, 7 predicted proteins | sample AntDrymUQ4972206_2_FD_129768 | JGI IMG/M metagenome (GOLD analysis project Ga0183260, IMG submission 129768) | Polar desert sand microbial communities from Dry Valleys, Antarctica - metaG UQ497 (22.06) (version 2) (version 2) | ecosystem: Environmental > Terrestrial > Soil > Desert | place...
GCCGCCCGGGCGGTGGCCGCCCACACCGTCGTGTTCGCCCTCAAGCGCTCCTTCGAGCCCGTCGTCACCCGACTCCGGGCCGCGGTGGCCGAGGTCGCCGATGCGGGATGGGCCGACGGAATCGACATCTCGGTGTTCGAAGGGCCCGGCGAGTACCTCTACGGCGAGGAGACGGCCCTGCTCGAAACCATCGCCGGTCGCCAGCCCTTTCCCCGGATCGCCCCGCCCTTCCGGCGTGGAGTCGACGAGGTGGTCGGCACGGAGGCCGACGTCACGTCTGACAGCGGCCTTTCCGCGCCGGTGGAGATGGCGGGGCCGGCGGACGACAGCTCGGCGCCGCCCACCCTCGTCGACAACGTGGAGACACTCGCCAACGTCCCCCGGATCATCGCGAGGGGAGCAGACTGGTTCCGTACTGAGGGCACCGAGAGGTCGCCCGGCACCATCGTGTGCACGGTGACGGGCATGGTGCATCACCACGGTGTGGGCGAGGTGATGATGGGCACGCCCCTGAGCGAGGTCATCGACGACATCGGTGGCGGTCCGCTGCCCGGCCGGCGCATCAAGGCGGTGATGTCGGGCGTGGCGACGGGACTGCTCACCGGCGACCTCCTCGACACGCCGGTCAGCTACGAGACGCTGTCCGAGGCAGGCAGCGGCTTGGGCTCGGGCGGTTTCATGGTCTACGACGACACCGCTGACATCGCCGCCGTCGCCGCCGGGGCGTCGCGGTTCCTGGCGGTGGAGTCGTGCGGCCAGTGCACGCCGTGCAAGCAGGACGGCCTGCTCCTCGCCGAGTTGTGGGCCAAGCTCTGCGCCAACGAAGCCACCGACACCGACCTCGACGAGATCCGCACGCGCTCGGCCACGGTGAGCGACCAGGCCCGCTGCTACCTCGCCACCCAGCACCAGATTCTGGCGACGAGCATCCTCGAACGCTTCGGCGACGACGTCGCCGCTCACCTCGACGGCACCGCCGAGGCGGTGGAGGCGGCGCTGGTGGCCGAGCTCGTCGACATCTCCGACGGCAAGGCGACGTTCGATACCCGCCATCTCGACAAGCAACCCGACTGGACTTTCGACGCCACCTCTTCGGGGAAGTCACCGGCCGACCGCTTCGCCGAGCACCGTGATCACGAAAAGGCGGTCGAGGAGTAGCCACCCCGTGCGGTGGGCATCTCACGCCTTTCCGGAGGGCAGGCGGGCGACAACCGAGTCGATCCCCTGCGCCAGCGCGCCGGCAATCTTGTCGGGCCGCACCATCCAGCCGTTGTGGCCGACGTCGGCCTCGATCACCTCCATATCGGGAACGGCCGCGGCCAGACGCCGCTGCTTGTTCGGACGGATGAGGCGGTCGTGGAGGGCCACCACCACGGCGGTCGGGACGTCGATGTCACCGGCGAAGGGCCGGGCGTCGAAGCGACACAGCGCCCGGCCGGCGGCGGCGATGTCGGTGGGGTCGCTGCGACGTACCTCCGATGTCAGCCAGGGCAGGTACGGCTCGAGATCGGGCCGCTGCTCGGTGGCGGCGCGGAGGTAGCGGGCGGTCAGTCCCGACGGGGCGCCGAATCGGAGGCCCAGCCCGACCATCGACCGCCCTGCCCAGAGGATGTGTTCACGCACGCTCTCCCGCCACTGCAGGCCCGTCGACTGGAGCACCAGCCCGGCCACGGACTCGGGATGGCGTCGCCATTGCAGCAGCGCCACCGATCCGCCCATCGAGTACCCCACGATCACCGCGGGAGCGGCGTCGAGATGCTCGAGGAGGGCGGCGGCGTCGTCGGCGGCGGCCTCGAGCGTGAACGGCTCCTCACTGCGGATTCCCCGTCCGTGGCCGCGCTGGTCCATGGCGATGACCCGCCCGTGGTGGGCCAGGGTCTCGTAGGCGGTAAACCAGTTGACGTCGGAACAGAGCGTCCAGCCGTGCAGCAGCAGGATCGTCGGTCCACCGGCGGGGCCGGACATCTCCCGCACGAGCGTCTCGCCCCGGCCGGGAACGTCCACCACCCGCCCCTCGGGCAGGGGGGGCGGGCACGGCGGCATGGGCGTGACCGGCTCGATCCTTCGCCAGAACCGGCCGATGTTGGCGAGATCGGACCGCAGGACTCCGAGACGGCTCACGCCCGGGTTCTAGCCCAACCCCGAATGGGAAGCTTCCTGCGCGCCGCCAGCGCGAATGACAGGCTTGTAACTGTCGCACCGGCTTGGGATGCTGGATGGGTGGTGATCTCCCCTCTCGACGTGGCGGCCGGGCGTCTGGCCGAATTGCTCACCGCCGGCGGCGGGGGACTGAGCGACCCCACCGGGGTGGGCCTGGAGTTCGAGAGCGAAGTCCGGCTGCGTCCTTTGACAAGGGCGCCCGTCGCCCCCGGCGACGTCTGGGCCGTCGACGGGGGTCAGGCCGTGGTGGCCGACGCCCGATGCGTGCAGCTTGTTGTGGTGCGCGCCTCCCGGGTCCGGTTCCGCAGCGGCGGGTGTGTGCTCGAGGAGGAGGGGGAGCTGCGCGCCCACCTGCTCGGGGGGGCGGAGATGGCCGAAGCCCGACGCTCGCTCGGGTTGGGGCTGGGCCCTGGCACTCCCGTCGACGCCAACCTGATGCGCGACCGGTGGGAATGGGAAGCGGTCGAGCGCTGCGTGGCTCAAGCCGACCACGGGGCACTGGTGCTGATCGACGGCGATCTGCAGCCCGACTGGCGCATCCCCTCCGGTTTCCTGGCCGGTCTGCTGGCCGCAGCGTCAGAACGTGGCGTGACTCTGGTGGGGGTGACCAAGCGCTCGTCGCTGGCTCGAGGGGGTGCCCCCCTGCTGGGCCAGCTCGAAGTGGAGGCCCAGACCGCAGTAGGGCCGGGTTCGCTGTGGTGGGCGCCTCTGGCCCGCACCCGGCCCGACGTGGGTCACGGCCTGCAGGTGGTGGCCGCCCGGCTCGACGGCGACGCCCGCTTCGCCTTCCGCGTCGACCTGCCGGCCGACGTCGACGCCGCCTCGGTCCTGGGCGACCTCTCCGCCCTGTGCGACGATGCCGCCTTCGCCGGCTACCCGTACCCCCTCACCGTGGCCGACCGGCTGGCCTCCTGCCCACCGTGGGTGCGCCAAGATCTGTGGCGGCAGGTCGACGACTGCTTCGACGCCGCCGGCGTGCCCCTCGACGTGCGCGACCGCGCCTTCGCCGACCGCCACGACCTCATGGAACGGGCGTAAGGGTGCGACCGACAGAGATGGACGGGACCAGCCCGGCGGGGTTGGGGTCCCCGCCGGAAGCGGCGGGCGAGGTGCGAAGCACCCAGGTGCCCGCCTCAGGTGACAGCAGGGGGCGACTGTTCGGCAAGAACGTGCTCGAGGGGGTGTTCCGGGCCGGGCCCGACGAGGACCTGTTCCTCGGCGAACTGCTGGTGGCCGTCGACGAGACGACGTCGCGCCGCTACGTGTTTCGGATCGTCGACGTCACCTACGGCACCGAGCACCGCGAATCGGGCTGGGCCGAGCGGGTGGCGGGCACCCTGCTGGCCGACGACACCCGGGGCGAGACCGGCGCCCACACGCTGTACGAACAGGGCCGGCGCACCTACCGGGTGGCGTCGTGTCGCTGTCTCGGGTATCTCACCGGCGACGGAAGCGGAGACCCCGCGGAGGTTGGGTTCCGCAAGCCCAAGAGCCTGCCTACACAGTTCTCGCGCGTGGTCGCCCCCGAGGCCTCCGACTTCGCCTTCCTCCGCTCGCGCATGGGCGACCTGCCCTTCGGCCGCCTGCGTTCGGGGGAGAACCTCGTCGACGTCGAGGTGGGTATCTCGGGGGCCAGCCTGGCAAGCCATGTGGGCATCTTCGCCACCACGGGCATGGGCAAGTCGAATCTGTTGAAGGTGATGGCCGGAGGGGTCATGCGGGCCCAGGGGCGCTACGGGCTCCTCCTCGTCGACCCGCACGGGGAGCACCGCTCCGAACTGGCCCGCCATCCGTGGGCAGTCGACCGGCTGCGCACCTACGCCGCCCGGTCCCTGCCCGGCACGTCGAGCCTGAGGGTGGGCCTCTCCGAGCTCACCGTCGACGACCTGCGCACCGCCTACGACTGGAGCCGTCCCCAGGAGGAGGCGCTGTTCGAGCTCGAGCGTCACTACACGGCGTCCTCGGCGGCTTCGCCGAACAGCGACGGTCTGGCCTGGCTGCTGTCCTTCGCTCAGGTCGACGATCTACCCGGGTTCCGCGAGGTCGAGATCAACAGCCGGGTGGCGCTGAACACCCTGCAGGTCGTCCACCGCCGGGCCCGGCGCATCGTGGAGCTCCCGTGCATCGCCGCCGACGCCCACGTCTCGGTGGGAGAAGCCGTGCTGCGCGATCTGCGCGAAGGCAAGGTCGTGCTGATCGACGTGAGCGGCCTCGGGTCGACCGAGGAGGTGCTGGTGGCCTCCTTCCTCACCCGCCGGGTGCTCGACGAGTGGTCGTCGCTCTATCTCGACGACCCTGAGGCCCACAAGCGCCTCCCTGTCGTGGCCGTGGTGCTCGAAGAGGCCCAACGGGTGCTCGGAGCGCACACCGACCGAGAGTCCAACGTGTTTCCCCGGGTGGCGCGCGAGGGCCGCAAGTTCAAGGTGGGCCTGTGCGCGGTCACCCAGCAGCCCAAGCTCCTCGACGGCGAGTTGCTCAGCCAGTTCAACACCTTCTTCATCCTTGGCCTGGCTGACGAGAAGGACCGCTCCATCCTCCGGGGGTCGTCGAAGCAGGACATCAGCGCCCTCGGGCCCGAGATCCAGACGCTCATGCCCGGCGAGTGCCTGCTGGCCAACCTGGAAGCGCCCTTCGCCCTTCCCGCCCTCGTCCATCTCTACGACGACGTCGTTGCCGATTGCCCGCCGCCGCCCGCTCCCCGAGCCTCGGCGCCGGTCGACGCCGGCGCCTTCGTCGACTAGGAGGTGACCGTTCGATGAAGGTCGCAGCCATCGGTGACGCCCATCTCGGGCGCTCGTACTACTCGTTCACGTCGCCCGACGGCGTCAACCGGCGCGAGCTCGACTTCGAGGAGTCGTTCACGCGCGCCGTCGAGCTGGCCCTCGCCCAGAGCCCTGACCTGATCGTGTGGCTGGGCGACATCTTCGACCACCCTCGACCCACCTACCGGTCCTTCCGCGTGGCCCAGCGGGCCCTTACCCGCATCCGCGAGCACGGTGTGCCCGTGGTGGTGATCACCGGCAACCACGACACGCCCCGCCTGCCGGGAACGGGCAGCCCCTATTCCGCCCTCGCCGACACCTTCGGCGAGTTCCACTTCGCCCACCGCATGGCCTACGAGCGCTTCGACCTGCCCGGCCTGGCCGTGCACGCAGTTCCGCAGATGCTCACCGTGGAGTCCAGCCTCGACGCCCTGGCCGAGGCCGACGGCAACCGCAGCGGCGACCGCACCAACCTGCTACTCACCCACCCTCGGGTCCCTCAGGTGGAGCCCCGCCACGCCGACATCAACGAGATCGAGGTCGACGCCGGGCGTCTGCGATCCGACCTCGTGCTCCTCGGCCACTACCACTTCCACGCCAAGGTGGCCAAGGGCATCTGGTACGCCGGTTCCACCGACACGTTCTCCTTCGCCGACGACCCCGAGGTGCCGAAGGGCATCGCCGTACTCGACACCGAGACGGGCGAGTTCCGCCATGTCGCCCTCGGCGGCCAGCGGCCCCTCGTCACCCTCGACACCGTCCACGCCCTGGGCCTGTCGCCGGCCGAGGTCGGGGCCCTGGTGCTCGACCGGGCCTCCACGGCGCCCGAAGGGGCCGTGGCCCGGCTCTACGTGGAAGGTGTCGACCCCGAGGCGTGGCGCCTCATCGACCTCGAGGCCGTACGGCACGTCGCCGGCCAGGCCCTGCTGCTCAAGATCGAGCCCACCTTCGCCGGCACCACCAGCGAGGTGCAACTGGTGGCCCTCGACGCCATGCCCGCGCAGTGGTCCCGCTACGTCGAGCAGCAGACCGACCTCGTGGGCTACGACCGCGACCGCTTGCGCGACCTAGGCACCGAGTACCTCTCGCGCGCGGTGGAGGGGGCCCTCGACTAGTGAGGGTGACGCGCGTCTACCTGCAGAACTACCGGGTGTACGAGGAGCCCGTCGAGCTCGAGATCCCCCCCGGGCTGGTCGGAATCTACGGTCCCAACGGGGCGGGAAAGTCCTATCTGGTCGAGAGCCTGCGGTTTGCCCTTTACGGGCGTTCGCGCACGGCCAACGAGGAGGTGCGCACGGCCAACGTCAAGGCCGACTGCATCGTCGAAGTCGAGTTCGAGCACGAGGGGCACCTCTACGTCGTCCGACGCACGATCACCGGGGCCAACGCCGGCATGCGGGCGTCGGCTTTCGCCGACGGTATGCAGGTGGCCGAGGGTGTGCGCGACACGACCCGATACGTGCAGTCGATCCTGGGCATGGACGACACGTCGTTCCGGGCGTCGGTGTTCGCCGAGCAGAAGCAGCTGGCCGCCTTCAGCACCCAGCCTCCCGCCGAGCGCCGCCGCCTCGTTCTCCAGCTCCTCGGCATCACCCCGCTCGACACCGCCCGAGACAACGCCCGGCGCGACGCCCGCGAGGCTGATACCCGGCATCAGCAGCTGCGCGCCCTGCTCGTCGACCTCGCCCATCTGGCTGAGCAGGTGGAGAGTTCCGAACAGGCGGCGGCGGTGCTCGTCGAGGCGGCCGTCACCGACGAGATCGAGGCGGCGGCGGCGCGTCAGCGGGCGGAGGCGGCAGCGACCCGTCACGACCGCCTCGACCTGGTCCGCCAGGAGCACGTCCTGCTGGTGGCCGAAGCCAAGGCGGCCGCCGCCGATCGTGACCGCACCTCGACCACCGCCGACCGCCTGGCCGCCGAGCTGGCCGCTCTCGACGCCGCCGCCACCCGCCTCGACGGGTTGAGTGCCATGGCCGAGGGTTGGAGGGAGGCGGAGGCTCGCCTCCGGCTGGTGGAGGCCGTGGTCGCAGCGGCGGCGGTGGTCGACGCCGCCGTGGTGCCGCCGGCGCCGCCCGAGCCCGACGAGGAGGGCACCGAGGCCACCCGGGTCGCGGGCGACGCAGCGCGGGCCGACCTGGCGGCGGTGAACGGGCGACTCGAGGGGGCTCGGGCCGAGCTCAGCAGAGCCCACGACACGGTCGCCCGCGCCTCCGAGCTCACCGGCGAGGCCGACTGCCCCTTGTGCGGTCAGGCCCTGGGGACGGCGTTCTCCGAGGTTCAGGCCCACCGGGCGGCTGAGCTGGCTGAGGCCGAGCGTCGGGTCGACGCGCTCGAGACCGAACGGGCCCGATTGGCCGCCCTGGCCACCGACCTCGTCCGCCGGGCCAGCGAAGGGGTACGGATCCTGCGCCAGGCCAAGGGTGCGTGGGAGTCCTACCAACAGGTCATCGCCGAGCGGGCCCGGGCCCGCCAGGCTCTCGCCGACGCCGAAGCCGCACTGGGCCATACGGCCAGCGCCGCCGATCGGGTGGAGCTGGCCGCCGAGGTCGAGCGCCGGCGAAAGGCCGCCGACGAGTGCCTGCACCTGCGAGGTCGCCTGGAGCGACGGGCCCAGGCCGTGGCCGAGCTCGACGTGGTCCGCCTGCTCGTGGGCGAGATCCAGGGTCGCCTCGACGCCATCGACGACAAGATCGCCGGGCTGGGGTTCCGGCCCGACGACCTCGTGGCCGCCCGGGCGGCCCGGCACCAGACCCGTCTCGACGCCGAAGAGACGGCGGCGCGGGCCCAGGCGGCGCGCATGGCGGCCACCGAGGCGCTCGGCCGGGCCGACGCCGAGAGACGGCGGTTGGCCGAGGCCACCGAGCAGCACGCCGAGCTCGACCGCCTGGCCGACGGCGCCCGCCACCTCGGCCGTCTGGCCGACCTGCTCAACGCCTTCCGCAACACCCAGGTGGCGGCGGTGGGTCCCCGGCTGTCCGCCCAGGCGGCCGAGCTGTTCGGCGAGCTCACCGACCACGAGTACGACCTCCTCCACGTCGACCCCGACACGTTCGAGATCAGAGTGAGCGATGCCGGCCTCGTCTACGGCATGGGGCGGTTCTCGGGCTCGGAGATCGACCTGGCCAACCTGGCCCTCCGGGTGGCCATCAGCGAGCACGTCCGCTTCCAGTCCGGCGGCGCCGTGGGCCTGCTCGTGCTCGACGAGGTCTTCGGTCCCCTCGACGACGATCGCAAGGAACGCATGCTCCTGGCCCTGGAGCGGTTGCGGGGTCGGTTCCGTCAGGTTCTGGTGGTCACCCATGACACCGGGATCAAGCATCAGCTCCCCAACGCCATCGAGGTGGTGAAGCTGCCCGGTCGCCGGGCCACCGCCCGAGTGGTGGCGGCCGGGGTGTGATCTGCGACCGACGCTGATCTGTCGCAAACGCCGATCTGCTACAACACAGCCATGGCTTGGATCTTCGACCTCGACGGCGTGCTATGGCTCGGCCCCGACCCCATCGCCGGCGCCGCCGACGCGGTGGCCAAAGTCCGCAGTGCCGGCCATCAGGCCCTGTTCCTCACCAACAACTCCTCCCGCCCGGTGTCCGACATCGTCGAAAAGCTCACTGACATGGGCATCGAGGTCGATCCCGCCGAGGTCATCAGCTCGGCCGCCGCCGCCGCCAGCCTCCTCGATGCCGGCGCCACCGCCCTGGTGTGCGCGGGTGTCGGCGTGAAGGAGGCCCTCGAAGGGCGAGAGGTGAAGGTCGTGACCGATGGAGACGCCGACGCCGTGGTCGTGGGGTGGCACCGGGAGTTCGACTACGACCGCCTCACCGCCGCCTACCGGGCCGTGTGCAATGGCGCCCGCCTGATCGGCACCAACGACGACGCCACCTACCCGAGCCCGGAGGGACCCATCCCCGGAGGCGGCGCCATCCTGGCCTCGGTGGTCACGGCCACCGGTACGGAGGCTGAGGTGGCGGGCAAGCCCTATGAGCCCATGGCCGAACTGGTGCGCCAGCGGCTGGCCGACGGCCTCGAAGGCTCCCTGCTCGTCGGCGACCGCCCCTCCACCGACGGCCTCATGGCCCGCCGGCTCGGCGTCGACTTCGCCCTCGTGCTCACCGGCGTCACCGACTCCGACAGCATCCCCGACGATCCTGCCCCCGAGCACGTGGCCGACGATCTGGCCGCACTCGTCGAGCGGCTCATCGGCTGACGGCTGGGTGAGCGACGCCTGAATCGCTCGACGGCGTGCCGGCCGGGGATCAGCTGTCGGAGTAGACCCACGGGTCACTGGTGAGGTCGCGCAGTCGCGGCTGGCACGGGTCGTCCACCTCGGTGATCACCAGCGTCGCCTTGCCCGCCTTCTGTTCGCCGGTCACGGTCACGTCGTAGCTGCCTGCCACCTCACCGCAATTCGAGGTCTGCATCTCGAAGCGGCCCTGCTGCAGGGTGAACCTCCCGCTGGAGGCGCCGTCACCCTGGGGGATGATCATGGTGATCTTGCCGTCACTGCGGAGCTGGAGCGTGGCGGAGCGAAGGGTGCGGTAGATACCCGACACGCTGGCGGGCCCGTCGGGTGTGCCGGCGGCCGGGGGCCTGACGTTTTGCATCTCGGCCAGACGAGCCTTGCTGCCGCATCCGGTCAGCGCGACAGCCGCGACGATTGCCAGCACGGCGAGGCGCTTGTCGACTCTCATCCCCGAATCGTTGCAAACAAAGGGGTTCCGCGTCCAAGCGGGGCAAAAGGCCTTGCGCCGCAAGGGAAATGCTTGACCTCCGGTGCGCGGTCGGGTCAGATGGACGCCGTGTGCCCTCGAGCGGGAGGTAAACGGCGGGCCGGCGCCGACCCAGAAGTCGGCACCGGAAACGAAGGCCCTCCGGGCCAAGGCCACCAAGGGCCTTTGAAGAAGGGGAGGCAGCACTGATGAGCGCAGTCAAGCGGACCACATCGGCAGCCAAGAAGACCGCAGCCAAGAAGGCTCCGGCCAAGAAGTCACCGGCCAAGAAGGCAACGACCGCCAGGAAGTCACCGGCCAAGAAGGCCAGCCCGGCCAAGAAGTCACCGGCGAAGAAGGCAACGACCGCCAGGAAGGCCAGCCCGGCCAAGAAGTCGCCGGCGAAGAGGGCAACGAC
>Ga0183260_10005402_pt1 | contig 10045 bp, 9 predicted proteins | sample AntDrymUQ4972206_2_FD_129768 | JGI IMG/M metagenome (GOLD analysis project Ga0183260, IMG submission 129768) | Polar desert sand microbial communities from Dry Valleys, Antarctica - metaG UQ497 (22.06) (version 2) (version 2) | ecosystem: Environmental > Terrestrial > Soil > Desert | place...
CTGTTAGCAACCGGTGGGTCGAGATGGTTCCGTCAAGCTCCAACAGTGGCTTTGACCTGCAGTGATAGGGAGCCGGCGCGGGGACTCGAACCCCGAACCTTCCGATTACAAGTCGGATGCGCTGCCAATTGCGCCACGCCGGCCGGATCTGCGCAGTCATGCTAACCAGCCGGTTAGGTACAGAGGCGGGTCCCGCGATCGAGGACCTTGCCGTGGATGGTCGAGAACCTCCAGCGGTACGACCCATCCCGCAGCCGGAGTGCCAGCACTCCGAAGTCGTCGCTGTAGCGGGACACCGAGCCGGGCTCCGGGGATCCGAAGGGGTAGAGGCTTCGCCCCCCGGTGCCGATGACGAAGGACATGATCCCGTCGGCTGATGGGTTCCCGGCAGCGTCGAGCCGCCGAAAGCGCTCGTAGTTGTGCTCGTGCCCAGCCAGGGCAACATCCACGTGATGCTGGTACGCCACCTGCCAGAAGCCCTCAACGAACCGGGCGTTGCCGTGACTTGACCCGGAGGAGAACCGCGGCCGGTGCATGTACATCAGTGCGCACGAGCTCGGACGTGCTTCGAGCTTCCGGCGGAGCCATCGCCGCTGGGCGTCGCAGTCGACGTCCTTGCACTCGGAGTTGAGTGCGTACATCCGCCACGACCCCAGGCGGTACGAGTAGTACCCCGGTGGCCCGGGCTGACGGTTCCGAAAGTATCGGTAGTACCCGGCAGCACCGTCGGTGCGGTGCTCATGATTCCCGGGCACCGGGTATGTCCGGGGCCGCAGGACGCCCCAGGACCGGGCGTACGAAGCTCGGTACTCGCGGAAGCGCCCAGACTCGTACTGCGAGTCACCCAGGGCGAGGACCGCCTCGGGCTCCGCCCTCGCCACCAGCCGTGCCGTCGCGGCCTGGCGACAGGTGTCATCGGTCGGCGCCTCGGACGCCGGGCAGGCGATGTCACCCGCTGCGACGACCCGGACGGTTCGAGCGGCGCCGTCCTCACCGGCGGGCTCAGGAGCGAACGCCGCCCCTGCAGGCGTGACGGTAGGAAGGGCGAGTGCGGCAACTGCAGCGGCCGCGACCGCAACCCACCCGAGTCGCGACGGCATAAAACCGCACCGTACCTGCTGGCGAGACACGCTGCGAGGATTCTCCCGTGAACAGAGTTGCCCTCATCGTGGGCGCCGGACCAGGGCTGGGTGCCGCGGTGGCCCGCGCTCTTGGCCGCAAGGGTCTCGACATCGCTCTCATTGCACGCGACGAGCAGCGGCTGCGGCAGCTCGGCGAGACGTTGCAGGCAGAAGGCATCACCGCCGGTTGGATACCGGTCGACGTGGCGGACCCCGACTCGCTGGCTGCTGCAGTGGACCGCTTCGGGACGCACACCGGTCGCCTCGATGTGCTGCACTACAACGCGGTGGCGCCCCGGGCGGAACCAGCGTCGTCGTTGGCCGCGCGGGACCTGATCGACGATCTGATGGTCGGCACCGCCAGTCTGCTCAGCGCCACCCAGGCTGCCCTACCGCACATGCGCGACGGCGGTCTCATCCTGGCCACGGGTGGCGGCTCCGCAAACCGACCGATGCGGGGGATGGCCAGCCTCGGCGTGCAGAAGGCGGCGCTGCGCAATCTGGTCCGGGCGATCGACCTCGACCTGCGCGAACGGGGCGTACGAGCTGTGTCCCTGACCGTCAAGGGCACCATTGAGCCGGGAACTGCCTTCGACCCCGATGCAATCGCTGCCTCTTTCGCCGGCTTGGTAGACGCCTTCGATGCCGGCGCCCAGGAGTGGCGCACGGAAGTGTCGTTCGACGGCTGATCGCCAGCGGGCGCTCACCGCGGCTGTGAAACGCTGTTGCGATGCCGCTGCGTTTCCTTGCCACCCGCACTCACCCGGCGCTGCTGCGGCTGCCCTGGCACCTGACCCTCTCCGAGTGGCCGAGCGAGCTTGACGTGCCGCTCGCACGCGGCCTGTCACGTCACATCGTGCGGTTTGTCCGAGTCGAGCAGGACGTGTACGCGGTGAAAGAGACCCGCCAGGCGTGGGCAGACCGCGAGTACGGCATGTTGCGCAACCTGCGCCGGCTCGGGTTGCCGGTCGTCGAGCCGGTCGGGATCGTCACCGGCCGCGAGACCGACGACGATGAACCAATCGAGCCCGCCCTGATCACCAAGCATCTGGCGCACTCGTTGCCGTACCGGGCGCTGTTCTCCTACCGGTTGCAGGACGACACGCTCGACCGGGTCGTCGACGCACTGGTCGTCTTGCTGGTGAGGCTGCACCTCACGGGCTTCTTCTGGGGCGACTGCTCGCTGTCGAACACGCTGTTCCGCCGCAGCGCCGGTGAGTTCGCGGCGTACCTCGTCGATGCTGAGACCGGCGAGCTGCACGGCGTCCTGAGCTACGGCCAGCGGGCGTACGACCTTGACCTGCTGAGCACGAATGTCTTCGGCGAGCTGCTCGACCTGCAAGCCGGCGAGCTGCTCGATGCCGACGTCGACCCGGCCACGCTGGTCGCTCGGATCGGGGAACGCTACGACGACCTGTGGCGGGCACTGACCGACGTCGAGGAGTTCTCAGTGGATGAGATGTGGCGCATCGAGCAACGCATCGAGCGGCTGAACCGGCTCGGCTTCGACGTCGACGAGCTCGACATCGTGACCGACTGGGATGGTGCGACGGTGCGCATCCAACCCAAGGTGGTCGAGGCGGAGCACCATGCCCGTCGGCTGCAGGGGCTGACCGGCCTCGACGTCGAGGAGAGTCAAGCCCGTCGGCTACTCAACGACCTCGACGCGTTCGCCGCGGCGCACGGGCTGCAGGCCGAGGACCCGATGATCATCGCGCATCGCTGGGTCACCGACGTCTACGAGCCGTTGCGGGCCATGATCCCTGACCCGCTGCGTGGCATCGTCGAGCCGGCGGAGATGTACCACGACATCTTGGTTCACCGGTGGTTCCTGTCCGAGCGGGCGGGTGACGAAGTCGACTTCTTCGACGCTGCGCGCTCGTACGTCGAGAGCATTCTGCCCGCCCGGGCCGCCACGGTCAGCGCCGCCGAGACCTCTGGCCCGGACGAGTTGTCAGCGGTCTCGCCCGCCGATGACCCGTCGTTCGACTGACCGCTGCGGAGGTCAACCGCTCACCGACCGCAGTAGGTCGCGGCCGATGACCATGCGCTGAATCTGGTTGGTGCCCTCGAAGATCTGCGTCACCTTCGCCTCGCGCAGGTATCGCTCCACCGGGAACTCACGGGTGTATCCGTACCCGCCCAGCACCTGGACCGCGTCGGTCGTGACCCGCATCGCGGCATCGGTACAGACCAGCTTGGCGATCGAGGCCTGCCTACTGAACCGTCGGCCGGCATCGCGCAACCGGGCCGCGTACAGGTACGTCGCTCGGGCCGCCTCGGTCGCTGCCGCCATGTCGGCCAGCAGGAACTGCAACCCCTGGAAGTCGCCGATGCGCTGTCCGAACTGCTCGCGCTGCGTCGCGTACAGGACTGCAACGTCCAGCGCCGCCTGTGCTAACCCGGTCGCGCACGCGGCGATGCCCAGACGCCCGGAATCGAGTGCGGACAGCGCCACCCGCATGCCATCGCCCTCACCACCCAGCCGGTACGCCACCGGCACCCGGGCGTCCTCGAAGACCACCTGCGTGGTGGTCGACGCGGTGAGTCCCATCTTGCGTTCCGGCGCACCGAACGACATGCCAGCAGTGCCGGCCGGCACATGGAAGGCGCTGATGCCCTTGCTGCGATCGGCGGCGGTACGCGCGAACAGCAGGTAGAAGTCGGCGTGGCCGCCGTGGCTGATCCACGCCTTGACCCCGTTGACTACGTACGCGTCTCCGTCGCGCACTGCCTTGGTGGTCATGCTCGCGACGTCGGACCCGGCTTGCGCCTCCGAAAGGCAGTAGGCACCGAGCTGTTCACCACCCAGCACCGCAGGAAGCAACTGCGCGCGCTGATCCTCACTGCCATAGGAGGCGATCGCATACGTCGCCAGCGCGTGCACCGAGACACCGACTCCGATACTCATCCACGCAGCCGCGATCTCCTCGAGCATCTGCAGGTAGACCTCGTACGGCTGCGCGCCTCCGCCGTACTCCTCGGGATACGGGAGCGCCAGCAGCCCCGCTTGGCCGAGCAACCGGAATGCGTCGCGCGGGAAGCGTTCGGCTGCTTCGTCGGCTGCTGCTCGTGGGGCGAGCTGCTCGGCCGCGATGTCGCGGACCAAAGCCAGCAGGTCGTACGCCTCGTCGCTGGGCAGGAGGCGGTCGACGGGCATGCGCAGTTCTCCTTTCGTTGAGACCGACGTGCTCGGCGGTTTTCGCGGCGTGTCATGCCGAAAACGTCCCGTCTCAGCGGTCTTTGGCAGTCCGGTGGCGGCGTTGGGCGATCTCGTACAGGGCGATGCCGGTAGCGACACCGGCGTTGAGCGACTCCACCGACGAGCTCATCGGGATCGACACCCGCACGTCACATGTTTGTGACACCAGCCGCGACAACCCCCGGCCTTCCGACCCGACGACGAGCACGAGCGGGCCGTCGGCGAGGTCGAGCTCAGGCAGGGAGACCTCACCGTCGGCCGCCAGCCCCGCAATCATCAACCCGGATGAGGCGTACGCCTTCAGCTGCCGCGTCAGATTGGTCGCGCGGGCCACCGGGATCCGAGCGGCCGCACCGGCCGAGGTCTTCCAGGCGGCAGCGCTCATGCCGGCGGCACGTCGCTCCGGGACGACCACCCCGTGTGCGCCGAAGCCAGCGGCCGAGCGGACGACGGCACCGAGGTTTCGCGGGTCGGTGACACCGTCGAGTGCGACGAGCAACGGTGGCTCCGCTGCCTCGTGGGCGGCTTCGAGCAGATCGTCGGGGTGGGCGTACTCGTACGCCGGAACCTTCGCCGCAATACCCTGATGGCTGGCGCCGTCGGTCATTCGGTCCAGCTCGACCCGCGGAACTTCGAGGATGGCGAGGTGGCGCTCGGCCGCGATTCGGAAAACCTCCCGCAGCCGGTCGTCGCGCTCGGCCCCCTCTGCGACGTAGATCGTCTGGGTCGGCACCTGGGCACGCACCGCCTCGACGACCGCGTTGCGCCCCGCGACCCACTCGGTGTCCCCGCCGCCGGTCCTGCGTCGAGGCCGCCCAGTCGAGCGGCGCTCAGCCTGCCTGGCGCGCCGGTGCGCGACGTGACCCGGCCGGTTCTTGGCCTTGGGGGTCGGCCCCTTGCCCTCCAGACCTCGGCGAACCCGACCACCCGAGCCGGCGGTCGGATTGCCCTTGGCCGTCTTCTTCACCGCGCCGCGACGCTTGCTGTTTCCCGACACCAGCTCAGCCCACCGTCCAGCGGGGGCCGGAGGGGGTGTCCTCGACGTCGATACCGGCGGCCCGCAAGGAGTCCCGCACCGCGTCGGCGGCGGTGAAATCTCCCACCGCCCGAGCGTTCTCCCGCTGTCGCATCAGGTGCGCAACCAAAGCGTCCAGCGCGTCCTGCACGGGCTTCTCGTCACGGGTCACGGCGCTCCACACCGGTGACAACGGGTCGATCCCCAACACCGCGAGCATGCGTCGTACCGCGGCAAGGTTGCCCCTCAGTGCCGAGGAGTCTCCCTCGGCGAGCAACTTGTTACCTTCGCGGACCACCTCGAACACAGCTGCCAGCGCCGCCGGGACACCGAGGTCGTCGTCCATCGCCGCGACGAAACCGGCGCACAGCATGCCATCGCGTGGGTCCACCCCGTCGGTCACCTCGCTGGCGCGGACGACGTAGCCCTCGAGCCGTCGGAACCCGGCGGCCGCCTCCGCCAACGCATCGAAGCCGAACTCGATCACCGAGCGGTAGTGCGGCGCCAGGAGGTAGTAGCGCAGCTCGATCGGGCGTACCCGCTTGACGACCTCGCTGACCAGGGCGGAGTTACCCAGCGACTTGCTCATCTTCTCGCCAGCGGTGGTGACCATCGCGTTGTGCACCCAGTACCGAGCGAAGCGGCGCCCGGCCGCCCGGGACTGGGCGAGTTCATTCTCGTGGTGCGGGAAGCGTAGGTCGAGGCCGCCGCCGTGGATGTCGAACTCGTCGCCGAGATACTTGCCGACCATGGCCGAGCACTCGAGGTGCCAGCCAGGACGGCCGAGCCCCCAGGGCGCCGGCCAGGCCGCCGAGTCAGGTTCCTCGCCCTTCTTGAACCCCTTCCAGAGTGCGAAGTCGCGTGGGTCGCGCTTACCCCGGGGATCGGCGTCGGCCGCCACCTCCATGTCGTCGATCCGTTGCCGCGACAGCTCGCCGTACGCCGGCCAACTCCGCACGTCGAAGTAGACGTCGCCCGAGCCGTCCTCGGCGACGTATGCATGACCCTTCGCCATCAGCGCTGAGATGAGCTCAAGCATCTCGGGGATGTGGCCGGTGGCCCGGGGTTCGTACGTCGGCGGGATACAGCCGAGAACGGTGTACGCGTCATGGAGGGCGCGCTCGTTGGCGTACGCCAGGGCCCACCACGGAAGGTCCTGCTCGGCGGACTTGATGAGCACCTTGTCGTCGATGTCGGTCAGGTTGGCGATCATGGTGACGGCGTAGCCATGGTGCTCGAACCACCGGCGCAGCACGTCAAACACAACCTCCTTGCGGATGTGACCAACATGCGGGGCGGCCTGCACCGTGAGCCCGCAGTGGTAGATCCCGACGTGTCCGTCGACCAGAGGGACGAAGTCGCGCACCTCACGCGTGGCGGTGTCGTACAGCCGGATCGTCACGCGACTCAGAGTATCCGTGCTGCCGCCACGGATCTTGAGGGATTACGGTTGCCCGGGCCACAACAAACCCGCATGATCCGGCCATCCACAGGCTGACGGCCGCCGCCCCCGGCCGGCTCCGACGGACGACGCTGCAGGCATGGTTGTCGTTGCACCAGCTGCCCCTCCTCACCAGGAGGGTGTGCTAACCACGGCGCAGGCCAGCGGGCTGTACACACCGGCGTACGTGCGCGCACAACTGGCGGCACGTCGCTGGCAGCGCCCCGCACACGGAGTCGTCGTGACCCACAACGGCCCGCTCACCGAGTGCCAGGCCGCCTGGGTGGCCTTGTTGCGGTGCCCACATGGCACTGCCCTGGCGGCATTGACGGCACTGGGCTTCGACGGCGTCAACGGTTTCCCCGAACCGAAGCCGCATGTGGTACTGCCTGCCGGCGCTGACCGGCCGTCCGGTGTCGTGCCGCACTGGTCCACCGAGTTTCCACTCTCGACGTGCATCCGCTTCGTCTCCCGCGCCGTACCCGACCGGCGCGCAGCACCGTGGACGCGGCCAGCTGGCAGACCAACGAACGCCGTGCACGCGCAATCGTGTTGTCGTGGCTCAACAACGGATCGTCCAGCCGGCCGGCCTGTGGGACGCGTTGAGCCGACGAGGACCGTGCCGGCATCGCGCGCTGATCAAGGAGTCGATACTCGATGCGGCCGGCGGCGTGCAGTCACTGCCTGAGCACGACTTCGAGATGATCAGACGCGGCCGGCGATTGCCCGAACCCAACCGACAGTCGATCCGCCAGCGCAACGACGGTCGCTATTACCTGGATGTCGAGTGGCGAGCGTTCGACGCCGCCTGCGAGGTTCACGGGATTCCACACCTGCGGGTGATGCAGTGGGAGGCCGATCCCGAGCGGGCCAACGAGATCTCCATCGGTGGCCCCCGACTGCTGATCTTCAGCTCGTACGCGACCCGACGGCAACAGGACCGAGTCGGCGATCAGTTAGCACGGCTGCTGCGACGAGTTGGCTGGCGGGGCTGAAGCACCTAGGGATCGTGGGGGAATTGTGTCGCTCGGGCCGCCTCAAACCCGCAAGATTCTGTCAGGTACGCCTACCGTGGTCCGGTGAGGTCGTCGACGGGTGCCGCAATCGCCGCTGTTGTGATGCTGCCGCTGCTGAGCGTCGGGTCCTCGCCGGCAGCCAGTGGGACCGGCGATGAGGCGGCGGCCGCAACGGCCGGCAACGCGGGTCGTATCGCTCTCCACCGATGGTCAACCAACCGGGCATGGCGAAGCGGCCTCCGGCAGGGTGTCGCGGCGACGGGCGGCGAGATCCGCATCCACCGCCCCGTGGCCACCCGCGGGTATCGCGACCCGTTCGGCGACGGAAAGCGTCGCCAGTACGACCTGGGGCGCTGGACGTCTCGACACGTCACGCCCGGTTTCGGCGTCCGTGAGCTGATCGCCTCATGGAACGCGACCACCCCACGAGGCACCTGGGTCGAGATCGCCGTCCGAGGCAGGCTGAGTGGCGGTGCCTCCGGGTCGTGGGACGTGCTCGGCCGCTGGTCCGCGAGCGACCGAACGTTCCGCCGGACGTCTGCGGGCGCCCAACCCGACGACTACTCCTCGGTCAACGTCGACACCCTGGTGACCGACAACCGCCGCAGGTACGTGTCCTGGCAGCTGCGTGTGACGTTGCTGCGCCTGGCCGGCACGACACGCACCCCCACGGTCGCGTCGATCGGAGCCGTGGCGTCCCGGCTGCCCGCGCGCTCTGACGTCGCGACCAGCGCGACCGGTATACACCAACGCATCGACCTCGACGTGCCTCGCTACTCACAGATGATCCACACCGGCGAGTACCCCCAGTGGGACGGCGGCGGCGAGGCATGGTGCTCACCGACCTCGACGTCGATGGTGCTCGCGTACTGGCGTCGTGGCCCGACACGTCAGCAGTACGCCTGGGTCGACGACTCGTACGCCCAGCCGTGGGTCGACCACGCGGCGCGGCACACCTTCGACTACCGCTACGACGGTGCCGGCAACTGGCCGTTCAACACCGCGTACGCGGGAACGTTCGGGCTGGACGCGTACGCGACGCGGCTGAGGTCGCTGCGTTCGGCGGAGGCGTTCATCCGAAGCGGTATCCCGTTGGTAGCCTCGATCGCATTCGGCCAGGGTGAGCTCGATCGAGCACCGATAGGCTCCTCCGCCGGTCACGTGCTCGTGATCCGTGGCTTCACGGCAGCCGGTGATGTCATCGTCAACGACCCCGCCGCCGCTCGCTCCCGGGGAGTCCGGCGCGTCTACGACCGGAGTCAGTTCGAGGACGCCTGGATTCCCACCACAGGCGGAGTCGTGTACGTCATTCGCCCACCCCGAGTTCGGCTGCCCTAGGTCGCCACGTCGATGGTGGCGCTGTGCCATCCCGACGCGCCGTCGGGGATGACCTCGGTGCGCTGCTCCGGCTGGGTGACACCATCGCCGTCCGTAGCGCGAACGGTGACGGTGTGCCGTCCGGTCTCGGCCGGCCACTGCCACACCCATTGCACCCAGGTGTCGGTGGTGGGTTCGCGGGCCAACGTCGCCTCTTCCCAGTCACCATCGTCGATACGGACCTCGACCCGGCTGATCCCGCGATGCTGGGCCCAGGCCACACCACCGACGTTGACGGTGCCAGCCGGGACCGCCGACCCACCCCGTGGGATGTCGATGCGCGACTGCGTCTTGATGACGCACTGCTCGGCCCACCCACGCTGCGTCCAGTACGCGTCGACGTCGTCGAACCGAGTCACGTTCCAGTCGACCACCCATTTCGTCGCCGAGACGAAGCCGTACAGACCGGGGACGACCATGCGTACCGGGAAGCCGTGCTCGACCGGCAGGGGTTCGCCGTTCATCGCCACGGCGAGGAGTGCGTCGCGACCGTCGGTCAGCGCCGACAGCGGCGTGCCGCAGGTCCACCCGTCGCGCGAGGTGGACAGCAACGCATCGGCCTCGGGCAGCGGTCCGGCCTCGGCGAGCAGATCGTCCATCCGGACTCCTGACCACAACGCGTTGCCGATCAGCTCGCCGCCAACCTCGTTGGAGACGCAGCACAACGTGACCCAACTGTCCGTCAGGCCGCGCTCGACCAGATCGGAGTACGACAACCGCAGCTCGCGCTCGACCATGCCATGAATGCGGAGCACCCAGTCGGCAGGCTTGATCAGTGGCGGCGCGAGCGAGGTGTCGATCCGGTAGAACGTGTCCGTCGGCGTGGTCCACGGCGAGATGCCCGGTACGCCGAGCTCAACTCCAGAAGGTGCC
>Ga0183260_10005403_pt1 | contig 10045 bp, 11 predicted proteins | sample AntDrymUQ4972206_2_FD_129768 | JGI IMG/M metagenome (GOLD analysis project Ga0183260, IMG submission 129768) | Polar desert sand microbial communities from Dry Valleys, Antarctica - metaG UQ497 (22.06) (version 2) (version 2) | ecosystem: Environmental > Terrestrial > Soil > Desert | place...
CTCCACCTCGGAGGCCGCCGTGCAGGAGGCCCTGGTGCATGCCCTGGCCGGCCGCACCGCCCTGGTCATCGCTCACCGCCTGTCCACCATCAGGGACGCCGACGCCATCCTCGTGGTGGAGCAGGGGCAGGTGATCGAGCGTGGAAACCACACCGAGTTGCTGGCCGCCGGTGGTCGCTACGCCGAGATGTACCAAACGCAGTTCGAGGACGATCCGCAGGCCGAGATCCTCACCTGAGGCGGCGCGCCGGTACGCTGGCGCCGATGGCCCTCGACGTGCAAGTGCAACGGGCGCGCTGCATCGCCTCCAAGTCGTGCATCAACTCTGCTCCCCACACGTTCTCCATCGACCCCACGCAGGTGGCCGTCGTCACCGACGCGTCCGGGGATCCCGACGACGACGTGGTCAGGGCGGCGGAGGCGTGCCCCACCGGCGCCATCACGGTGTACCGAGACGGCATCCGTCTCGCCTGACCTGACGCCGGACGCGCAACCGCCCGGCACGAGGCCGGGCGGCTGACGACACGGGTGAAGCGGGTGCTACATGAAGCTCATGTTCGTGTCGTTGCGGGGCGGCGGAGTAGCCGGCAGGATCGGCTCGTACTGCTCGGCCACCAGGGTCTTGGTGGTGAGCAGCATGGCCGCCACCGAGGCGGCGTGCTGAAGAGCCGACCGGGTGACCTTGGCGGGGTCGACGATCCCGGCCTTCAGCAGGTCTTCGAAGCCGCCGGTGATGGCGTTGAAGCCGACGGCGCCCTTCTCGGACTCGACCTGGCGGATGATCAGCGAGCCCTCGTAGCCGGCGTTCTGGGCGATCCAGCGCAGGGGCGACTCGAGTGCCTTGCGCACGATGGCCGTGCCCGTGGCCTCGTCGCCCTCGTTCTTGATCTTGTCGACGGCCTTGCGGGCCCGCAGCAGCGCGGTTCCGCCGCCGGGCACGATGCCTTCTTCGATGGCCGCCTTGGTGGCCGACACCGCGTCTTCGATGCGGTGCTTCTTCTCCTTGAGCTCGACCTCGGTGGCCGCTCCCACGCGGATGAGAGCCACACCCCCCGACAGCTTGGCCAGGCGCTCGTGGAGCTTCTCGCGGTCCCAGTCGGAGTGGGCGTCTTCGATCTGGGCGCGGATCTGGGTGACCTGAGCCTGCACGGCCTTCTTATCACCGGACCCGTCGATGATGGTGGTGTCGTCCTTGGTGACGGTGACGCGGCGGGCTCGACCGAGGTGGTCGAGGGTGATGGTGTCGAGCTTGAGGCCCAACTCAGCGGAGACCACCTCGCCCCCGGTGAGGACGGCGATGTCGATCAGGGTGGAGCGGCGACGCTCACCGAAGCCGGGAGCCTTGACGGCCACCGCGGTGAAGGTGCCCCGCAGCTTGTTGACCACGAGTGTGGCCAGGGCCTCGCCCTCGACGTCCTCGGCCACGATGAGAAGGGGCTTGCCCGTCTCCATGACCTTTTCGAGGACCGGCAACAGGTCGCTGACCGCACTGATCTTGTGGTTGCACAGCAGGATGAAGGCGTCCTCGAGGACCGCCTCCTGGCGCTCGGCGTCGGTGACGAGGTGGGGCGACAGGTAGCCCTTCTCGAATTGCATGCCCTCGGCGAACTCCAACTCCATACCGAAAGTGTTCGACTCCTCGACGGTGACGACACCGTCCTTGCCGACCTTGTCGATGGCGTCGGCGATGGTTTCGCCGATGACGCGGTCGGCGGCGGAGATGGACGCCACGTGGGCGATCTCGGCACGGTCGTCAACGTCTTTGGCCTGCTTCTTGATGGACGCCACGGCCGCCTCGACGGCGACATCGATGCCGCGCTTGAGGTCCATGGGGTTCGCTCCGGCGGCGACGTTGCGCATGCCCTCGTGAACCAGGGCCTGAGCAAGCACGGTGGCGGTGGTGGTGCCGTCGCCGGCCACGTCGTTGGTCTTGGTGGCGACCTCTTTGAGGGCCTGGGCCCCCATGTTCTCGAAGGGGTCCTCGAGCTCGATCTCCTTGGCGATGGTGACACCGTCGTTGGTGATCGTGGGGACACCGAACTTCTTCTCGATGACCACGTTCCGACCCCTGGGTCCCAGGGTGACCCTCACGCAGTTGGCCATCGTGTTGATGCCGGCCTCGAGGGCCTTGCGGGCCGCGTCGTCAAACTTGAGTTGTTTGGCCACGCGTTACTTCCCGGTGATGGCGAGGACGTCGCGGCCGTTGAGGATCAGCAGATCCTCGCCCTCGACGGTGATCTCGGTGCCGCCGTACTTGCTGTAGATGACGATGTCGCCCACCTTGACGTCGACGGGGATCACCTCACCGGACTGCTCGGACCGACGGCCGGGGCCGGCTGCCAGGACTTCGCCCTGCTGGGGCTTCTCCTTGGCGGTGTCAGGGATGACGATGCCGCTTACCGTGGTCTCCTCAGCCTCGCTGGGGCGGACGACGATGCGGTCTTCGAGGGGCCTGAGGTTCATTGCGGTGTAGACCTCCGTTAGCACTCTCCGTATAAGAGTGCTAACGATAGCAGCCCTCCGCCGGAGTTCAAACGAGCGGGGCTTCAGCCGGGCAGCGGGTGGCCGAGGGCCAGCGAGGGCGCCACGCCCACCTCGAGCGTGGTCGGGCCGTCGGCCCGGAGCCGGCGCCAGGCGGCGGCGGCCACCATGGCCCCGTTGTCGGTACACAGCTCGGGGCTCGGGATCACCGCGGCCACGCCGTCTTCGGCGCACGCCTCGGCGACCCTGCGGCGGAGCACGGAGTTGGCGGCGACGCCGCCCCCGATGCAGAGCGAGCGGGCGCCGGTGTCGGCCACCGCCCGGCGGGCCTTGGTGATCAGCACCTCCACGGCGGCGTGCTGGAACGAGGCGGCCAGGTCGGCCACCTCGGCGTCGGGGTGGGCCTTGGCGTAGCGGGTGACCGAGGTCTTGAGTCCGCTGAACGAGAAGTCGTAGCCCTCGCGCTCCATGGCCCTCGGGAAGGCCACCGCCTCGGGGTTGCCCACGGTGGCGATGCGGTCGATGGCCGGACCGCCGGGATAACCGAGACCCAGGAACCGGGCCACCTTGTCGAAGGCCTCGCCGACGGCGTCGTCGACGGTGCTGCCCAGAGACCGGTACCGGCCGTGGCCCTCCATGAGGACGAGCATGGTGTGGCCGCCGGAGACCAGCAGGGCGACGGCCGGGAACTCGAGATCGGGCTCGTGGAGGAAGCAGGCGTAGAGATGACCCTCCATGTGGTTGACGCCGACGAAGGGGACGTCCCACACCAGGGCCAGGCTCTTGGCCACGCTGACCCCGACGAGAAGGGCGCTGGCGAGTCCCGGCCCGACCGTGGCGGCGACGGCGTCGATCCTCGCGTCTTCGAGCCCGGCCTCCACCAGGGCCTCGGCCACCGCCGGCGTCAGGAGGCGGACGTGGGCCCGGCTGGCGATCTCGGGCACCACCCCGCCGTAGCGGGCGTGCAGGTCGACCTGGCTGGAAACCACCGAAGAGAGCACCGTGGCGCCATCGGCCACCACCGCCGCCGCCGTCTCGTCACACGACGTCTCGATGCCGAGCACGAGGAACGGGGCCCCGTCGGTGCGGGTCACCCGGGCGCCGTTCACCGGGTCGCCGCTCACTGGGTCGCCGCTCATTGGGCCTCCTCCACGTAGGTGACGCCGGGGAGGCGGCGGGCGATGTCGTCGAGTCGGCGGGAGTACTCGGCGCCGTTCACGTCGTCGGCCCACATGACCAGGGCGTCCTCGTTGGTCTCCACGTAGTAGTTCTTGCGCACACCGGCGGGGCGGAAGCCGAAGCGGCGGTACAGCTCCTGAGCCCCCTTGTTGCCCATGCGTACCTCGAGGGTGAGGCCCGCTGCGCCGCGGGCGACGGCCTCGCGGGCCAGGGTGAGCAGGAGGCGGGAACCGATCGTGCGCCGGTGCCAAGCCGGGTCGACGGCCAGGGTGGTGACGTGGGCGTCGTCGACACTCACCATTAGCCCGCAGTAGCCCACGACGTATCCGTCGACGCGAGCCACCCAGTAGGCGCGGCTGCCGCGCAGGGCCAACTCGCTGACGAACAGGCCCAATGACCACGGCCGCGGATAGACCTGGGCCTCGATCCGCAGCACGGCCCGGAGGTGGCGCCGGCGCATCGGCACCATGTGCACCACCAGGTCGGCATCGCTCAGCCGGTCGCGCTCGGTCTGGGCCACTACGCGGTCACCGCCCAGTCGGGAGGAGTTCGCCGCTCCCAATTGATCTCGGCGTCCGACCGCCGCAGGTACATGGGCTCGAGCTCGGAGGGCTGGACGAACTCCTCGCGAATGGCCAGGGGGTGAGCCAGCTCGACCAGGGCGGTCGCCGAGGGGTGGGCCGCCGCTGGGCCCCCCGATTCGGCGTGGGTGGCCTGGGCGAGAAGGTCGGGGTAGCGCAGGGCGCCGTCGCCCACGAAGAGGCAGTCCTCGCCCGTGGCCACCAGCTCCGAGGCCAGCTCATCGGGCGTCCCCAGGTGGTAGCCCCCCAGCCGTTGGGCGCCACCGGGAACCTGACGGTAGAAGGCGTAGAACAGCTCTCCCCGGCGGGCGTCGATGGCGGCGACGATGAGGCGGCTGCTGTGGCGAACTGGGAACGCCAGCAGATCGAGACTGGCCACACCGACCACTGGTACGCGCAGGGCCTGGGCGAACGCCTTGGCCGCGGCCACGCCCACCCGGAGCCCGCTGAACAGGCCGGGCCCGATGTCGACGGCGACTGTGCCGATGTCGTGGATGTCGACCCCGGCGTGACGGGCGACGAACTCGATCGACGGCACCAGGCTCTCGACGTGGCGGCGCCCGCGTGCGCCGTGGAAGCTGGCCAGCACCCCCTCGTGGCCGCCGATGGCGCACCCCACCTGCATCGTGGCCGTCTCGATGCCCAGGATCAACAAGCGGCGCTCCACGAGCCGACAGCCTCGGACAGGGCGGCCATGCGCGGGACCCAGGAGGGGCCGGCGGGAGCGAAGACGCACACCCGCTCGTCGTCGGCGCCCCCCTGTTCGAGGCGTACTTCCAGAAAGTCGGCAGGCAGGGCAGGGGTGACCACGTCGCCCCACTCCACCACGGTGACGCCGCCGGAGTCGACGATCTCGGCCATGCCGAGGTCGACGACCTCCTGGATGTGGTCGAGGCGGTATACGTCGATGTGGGTCAGCGGCAGGCGGCCTTCGTAGGACCGGACCAGCACGAACGCCGGACTGGTGACGGGCCCCTCGACGTCGAGCCCCTGGGCCAGGCCCTGGGTGAAGGCGGTCTTGCCCGCTCCGAGGTCGCCGCCCAGCACCAGCAGATCGCCGGCCTCGACCAGCGACGCCACCGCGCCCGCCAGGGCGCGGGTGTCGTCGACCGACTTGGTCAGACAGGTGATCACGTGGCGCCGACCTGCACCGGGGGCGGCCGGCGGAGGAGTTGCTTGGCCCGAACGAGGTCGGCGCGCATCTTCGCCAGCGTCGCGCCGCCCGAGCGGAGGGCGGCCGCAGGGTGGAAGGTGGGCACCAGCATCCCCCCGCGGAACGGGTAGGCCCGGCCCCGCACCCGGGTGATGCCCTCGGTGGTGTCGAGGAGGAGCTTGGTGGCGAAGTTACCGAGGGTGACCACCACGACAGGGTCGACGATCTCGATCTGGGACTCGAGCCACGGCCGGCAGGTGGTGATCTCGTCCGGCTGTGGGTCGCGGTTTGCCGGAGGGCGGCATTTCACCACGTTGGCGATATAGAAGCGGTCACGACCGAGACCCAGCTCGTCCTGCACCAGGCGGTCGAGCAACTGGCCCGAACGTCCGACGAACGGCTCGCCCTGCAGGTCTTCCTGGGCGCCCGGGCCCTCGCCTACGAACATGAGGTCGGCGCTCGGGTCGCCGACGCCGAACACCACGTTGGTGCGCCCGGCGGCCAGCGCACACCTCGTGCACACCGACGCCTGCCGCTCCACCTCGGCCAGCGATGGCATCCCCCAATGGTACTGCGGGGGTGGGGTCTCACGGCCCGGTATGCACCCTCGGCACGCGGGGGCCGATGCCACACAGGATCTCGTAGGCGATGGTGCCGGTGAGCGACGCCCACTCCCACGCGTCGACGTGCTCGGCGCCCTGGCGCCCCAGGAGCACAACCTCGTCGTCGGTGCCCACGCTCTCGTCGTCGCCACAGTCGACGGTGAGCTGGTCCATGGTGACGCTGCCGGCGATGGGGCGACGCCGTCCGCCGATGAGCACCTCGCCGCCCGCGGCGGCCAGCCGCCAGGGGACACCGTCGGCGTAGCCGATGGGCACAGTGGCCACGACCGTGGGGCGCTCGAACCGGTGACGGAGGCCGTAGGAGATTCCCTCGCCCGCCGCCACCTCCTTGACCTGCGACACCCGTGCGTACAGCGACAGTGCGGGCCGGAGGTCGATACGGTCGGCCATTGCGGGGGTCGGGGTCACCCCGTAGAGGGCGATCCCGCACCGCACCAGATCGTGACGGGTGTCGGGGTGGGCAATACAAGCCGCCGAGTTGGCGGTGTGCAGGAGCGGCGGACGGATGCCGTGGCCGGCCAGGTCGGCGGCCACCTGGCGGAACCGGGCGTCCTGGGCGGCGGTGAAGTCGTTGTCGGGCTCGTCGGCCACGGCGAAGTGGGTCCAGAGCCCGCCCAACCGCAGCTCGGGCCGCTCGTCGATGTCGCGCGCCACCGAGACCGCCTCCGCCGGCGACGCCCCAACCCGGTGCATGCCGGTGTCGACCTTCACGTGCACCGTCATCGGCCGGGGGTCGACGGCTGCGGCCACGGCCTTGGCCGCAGCTTCCACCCCGGCGTGGGTGTAGAGCGTGGGGGTGAGGTCGAGGGAGTGGACGTCGGCCATGCCCGCGTGGGGAGGCTCCGACAACACCAGCACCGGAGCCTCGACGCCCTCCTGGCGCAGCTGGGCGCCCTCCTCCACCAGGGCGACGCCCAGCCACGACGCACCCCCCGCGAGGGCCGCCCCCGCCGCCGGGACGGCGCCGTGGCCGTAGGCCCCGGCCTTGACCACTGCACACAGTCGAGCCGGTCCGGCCAGGCGGGCGAGGACCGCGGCGTTGTGACGAATCGCCCCGAGGTCGACCTCGGCCCACACCGGGCGCCATCCCGGGAGGTGGACGCCAGGCGTCGTGGCCCTGGGCATGGCCCGAGCCTATGAGAGTCCGGCGATGGCGGGGGGAAGGAGGTCGACGAGGTCGCCGGCCACCAGGCCCCGACGCCAGCCCAGATGAGCGGCGCGGCCGTGCACGAAGGCACCCGCGGCGGCGGCCCGCGGCCCGTCGAGACCCTGCGCCAGGAGGGCGCCGACCACCCCCGCCAGGACGTCTCCGGCGCCGGCGGTAGCCAGCCGCGAGTCTCCGGTGGTCGTGATGAACACGTCGCCGTCGGGGGAGGCCACCACCGTGGTGGAGCCCTTCAGCAGCACGGTGGCGCCCAGCGCCGCCGCCAGGTCCCGGATGTCGCGGACCCGGTCGGGGCCCGGGGCGTGACCGGAGAGCCGGGCGAACTCCCCTTCGTGGGGTGTGAGCACCGTGGCTCCGGTCCGCCGGCGCAGCACGTCGGCAGCCTCGTCTCTACCACCGAGGGCGTAGAGGCCGTCGGCGTCGACGATGGCGGGCAACGGGGAGTCGACGAGGGCACGGCGCACGGAGTCGCGGGTGGCGTCGGTGCGAGCCAACCCGGGGCCCACGATCAATGCCCGGGCCCGATCGGAGTCCTCGACCACGGCTGCGCCCCAGTTCTCGGCGGGGAGGGCCCGGCCGACCACCTCGGGGGCGCCGGGATCGGGACCGGATCCGGGGATGCCGAGGCGGACGGTGCCCGCCCCGGCCCGCATGGCTGACCGCGCGCACAGATGGGCGGCTCCGGTCATCCCCGGCGACCCGGCGGCGATCCACACCGCGCTCTTCCACTTGTGGGTGTCGGCAGGTCGCTCCGGGAGCCACCCCGACACGTCGTGGGCCTCGACGAGGAAGACGGTGGCTCCCGAGGTGTCGAGGCCGATGTCGGCCACCGACACGTCGCCGGCGCGCTCGGCTCCGGGATACAGGACGAGGCCGGGCTTGAGGGCGGCGAAGGTGACGGTTCGGGCCGCCCAGACGGCCTCGTCGCCCGCTTCTCCGGTGAGGCCGTTCACTCCCGAGGGGATGTCGACGGCGAGCACCGGCGCCCCGCTCGGGTCAGGGGCGCGGTACTCACCCCGAAACCCGGTGCCATAGGCGGCGTCGACCACCAGGTCGCAGCTCGGCAGGCGGACGGGCGCCTGGGCGGCATCGATGACGTGAACCCGCACCCCCCGGCGGCGCAGGCAGGCGGCCGCCGCCCGGCCGTCGGCGCCGTTATTCCCCTTGCCCGCCACCACGACCACCCTCCGCCCGTAGGCGCCGCCGAGCATCCGGGCGGCGGCCCGCGCCACCGCTGACGCGGACCGGGCCACCAGCACGTCGGTGGTCTCCGGCGCCGCCCGGTCGATCTCACCCATCTCCTCGGGCGTGACGACGGGTATCACGGGCTAGAGGGCTACGGCCACGGCTTCGGCCACGCGGTCGGTGTGGGTGAGCGACAGGCGCCAGCCCGACACACCCCGGCGCTCGGCGAGGGCGGCGGCGCCGCCCCGCAGCACGAGCGACGGCGCCCCCGACGGAGCCGACACCACCTCCACCTCGGAGAAGGCGAAGGCCCCGAGCCCGACACCCAGGGCTTTCATCACCGCCTCCTTGGCCGCCCAGCGGGCGGCGAGCCGGGGAGCGGGATCGCGGTAGCGGGCGCCGTAGGCGCGCTCGGCGTCGGTGAACACCCGCTGCGCCAGGCGGGGCCGGCGGATGAGGGCGGCCCGGAACCGGTCGATCTCCACCGCGTCGATGCCGATGCCCACCATCACGCCCCCTTCGGCCCGTTACTCGACGGTGACGGTCTTGGCCAGGTTGCGCGGCTGGTCGACGTCGCGACCGCGAGCCTTGGCCAGGGCGTAGGCGAAAAGCTGGAGAGCCACGACATCGACTGCAGGCGCCAGCAGCTCGGCGCCCGGGGGTGTGGGCGGCACCCACAGCACCTCGTCGGCGCGGGCCGCGGTCGCCGTGTCGCCGGCGGTGGCGAGGGCGATCACCGTGGCTCCCCGGGCCCGCATCTCCTCGATGTTGGCCATGACCTTGGAGTGCAGGCGGCCCTTGGTGGCCACCGCCACCACGACCGTGCCGGGCTCGATGAGGGCTATGGGACCGTGCTTCATCTCGCCTGCCGGATACCCCTCGGCCCGGGCGTAGGAGATCTCCTTGAGCTTGAGGGCGCCCTCGAGGGCGACGGGGTAGCCCACTCCGCGGCCGAGGAAGAAGAAGTCGCGGGTGTCGGCGAACCGGCGACCGACCTCGCAGATCTCCTCGGCGCCTTCTAGCAGGGTGGCGATGCGGTCGGGAACCTGGCGGAGCGCTCCCACCAGCCGGGTCATCTCGTCGGGATAGAGGGTGCCCCGCAGGACGCCGAGGTGCAGCGCCAGCAGCTCCATGGCCACGATCTGGGCCACGTGGGTCTTGGTGGCGGCCACGCCCACCTCGGGCCCCGCCCGGGTGTAGAGCACGGCGTCGGCCTCGCGCGCCATCGAGGCGTCGACCACGTTGCAGACGGCCAGGACCACGGCTTTGTTGGCCGGCTGGCGCGCGAAACGGCAGGCCTCCATGGTGTCGAGGCTTTCCCCCGACTGGCTCACCCCGATCACCAGCGAGTTGGCGTCGAGCACCGGGTCTCGGTAGCGGAACTCGCTGGCCACGTCGATCTCCACGGGGAGGCGGGCCCAGTGCTCGATGGCGTACTTGGCCACCAGCCCCGAGTAGAAGCTGGTGCCGCACCCCACGATGAACACCTTGTCAACGGCCCGCAGCCGGTCGTCGGTGAGATGGAACTCGTCGAGAACGAGCCGGCCGCCGCGGGTGTGGCCCCGCAGCGTCTCTCGCACGGCGAGAGGCTGCTCGTGGATCTCCTTGAGCATGAAGTCGGGGTAGCCCCCCTTCTCGGCCGCGGCCAGGTCGTAGTCGACGTGACGGCGGGCAGGCA
>Ga0183260_10005404_pt1 | contig 10045 bp, 10 predicted proteins | sample AntDrymUQ4972206_2_FD_129768 | JGI IMG/M metagenome (GOLD analysis project Ga0183260, IMG submission 129768) | Polar desert sand microbial communities from Dry Valleys, Antarctica - metaG UQ497 (22.06) (version 2) (version 2) | ecosystem: Environmental > Terrestrial > Soil > Desert | place...
AATCCGCTGCGGCCGCGTTTGCATCGGCACCATCGGAAGCCACCTACGACAACCTGCGCTCTTCGATACGGGCTGGGCGTGCCGACCTAAGAGCGACACGTCCCGACGGTGAAGAGGTCGTAGCAGACCTTGTTGCAGCGGTGAGTCGAGGCGAGAGCATTCAAAGCGTCGCGGCGATCGCGGGTCGTCTCGCGAGCGTGCTAACCCCCCCCCCGCCCTCACCGACCCTCGGGTACTGCTCAAGAGTTCGGCCCTGGGGAGGGTCGCCCGACGGCGCGGTGTCCTCGTGTCGGTCGCCACCGCGGTCATCGTCGCAGCCGCCCTCGGCATCGCGTGGCAGCGCGGGCCGCAGCGCGATCCACCTCCGAAGCAAGTGAAAGCACAGTCCTCTGGTGCGACCGATGACTCCGAACTCGGTGTCCGCGGCGCTGCAGGCTCCGGGGATGATTTGACCCAAGAGTGTCCTGATGCGGCCGACCTAAGCGCCGCCGTCAGTGCCCAACTCAACCGCGATGCGGAGGCCACTCACGCGTGTGGGTACCAGGGCAACACCTTCGATTCGACGTCATCGAATTTCTTTGATGTGGAATTCGGACCGTGGCCTCAGCACAGTTCGCAAGACCGCGCTGGCGCAGAGGCGCGATTCGCGAACGGCGGGGACACCATCGGGGTATGCGCCAGCGCCGTATTGAGGATCGCCCGGAACACGGCACCGGGGCATTTAGTGTTCTGTGCCTCGTCAAGCGCTCGTTGGGAAGCGGACAGGAATTCTCCTTGTATGTTCCGCAAGGCGACAACGTGTGGCAGTTTCAGATCACCATAGGTTCGCGGTTCGCAACGACATCCAAGAGCGCGGCCGAGTACTCGGACAAAGTGTTGTCGTTGATTTCCAGAGTGTGACCTCGAGATCCCCGTCGTTAACGCCACCACCGGCGTGTCGTCGGTGGTGGCGTGCCCCTTCGATCCTCCGTTTCGTAGTAGTTGGCCAGCGGGTTTGGTTCGGCGAGTGTTGTTAATGCACAATTCGCGCACCAAGGCACGCGAGTGACCACAGCGCGCTCGGTAGGAAGGGCATGGTCGTGGTCCGTCACTCACTGGGGTTCGTTATCGGCGCCGACAGCACGCCAGTCACCGCTAATGTCGCCCGGAGGGGCGGATGGATGCGTAGCGATGGCTGAGCCGGGTTGGCACGCGGATCGGGAGAGCGAAGGCTTCGCGCGACGGTTTGATGGCCAGAGTTGCACTGAGCACGTCATTCGCATTGACCATCGGCAAGGACGGGTCGCATCGCCCCCTCGACGGCACGGCGAGAAAGAAGCAGTCCGGCCGCACGACTCGCCTGGATCGAGCGGGGTGTAATGGCGAAACCTGGTTGGTACAACGATCGTGAAAACGCGGAGATCGCGCGCTGGTTTGACGGCGAGAACTGGACAGAGCACGTTGTGAGGAAGGCCGACTGGCAGGGCCGCCCTGCACCGCCGCCGGTCGCCGGTCTCGTTCTCCCAGCCGACCTAGACGCCGCCGGGTCGGTGGAGCGCGACCAATCGCGAGGCGGCCGCCGGCCGGCGGCGCGCCGGTCCATGTTGGCAGCGCTTGTGGCGGCGGCGGTGCTTTCCGGGGCGCTCGTGAGCGTGCGGCTGCTCGGCGGCAACTCGAATGAAAATGGCGTCGTTTCTGTGTCGTCGTCACGGACTTCGTCAGCGACGTCGAACCAAGCGTCGGTCCAAATTCCTCGGGGTAGCGTCGCGGGCGACGGTGAGCTTCGCTTGGCGCGCGCCGCGATCCCATCCGCCCTGCCTCCGTCCGTGGCGCCGGTGGGAGAGGCCCTGACAGTGACGCTTACGGGTACCACGCTCTTGGGCGAGGCGACGATCGAGTTCCATCCGCGTCCATTCGACCCACACGGCCTTTACGTGGTGGTGTGGCAAGACCCGGAAGGGGGATGGCGCTGGTTGCCCACTACGGTTGACGTTGCGCGGCGAACGGTTGCGGCGACCACGAATCACTTCAGCATCGGGTTCCTTGCGAAGATCAACGTGCCGCGATGGGCGAAAGAACGCGCCGAGGCGATCAAGAACGTCGTAACCAGCAGGTCCGGCGTGACCCAACCGCGCTGCGGCGACGAGAACGCACTTCGCAATGCAGGAGTCACAGTTTCCTCCGATTCAGGTGACAGCGTGAAGTGGTGCTCGGGCCTGGAGAACAAGCGAAACATTCTGCGCATCGCCAATAATCGACGGACTTATACGCAAATCACCTACCCGGCATCTTGGAGCCTGATCGACAGCGGGAAACTCGGCGTTTCCGTCGATGCCTTGGTACGCAGCACTAGCGGCTGGCTTGACGGCGTCTCTGCGCCGCGAGGGATGACGGTGCGCGAAGTGTCCGGCGGGGACACCATCACCCTGGCAATGCCAGCCAACCCATCCGCGGCCGTTGTCGCCGAACCAAGCGTGACGGCGTGGTTTCTTGAAGCAATCAATCTCGGATTTGAAGTCTGGAGCGGCGTCGGCGGCGCAGCAAAATCGGAGCTTGGAGAACGCGGTTCCACAGCGTTTAGTCGCCTCATCGCCGACGTAGCGACGGCCGATCCAAACAAGGGTTGGAGCAAGGCACTCGCGGCGTGCACAAAGGCGGCAGGCGGACTCACAGGCGACTCTCTTGACGTCTCCACCTCCAAGGCGCTGCTCAAGTTCGCCTGGGACTGCATTCCACGGATGGTGGCTGCCGACGTCGGCCAGTCCGGCATCGCGTTCTGGGGCCTCGGCGTCGTTCTCAGCGCAGTCGGCGCGGCAGTCGGCGCCGTCCTCACCGCCGCCCACCTGATCCTCACCGGCATCCGGGAGATATGGGACTCCGTCGCATCCCTCGGCGGCAACTCCAGCTCCATTTACAACATCCGAATCCGATCGCGGATGGCCCTCAGTACGCCGATCGCATGCGGGGACCTCACCTTCACTTCTCAGACCGAGGACGGGGCCTCAGACATCCTCGTGACGGGCCTCAGCTGCGAGCTGGCGGCGGACTTCATTCGACGCGTGGCTCGGTCGCATAACTTCTATTCGGGGCCAAGGTCTTTCACATACGAGGGCTTTAGCTGTACCGAGAAGCTGGTCGACAACGGCTTGCCCGCCGGCCTCTATCGGTGTGTCGACGGCGAGAGGACTGTCAGTTGGAAAAAGACATAACCGACCCTGCTCATCGGGCGTGTCGCGCTTCGTGCTCGCGAACCGTGCCAGCTGCCAGAATGTTGCGCAAAGGACTAAGCGAGGGCGCGCTGGTGGTAGCAGGGACACGGACGGTTCCTTGTTGATGGAGCCCGGCTGGTACAACGATCCGTCCAGCGACGCGCACGCGCGCTGGCATGACGGTCAAAACTGGACGCAACACGTCGTTGTGAAAGCCAATTGGCGTGGGCTCGGCACTCCCCCACCGCCAGAGGACGCCGCTTCTGTTCCTGCGTCGAGCCATACGCGCGAACGGCGAGCGGGACGAATCCGTAGCCGAAGTCTGGCGTTCGTCGCAGTTGCAGCCTTGGTTGCTGCGATTGGCGCGGGCGCTTGGCTGAACGTTCGATCGGAACCGAGGGAGAAAGCGGCCGCGCCTTCGGCGAACCGGAGCGCCTCACAAGCGATGCCGGAGTTCTCCGGCTCGCACCGCGAGCTCAAGGTCTGGCTGAACGGAGACGGCGCGGTGATCGTGAATTGGCTGACCGAGTCGCAGCGAACTGCTGAACTCGGCACCGCGGCGGCCCCCCAACGCCGCAAGCTGTGCGACGCGGCTCAGCGCCAACTTGAGGCGGCCGCTCCGCGACCGTCTGCGATCGAGAAGGCGGCCGGCTCGGCGTCGGATTGGGTAGTGCGAGAGTTGGTCGCCAACGATGTCCACGCCAAGGTGGACCTGCTTAGGTCATGTCTCGGGGATCTGGATATCGGCCCCCACGCTTCAGAGGTTGCGGGCACGCACGCCGCCTTGAAAAGGCGGCTGGCGCTTCTTCGAGAGTTGGTGAGCTAGGGATGAGCACACGCGCTGCACTGCTCGTGCTGATAGCGGCGGCGTTGCTCAATTTGGGATTGAACCCCGCGCTCGGCGCCACAGCGCCCACATCGCCCGTCTCGTGGTACTCGACCGGCGACTCGTACTCGTCAGGCGAGGGCGTGCCGGGAAACGCGGGGGCCTGCGCGCAGACCCGCGGAGCATGGGGTCCCGCGACGGCCAAGCTGCTGAGCGCCGAAGGCTGGCAGGTACCGAAGACCGTGTTCACGGCATGCACGGGTCACCTCGTCGGAGACCAATACATAGCGCGCGCCGGAGCTGCGAAGGGTTCGTTGTGGGACTGGGCTAAGGAGCAAGGCGCTCCGGCGACGCCTTCAATTGATGTCGTCACCTTATCGTTCGGCGGAAACAACATCGACTTCGCAAGCGTCCTGACCGATTGCTTGAACGGTCTTCCCGGCGACTGGTCCAAGGAGTCTCTCCTCTTCGATGACTGCGATATAACGGAGAATCAGCTTCGGGCGCGGGTAGAAGCGCTGACGAAGCCGGACGCTCTGCGGTTTGACACCAAGTCGAGGGGAAACCGCCCAGAGAAGGTTATCGGGAGCCTCGCGGACTTCTACATCTTGGTCGCACAGCGCCACTTGTCCGAACGCGGCCGTCTCGTCGTGATGGGATATCCCCGCCTCTTCTCGCCGTCGAACGAATGGGGGCTCTGGCAGGGCACTCGTTGTAACGGGGTCACTCGTGGCGACGCCAACATGCTCGGTCGCATCGCGGAGTTGTTGGACACGGTGATCCACTCCCAGGTCACCAAGGCGAACAAGACGCTGGGAGTCAGAGAAAAGATCCTTTACATCTCAGCACTCGATCTGTTCGGCGGCCGCGAGGCGGCTCGGGCAGGAAAATTGGCCGACCGACACGAGCTGTGCGGGCCTGGTGAAGATTGGCTCAACGGGGAGATCGCGCCAGCGAACCACCTCGCGAACGAAGGCGATGAGTACATGCTCGCCCGAAAAGAGTCCGGTTTCCATCCGCACGAGAAAGGCCACGCGGCTGAAGCAAGACAGGTCGCCGCGACGCTGTCCTCGAAGGGTTTGATCTCTGAAGCTCTCCGTGGGAAGGAGACCGGTCGAATTGCATTCACACATCCGACGTGGGGTCCGTCGCACCTCATCACAACGCTCGACGGCGGACCCCAGGGGACGGCCCGCATTTACGTCGTCGACGCCGCCGGCACGATCCGTTGGCAGCACGGCATCGAGGGTGCGGACGAAATCAGCCCGAACGATCCTGGGAAAGACAAAACGGGCCATCTGTTCGTCAATTGGAATCCGGGTCGGTACCCCGGCGTGATTGTCCTCGGCCCGATCGCGAACGGGATGGCGGATTACGCGTCCTTGCCCGACAAAGACGGGCGGGACTACGACACTCGCTTTTATAGTGGCGCTTCCGTCGATCATGAACCCGACGGGGTCTTCGAGATCGACGTCGAAGAAAACTCCTGTAAGCCCGACTGCGCCGGCGGACAGAAGAGCACCACAACGTTCGCGTGGAAGACGGGCGACTATCGGGCGGTGTCTCGTACAAGCGCGTTGCGAGAGTTGAAGGTGTTCTTAGAGGCATGGAGACGAGCGGATCGCCCGACGATGCGCAAGTTCGCTTCCGACACGGTCATCAATTCGTTTGAAGGTGGCGACGGAAGAGACTCGACGTATCAACCGCCACCAGCCGATTGCAACTACGAGGTTTCCTGGGGTCAATGCGAGATCGTCATTGACCCGCACGGGCAAGGCGGTTACGGGCTCATTTACGGCTTCGTGTTCGACATGCCGAATGGCCATCTACAAGTCAGCGAGATCAAATTCGAAGGAGACACGGCCTGAAGCCGTGCGAGACGGGCCTCTTCAGCAGCGCGTCGATGTCGCTCGGAGGTTGCGCGAGCGATCTCTCTCGACAACGAACTTTTCGTCGCGCCTGATCCGAACGCGTTGGAAGTGTGGAGCGGCGTTGGGGCTACCTACTTCGGGCGACACGCATCGAGCTATAGCTTCAGTGGCCTCAGGCACAACGACACCTCCTCGGAGGACCGGTGTAGTCATGGTTCGTGTGCCTCACGGGCCGGCTGCTCAAGCGCGACGCGCACAGTTCGGACACACGAGAGCCGTGCAGTTTCTATAGCCTGCCAACTCGTGGCGCGGGCAAACCTTCGAACTTTATTTACAGCCGGTGCGAGCGACGGCCTGACCGCTCAGGCCGTCTTCACGAACCGCGTGTCCGAGATGGACGCGTTCGTGAGGAGCCTCGACAACATCCGCTATACGCCTCGCAACGCTGGCAGCGATCCGTCGGTGCCGCGACGAAACCTCCTTTTGTTTTACGGCACGGGAGGCATCGGTAAAACAACGTTGTCAGTAGAGCTCGAGCGACGTTTGCACGACGGACTCCGCGGCGCAGCAGCTATCGGCTCGACACGAATCGACTTCGCGGAGCCCGCCGCATTCGACCTAGAACAAATAGTGATCGCGATCCGCGGCGCGTGCGGGGCTCTAGAACGACGCTGGGACGCCTTCGACATCGCGTTCGCTCTGTATTGGGAGCGCGCGCACCCCGGGCTTCCGATTGCCGAATTCGTTGAACGTCGCTCACGGTCGCGCGATGCAGCACGCGCGGTTGAGGTCGCGAAGCAGATCGAAGCGACAGTGGCAGACGTGTTGGCCGGCCTCGGGCCAGCGAGCGGCGTAGTCGGAGCAGCCCACAACGCTGGACGACGGTTTTACGAGGCAGTGCGTCAGTCGCGAATGAAGAAGAAGCTGACCGAAGAGTGTCCTTATTTCGAGGAACTTATCGACGCGCCGGGTGATGACGAAACCCTGTCTTATCTCCCCGCGCTGTTGGGATGGCAGCTATGCCGCGATCATGAGAGTCGACAAGTCGTCGTTTTCGTCGACACTTTCGAGGAGATGATGTCGCGTCCCACTCGGGAGTTTGAGTTGTTGTTCCAGCGGATCGTGTATCTCATGCCGAGCGCGCTCTTCGTTGTGACAGGGCGTGACGCGATCGACTGGGGAGACGAGCACCTTCCGGGATCGTTGGACTACACCGGAAGTGTGCACTGGCCCAATCTTGTCGCCGGCGCGACGGATGATCCGCGGCAGCACCTCGTGGGGTGTTTGTCCGACCAGAATTGTGAGGACCATCTGTGCTCGGTTATCACGTTGCCGAGTGGCGAACCAGCGATCTCCGCTCAGATTCGCCGACGCATCATTGAAGCAAGCGACGGACTGCCGCTCTACCTCGATCTCGCCGTTGGCCATTTCCTTGAGTTACTTTCACGCCGCGACGAACCCACGGCGGACGCATTTGGTGGCTCTCTGCCAGCGGTCGTCGCCCGAACCATGCGGGACCTCACTGCGGCGGAACGCAAAGCGTTGCGCGGCGTCAGCCTTGTGCCGGCGTTCGATGTTGAACTCGCTATAGCGGCGGGCGGTGTGGATTCCGCGGCGGCGCGCCGGCTCGTGCGCCGCACATTCGTTCGCCGAGACGACCAAGCGTTCTTTCAGTACTCGTTGCACGCAGCGCTTCGCAACGCGATTCTCGCCATCGACCACGAGCTCACGGACGCGTGGGGCGACCGAGAGTGGACATTGGCTTCTGAACGTATTCAGGCTGAACTCGCGTCGCGAGCATCCGACGCGCTCCGAAACCGCGACCCCCGGACGATGGGTTCCCTGTTGGCCTTATCGCTGCAGTGCGCGCACGCCGCCGAACCCGACGACAAGATCCTTCAACTCGGAATGGTGCTTGCTGACCTCGGCCATTGGTCTTTACTCGATGCGCGCTCAGACGCGAAGCCTCATCCGATCACGACTGGGCTTCGCGGAATCGCCGCTCGACGTGGGGCATCGCTTGATGTTTCCGTGGAGCTTCTTGATCATGCGCTCGAAGCTCCGACACTGACCCGAAGCGCTCGGCGCGCCTTCGAACTGCACCGAGCACATGGTCGACGGAACGCGGGCAGGTACTCGGCAGCGCGCGTGGACTACGAGAGACTCATAGAAGCCGAGGGCGGCGATCAGACAGCGGAGTCGGCCCGCTTCCAGCTATTGGATCTCGCCCTGATTGAAGGCAGATTCGTCGACTTGCAGGAAGCGTTCCAAGCGGAGCCCCGTCCCGAGGCGCCGCCTCAGCGCTGCGAATGGCTTCGACTGGAAGGACACCTCGCCCGATTCAACGCGCAATTCCGAACAGCCGAGCGGCTGTATCGGGAAGCCTTAGACCTTGCTGAGCACTCGGCGTTGGCGGCAGCGAGCGCCAAAGCGGAGACCAACATCGCTGAGTCGCTCTGTTGGGAGTGGCCCGCGGACGCGCAGCTCTACGCACGTCGCGCGATCGACAACAACTCAGCAGCCGGAAATCGCTTGGAAATAGTCAAGGCCGCGGCCGCGCTGGCGATTTGCGCCGCTGGCACCAGCGAATCGGCCGCGGCGGTATCGCGGTGCCTCGACGCGGTGAAACAGACCGGTTACCGAGCGGGGGAACTCTTCGCGCTATCTGCGATCGCATTTGATGGCGCAGTTCGGCACGACGTTGACGCGGTGCTACGTGCGACGAATCGAATTGCATCGCTCTCACGTCAGATCGGCACGTACGGCTTTTTGCTGGACATTGCCGCAGCGTGGCTTCGGGGCATGGGCGACACCACGACGCGCATCACGCCCCTCGACTCTCCGCGGTGGGTTGACAACGCCGCGCTCGATCGTTGGGCCGCCCTTCCCCAGCAACGCAAATGATCAGCGTCGGCATCGTTGGCTTTGGTCGGATTGGGCGGGTCCACGCCGACGCGTTGGCGGCAATGGACGGCGCGTGCCTTACCGCGGTGTTCGACCCTGGCCTCAACCATGAAGACTCGGTTCCCTTCGTCATAACGAACTCGCTGAGGGACCTGCTGGACAGTTCGCCACTGGACCGCCTTTTGATTGACGTCCCGACGCCACTTCACCGACGGGTGTTCGACGACGTCCGGCGAGTCTGGGACGGCATCGTTCTCATGGAGAAGCCGACATCGCCGGCGTTGAGCGACGCGAGAGCGATGCTCGCGGACGCTCAGCTTCTGCCGATATACCACGCGGCTCACGCACCAGAGGTGCGTTGGCTCCAGCGCGCGCTGCCGCAGTTCGTCGCCGAGCACGGGCCAATTCGAACTATCGAGTCGGTGTTTTGTGATCCGTACGGTTCTAACGCGGGCGCTTCGGCTCTCTATGGCAATAGCTGGATCGACTCGGGAATAAATTGCTTGTCAATTCTGGCGCGGTTCGTGGACCTCGCAGAGACCAAAACGCTCCACTCGTTCGATGGCAACACTTTCGAAGCGTCCCTGGGGTTCGATGGGTCGAATGGCGCCGGGACCGCGCGGATAATCACGTCTTGGCAAGTCGCTGAACCAAGCAAGTCGTCCCGCCTGCGGTTCGACGACGGTGCAGTCGTTGTACTAGATCACCAGGCCGTCGGCGCGCGGGTCCTAGCCGACGGCCACCTCACTGAGTACTTCGGACACACGAATGCGACTCCGAGGCTTGTGCAGCACTACCTGGCGTGCTTCGAGGCCGTCCTGGTGCCTGGTGTGCGGACGTTCCCGAGTGAAATCGACGTACGCCTCCACGAGCTTTTGCTCGACTGATCGCTCGCGCCGACGATGTTCGCGCAGGCAACAGCGCGCTCGCGAGCGGAACGGCGAGTCCTGAGACACCGTCCCGTGTTCCCGGGAGATCGTCAGCCAGCTCGCTTGTTACGTCTTCGACGACGCGCACATCGCCACCGACGACCTTCTTGCTGAATCGCCCCGGGTTCGGTGACTGCTCATGTCCTTGAGAGGATTGAGCTATGTCAGAGACGAACAGGCGCCGTGCGCCGTATCCCGTGGAGGTGTCGATGCCGGTCGAAAACTGCGCGGTTGTGCCGCTCGAAAAGTGCGCGGTGTAAGTGGTCGGTCAGCTTAGGTTTCTGGCTCGCCGGCGGTGGTTCTGATGCTGGGCAGCGTGTCGATGCC
>Ga0183260_10005406_pt1 | contig 10043 bp, 7 predicted proteins | sample AntDrymUQ4972206_2_FD_129768 | JGI IMG/M metagenome (GOLD analysis project Ga0183260, IMG submission 129768) | Polar desert sand microbial communities from Dry Valleys, Antarctica - metaG UQ497 (22.06) (version 2) (version 2) | ecosystem: Environmental > Terrestrial > Soil > Desert | place...
GCAGGCTTTGCAGTGGGCGGTGGATTTTAATGAGTGCATCGAGCGTTGTATCGCCATCGGCGCGACGCCTCTTTCGGCGATGGGCCTCGCGCTCAATCATCTTCAGCGTCAGGCCATTCAGAACGACCCGCTGTGGCGCGGCGGGAGTTACGACATAGACGAACCGCCCGTCAAAGGTCTGGCGCTCGCCCGCGCCATCGCGATGTGTTCGTACAAATCAGCGAAACTCTTTTCCGAACGCTTCGACCGCCGTCCCGACCGGAGCGGCGAAGACCCCTTCGGCACGCCCGACGGGCGCTTCGACGTGGCGGGCTACCTCGATTATCAGGGTACGAGTTTCACCGGACGTTTCGACGCCAACACATATCTTGTTATCTCAAAAGCGATGGACACCTTTGAGTTGGCAAGCGGTTACGCGTCGGAGAGAGAAGCGTTGCGGGAAATCGGCGCGGACGTTCTGTTGGTCGGCATATCTTCAGACTGGCTTTTCCCAGCAGATGATGTACGCGCGCTTTATAAGCGGATGAAACTCGCGGGCGTTGAAGTTGATTACACGGAATTGAAATCCTCACACGGCCACGACTCCTTCCTCGCCGACGCTGAAGTGATAGCGCCGATCATCAAAGCGCACCTTGCGAAGAGTCTGAATGTTCCAACAACACTGGAAGCCCCCCCCGCTCTGAAAGTTTCGCATGGGTCATAACGCGTGAAGCTGGAAGCACAGGCATTTCTGCCTGTGCTTCCATAAGCCACTACCGAAAATAGGATTCCAATAATTTTGGAACGCAAAGACCGACCGCCTGCAAGTCACAGAGTCCTTGCAGGCGGTCGGTCTTTCTGCGAAACATTGAATTAAGGCGACATCAAATCACCATCAATCCTTTACTTCATATAGTTAGTGTCGTCTCCTTGGCTGAGCACTCTTAACGATTGCGTAACCGCGTCGCTCATTAGGATGCCATCCGACATCAGGATGCCATCACTCATTAGAATCCCGTCGGACATGAGAATGCCGTCAGACATCAAGATTCCGTCACTCATCAGAATGCCGGTGCTGCAAAAGTATGCGCCGTCACTCATCAGGATGCCGTTGCTTGTGAGGATGCTGTCTGACATCAGAATGCCATCGCTCATCAAGATGCCATCTGACATGAGGATGCCGTCCGACATGAGGATGCCGCCGCCGAGAACCGCTCCGTCACTCATCAGAATGCCATCGCTCAGTAAGCGACCCCGGTCGTACACCTTCTGATATTTCGTGATGAGGCCAACACCGGTGGCGAAGGTGTGGTTGAGGATAATGCCCTGCGCCCATGTGAAGGTCTGCCCGGCAATGGTCGTTTGGGGTGCCGGAGACGTGGTTGTAGTGAGAAGTTGCTCGCCGAGCGTGCCGGTCAGGTTGGTGCGAACCAGACGGGCGAGGCGCACCGCGCCCTCAATGTTGACTTGACCCGCGCCCTGCTCGAACGTGTTGTAGCCCTCGATTTGCTGCGCCGAGTACATCAGGAGCGCCTTAATGGTGTTGGGCGTCAATTTCGGGTTGGCCTGAAGCATTAGGGCGGCAGCGCCGGCCACGACGGGGGCGGCCATTGAGGTGCCGCTCATATACATTTGCGCGCTGTCGGTTGTGCCTTCCCAGTAAGATTGGAGGTGCGGGTGCGACGCCAGCAGGTTGTTGTCCTTCGACTGCGCCCCAACCAACTTGTTGCCGGGCGCTACTATGTCAGGCTTAATCAGGTTGTCGAAATGTTTGACGCCCGCCGCGTCCCGCCAGTAACTGCGCGTCGGCCCACGTGAACTGAATGTGGCAATGGAGTCGTCGCCGCGCGCGTCGGTGCCGTAGGTGTTCGTCGCCCCGACGGTAATCGCCGAAGGCTCGTTGGCCGGCGCATGGATGCGCCCGTACATCTTCTGACCCGTTGCGTCTTTGCCGTCGTTGCCAGCCGCGACCACCACGACGACGCCGGCATCAACGAGGCGCCTGACGGCACGACAAAGAGGATCATTTTTGTAGGAATCAATCGCCGGCGCACCGAGGCTCAGATTGACGACGCGGATGTTCGGGACGACACTCTTGTGGTTTTTCAAAATCCAGTCGAGCGCCTTCAAAACGCCGGACGTAGTGCCTTTGCCCGCGCCGTCGAGGACGCGCAGATTGTAGACGTGGGCGTTGGGGGCGATGCCGGTGTATCTACCCCGGACGCCGGAGGCGTACTTGTCAAGGTTAGTGTTACCCGCCGCCAGCGACGCGACGTGAGTTCCGTGTCCGAAGGGGTCGTCCGATGTCGTCCCTAAATTCATGCTCCCGCTATTGGAGATTCCGAAGTCCACGTCGGTGACGCGCTTGTTGCCGTCCCGGCCGAGGAAAGACCAGTGGGCATTAAACACGCTGGAGTCGAGCACTGCGATCCCGACGCCGGTTCCGTCGTAGCGTGTCCGCGTGTTGAGTGTGCGCGCCGCCGCAGCACCAGTCGTCGTCTCGATGTGGCCGAGCGAGACGAGTTCCCGGTCGAGGGAGATGTAGCGCGTCTCTTTGTCCGCCGCCAACTCTTCGACGGCGCGGACGGGCAACTCCACCGCGAGCGAGCCGAATTGGCGGATGCTCTCAGTCACTTGCACGCCGGCGCGACTGAGAGTTGCGTTGAAACTTTCGCTCTCGGTGTCCGCGACTTGAAGGATCACCCTGACGCGCTCTTCGCCAGAGCCGGAGGCGTTAATCAGTTCCCGCAAATCAAGAGACACTTTGTCGCCCTTGTGCTCCCAATCGCTTTCTTCTTCGCCTTCGTTGCGGCTGGCTTCTTCAGAAGTTTCGTCCGCGCCGCCGAGCCGAATAGATTTGAAGAGACCTTTCAATGCCACATCACCTTCGATGTGCTGCTCAAAGTGCTGGACGTTGGCGGCACCGATGCACTGCAAGCGGCCACGCTTCAGTGCCGACCGCAGCGCCGCCGAAGCCATCACGCCGTGGGTCGCGTCTGCGCCGATAAACAGAAGCTCGTCTATGAAAAGAATGCTTGGGTCAGCCGCGCTCGTGATTTCTGTGAGCAAAGCCTCAAGGGTTTGTTCGATCCCGGCAGAACTTTTCGCATCTTCGAGCATCTTGAGAACGTCGAGGCTGATGACGCGCCTGCCGCGTAAACTCTGCGGCACTTCGCCGGACGCGATCTTTCGCGCGACGCCTTCGACGACGGAAATCCTGTCAAAGTCGCCCCCGCCGACAAGGACGGGGTTGTTCTTTGAAGATCGAGAGAGGGTTTTGATGGCGTCGTCAATCTCCGCCTCGAAAGCGGCCACGGGCGAAAGTTCATGTTGCCGCGCGCGACTTGTCAGGTCGTTCGTGTAGCGCGAAAGGGCAGGGAACTTCTCCGTTGAAGTGTTGCCAATTTTTGATTTGCTTTTAACCTGTGAGGCTGCGGGGGGAAGAGGTTGAGCTTTGAGTCTTCCTCCGGCCATGACGCCTCCGCAGAGCGAAGACATTAGCGATAAGGAAACGGCCAAAGCTGTTGCGGGCAAGCGTTGAGGAGCTTTCATTTACGACTCGATCTCACCCCTTACGAAGATGCTCGGTCGCAATCAGCATTTCCGCGTTGAGAATTGCCGCGCCCGCCGCGCCCCGAATCGTGTTGTGGCTGAGCGCGACGAAGCGGCAGCCCAGCACTCGATCCTCGGTAATGCGCCCGACGGTGACGCTCATGCCGCGCCCGGCGTCGCGGTCGAGGCGAGGCTGCGGGCGATCTTTTTCGTCGCGCACGATGATCGGGCGCGACGGCGCGGAGTGGAGTCCTAATTCCTGTGGCAGTGAGGTGAATGTCTGGAGCGCGTCGCGCACTTCCGAGGGCGCGACGCTTCGGGAAAACTTTACGCGCATCGCCGCCATGTGCCCGTCCGAGACATTCACCCGGTGGCACTGTGCGCTGACATGGAACGGCGCGTCAGCAACTGCATCGCCGTTCGCGCTGCCGAGAATTTTCAGCGTCTCCGTCTCGATTTTCTCCTCTTCGCTTGCGATGAAGGGAAACACATTGTCGTTAATGTCGAGAGATGGAACGCCGGGATAGCCCGCGCCGGAGAGCGCCTGCATCGTCGTCACAACCGCCGCCTCGATTCCGAAACGGGCGTGAAGCGGCGCGAGCGCGAGCGCGATCATGATTGTCGAGCAGTTCGGGTTGGTGACGATCAAGCCGCCCTCTTTGAAGCAGCGCTGTTTGCGCTGCGCTTCGAGCAGGCTCAGGTGTTCGTGATTTACTTCCGGGATTAAAAGCGGAACGTCCGTATCCATTCTGAACGCCGAAGAGTTACTGATAACCGGATACCCGGCGCGGGCAAAACTCTCCTCAGACTCGCGCGCCACGTCGCCCGGCAGACTCGAGAAAACAAAATCACAATCGAGCGGCGGCTGTGGCAATTGAAGAATGAGGGATTTGACAGAGGCGGGCATCTCCCCGGCGAGTCGCCACGCGCACGCCTCGGCGTAAGGCTTGCCCTGCGAGCGGTCGGACGCCGCCACAGCCGTGACCTCGAACTGAGGATGATTCTCCAGCAATTGTATGAAACGCTGCCCGACAGTCCCCGTCGCACCGAGTATACCGACACGGTATCTTCTGCTCATAAAAAGTGTCTCCTAAAAATAGTGGTCAGTGGTCGGTGGTCAGCGGTCAGAATTTTCAAATATACCCACCGACAATGTAATTAACTGCTTCGACCTGATGACGCGGAATTTGTAAATTATGTATGCCCTAATCCCTTTTCAGAGATTGCAACGCACTGCTCAAACGACGGACTCCCTCGGCGAGTACATCGTGGTTCGCGCAGAATGAGAGGCGCAGAAACCCTTCGCCCTCGCCCCCGAAGGCGGAGCCGGGGACAGTGATGACGCCTTTACTCAACGCGGCTTCGGCAACTTCCATCGAACTGGCGATGCCGCCTGTTTTGACCATCACATAGAAAGCACCGTCGGGGCGGACAGCTTCCAGCCCGGCCTCTTCCGCGAGGAGTTTCATAAGATGATCGCGGCGCTCGCGGAATGTTAGACGCGCGGCCCGGCGAGCTTCTTCCGCTTCATTCGTCCACGCGGCGAGCGCGGCTTTCTGCGACACAGTCGAAGCGCAAGTTGTGACGTAGCCGTGCAGGATGAGCGCCCCTCGCACAGCGGAATCTTCCGCGAACAGCCAGCCGATACGCCAGCCCGTCATGCTCAGCGACTTTGATAAGCCGCTGATAATGATTGTTTGAGGGTAATAATCTGCAATCGAAGCTGGCTTCGTTTCCGTGTAGTAAAGCTCTCGGTAAATCTCATCGCTGAGGACGAGAATACCGGTTCCTTCGAGCGCATTTGCCATCGAGCTAAGCTCATCCTCCGAGAGCGTGCGTCCGGTCGGGTTTGACGGGCTGATGCATACAACAACTTTCGTGCGCGGCGAAAGTTGTTGTTTGAAGTCGTCAACGTCAAACGCGAAATCGCGCGCGGCGGGCATGCGGTAAAAAACCGGTTGCCCTCCTGCCATCCGAACAATAGTCGGATACGCGACGAAACCGGGATCAGGGATCAGCACTTCGTCGCCCACGTCCACGAGCGACATCAGCGCGATGTACAGAGCCTCCTGCGAGCCGGCGGTGATGATGATGCGTTCGGGTGTTGCGCCGAGATGTTCATAATCTGAAGCGACGCGCTCGCGTAAAGCTGGAAGCCCGGCGTGAGTGGTGTAGCCGTTCTGCTCCTCAACGACAACGCGCGCGGCGGCGCGGCGAATCACGTCCGGCGTCGGCAGATCAGGCTCGCCGAGGCCGAGGTTAATGCTGCCCGGAGGGGCGCGGTCGAAGAGTTGGCGGATCGGGCTTTTCTCGATTCCGCGCAGGCGCACCGGCGGGAGAAACTCGCTCATCGCAAATAGTCCTCAAGTTGCACCGCGCGGTCGGTCTTTTCGTCACGATACTTAACGATGACGGGCGCATAGAGCGACAAACCCCACGCGCGCCCCCGCTCACTCTTTACCGCGCGGGAGCCGGGCACGACGACTGCGCCCGCTGGAATCTCCAACGGCGCTTCGGACGTGCGCCGGTAAATCTCGCCGCGCACAATATCGTAGACGGGCGTCGCGCCGGTCAGAATCGTTCCCGGCGCGAGCACCGCGCGCTCACGCACAATCGTGCCTTCGTAAACGCCGCAGTTGCCGCCGACGAGCACGTCATCTTCGATAATGACCGGTACCGCGCCGATTGGCTCAAGCACGCCGCCGATCTGCGCCGCCGCCGAGAGGTGAACGCGCTTGCCGATCTGCGCACACGAGCCGACGAGCGCGTGGCTGTCAACCATCGTCCCTGCGTCAACATAAGCGCCGACGTTGATGTACATCGGCGGCATGCACACAACGCCCGCCGCGACATAAGCGCCGTCGCGGATGCTTGATCCGCCAGGCACGATTCGCACATTCTCTGAAATGTTCGTCGCGCGCATCGGGTACGTGTCTTTGTCAAAGAAGCGCAAGCGTTCGTTCGCCGACATGTCAACAAGCGCGCCCATGCGAAAGCCGACGAGGATGCCGCGCTTGACCCACGAATTGACGCACCAGATGCCTTCCGGCGTGCGTTCGGCGGCGCGCACCTCGCCGCGATTGAGCGCCGCCTTAAAGTCGTCGAAGAGCGCGCGGTCGTCCGTATTAAAGTCAGCGCTGCTGCGTTCGGCCAGACGTTCGATGTGTTCACGCAGAGGCACGTGTTGATTCCTCAAGCAGACCGATTTCACCTAAGACTTCGCGCAGACGAGCGCGCGTTTTCTCCCCCACAGGCACGAGCGGGAGTCGCAAATTCTCTTCAATCAAATTCATCATCGAGAGCGCGGCCTTGACCGGCCCCGGACTCGACTCGATGAAATTCGCTTCCATCAAAGGCAGCAAACGGTAATGAAGTTTTTGAGCTTCCGCCCACTCGCCGGCGAGCGCGAGCGTGACCATCTGCGACATCAACGCGGGTGCCTCATTAGAGGCGACAGAGATGAGGCCGTCCGCACCTAGCGCGACCAGTGCGAGAGTCAGAGAGTCGTCGCCGGAGAGCACGCGGAAGCCAACTGGTCGTTCGCGCAGGATGCCCATAATCTGCCCTAAATCACCTGACGCCTCTTTAATGGCGACAATGTTTCCAACATCGTGCGCCAACCTGAGCGCCGTCGTGGCGGCGATGTTTGAAGAAGTGCGACCCGGGACGTTGTAAATCACAACGGGCAGATCGTTGACCGCTTCGGCGACGTGGCGGAAGTGTGTGTACATGCCGTCCTGTGTCGGCTTGTTGTAGTAGGGCGCGACGACGAGCACCGCGTCCACGCCGAGTGCGCGGGCGGCGCGCGAATACTCGATGGCGTCGGCGGTCGAGTTACTACCAGTGCCGGCGATGACGCGCGCCCTGCCGCGCGCCGCCTCAATCGTCAGCTTGATAACGTGCTGATCTTCCTCTTCGCTCATCGTCGCGCTCTCGCCGGTCGTGCCGCACGGCACCAGCAATCGCACGCCGCCCGCAATTTGATACCCAATCAAAGCGCGCAGACGCTCCTCGTCAATCGCGCCGTCTCTCTTAAACGGCGTGACAAGCGCCGTCGCACAGCCGCGCAGCCAGTCAGCATTACTTTTCATAACATGCCACCTCCGTCAGTCTGTTTAAGGTGTTCAGGCGTTAAGCGAACTCCGAAGTATGTCGTCCATGCATTCTGAAAATTCATACACGCCGTCGCGCCCCTGAATCCAATTTGCCGCGAGCAGAGCACCGGCGGCGAAGCCTTCACGGTTGCGCGCGGTGTGCGTCAGCGTGATCTGGTCGGCGGGCGAATCGAAGCCGACACGATGCGTGCCGGGGATGTGCCCGGCGCGCGTACACGAAACGGGAATATCTCGTTCGAGGCTGGCGCGCAGAATATCTTGAAGTTTTAATGCCGTTCCTGACGGCGCGTCTTTCTTCCGCGCGTGATGCGCTTCTTCGAGAAACGGCGCGTAATCAGAAGCGCCCTGCATCAACTCGGCGGCGGACGCGACGATTCGGTAAAAGAGATTGACGCCAATGGAAAAGTTGGCCCCGTAAATCAGCGCGCTCTTTTCTTGCTCAATGATTTGATGAACCGCATCCTTATCTGCTTGCCAGCCGGTCGTTCCGACGACGAGCGGAACGCCGGCGAGCGTACACGCTTTGGCATGAGACAGAACTCCTGAGCCGACTGAGAAATCAATCGCCACATCCGCGCCGCGCAATGCATCGGCGATTTCTTGCACGTCGCCCTCCGCATCGCTTGACGTGAAGATATGGATTATCTGATGGCCGGCGGCGAGGGCGCGCGCCGCGATGAGTTGATTCATCACGCCGTAACCGAACAAAGCCAGCTTCATCTCGATACCTCTGACAATGTCTCGCTCATGGTTGTTTCGACATCTTGCTTGGCGAGGGTTTCGGCCAATGCGACATAAAGATTGACGGCTTCCATCAACTCTGTCTTCGCCACACGCTCGTGCGACGTGTGGGCGTCGAGGATTGATCCGGGGCCGATGAGCAGCGGCGTGCCCCAGTTGCGAAGGTGCGGAACGTCGGTCGTGAAGCGCACGATGCCGCTCGAAAAACCTTCGACCGCCCTCATCCGCATTGGCGGAGTCATGGAAATGTATTGAACGGAGGCGCGGTCGGCGATAACACGTTCGAGAATTGACTTAACCAATTCGGCATCGGTCGTTAACCGGAAAAGTAATTCGGCGTGTGCCTCCGCCGCGATTACATTCGGTCGTGTGCCGCCCGCGATTGTTCCGAGATTGCACGTCGTTTCCCCGAAGAAGTCGTCAATCGGCCACGCCGCCGCGCGAACGTCGGCAAGCACGTCGAGGAGTTTCTCAATCGCCGAGTCGCCCGCTTCCGGGTAGGCCGAATGCGCGGCGCGGCCTTCGGTTTTCAATAAAACTCGGAGCGTCCCCTTCGAGCCGACGCCGAGTTGATTGTTTGTCGGCTCGCCGTTGATGAGATAGCGCACGGACGCGGCGCGCGGATGACAATTGGCGGCGCGCGCGCCGGTGCTGCTTAATTCTTCGTCCACGACGAAGAGCAGACCGACATCATTCATGCCGCCGGCGCGCAATTGTTCGGCGGCGAAGATTTGCGCGGCAATGATGCCTTTCGCGTCACACGCGCCGCGCCCGAATATGTATTCGTCATCTTCGCTCGACGCGATGTGCGGCGGCACGGTGTCAGTGTGCGTTGAAAAAACAACGCGCGGCGCATCGCCCGTTGAAGCAATGATGTTCGCGCGATTTTTCTCGACCTCCTGTATTTCAACGTGGTAATGCAAACCCGCAAGAAACGAAGAAAGGAAGTACACGACTTCCGCTTCGTCGCCGGTGACGGAGGGAATGTCAATCAATGCTCGTGTCAGCTCGAATAATTCCATTGATGATTCAGTGAGAGTCTTAATCCGCTGTTGTCGCTTTCATTTCCTCACGCGCGATTTCTCCCTCGAAGAAAACGCGGTGGAGTCGCCTGACTGTTTCGTGCGCGCGCGCTTCATCAACCACAAAGGTGAGGTTGATGCTCGATGCTCCGAGCGAAATCAGCGAGACGTTGATGTCGCTGATCGTGCTGAAAATCTTGCCGGCAAGTCCGTTCGTGCCGCGCATTCCTTCGCCGACGACGCAGAGGATGGCACGGTTCGTTTCCACTTCGACGGTGCAAATCTCGCGCAACTCGACGAGAATCGCCGCGAGCGCGCTCGTCTCGTCGAGCGTCAGTGAGACGCTGACTTCGGAAGTCGTCACCACGTCAACGACGGTGCGGTGGCGCTCGAAGACCTCGAACAGCGCGCGCAGGAAACCGTAAGCGCCGAGCATTCGCGCGGACGTGACCTGCAAAACCGTGACGCCGGTTTTGTACGCAATCGCTTTGACAGTGCCGGATGCTGAACCGGCCTCGCTGTCAACGAGCGTGCCCAGTTCGTCGGGCGCACGCGAATTGCAGATACGCACCGGGATGCCTTGCTCGGTGGCCGGCTGGATCGTTTTCGGGTGCAGAACTTTCGCGCCGAAGTA
>Ga0183260_10005407_pt1 | contig 10041 bp, 6 predicted proteins | sample AntDrymUQ4972206_2_FD_129768 | JGI IMG/M metagenome (GOLD analysis project Ga0183260, IMG submission 129768) | Polar desert sand microbial communities from Dry Valleys, Antarctica - metaG UQ497 (22.06) (version 2) (version 2) | ecosystem: Environmental > Terrestrial > Soil > Desert | place...
CGTTGTCGCGCATCTGCGCGCCCGGATGGCCCTTGGCAAGATCCGCGGCGTGCGCCGCCAATTTGTACGCCATGATGCCGTCCTTGACGTCGGCCTTGTTCGGTAGGCCGAGGTGCTCCTTGGGCGTGACGTAGCAGAGCATCGCCGTGCCGTACCAGCCGATCATCGCCGCGCCGATTGCGCTGGTGATGTGGTCGTAGCCGGGCGCAATGTCGGTGGTGAGCGGCCCCAACGTGTAAAACGGCGCCTCTCCACACAGCCGCAACTGCTCGTCCATGTTGAATTTGATCATATGCATCGGGACGTGACCGGGGCCCTCGATCATCACCTGCACGTCGCGCTTCCAGGCGATTTGCGTGAGTTCGCCGAGCGTCGCGAGCTCCGCCATCTGCGCCTCGTCGTTGGCGTCGTAGATCGAACCGGGGCGCAGCCCGTCGCCCAACGAGAACGCGACGTCATACGCCTGCATGATCTCGCAGATTTCAGCGAACCGCGTGTAGAGAAACGACTCCTTGTGATGCGCGAGGCACCATTTCGCCATGATCGACCCGCCGCGCGAAACGATCCCCGTCATGCGTTTGGCGGTAAGCGGGATGTAACGCAAGAGAACGCCGGCATGGATCGTAAAGTAATCGACACCTTGCTCGGCCTGCTCGATCAGCGTGTCGCGATACATCTCCCACGTCAGGTCTTCGGCCTTGCCGTCGACTTTTTCGAGCGCCTGGTAGATCGGCACGGTCCCAATGGGCACCGGCGAATTGCGGATGATCCACTCGCGCGTTTCGTGAATGTTTTTGCCGGTCGACAGGTCCATCACCGTATCGGCGCCCCAACGCGTCGCCCACGTCATCTTCTCGACTTCCTCGGCGATCGACGACGACACCGCCGAATTGCCGATGTTGGCGTTGATCTTCACCAGGAAATTGCGGCCGATGATCATCGGCTCGGATTCCGGGTGGTTGATGTTGTTCGGGATGATCGCGCGGCCGCGCGCCACTTCGTCGCGAACGAATTCCGGTGTGGTGGCAGCCGGAATCGCCGCACCGAAGCTTTGCCCCGCGTGCTGCCGGCGAACGATGTCGGGCATCTGCGCAAGCAGTTCCTCGCGCTGCAGATTCTCACGAATGGCGATGAACTCCATTTCGGGAGTGACGATGCCGCGACGGGCGTAGTGCATTTGCGTGACGTTGGCGCCCGGCGCCGCGCGCCGCGGCCGGCGATGCAGATCGAAGCGCAGACCGGCGAGTGCCGGGGCCTCTAGGCGCGCGCGGCCGAACGCGGACGTCGGGCCGGGAAGCTCCACCGTATCGTTGCGCTCGGCTATCCAGCTCGCGCGCACCGCCGGCAACCCCTTGCGGACGTCGATCGACGCGGCGGGATCGGTATAGGGCCCCGACGTGTCGTATACGACGAGCGGCGGATTCTTCTCGAATCCGAAGGATGCGGGGGTTTCGCTTTGCTGAATCTGGCGCATGGGGACACGCAGGTCCGGACGCGATCCCTTGATATAGATTTTGCGCGAGGCGGGAAGCGGCGCGACGGCGGCGGAATCCACCTTGGCGTCCCGGGCGAAAAACTGGTCGTTGGCGTTCATGGTGCTCCTTGTCCCGCGGAACCCCGAGGTTCGTCCCGAGTACTCCGCAATGTGCGACGTCATCGCGCACCCGCGCGAACACCGCTTACGTGAAACGCAAGAACCGGGAAGAGGAGCAGAAGGCTTGACGCTTCACGCTTCCCTGCGCCGGCATTATCCGAACAGGTTCCAAGGGTTTACTCTCACCGACCCGCAACCACCAAAAGCGGGAAGGACCCCTAGCGTTGCACGAAAGGTACGCCGAAATGGGACGGCGGGCAACGGGTCAGTTACGAAACTTTTGACCGGAACGCCGGCAAACGTCCACTAGAACCCCGTTCACCTGCTCTTGTAGTATTCGGGATTAGGTTTCGCGGGTGTAGCTCAATGGTAGAGCAGAAGCTTCCCAAGCTTACGACGAGGGTTCGATTCCCTTCACCCGCTCCAAAGCTCGTTCGCTGCACGATCCTGGTGGCGTGGGCTCTTCAATTCGCGCTGGGGACCGCACAGGCGCAAACGCTCGCTCAGGATGAGGTCCCGGGCTTGCGCTTGCCGCGCGACGTCGTCCCGCTCTCGTACGAGGCGCAGCTCACGATCGATCCCAAGGCGGAGACATTCAGCGGTGCGATGGCGATCAAGGTCCGCGTCGGCAAGCCGACGAATCTCGTCTGGTTGAATTCCGTGCAACTGACCATCGATGAGGTCAGGGCCGTGCTACCCGGTCCGAACGCCGAGGGTGTCGCCGCGACTGTCGTACCCGGAAACGATGCCGTGATCGGGCTCAAGTTTGGAGAGCCGCTTCCGGCCGGCGAGGTGACACTTAGGATCCGCTACACCGGTTCGTTTCAGACGGTAAGCGTCAACGGTGTCTTCAAACAGAAGGACCGCGACGATTGGTACGTGTTCACGCATTTCGAGCCGCTCGATGCGCGGCGCGCGTTTCCTTCGTTCGACGAACCGGACATGAAGGCGTCGTGGAAGCTGACCTTGCTGATTCCGGAAGGCCTGCGCGCATTCTCGAACATGCCGGTCGAATCGGAGCGTGCGACGGCGCCCGGGTGGCGCGAAGTCAGCTTTCTGCGTTCGCCGCCGCTGCCGACCTACTTGGTTGCATTCGCCGTCGGCTCGTTCGACGTGCGCGACGGCGGAACCGCCGGCCAGAACCGGACGCCGATCTCGGTGATCGCGCCGAAGGGGCGTGCGGCGGAGGCTGCCTATGCTGCGGCAAACACCGGGGCTATTCTCGCCGCGGCCGAAAAATACTTCGGTCGCCCGTATCCGTTCCCCAAGCTCGACCTGATCGCGTTTCCACAGTCGACCTTTTTCGGCGCGATGGAGAACGTGGGACTCATTACATATCGCGCACGCGGACTCCTTGCGCGCCCGGATGAAATGTCAACGACGTTCGAGCAGTGGTTCATCGCAGTGACCGCGCACGAAATCGCGCACATGTGGTTCGGCGACCTGGTCACGATGGCATGGTGGGACGATCTCTGGCTCAACGAGTCGTTTGCATCGTGGCTCGGCGATCGCATCACGGCTGAACTGAAGCCCGCATGGCGTTGGAACGCACGGTTGGCCGATACCCGCGGCTGGGCGATCGCCACGGACCGCTTGACTTCGGCGCGGCAAGTCCGGCAGCCGGTGACCGAGGTCAACGAAGTTCGCGCGGCGTTCGACAGCATCACCTATTCGAAGGGCCAGTCGGTCCTGACGATGTTCGAGGATTGGCTCGGTCCCGAACAATTTCGCGATGCCGTCCGGCGTTATCTCGCCCAGCACGAATGGGGCAACGCCACCGCGGACGACTTTTTCATGGCGCTTGGCGCCGCCGACCCGGCGTTGATTCCGGCGTTTCGCGGTTTCGTCGATCGGCCTGGGATACCGCTGCTGGATGTCGTGCTCAATTGCAACGCGGCGCCGACAATCACCCTTTCACAGCAGCGTTTTGCCCCGCTTGGCGCAGCGCCGATGGCTGCGGAACCTTGGGTTTTCCCCGCGTGTTTTGAGTATGGCGGCGAACAGAAGGGAATTCGCCAGTGCGTGCTGGTCCGGGACGCCGTGCAGAGCATCCCGCTCAAAGTCAACGCTTGTCCGCAGTGGGTGATTGCGAATCGCGACAGCGTCGGCTACTACCTGCCGCGGCTCTCCCCGGCACTGTTTGCGGCGCTGCCGAAGGCGGAGCGGGCGCTGGGCATGAAGGATATCGCGTCGCTAATCGCTGATACCAATACGTTGGCGCGCGCGGGCGCACTTGCCTACGTGGACGCGCTGACGTTTGGCGCACGCCATGCGGGTGCCAACGATCCGCGCATTGCCCTCGCAGCCGTCGAAATTGCCGCCGATTTACCGGCGGAGTTTGTCGCGCCCGTCAATGCAGCATATTTCGCAGCGTGGGTACGCAAGCACTATTCCGCACGGGCGAAATCGGTCGGATGGCTGCCGCGTAAAGGTGAACCGACGGACCTGCCGGACCTTCGCAACACGGCGCTGCCGTTCGTTGCCGACCGGGGTCGAGATCCAACGCTCGTGAACGAAGCGCAAAGCCTTACCGCACGCTGGCTGAAACGGCGCAACACGATACCACCCGCGGTACGACGGAGCGTGCTAACTGCTGCGGCGCGTACCGCGGACAACAATGCACCGATGCTCTTCGACGCACTGCTGGCTGTGGCGCGCAAGAACAGCGACCGCAACGAACAGGAGGACGTACTGATGGCGTTGGGCGCATTTCTTGATCCTGCACTCGTTGCGCGTGCCGCGGCGCTGTCGCTCGATCCCGCCATCGACGTCCGTGTCGGCACGCGCGCATTGCGCGAAGCGTTGGAGGATTCTCGCACCCGCCCGACGGCGCTGGCCTGGTTCGCGCAGAACTACGACGCGCTAACCGCGCGGGCGCCGAGGGAGCAGCAAGGCTTCTGGCCATACTGGGCAGACGACGTGTGCACGGCGGCAGGCAGGGCCCAGTTCGCCGCCCTGTTCGAACCTCGCGCGGCGCAACTCGAAGCGGGCCCGCGCTCGTATCGCCAGGCACTCGAGAAGATCGATTTGTGCCTCGCTCTCGGCGCGGCGCAGCAAGCCCCGGTCAATGCATTTTTCGCCGCGGCGCGGTGATGTCGCGGCATGCTCATGTCCCGACCATGGCTGTCGTCATGATCGCCGGGGCAGTCGCCTGCTTTTCGTTGCTCGACGTCATCGTCAAATCCCTCGCACCCCGACATCCGGTGCCGTTGCTAGTGTGGGCGCGCTGGGGATTCCAGGCTGTTGCGATGCTAGTGTGGCTCGCGCCGACGATGGGGCTTGACATGGTGCGCACGCGGCAGCTCAGGATGCAACTGCTGCGCGGCGTGTTGCTCGTCGCCTCGTCGCTCTTTTTCGTAAGTGCGCTCAAATACCTGCCGCTCGCCGAAGCGACTGCGCTCAACTACACGACCCCCACACTGGTAGTCGTGCTCGCGGTGGTGGTGCTGCGCGAAAGGATGACCAAGGCGCGCATCGGGTTCGTCATCGCCGGCGCGATTGGTATGTTGTTGATCGTGCAGCCAGGCGCGGAATTTTTCAAGGGCGCGTCGTTGCTGGCGCTGGCGGCGGCAGTCTGCTACGCGATGTATCAAATCAGCACCCGGATGCTTGCGGGCGAGGATCCGCGCGTGACGCTCTTCTATCCGGCATTGATCGGCACACTCGTGATGACCTTGGTCTGGCCGTGGTTCGGCCTGCCGATCGCGATGACTTGGGAGGAGGCTGCATTGCTCGCGTTGGCGGGGGTGCTCGGCACCGTTGGCCACTTCCTGTTCATTCTCGCGTTCGCCCGCGCGCATCCGCGCTCACGCCGTTCACCTATTTACAACTCGTATGGGCGACGCTGCTCGGCTGGATTGCGTTCGGCGATTTTCCCGATAGGCTGACGCTGATCGGCATGGGCATTATCGGCGGCAGCGGGCTCTTGTTGACCTGGCACGAACGACGACGAGCGCTCATTCTGCCGCCCGAACCTCCCGCGGTGGATTGACCCTGGAGACACTTGAACGAAGGAGACAAACATGAACAAGCCTTTAAGCGGCGACAAGCCCCGCATCGGATTTATTGGAATCGGCCTCATGGGCCACGGGATTGCGAAAAACCTCGTGACCAAAGGCTACCCGTTAACCGTCCGCGTCAACCGCAATCGCGCGCCCCTGCAGGATCTGCTCGCGGCCGGCGCGCAGGAGGTCAAGACCAACGCCGATGTTGCGCGCGCGTCCGACATTGTTTTCCTGTGCGTGACCGGTGCGCCGGAGGTCGAAGAGGTCGTCCATGGCACGAACGGCATCGCCTCTGCCGCGCGCAAGGGTCTCACGGTCGTCGATACGTCGACCAGCGAACCGGGAACGACCGCCAAGATGCGCGAGGCGTTGGCGCCGTCCGGGGTGCGCTTCGTCGATGCGCCGCTCGCGCGCACGCCGGTCGAGGCCGAACAGGGACGTCTGAATATCATGGTCGGCGCGGACGATGCGACGTTCGCCGAGCTAAAGCCGGTGCTCGAAGCGTTCTGCGAGAACATCATCCACGCGGGGCCCGCCGGTCACGGCATCGTGCTCAAACTCATCAACAACTTCCTCGCCATGACTATTGCCAACGCCACCGCGGAAGCACTGGCGACCGCGGCCAAGTCGGGATTATCAATTGCAAAACTCCACCAGGTGATCTCCGCGGGCGCCGTGAATTCGGGCATCTTTCAGATGATCGTCGGCAAGCTCCTCGACGGCGGCGATCTGACTGGACTCAAGTTCACACTCGTGAATGCGATGAAGGATATGCGTTACTACACGCATTTCGCCGAGTCGCTGCCGGTCTCCGCGATTGTCGGCGAAGCAGTGCATCAAAGCCTCGTTCACGCCAATCTCATGGGCTTCGGCGACAAGTACGTGGCATCGCTCGTCGAGGCGCAGGAAAAATTGAATGGAGTCAGCATCGTGCCTCGCGGTTAGGAGTTCGGACGATTTATTGACGGATAGCTGTAAAGTTCGCGGCCTTCCTCTTCGCCGGACTTTTAAGCTTTCTAAGCGCACACTTTCATTGCATGCACGTGCTCCTTCTGGGTGGTACCCAATTCCTGGGCCGTCACTGCGTCGATGCAGCGCTCGCACGCGGCCATGCGGTGACGATCTTCACCCGCGGACGAGCTCCGAATCCGTGGGGCGACGCGGTCGCCGCTTTGATCGGCGACCGCGATCCGCGAATTGCGTCGGGCCTGGATGCGCTGTGCGACGGCACATGGGATGCAGTGATCGATATGAGCGGCTACTTGCCGCGTTGCGTAGACGCTTCTGCTGCGCTCTTGGCCAATCGCGCGCGTCGCTATTTGTTCGTATCATCGGTGTCGGTCTATGCCGACTTGAGCCAACCGGGCGTCGACGAGACAGGACGTTTGGCGCTCCTCCCGGACCCGAATGACGAAGATATCGGCAAGTATTACGGGCCGCTTAAAGCCGCGTGCGAACACGCGGTGTCCAGAGTCTGGGGCAGCCGCGCACTCATCGTGCGGCCGGGGCTCATCGTCGGACCGCACGACCCGACGGACCGCTTCGGCTATTGGGTCGCTCGTTTCGTAGTGCCGAAATCACTCGGTGACCGTCCATCGGACGCAGTGGTGCCCGCGCCCCCTGCGCGGCCGATCCAATGCATCGACGCGCGCGATCTTGCGCAGTGGATGCTCGACCTCATCGAACGCGACGTGGGAGGCGTATTCAACGCGACCAGCGCTGCGGGACAGTGGACGATGGGCGACCTCGCGGAAGCGCTCGTTGCAAGCGGCGGGTCGGGCGCACCGCGTCCGATGTGGATCGACGAGGCAAGGCTACTCGCGCACGGCGTCGCGCCGTGGACCGGATTGCCGTTATGGATTTCTGCGACGAGTCCCGAGCTCGCTGGGCTGCTGGCAATCAATGCGGTACGTGCCCAGGCCGCAGGGCTCGTCACGCGACCGCTTGCTGATACGATCGCCGCAACGGCTGCGTGGCTTCAAACGCGCGATCGGTCCGGCACCTGGAAAGCGGTGTTATCCGCGCACGCGGAACGCGAGATCCTGCGGACAATTTGACCGTGCACGGCGGTGAGCTCCTTTAAGGAAACTCTGTGAAGGAACCTTTGTGGCCCGTCGCAGCCGCGTGCCTTGATCAAGGGCTCCCGACCGATGCATCGTGGGGAATCGCGTGAACACCCGTACCGCCGAGTTTGTCGAGTTTGCCTACGACGTCGCCCTGGCTGCGGGGACCGCGATCCTGCCGCATTTTCGCGAAGCGATAGCGGTCGAGGACAAGCGCAATGCTTATGGCTACGATCCGGTGACGATTGCCGACCGCGCCGCTGAAGAAGTGATTCGTGCGGCCATCGCGCGAACCTACCCGGACCACGGCATTCATGGCGAGGAGCAGGGTCGCCTGGCGGGGACCTCTCCGTTCACGTGGGTCATCGATCCCATCGACGGCACCAAGAGCTTCATCCTCGGGCATCTGCATTGGGCGACCCTGGTCGCGCTCCACGACGGCGTACGGCCGATCGTGGGCGTCGCCCATCAGCCGTTTGTGGGTGAGACGTTCGTGGGCGCCATCGACCACGTTGCGGAATGGCGGCGCGCCGGCGAACGACGCGTGTTACGCGCGCGCGAGTGCGCACGGATCCAGGATGCGATTGTCGCGACGACCGATCCGCGACACTTCCGGTCGGCGCGGGAAAAGACGGCGTTGCGTGTGGTAACCGAAGGAGCGCGCTTTACGCGTTATGGCGGCGACTGCTATTGCTATACGCAGCTCGCGATGGGATTCGTCGACGTGGTGGTCGAAACGGGCTTGCAGCCATACGACATCCAGGCGCTGATTCCGATCATCGAAGCGGCCGGGGGCACGATCACGGATTGGAACGGCGGTTCCTGCGATCAGGGCGGCTCGGTGCTGGCGTGCGGCGACCCGACATTGCATGCCGGAATTCTGCAACGGTTAGCCGGCTAGAGGAGCAACGCGGCGGAAGGATCGCAGTGCGATCGTGCGTCGCTGCGGGCTACTCGATTCGCGCGCCGGACGCCTCAATGAGCGGCAGCCACCGCTCGTTTTCGGCTTTGATGAAATCCGCGAATTCCTTCGGGCCACGTTCGACGACGGGAGTGCCGGCCTTGAGGAAACGCTCGCGCAACTCCGGCTTCGCGAGCGCCTTGCGCACTTCCTCGGCGAGGCGCGTCACGATTGCACGTGGCATCCCCGGCGGCCCGACCAAACCCTGCCAGCCCGCGGTTTCGAGCTCTGCGTAACCTGCTTCGCGCACGGTGGGCACGTTCGGCAGCTCGGGGTCACGTGCCGGACTGGTCACCGCAAGCGCCTTGAGCTTGCCCGCCTTGACTTGCTGCGTGAGCACCGATCCGACATCGATCAAGATGTGGGTCTGACCTGCAATCAGATCCGTAATGGCGGGCGCCGAGCCTTTGTAGGGGACGTGCGTCATCTTCGTGCCGGCGACTTGGTTGAAGAGCTCACCGTTCAAGTGCGTGATGGATCCGTTTCCGCCGGACGCGAAATTTACCGTGCCCGCGTTTTTTCTCGCCCACTCGAAGAATTCGCGCAGCGTGTTCGCGGGATGCGTTGCAGGCACTGCCGTGACGAAGTAGGTCGCGACCAGTTGCGCGATCGGCGTGAAGTCGCGCGTAGGATCGTAAGGTCGCTTGGCCATCATGCTCGGTGCCAGCGCGAATGGTCCGATGTTGGCGATCAGCAGCGTATAGCCGTCAGGCGCGGCCTTGGTGAGCTCGGTAGCCGCGAGCACGCCTGCGGCGCCCGGCTTGTTCTCGACCACGACGGGTTGTCCCATCGATTCAGCGAGGGCCTGCGCGAGCAGACGCCCGGTGAAGTCGATGCCGCCGCCGGGAGGGAACCCCACGATAAGGCGAACCGACTTGCCCGGATAGGGCGTTTGCGCGAACGAGGCGGGGCCGAACAGCATGGCCAGCAGGACGAGCCCTACGCTGCGCCAGCCGAGTTTCTCCATTGCCACACCTCCTCGAAGTTTCTAGCCGACGCAATTTACCACGCATGGCGCTGTCGCGCTAATGCGCGTCGCGGGCTGGCCGCGAGCCCGCGACAAGACAGCGGTGCGGCCATCGGTAGCGCTGAGCGCGGCGAGTGCTTCAGGCGTCGGCCCTGCGGCACAAGCGGCGGATCACCGGCATCAGGACGTGCGCGGCACGCGTAGGCTGATTCGCGGCCTTGATGTCGTTCGGGCAAGGCCCAAGCGCACGTCGTCGCGAGTTGCCGACGTCGATTGTCTCGTCCGAAAGTCTGATCGACGCGAACAATCAGTGTTCGCTCACCTGCACGTTCGAATCGCGCAGTCGCTGTTCGTTGACCCGGCGTTGCAATGCGCCACGCCATTTGTCAGGGACCAGATCGTCGGGCAATTCGGATTCGTCCCAGAAGCCCAGCAGGATGCCTTTGCGCTGC
>Ga0183260_10005408_pt1 | contig 10041 bp, 12 predicted proteins | sample AntDrymUQ4972206_2_FD_129768 | JGI IMG/M metagenome (GOLD analysis project Ga0183260, IMG submission 129768) | Polar desert sand microbial communities from Dry Valleys, Antarctica - metaG UQ497 (22.06) (version 2) (version 2) | ecosystem: Environmental > Terrestrial > Soil > Desert | place...
CTATCCCTCGCGATCGGTCTGTGCCGTAACGGGCTTCACAGACCATCCGGTTCCTGCGCCGGCCGATGTCGGCGTGGCGCTCACCTACGCGGTCTTCGTGCGACCGCCCGCCTTGCCGTGCGCGGGCCGTTTATGTTCGCGATCTCGATCGACGTCGGTCCGTGCGCTCGCCCAGAATGGCCGTCCCGGCGCGCCGCAAACTCGTGCACCCCCAGGTCCGCCCGCGGCGATCCGGAGACCGCTCCTGTTGAACCTTTCGCCTGCTTGAACCTTTCGCCTGCCTGCCGGTCATGGACGCAACGGTGCCGTGGTCCGGATGGTCAACGAGCCTGACCGGTGACGCACAGTCGCAGCCTCGCGCTCGCCCGGGCGCGCCCGTGTCCTCGACCACCCCGAACTGTGACCCACGGCACGTCTCCGTCGCGCTTCGGGTGACAGCCTCTTCACGATGGAAACGCTGGCCGCCACCTTCCTCCTCGGCCTCGGGAGCGCGGCGAGCTCCTCCATGCTGCCGGTCTACCCTGGCTTCATCGCCTACCTGGCTGGTACGGGCGCCGATGAGCCGCGCCGCCGTGCGGCAGCGTTGCTCGGGCCGACTGTGGTCGCGGGTGTCCTCACGACGATGGTCACCATCGGCGTCCTCCTGTCGCTCCTCGCGCGGCCGTTCGCGCGACGTCCTGCGCTGGTCCACCCCAGTTGCGACGGCCGTCCTCATCGTCCTCGGGGTGGTGCTCCTAGCAGGTCGAAACCCGTTCGACAGGCTCGTCGGCGTTCGGATGCCGGTCGTCCGGAACTCGTTGGCGTAGGCAATGTCTACGGCTTGCTGATCGGGCCGGTGGCGATGCCGTCCGCCGGCCCATTCCTCGTCGCGCTGCTCGCCATTTCGGTCGGTCTCGCCGACGGCCTGACCCGGCTGGAGTCGTTCGTCGTCTACGGCCTCGGGGTTCGGCCTGCCGCTCGTGGCGCTGGCCGCGATCGGGGCCAGCGCGTGCCGAGGTCCTCTACGTGTGCTCACCCGGCATCACCGGGCGGTGTTCCGCGGCGCCGCGGCGCTGCTCATCGTGACCACGCTCTAGGAGCTGCTGGCGGCAGGGCTCCTATAGGTCCGGAGTACGTCGGGTCCATGGGGCGCTGGCCTACTGCGAGGCGCGGAGCTCCACGAAGACGTCGATCAGTCCGGACGGTTGTATCCGAGCACACGGTGGCCACCGCCTGCGCGATGGGATCCTAGGCGACATGCGATCACTGGCCCCGGCGCTCGCTGCGCTCGCCATCCTCGTCGGAGCCTGCTCGGGTGGCAGCTCAATGTGCTGGGGCCTCAAACGAGGCGTGGCGGACTCTAGGGCTCCGTGACGTCGTAAGCGGCGATGAATTCCGGATCAGCGACTTGCGGGGGAAGGTGGTGGCCATCGAGGCGTGGCGATCTGGTGCATAAACTGCCTTCTCCAGCAAGCCGAAGCGCAGGCGGCGCTCGAGCAGGTCGGCTTCGTCGGATGTCGTCTACATCAGCCTCGGCGTGGACCCGAACGAGCGTGAAGCGGACCTTGCCGGGTACGCTGAGATCGAGAAGCACATCAGGATCAAGGGCGCCGACGACCTGGCGGCGCTGTTGAAGGAGCATCTGCCATGATCGAGACAACGGGTGGCTTCCCTGTCAGCCGCGCGTCGTCCATTCCGACCGTGACCGCTGCGGCGATGGCCGAGGTTGACGAGCTCGCCGTCAACGAGTTCGGGATCGACATCCTCCAGATGATGGAGCAGGCGGGATCGCATCTCGCCGAGGTGGTCCGGGCCGAGCTCGGTGGCGAGCTGCGTGGTCGGCGAGTCGTCGTGGCGGTCGGCCCGGGCAACAACGGTGGCGGTGGGCTCGCAGCGGCCCGGCACCTCGCAAATCGCGGCGCCTCGGTTCGGGTCATCCTCGCCCGCCCGGTGAACCGGCTGAGCGGCGCTGGTCGGCATCAGCTCGCGACGTTGCTCCAGATGTCGGTCGACTGCTGCGTCGCGATCTACGACGTGCCAGACGACGAGCTCGACCGCGAGTTCGCCTCGGCGGACGCGATCATCGATGCGATCCTGGGCTACCGCGCCGCCGGCGTACCCCATGACGGCGTGCTGTGGCTAGTCGACCGGGTGGCTCGAGCGTCGGTCCCGGTGATCAGCCTCGACCTCCCGTCGGGGATCGACGCGGACACCGGCGAGGCACCGGGCTCGACCGTCACCGCATCCGCGACCCTCACCCTGGCCTTGCCGAAGCCAGGACTGTTCCGTGGTGCCGGCCGTGAGCTGGCGGGTCGCCTCTACCTCGGCGACATCGGACTTCCGGCCGCCCTCTTCCGACGCTTGGGAGTGGAGGTTGACATCCCCTTTGCCGATGGCCCGATCGTGCGCCTCGAGGCCGAGCCGTGACGCTCGCCCAGCGACGCTCGTTTAGCGAGAAGCTCGGACTCCTGCGCGAGCTCGAGTTGTTTAACGGGCTATCGGACGTCGACGTCGCGGCGATCGGACACGCCACGACGATGACCCACTGCCATCCGGGTCAGGTCATCCTCTCGCCCGACGATCCGCCCGACCGGATCCACATCCTCAAGAAGGGCAAGGTCCGGGTGTTCCGGGTCACCCCCGATGGCAAACAGCTCACCCTCGACATCTACGACAAGGGCACCATCCTCGGAGACATGCGGCTGCTCGGCCAGGACCGGAGTCCCGACGCGTATGCCGAAACGATCGACGCCGCCGTCATCTGCACGATCACCCCCGACGAGCTGCGGCGGCTCGTCGAGCGCCACCCGATCATCGGCGTGAACATCATCACGTTTCTGTCCCGACGCCTGCAGGAAGCCGAGCGCGAGCTCGAGGCGATGGCCTACCAGCGCGTGGGGCAGCGGCTGGCAAAGAAGCTCATCAACCTGGGCCAGCGCTTCGGGGTGGAGACGGTCAGAGGCACGTTGATCCAGGCACGCCTGACCCAGCAGGAGCTGGCCGAGATGATCGGGACGACGCGGGAGACGCTCGCCCACACGCTGGCGGACTTCCGCCGCCGGGACCTGCTCGACACCGAACACCACCAGGTCGTGATCCGCGACGCCGAGCGGCTCGCCGAGGTCGCTCAGGACGGCGACGAGGGCTGACGGGCGGATGGGCCGGTCTCATCCGGACAGGCTGTGTCGGTCCCGGCGGCGCCCATCGCCCTGCGTCGATCCTGAACCGCCCGGCGGACAGTGGGGATCAGGCCTCGCGCGCGGCCAGGACCTCCCGCATGGAGCGACCGTACGGCCAGAAGTCGTCGTCGCGCTGGCCCTGCTCCCACTTCTCGCGGAGCCGGGCGCGCCGAGATCCCAGTCCGGCCGGATTTTCCGGGTCACCTCGCGCAGGGCGCGCCGGAGGTCCTCGTTCGACGGCCGGCCCCAATACCAGTAGCCGTTGTAGATCTAGTGGATCCGGAGCCCGGGCCCAAGGACGACCGTGTACGGGATCATCGGGTCGTGGGTGGGGTCCGTGTACTCGGCGATGTCGAGATCCTTCTGGACGACGCGACCCGGGTCGGCGAGGAATGGCCACGCGGCGCCCAGCGCGTCGCGCATCTCGTTCGTCTCGAGCAGGTTGTCGGTGCTGATCGTGACGACCTTGGTGTAGGCGACCTTGATCTCCGGGTACAGGTCGACGACGTTGCGCAACTGCCGCCGGTCCTTGGGGCAGAAGTGGCCCCGTGACAGGACGACGATCATCGGATCAGCGCGATACGTTCGGCTATGGCGACGTGTGGACATGGACGGCGCTCGACTCCGAGTCAAAGCTGATGGTCACGTGGCTGGTCGGAGAGCGGTCGATTGAGGCGGCGCGGGATTTCATGGCTGACCTCGCCATCGAAGCCGCCTTCGGCTCGGACGTGGACTACGCCCAACTGCTCAAGCAGTACGGCGTGATGCCCTCAGAGGACGGCAGTCCGACCGCTCGTCGTTACAGCCCGCTGGCGATGGGCACAACACACTCATCTATCAGGCCCCTACTGTGCCACGAGACGCATCCGCCGAGATTCTTGATTCGGAAACGTGCGAGGTTGTCTGGCCGCGAGTGTCGCTGCCGCTTCAGCACGGAGGTATCTGGATCAGCTACGACGGGCCGGTGACCTTAACCGAGGATCCATGGGATTGGATCGAGGACGTTGCCAGCCCCGCGCCGCCAGAGCCGTGTGTTACGGACGCTACGCCAAACTGACCCACTACCAGCTTTGCCCCCACCGCGGCGCTGCCAACCTCACACCGGGCACTCATCGTAACTCGACATCCTCGATCGCCTACCGCGTTCCTCGAATCGAGCGCGACGCCGACCGATGTAGCAGCGTTCCAAGCGCAAACTTCTCGAGCCCGACGCGACTTAGCTACATGGTCCGAGGCGGCCGCCGAGGCCGTCGACAGGGCCCGAAGTCTGGGCATCATGGTCGCGGAGTTGGGAAAGGGCTGACGCCAGATGCGTCGTCCGACCGCTGCCGAAGTGGTCCGGTCCTCGATTCCCCTTACGCTGCGAAACTTCGAGGACCGGGGCCGGCATCGTCGTATCGACTAGTACTAACTGTCCAGTACTGTGGCACCAAATGTGGTGCCCGAGAGCAACGGACTTGTCTCAAGTGAGGCCGTCCGCTATGACTGCCTCAGGGAGATCAGCGAGGGCCGGACACCGAACTGAGCGCGACGGGGACGCTGCCTACGACGCCGTGATCGTGCACTTTGCTGGAGGGTCGAAGGTGCGGCCCTCGTACCAGTCGGAGCCGTCCCAATGGCGCTCGCGAAGCGTGACCTGGAACTGGTGGCGATCGACAAGTTATTCGACCAAAGTCGCCGGCTCGCGGCACCCGGCGACCTCAAACGTCTCGTCGCCCTCGATGTCTACGAGATCTTCGCAAAGGGAATAGGTCCAGGAGGAGGAGCGGAACCGGTCGCGACTCGCATCGTGGAAGAGTTCAACAGGCACTGACTCGGTGGGCCAAACTCGGTAGTACGTGCTGGTTGGGTCACCCTCGACCGTTGGCCGAGTCGACACGAGCTCGGCTGGTTGTCTCTGTTGGAACGCGGCTAGCAGGCACTCGCGAGCCGCAACGTTCGGCTCGTCGCGCTGGCCACGGACCTCGTCGCCGCACGATCGCAGCGCCGGGCGGTTGACGAACTGCGGCGGAGCTCCGCTCGCCGTGCAGGCGAGGATGGTGGACACCAGGAGCGCGGCGGCAAGTCGCTTAGTGAAATGCACGAAATTAGCTAACCATGGTATCCACTGAGCTACAGGCGCAGCGCAACTCGAATTGTAGGTTGGCACATGAGAGTGAAGTGCAAGGGCGCAGGCGTCGCGGGGGCTGCCCCGGGCCGTGTTTCCCGCCCATATTGCTTATGTGACGACGACGGACGAGATCGAAACACAGGCTGCGGCAGAGATCGCGCAGAGAATCGCGGTGTTTCTCGACCTCGATACCGTCCTGATGGCCACGCATCCCGGCAGATACGGGCCGGAGCTGGGCCTCCAGGCTGACCTGCCCGAGGCCATCGAACGCCTGTCAGAGGTAGCCGGTCCCATCGTCGTTCTCGTCGACCCGACTACGCCAGAGCACAGCCACGCCAAGGAGACGCGGCGGCGGCTGGACGTGCTGCAGGCCGGCCTTGGCCCTCAGGCTGAGCGGCTGACGATCGCCACCTGTCCTCACGCTGAAGGGGCGGTGTGCGACTGTGCCAAGCCCGGCCATGGCCTGATCGAGCAGACGTTGCTCGAGAACGGCCTGTCGCGCCGCGGCGGCTGGTTCGTTGGCGGTGACCAGGAGGGCATGGTGGCGGGACGCGGCGCAGGCCTCAAGACGATCCGCATTGGGCCGGTCGGCGAAGACCATCTGAGTGCCGTCCACCGCGCCGACTACGAAGCCCGCGACCTTCTCGACGCGGCAAACAGAATCATGCTCGAGGTCTTGGCGGCCGATTAGCTATGGGTCAGCGCTTGGGTCAGCGTTCGTACGAGCGGCGGTTGACGAGCCACCACCCAACGGGCAACAGCCCAGCGGCCACCACGAGCTTGACCGTGTCGCCCAAGAGGAACGGCCACAGGCCGTTGTCCAGCGTCCACTGCAACCCCAATCCGGCCGAGGCCGCCAGCCAGGGTAAGCCGACGGCGTAGATCACGGCGTTGCCAAGGATCATGGCACCGATCGACCCGCCGAGGTGCCGGTCCCAGCCCAGCTCCGCCAGACGACCGACCAGGCACGCCGCGACGAGGAAGCCGATCAGGTAGCCGCCAGTGGGGGCGAGGGCGAACTGACCGCTGCCGACGCGGATGATCGCGTCGAGCCCGCTGCGGTAGAGCCCGGTCTGTGCGTCGAGCGCGAAGACCGGGAGCCCGACCACTCCGAGGAGCAGATACAGCAGGACCGCTACCAGCGCGCGTCGGAACCCAAGCAACGCTCCGCCGAACAGGACCCCGAACGTCTGGAGCGTGACCGGCACGATTGGGTTGCCCGGCAGAAAAAAGCTGATCCGCGCGCCGATGATGATCAGCAGGGTTCCGATCGCGACCATCAGCAGGTGGCGTTGCCACGAGGCGGCTCGCTCGCCGAGTCGGATGGGAACGAGAAAGTCGCCCAGCGTGAGGCCGCGCTCGAAGGGTGGAACGCGGGTCCAGCGTGTCGCTACCACGCCGCGATGCTACCAGCGGGTGTCGGGCGGCTGTGGGGCGGCTGACTAGGTTGACCTAATCAATCCGGTCCGTGATCGAGAAGCTCAGGCGGCCAAGATTGAGCTCGAACAGCTCGACCTCGAGGCTGTGCTGGCCCGCTGTGAGCGGTTCGCCCGCAACCGCGAGGGTGACCCGGTCGCCCTTGAAGACACTGACCGGGCGAGCCCGGCTAACGTCCATGGCCCGAATCGGCTCAGCCTCTCCGGTTCGCTGCGCCGTGACGCTGTCGGCCGCTATCTCCCGTCCGTCGACGCGCAGCTTCCCGACGCCGATGAGTGTGCCGTCGCCCATCGGGTTGTGGGCCTGAAGTTCCCAGCCCAATTCCGTGTTCCGGAGGCTGCCGGCGACGTAGAACTGGCGGGCGATGAAACCGGGGATGTTCACCCCGACAGGCTAGCGCCGAAGGCTCGAATCGGCGGCCTCGTGAGATACTTCGACCTCCCGCGGTGGCCTTAGCTCAACAGGCAGAGCATCGGATTGTGGATCCGAAGGTTATGGGTTCGACCCCCATAGGCCACCCCATTCCGCCGAGGTACCCGTGGCTGAATCAGGCTGCCTCGGACGAGGCCGAGCCTCGGCTCCCAGAGGCACTCCAACCGCGCGGTGTGCACGGCGACGACGGGCCAGCTCAACTCTCGCGCGATCCTCGAGGAGCTCCGCGGCAGTTAGAGGTGCGCCGGAGTGGCGTTACCCCTGGAGCGCTGGAAGTGGTGGAGTGGAATGGTCGCCAGCGCGATGCCGCCGATCACGAACGCCACACCCGCGAGTTGCTCCACCGACGGCGCCTCGCCCACCAGGATCATCGCCAGGAACACGGCCATGACCGGTTGTGCCAGGAGGATGATCGACGTGACCACAGCGGGCAGGCGTGGCAGTGAGAACGAGATGAACAGGTAACCGGCAGACTGAGCGGTGACTCCGAGCAGCAGCAGCCAGAAGTGCGACGGCCATGACGGAACCAGATCGAGGGATCCGAGCGCGAGTCCGGCGAGCAGCGACACCGCTGCCGTCGAGGCGGTCGAGATCGCCACCGGTTCTGCGGATCGGCCGACGTTCACCTGGCGGATCACGATCAGGTAGCCGCCGTATGCGAAGGCCGTGCCGATCCCGAAAAGCACCCCAAGGCTCGGATTCGAGCCGTACGCCTGGCCGGTCAAGACTCCAGTGATGAGGACCACGCCTAAGAGGAGGATCGGCAGCGCGAGCAGCGTCCGCGCCGCCGGCCGTTCTCGAAATAGCAGCCAGGCCGCGATCCCGACGACCACGACCTGCATGTTCCCGAGCACGGTCGCCAGTCCGGCGCCCACGTACTCGATGGCGTGGTGCCAGAAGATCAGGTCGGCCGCGAAGAGGACGCCCGCAAAGGCGGCCAGGATGACTCCGCGACGCGGTAGCGGCCCGGCTGACCTGCGTTCGATCGCGGCGGCGAGCACGAGCAGCGGCAGGCCATACAGGCAGCGGAAGAAGCTTGCCGTTTCGGGCGACGTATCCGAATACAGGTAGAGCACGCCTGAAAGGGAGATCGAAACGGCGCCAAGGAGGGCAGTCAATCGCGGGCGGGCGGCCACGGCCGCGAAGAGGGACCTCACGAGACGGGGATTGTCGGGCACGTCGCCCAACCGGGCGGCGGACCTGGGCAGCGGAACCAAGGAGTGGTCCGCGCGCGTCTACCGGGCCATGAATAGCAAGCTCCTCCCACTCCTCGGACTGACTTTATCCCTCATCGCATGCAACTCGCTCGGCGCTCCGTCCCCGGCCGCACCGACACCAGGGACGCCAACTCCAGGCGCGCCGACACCCGGCACACCCGCGCCCGGGACCCCGGCGCCGCCGACCAACTCGCCCGCAGGCACCGGCCCTGCACTTGACGGCCGCACATTCCTCTCCATCAAGGTCACTGACGGCGGCGTTGACAAGCCGCTCGTCGCGGGCACAGTCATCCGGATCAGCTTTACCGACGGCCAAATCGGCTCATCGGCCGGCTGCAACACGATTGGCGGCACCTACACCGTCGATGCAGACACGCTCATCTTCCAGGGCGGCGGCATGACTGAGATGGGTTGTGATCCCGCTCGCCACGCCCAGGACGACTGGCTCGCAGCGTTCCTCGGCTCGCGCCCGACTATCGCCCTGAACGGGAACGACCTGGTCCTCACCAGTGGCGCCACGATCATTACGATGCTCGATAAGTCACGGCGACGATTACCTTCCATGAAGGACGGCAGCGTCGACATCGAGCCCGGCTGCAACTCCGGCGGCGGCAGCTACGCGGTCGAAGGCGGCGCCATCAGGTTCACTGATCTGATTACCACCAACATGGCGTGCATGGGAGCCGGCGGCCAGGTCGAGGGGGCCGTCCTCGCGGTCCTGGAGTCCCACTCGATCACCTACGCGATCGACGCCGGCTCGCTCACCCTGATGGCCGGGGACATCGGCCTCCAGTTCAGCGCCGATTGAGTTACCTCTCGGCGGGATAGTCAACGATTGAGTCGTACTCGACGTGCCGTCGTAGATAGGCACGCACAAACGGACAGACAGGCGTGATGCGAAGGCCGCGGGCGCGGACGTCGTCAATGGCGAATTTCGTCAGGCGCGAGCCGACCCCGCGGCCTTCGAACTCTGGCCGCACGACCGTGTGCACGAAGGTGACTCGGCCGTCCTTCTCCTCGTAGGAGCTGTACCCCGCGGTCCGGCCGCCGAGCGAAGCCTCGTATCGGCTGGCGGCGAGGTTGTTGACGGTGGTCAGTTCGGGGTCGTTCTGCACGCCCCAAGCGTATCCTCAGCCCCGAAACCCGATGACCGACGCCAACTCAACCCCCGCGACCTCTCCCTCGAGCTCAGTCAAAGCCACGGGCCCGCTGTCGATGCTCATTTGCCCACATTGCGGCAAGAAGAACAAGATTCGGCCGAGTGCGCGCGGCGCGCCGCATTGCGGCAACTGCGGCGAGGCCCTGCCCTGGCTGGTAAACGCCACCGATCAGACTTTCGACATCGAGGCCAAAGCCGCCCCCGCGGTCGTGGTTGATCTCTGGGCGCCGTGGTGCGGGCCGTGCCGGATCGTCGGCCCCATTCTCGAGGACCTGTCGAAGGAGTTCGCCGGCCGCCTCAAGGTGGTCAAGGTCAACGTCGACGACAACCCCGCAACCGCCCAGCGCTTCCAGGCCTTCAGCATCCCGACGATGGTGGTGATGAAGGACGGCAAGGTAGTCGACCGCATCGTCGGCGCAATGCCCAAGCCAGCTCTATCGGCGCGGCTCACCCCCCACCTGCTCAAGACGTCCCGCGGTTGATAATCAGCGAATGACAGGCCATCAAGCGGGGCGCCGTCGCCAAAGA
>Ga0183260_10005409_pt1 | contig 10039 bp, 4 predicted proteins | sample AntDrymUQ4972206_2_FD_129768 | JGI IMG/M metagenome (GOLD analysis project Ga0183260, IMG submission 129768) | Polar desert sand microbial communities from Dry Valleys, Antarctica - metaG UQ497 (22.06) (version 2) (version 2) | ecosystem: Environmental > Terrestrial > Soil > Desert | place...
TATCAGCTCCGGCGTCAGCGCCCTCGTCGTCGCGCTCCTCATCGGCCGGCGCGCGGTCAACGGCGAGCCCATGGAGCCGCATGACGTGCCGATGACCGTCCTCGGTGCCGGGCTTCTGTGGTTCGGTTGGTTCGGCTTCAATGCCGGATCCGCGGTCGCCGCGAACGGCCTCGCCGCGAGCGCCTTCGTCGTCACGAACACGGCCGCTGCCGCTGCGACCATCACCTGGGTCCTGGCCAGCTACATCCGAGGCCGCAAGGTCAGCGTCGTCGGCGCGGCCTGTGGAGCGGTGGCGGGCCTCGTGGCGATCACCCCGGCCTCGGGCTTCGTCGGTGTCGGCGGGGCCCTGATCATCGGCCTCATCGCCGGCGGCCTGTGCTTCAGCGCCACACTGCTGCGCGAGCGGGTCAAGGTCGACGACGCGCTCGACGTCTTCGCCGTCCACGGCGTGGGTGGCACGTTCGGGGCGATCGCCACGGGCATCTTCGCCACCGCGGCGGTGCAGCCGGCCTACACCGGCCTGCTCGAGGGCAACTCGCAGCAGCTCATCAGCCAGCTCGTCGCCGTCGGCGCGACGATCGCGTATGCCGTGGTCTCGACCTTCGTGATCATCAAGGTGGTCGACGTGATCCTCGGCATCCGGGTCAAGCCCGAGGTGGAGGAGATGGGTCTCGACCTCTCCGTCCACGGCGAGGCCGCTTACCAGTCCTGACCGCCGTCTCCGCCACCCCTCATCCGGAGGCAGTCGATGCCACCGCACCCTCGACGTTTCGCGACCCCGCTATACGACCCGCGCTTCGAGCACGACGCCTGCGGCGTGGGGTTCGTCGCGGACGCCGGCGGGCGGTCGCGTGCGCGGGTCCTGCCCCTGGCCCTCGCCGGGCTCGCCGCCCTCGCCCACCGCGGCGCGTTCGGGGCGGACGGGGAATCGAGCGATGGCGCCGGGGTTTCCCTGCCGCTTGACGCGTCGCTGCTCGCGGCGCTGACGCCCAGGCTCGCGGCGGATCGACCGGCCGTCGTGATGCTGTTCCTCCCACGTGGCCGTGCTGCCGCCCGCGCCGCCCGCGCCCTCGTGACGCGCGTGTTCGACGAGGCGGACCTCCCGATCGCCGCGTGGCGGACGGTGCCGATGAACCCCGTGGCGTTGGGGGCCGCGGCTGCCGAGTCCCGCCCGACCGTCGTGCAGGCCATGGTGCCCCGCCCGACCCATGGCGCGGCCGATCCCCGCCTCCTCGCAGACGACGCCTTCGAGCGCCGACTGGTCGTCGCCCGCCGCCGGCTGGAGTCGGCGGCACGGGCCGCCCGAGGTGCCGTGGCCGAGCTGTCGGTGCCGTCGGCATCGTGCCGGACGATCGTTTACAAGGGCCTCGTCGCCGGCAGCCGGTTGTCCGAGCTGTATCCGGATCTGTTCCTGCCGGTCGCGGTCGGGTATGCCGTCTTCCATCAGCGCTACGCCACGAACACGCATCCGGTCTGGCGCCTCGCCCAGCCGTTCCGTTCCATCGCGCACAACGGCGAGATCAACACGGTCCGGGGAAACCGGGCGCAGGTCGGGGGTCGCGCGCGCGACCTCGGGAACCGGCCGATCGCCGCGGAGCTGACCGCGGCCGGACCGTTGCTGTCCCCGGACGGCTCCGATTCCCTGTCGCTGGACGAAGGTCTGGAGCTCCTGAGGACGACGGGCTGGGACCTCACCCCGGCGCTGCTCGCCGCGATCCCCGAAGCGCTCGCGCTCCGTCGCGCCCCGCATCCGCACGTGGCGACCCTGCGTCGTCGGACGGCCGGGATGCTGGCGCCGTGGGACGGGCCCGCGGCCATCGTCTTCGGCGATGGCAAGCGCGTCGGTGCGCTGATCGATCGAAACGGCCTTCGCCCGGCCGCCTTCGCCGTGACCCGCGACCGGCTCGTCGCCGTGGCGTCGGAGGCCGGTGCTGTCCCGTTCCCGGCGTCAGAAACCATCCGCCGGGGTCGGCTGGGGCCCGGCGAGCTGCTCCTCGTGGAGCCCGGACGGCGGACCATCCTCGAGGACACCGACGCCAAGGCCTGGGTGCTGCGGCACCTGCCGGTCCACGACCAGCCTCGACCGCTCCACGAGGACGCGCCGGAGGCTGCCGCGGCGGCGGTCGAAGCTCGCGAGCCGCTCGACCACGTCTCGCGGTACCTGGTTGGGCTCGATGCCGAACGGGCCCGGCTCGACATCAAGACGATGGCCCTCGAGGCGCACGAGCCGTTGTGGAGCATGGGCGACGACACGCCGACAGCAGGGCGCAGCCGCCTCGACCGGCCGGTCGCGGACCACCTTCGCCAGGCCCTCGCGCAGGTCACCAACCCCGCGATCGACCCGGAGCGCGAGCGCGTGGTCATGGACCTGCGGGTCGAGCTCGGCCGACGGCCGGCGTTGCTCGGCGGCCCGCCGCGCAGACCCCGGACCCTGCGCCTGGAACGACCGATCGTGGCCGACCTTCCCGGCTTGCTGGGGGCCCTCTCCGATCGTGGCGTTCGCGTCCGAACGCTGGACGCGACGTGGCCGGCGGGCGGCGGCGCGGATGGGCTCGCGGCGACGCTCGACGCCCTGGCCGCCGCCGCCCTCGCGGCCGCGGGATCCGGGGTCGAGGTGCTGGTCGTCAGCGACGCGGCGCTGTCGGTTGATCGACTGCCGGTGCCGTCCATCCTGGCGACGGGCGCCGTCCATACCGCCCTGACCGAGGCCGGCCTTCGTGGCCGCACGGACGTGGTCGCCGACGCGGCCGACGTCCTCGACGTGCATTCGATGGCGATGGTCCTCGCAGTCGGAGCGACCGGCGCGCATCCGCGGCTCGCCCTGGAGCTGGCGGCGGAGCTCGCGGGTACCCGCGGGGCCGAGGCCCTGACTGCGGCGGCGACGATCGGCAACCTGGTGGCCGCGTTCGAGGCGGGCTTGCGCAAGACGCTCGCCCGGATGGGCATCAGCGCGGTCGCGAGCTACATCGGCGGGTCGTTGATCGACACCGTCGACCTCGCGCCCGAGGTTGTCGTCCGCTGCTTCCCGAACGCCGCCGCGTGGCCGGGCCGGACGATGCTGGCCGATCTCGGTGAGCGGGCCCTGCGCCGGCGCGCCGCCGCGCTGTCGCTGCCACCGACGCCCGCCGGACGCGAACCGCGCCTGCCCGATCCAGGCTGGGCCCGCTTCCGGGCGGATGGCGAGGCGCATCTGTTCTCGCCCGGCATCGCCAAGGAGATCCAGGCCCTGTCCGGGTCGATCGTTGGCGAATCGGCTGCCGCAACCGTCGACGCGGCGCTGGAGCGCTATCGGACGGCACTGGCTCGCGGGGCCGATGCCCCGGCCGTGCCGCGCGACGAGCTCCGCGTGCGGCGGGTGGCCGCATCGGCTGTCCGGCTCGACGACGTCGAGGACGCGCGCGCCATCGCTCGCCGGTTCGTCGTGTCCGCGATGAGCGTGGGTGCCCTGAGCCCGGAGGCGCACCAGGCCCTCACGATCGGGATCCAGCGTGCCGGTGGTGCCGCCAACACCGGGGAGGGCGGCGAGGACCCGGCCTGGTATCTCCCGGGACCGGACGGCCGCCGCCACGACGCGCGGATCAAGCAGGTCGCCTCGGCACGGTTCGGCGTGACCGCCACGTACCTGGCCCGCGCCGACCAGCTCGAGATCAAGATCTCCCAGGGCTCCAAGCCCGGCGAGGGCGGCCAGCTCCCCGGGCGCAAGGCGACCGCGTACATCGCGGCGCTCCGGCGCGGCCAGGCCGGTCAGAGTTACATCAGCCCGCCGCCGCACCACGACATCTATTCCATCGAGGACCTGGCCCAGCTCATCGCCGACTTGCGCGCGATCAATCCGACGGCTCGCATCGGGGTCAAGCTCGTGGCCAACCGAGGTGTCGGCACGGTCGCCGCGGGCGTGGCCAAGGCCGGTGCGACCTATATCCACCTCTCCGGGCACGCGGGCGGGACCGGGGCGTCGCCGCTGTCGTCGATCAAGCACGTCGGAGCGCCCTGGGAACTGGGTCTCGCCGAGGTCCACCAGGTCCTCCTGCGCAACGACCTGCGCGACCGGGTGGCGTTGCGGACGGACGGCGGCCTGCAGACTGGTCGGGATCTGCTTGTCGCCGCCCTCCTGGGTGCCGAGGAGTTCGCGTTCGGGACCGCGGCGCTCGTGGCGGTCGGCTGCGACATGGCCCGTCAGTGCCACCTCGACACGTGCCCGACCGGGATCGCCACCCAGCGCGAGGACCTGCGGGCCAAGTTCACGGGCACCCCTGAGATGGCCGAGCGGTTCTTCCTCGCGATCGCGGAGGACTTGCGGCGCGAGCTGGCCGCGGTGGGTGCCCGGTCCGTTGGCGAGGTCATCGGGGAAAGCCGGCGGCTGCTGCGGCCGGTGCCCGGCGCCCGGGCGGAGCTCGCTCCCGTCATCGGCGCTTCGTCCTGGGGCGCGGACGCCGTGCGTCGGGCAGATCCGGCCTTCCCCGCGCGGATGGCGCGTCATGGGCCGGCGTCGCCGCTCGAGACGCGGATCGCGGCCGCGTTCCGGGATCAGGGGCCCGTGACGGTGGGTGGGCTGCGACTCACGACCGCGGACCGTTCGTTCGGTGCCGGGCTCACGGGTTCGCTGGAACGTGGCGAACTGCGCGGCCCGGTGCGCCTGGAGCTGCGCGGCGCCGCGGGCCAGTCATTCGGGGCGTTCTCCGGGCCGGGCGTGGAACTCACCCTGGTCGGTCAGGCCAACGATTACGTCGGCAAGGGCCTGTCCGGTGGCCGGATCACCGTCGCGCCCGAGCCCGACCTGGCCGTCCCTGCTGCCGGCGAGGCGATCGCCGGGAACACCTGCCTGTACGGCGCGACCGCGGGTCGACTCCATCTCGTCGGGCGGGCGGGGATGCGCTTCGCGGTCCGCAACAGTGGCGCCGAGGCCGTCGTCGAGGGCATCGGTCCGCATGGGTGCGAATACATGACCGGTGGCACGGTCGTGGTGCTCGGCCCGGTCGGGGCCAATTTCGGCGCCGGGATGACCGGCGGGCGAGCGTACCTGTACGACCCGAGTGGCCGCCACGTGGCGGCGCTCCATGGGGATAGCGTCGCGGCTGTGCGGCTCTCGGCCGTGGTCGCGGACGGGCCCGATGGCCCCGAGCGGCTGGTCGAGCTGCGGCGCCTGCTCGAGGATCACGCATCGGCCGGCTCGGCGCTGGCTCGACGGGTCATGGATCTCGACGAGCTCGCGGCAGCGTTCTGGCTCGTCGAGCCGGTGCGCATCGCGGCAGCGTCGGTCGCAGCCGACCCAGCACTGGCGCCCGACCCGGTCGTCGCGAACCTACCAAGGCCTGTCGGCTTTCCCTTCGCCACCGACCCGCAACCCTCCCGTCCCCTCGTCGCCGCCGACGCGCCACCCGGCCCGGCCTAGGCTGGAGGCCATGATGGGGAAGCGTCACCCGGCGGCGACCGCGACCCTCCCAGGCCAGGCTCCCGCGAACCCGATCCACGAGAAGGTGACCCCGATGCTCCACCCGTCCGATCCCGAACTCCGGCGACCGATCGCCGTCCGAGGCGGGCAGGGTGCGCCCGTCACCTGTTCCTCGTGCGGCTGCCGCCTGGCCGCCAGCGGCGAGACGTGGTTCCACTTCAACCCGATCGGCGGGCGTGACGCTCGCGGCTGTCGCGTCTCCTGCGCTGATGCCGCCCACGACGCGACCGGCCGCGCGATCTCGGTCAACGTCTGAGGCTGGCCCCGATCGAGCGATCCGCGCTCGCTCAGCCCGCCGCCGCGCCCGCCACCACGATCCGATAGCCGACGCCCCGGACCGCGACGACGTGCGGCCCACCCGCGGCCTCGACCTTGGCACGCAATCGCGCCAGGTGTGGCTTCAGCCAGAGCAGGTCTGGGTCGCTCTCCGCCGGCCAGCCGGCCCGCGCCAGCTGAAGGTGCGGGACGATGTCGCCCTTCGCGCGAACGAGCGCCTCCAACAAGCGGAACTCGGTGGGCGTGAGGGCCAGCGATGCATCGCCCACCCGGGCCTCGTGACGTCCTGGCTCCAGGACCAGGGCGCCGGCCTCCAAGGGTCCGGCAGGTCCGCCAACGCTCCCGGGGCGATCGACCCGACGCATGATCGCGGCGATCCGCGCGAGCAGCTCGGCCTTGCCGAACGGCTTGGTCAGGTAGTCGTCCGCGCCGATCCCGAGCGCACGGACCTTGGCGGCCTCACCGCTCTCGCCGGATACGACGAGGATCGGGGCGTGGCCGACGGCGCGCATCTGGCCGGCAACGCTGAAACCGTCGGGGCCCGGCATCGCGAGGTCGAGCAGCACGAGGTCCGGATGCTCGTCGCGGAATCGCTTCACCGCGGTAAGTCCGTCGTAGGCCGTGATGACCTGGTGGCCCTCTGTGCCGACGAGCGCGGTGATGGCTCCGACCATCGCCGGATCGTCGTCCACGACGAGGATGCGGAGAGAGCGGGTGGTCATCGTGATCATGGTCCTCTCGTTCGCTCAGATCGCAACCGCGGCCGGCAACGCGACGACGAATCGCGCTCCGTGCGGCTTGGCCGGCTCGCACCAGAGGTGCGCGCCCATCGATTCACCGAGTCGTTTCGCGGCGTACAGGCCGATCCCCGAGCCGCGCGCCGTGTGCGTATCGCGCCGCGCATACGGCTCGAAGATCCGGTCGCGCCATTCGTCGGGGATGCCGGGACCCTCGTCGCTGATCCCGAGATGCACGAAGCCCTCGATGAGCGCCCAGTCGATCGTGATCGTCGTGTCGGACGGCGCGTACTTCACCGCGTTCTCGACGAGGTGCTCGATGATCTGGCGGAGGCGGGGCGGATCGGCCAGCGCGTGCAGCCTGGGGGCGCCGTGGTAGGCGACGCGATGGCTCCCCAGGAGGGGCTTCAGCGAGGCCAGCACCTCGGCGACGAGGCCTTCGACGTCCACCGGCGTGACCGACGGCGCGTCCTCCGGAACGACCCGGACCGATGCCAGGATCGAGTCGACCAGGCGGTCGAGGCGCTCGATCTGCCCGAGCGTCGCCCCGTGCCAGTCGGCGCGGGTCTGGCGCCGCTCGACGTCGCGCGATTCGCGCCCGGCGAGCTGCGGCTCTTCGGCCAGCAGGTCGGCGTAGGCGCGCACGACGGCCAGCGGCGTCCGGAGCTCGTGCGTGACGAGGGCGATCAGCTCGCTGCGGGCCTCGTCGATCGCCTTGAGCGATTCGACCCGCGCCTCCGCCTCGGATTGCTGGCGGCCCTTCTCGACGATGCCGGCGAGCAGGTCGGCAACGGCACTCAGCTGGGCAACGTCCGAGGGGCTGAACACACGCGGCCGTTCTGTCTGGACGTTGAGCACGCCGACCGTCTGGTCGTGCCAGGTCAGCGGCACGCTCAGCATGGAAGTCACGAATCGACGCTGGTCGAGGCCCCGCACCCACAGGAAGCGCGGGTCGGCCTTGACGTCCGGGATCATGAGCGGCTCCTGATGCGCCGCGACGTAGCCGGTGACGCCTTCGCCGAATGGGACGCGCGCCCGTCCGATCTGGAACCGGTCGAGGCCGTTCGTGGCGGCGAGCGTCAGGTACGCTCCGTCGCGATCGAGCAGGTAGAGCGAGGTGACATCGGCATGGAGCGCGTCCCGCGTCCCGTCGACGACCGTCTCGAGCAGCTCGTCCCAGGTCCGAGCGGTCGTGGCCAGGCGCGCGACGCCGTGGATGAATCGCAATTGTTCGAGCTGGTCCGAGGCGGGCACGTCGGTCTCGTCGGGCGTCTTCGCGTCACCCCCGGTCGCGCTCGCGCGCCCCTCGCGCAGGCTCGTTCGATCGGCTGCCATCGTGGTCACCATACAAGGGTAGGAAAGGTTGCGGCCAGGAAAGGTTGCGACGGCGTCCTGCCTCGCTTGCGGAACCGACCGACCGAGTGGGTGCGATGAGCGCTGCTTCCGGTCCGGAGAGACGCGCACGGCGTCCCGAGCCCACGGGCATCGGCTCCGCGGGCGCGCGCGACCCGCTGGCACTCGAGGTCCGTCTTCTCGGCGCGCTCCTTGGCCAGGTCATCGAGGAACAGGCCGGTGCGGGGACGTTCGATCTCGTCGAGCGCCTGCGTCGCGCGGCCATCGCCCTCCGCATCGGTGACGATCCGGCGGCCCGCGGCCGGATCGAGGCCGAGCTCGACGGCCTGGATCTCGGCGCCATCGAGGCAGTCATCTCGGCGTTCTCCCTGTACTTCCAACTCGTGAACCTCGCCGAGTCGCGCGGCCGCGTGCGCGCGCTGCGGCGCCGCGAACGAGCGGCCCGTGACGGCCAGCTGGAGGATTCGGTCGCCGAGGCGATCGCCCGCCTGCGGCGGGCCGGCCGCGACGACACCGCGCTCGATGGCATCTTCGATCGGCTGCGTATCACGCCGGTCCTGACGGCCCACCCGACGGAAGCCCGCCGGCGCACCGCGCTGATCGCCCTGCGCCGGTGCGCGGTGCTGCTGGAGCGGCTGGACGACCGGCGTCTCACGCCGTCCGAGGATCGCGAGGTCCGACGGCGACTGCGCGAGGAGATCACGCTCCTGTGGCGGACCTCCGATCTGCGCTCCATCGCGCCCGAACCGCTCGATGAGGTCCGCACGGCCATGGCCGTGTTCGATGCCACGCTGTTCACGCTCGTGCCGCGGGTGTATCGCGCGACCGATGCCGCGCTCGACACGCCCGGGGCCAAGGCGCCGCGGAGCGGTGCGCGACCGCCGCGCGTCCCGGCGTTCGTCCGGTTCGGGTCGTGGGTGGGAGGCGACCGCGACGGGAATCCGGCCGTGACCGCCGAGATGACCGAGCGGACGCTCCGGATCCAGGCCGACCATCTCCTCCACGGTTACGAGGCCGTGGCCCTGCGGCTCATGCAGACGGTCTCGGCCGCCACCGAGTCGAACAGGGTCGCCCGGCCGCTGGCGACCCGCCTCGCGCGTGACGCCGAAGCCCTGCCCGAGACCGATCGGCAGCTGCGCCGTCGCTTCCCGGACGAGCCGTACCGCCAGCGGTTCGGGTTCATCGCGGAGCGGCTCAGCCGGACCCGGGTGACACTGACCGATGACACCGGCCCGAGGTCGGGTCACTACGCCGACGCGGCCGAGCTCGATGCGGAGCTCGCCGAGATCCAGGCAGCCCTCGTCGAGGACGGCCTGGCGCGGGTCGCCTGGGGCGAGGTGGCGGAGCTGCGCTGGCAGCTCGCGACGTTCGGGTTTCACCTCGCGTCGCTCGAGATCCGCCAGCACAGCAGTGTCCATCGAGCCGCGCTCGAGGCGCTCGACGGCCGCGTCGCCGGGACCACGGGGTCGCACGCCGGCCGCTCCGTGGAGGTCGCGCCCGGCGTCGCGCTCGAGGAGGTGCTCGCGACATTCCGCTCCGTCGCGGCGCTGCAGGCGCGGTACGGCGAGGAAGCGTGCCGGCGGTTCGTGGTGTCGTTCACCGCGCGGGCCGGGGATGTGACCGACGTCCTGCGCCTGGCGGAGACCGCGGCGGCCGGTGTCGACCCGCCGCGCCTCGACGTCGTCCCGTTGTTCGAATCGTCCGACGCCCTCGCCGCCTCCGGTCCGATCCTCGATGAGCTCCTCCGCGACCCGGCGTACCGCCGCCACCTCTCGACCCGCGGGGATCGCCAGGAGGTGATGCTCGGCTACTCCGACTCGAACAAGGAGTCTGGTTTCCTCGCCGCCGCCTGGATGCTCCACCGAGCACAGGAATCGCTCGTCGCGGTCGCCCGGGAGCGCGGCGTCGAGCTGACCCTGTTCCACGGGCGCGGCGGCGCCATCGGACGCGGGGGCGGGCCGGCGAACCGGGCGATCCTCGGGGGCGCGCCGGGCTCGGTCGATGGCCGGCTCAAGCTCACCGAGCAGGGCGAGGTCATCGCCGCGAACTACGCGGACCCGGCGATCGCTCGCCGGCACCTCGAGCAACTCACTGGAGCCGCGCTCATCGCGTCCACGCCGGAGCACGACGCGGCCGCGGCCCGCGCCCTGCGCGAGGGCGGTCCGTTGATGGCCGAGCTGGCCGACACCGCCCGAGCGGCCTACCGCGCCTTCGTCCACGA
>Ga0183260_10005411_pt1 | contig 10039 bp, 7 predicted proteins | sample AntDrymUQ4972206_2_FD_129768 | JGI IMG/M metagenome (GOLD analysis project Ga0183260, IMG submission 129768) | Polar desert sand microbial communities from Dry Valleys, Antarctica - metaG UQ497 (22.06) (version 2) (version 2) | ecosystem: Environmental > Terrestrial > Soil > Desert | place...
CGCGTCGTCGCGGTCGGTTCCCGGTCGGCGGAGCGCGCCGCCTCCTTCGCGGCGCGGCACGACATCGAGCGCTCCTACCGCGCGTACGCCGAACTGGTGGCCGATGCGGACGTGGACGTCGTCCACGTCGCCTCACCGACGGGCCAGCACCACGAGCGGGCGTCTGGACTCGCCGATCCTGCCGCTAGCGACGAGTGTGCGCATGATGGAGACGATGGACGAGATCCGGCGGCAGCTCGCGCCGGCCTGACGAGGGAGGGCCATGGGACTCTGGGACAAGCTGACCGGCCGGGAGCGCGACGCTCCGCCCGCGGCGAACGCCGACGAGCAGGCGATCGAGCGCTATCGGTACCTGCTGCGGACCGCTCCACCCGATCAGGTCGAGCGGGCCCACGCGGAGGCGTTCGCCACGCTCACGCCTGAGCAGCGACAGCAGGTGCTGCAGCAGCCGAGTGCCGACGTACCGCAGGAGGAGCGGGCGGACAGTGATGACCCGCAGGCGCTGGCCCGGATGGCCACCCGGGCGGAAATGCGCCAGCCGGGAACGCTGGAACGCAATCTCGGCGGGGTCGGGATGGGCGGGGTCATGGCCGGCAGCCTGCTCGGCTCGGTGGCAGGCGCGTTCATCGGAACCACGATCGCGATGTCGCTGCTCGGGGCGAACGACGGGGATGCAGCGGCCGACAACGAGGCCGGCGACACCGGCGACACGGGCGATACCGGCGGCGGCGGCGACTACGCAGGCGGCGGGGACTACGCAGGTGGCGGGGACTTCGGCGGCGGCGACTTCGGTGGCGGGGGGATCTGAGATGAGGATCGGCCTGCAGATCCCCGACTTCACCTGGCCGTCGGGCCCACCCGGGCTGGCCCGCGACCTGTCCCGGATCGCTCGCACGGCCGACGACGTCGGCTTCGACGCCATCGCGGTGATGGACCACGTCTTCCAAATCCAGATGGTCGGGCCGGTCGAGAACGACATGCTGGAGGGCTACACGACCCTCGGCTTCCTGGCCGCCCACACCGCACGGGCCCGGTTGTTCACCCTCGTGACCGGGGTGACGTACCGGGATCCGGGGCTGCTGGCCAAGATCGTGAGCACGCTGGACGTCCTGAGCGAGGGGCGGGCCTGGCTCGGCATCGGCGCCGCCTGGAACGAGGAGGAGAGTCGCGCGCTGGGACTGCTCTTCCCGCCGACCGCGGAGCGGTTCGAGCGGCTCGAGGAGACGTTGCAGATCTGCCTCCAGATGTGGAGCGAGGACGAGTCGGCGTACGCCGGGAAGCACTACCGGCTCGGCCGGACCCTGAACTCGCCGCAGAGCCTGACTCGGCTGCATCCCCCGATCATGATCGGCGGCGGCGGGGAGAAGAAGACGCTGCGCTACGTCGCCCGCTACGCCCAGGCCTGCAACCTGTTCCCCGGTCCTGAACTGCCCCACAAGCTGGAGGTGTTGCGCGAGCACTGCGAGCGCGAGGGCCGCGACTACGCCGAGATCGAGAAGACCGTCATCTTCCGCTTCGACGTGAGCGCCGACGGATCGGTCACCCAGCTGGTCGACCAGCTGGGCGCGCTGGCCGAACTGGGCATCCAGACGGCGATCGGCGCGGTGAAGGACGTCTGGGCGATCACTCCGCTGGAGGTCATGGGCCGCGAGGTGATCCCGGCCGTCGCCGCCCTGTGAGCGACCGGATCGAGTCGCGGGACGCGGCCACCGGCCAGCTGCTCGCGAGCTTCCCGGCGTACGACGAGGCGGCGGTCCGTGCGGCGGTGGCCGCCGGCATTCCCGCTGTGCAGTGGTGGGCGGCACTCGGCTTCGAGGGCCGGCGCAGACGGCTCACGGCCTGGCGCCGGGCGATCACCCGCGACCTGTCCGGCCTCGCCGATCTCGTGCACCGGGAGAACGGCAAGCCGGTCGCCGACGCGCAACTGGAGATCGTGCTCGCCGTCGAACACATCGCCTGGGCAGCGGCGCACGCGCCCAAGGTCCTGCGCCGCCGCCGAGTCGTCCCCGGTTGGCTGATGTCCAACCAGGAGGCGACGGTCGGCTACGAGCCGTACGGCGTCGTCGGCGTCATCGGGCCGTGGAACTACCCGGTCTTCACACCGATGAGCTCACTGGCCTACGCGCTGGCCGCGGGCAATGTCGTCGTCTACAAGCCCAGCGAGCACACGCCTGCGGTCGGCCGCTGGCTGGTCGACCGGTTCGCCGAAGTGGTTCCCGAGCAGCCGGTCCTCAGCCTCGTGACCGGCGCCGGCGACACCGGCGCTGCCCTCTGCCGGGCCGGGGTCGACAAGCTCGCCTTCACCGGCTCGACGGCCACCGCCCGACAGGTGATGACCGCGTGCGCCGAGTCGTTGACGCCCGTCGTGTTGGAGTGCGGCGGCAAGGATGCGCTGGTGGTCGACGCCGACGCCGACGTACCGGCCGCTGTCGAGGCGGCCCTGTGGGGCGGCCTGTCCAATGCCGGTCAGAGCTGCATCGGGATCGAGCGGGTGTACGCCGTCGACGCGGTGTACCCGGAGTTCGTCGAGGCGCTCAGCCGCCGGGCGCGTGAGATCAGGGCCGGTGCCGACTACGGCCCGATGACGGTGCCCGCGCAGGTCGAGGTGGTCTCCCGGCACGTGGCCGACGCCGTCGCACGCGGAGGACGGGCCGTGGTCGGCGACGGGACGTCGCGGCCGTCACCGTGGATCGAGCCGGTGCTGCTGTTCGACGTACCGGAGGATGCGCTGGCGATCACCGAGGAGACGTTCGGCCCGACGCTGACCGTCACCCGGGTGCGGGACGCCGACGCGGCGGTGGCCGCCGTCAACGCCGGTCGCTACGGGCTGGGTGCGGCGGTCTTCGGGACGGCCCGGGCGTCGGACATCGCTGCCCGGCTGCGCTGCGGGATGGTGAGCATCAACTCGGTGATCGCTTTCGCCGGCGTACCGGCCCTGCCCTTCGGGGGAGTCGGCGACTCGGGATTCGGGCGGATCCACGGGGCGGACGGGTTGCGCGAGTTCGCCCGGACCAAGGCGGTGACGCGGCAGTGCTTCCCGCCGGTGCTGGCGCTCACGACGTTCCGTCGCCGACCCTCCGCCGAGCGGCTCGTCGTCGCGTTGACCCGGCTGCGACACGGCGGACGACTCCGCCCCTAGTGCGAGACTGGCCTGACCAACGGATGCGGGTGAGGAGCGAGCGTGGCGCGAGAGTTTTCCCAGGTCGGTGTGGTCGGGCTCGGCACGATGGGGGCCGGCATCGCCGAGGTGTTCGCGCGCTCGGGCCTGTCCGTCGTGGCCGTCGAGGTGGACGAGGACGCGGTCAAGCGCGGCCGGTCGCACATCGAGGACTCGACCGAACGCGCTTTGGCTCGCGGGAAACTCGACGCGGCCGAACGCTCGGCAATGCTCGACCGCGTCTCGTACAGCACCGACCTGGCTGCCCTGGCCAACGCCGAGCTGGTCGTCGAGGCCATCCCGGAACGGATGGAGCTCAAGCGCCAGGTCTTCTCCCGGTTGGACGAGGTCTGCCCCCCGGACACGATCCTCGCCACGAACACGTCGTCCCTCTCGGTCACCGAACTGTCGGTGGTCACCGGCCGGCCGAGCAAGGTCATCGGGTTGCACTTCTTCAACCCGGCTCCGGTGATGAAGCTGGTGGAGGTCATCCGCACGGTCGTCACCGAGCCGGGGGTCGTGGAAGACGTCGAGGCGCTGGCCGCGCAACTGGGCAAGACCGACGTGACGGTGGGCGACAAGGCAGGCTTCATCGCCAACGCGTTGCTCTTCGGCTACCTCAACCACGCGGTGTCGATGTTCGAGCAGCACTACGCCACCCGCGAGGACATCGACGCCGGGATGAAGCTGGGCTGCGGGCTGCCGATGGGGCCGCTGGCCCTGATGGACCTGATCGGCATCGACACTGCCTACGAGATCCTGGACACGATGTATCGGCAGGGTCGCGACCGACTGCACGCGCCGGCGCCGATCATCCGCCAACTCGTCACGGCCGGGCGGCTCGGGCGCAAATCCGGGCGCGGCTTCTACAGCTACGAGACCGAGGGCTCACCGAAGGTCGTCGCCGACGACCTGACGCCGCAGACCAGTGCGGCGCAGGAGCAGGTCCGGGACGTCGGCAAGGTCGGGGTCGTGGGCTCGGGGACGATGGCGACCGGGATCATCGAGGTATTCGCCAAGGGCGGCTACGACGTGCTGTTCGTGGCCCGCAGCCGGGACAAGGCGGCCTTGGTGGAGCAGGCGCTGCAGCGCAGCCTGGAGAAGGCGGTGCAGCGGGGCAAGCTCACCGACGAGGACCGGACCGCCGCGCTGGGCCGGATCACCGGTACGACGCGCCTAGACGATCTGGCCGACCGTGACCTCGTCGTCGAGGCCGTCGTCGAGGAGTTGTCGGTCAAGCAGGCGCTGTTCGCCAATCTGGACGAGATCGTGGGCAAGGGCGCGATCCTCGCCACCACCACCTCGAGCCTGCCGATCATCCAGTGCGCGGTGGCGACCTCGCGCCCGGCCGATGTCGTCGGCATGCACTTCTTCAACCCCGCCACGATGATGAGGCTCGTGGAGGTGGTGACCACGGTGTCCACCGCACCCGAGGTCGCCGCGACGGTGCGCGCGGTGTGCGAGAAGCTCGGCAAGCACCCGGTCACGTGCGGCGACCGCTCCGGGTTCATCGTCAACGCTTTGTTGTTCCCGTACCTGAACGACGCGGTGAAGATGCTGCAGGCGCACTACGCCACCGCCGACGACATCGACTCGGCGATGAAGGTGGGTTGCGGCTACCCGATGGGCCCCTTCGAGCTGATCGACGTCGTGGGCCTGGACGTTAGCCTGGCCATCCAGCGCCAGCTCTACGAGGAGTTCCGCGAGCCGGGGTTCGCGCCGGCGCCGCTGCTGGAGCAGCTGGTCACGGCCGGCTACCTGGGTCGCAAGGCCGGCCGCGGTTTCCACGTCTACTCGACCTGAGTACAGCCAGTGCGCGGGGACAGCGAGTGGGAGGTTCGCCCGGTGACGGGCGCCTCCTCCTCCTCCTCCCGCCCCTATCGCTGTCCCGGCTGCGACCACGAGATCCGCCCGGGCACACCGCACGTCGTGGTCTGGCCGGCCGATGACGATGAGGCGGCCGATCGTCGGCACTGGCACACGTCGTGCTGGCACGCCCGCGGGCGACGTGGCGTCAAGGTGCACCGGTCCAAGAACGCGCCTCGCTACGGCTGAGGCGCCGGTAGCTCACCCGACGCGCTCTTCTCCGCGGAGGCGCCGCAGCTCAGCCCAGCAGCCCCACCGGCGACGGCGCCGAGTACGTCACGATCAGGACGCCGTCGTCGAATCCCTGCTGTAGCGGCCGGTACGGCGCCAGCTGGAAGCGGAAGTAGTCCCGAAGCGCGACGCCGGCGGACTCCTCGTCCGATCCCTCCTGTGGCTGGATCCCGGACAGCCGGACGGTGCGCAGCGTTCCCACGTCGGGGTCGCCGTTCCGCCGCGGGAAGCTCTCGACCGTGTAGGTGAAGTCGGCGGTCGCGGTGGCCAGCACGGTCAGCACCCGGCTGTCCACCCGGCCACTGGCCAGGTCTGGGCCGGCCGTCCCCTGCAGCACGATGTTGGGGTTGTCGCGCAGGACGGCGCCGAACTCGGCGCTGGCCTGTTGCTCGGCCGTGTGCGTCGCGACCGCCTGCTCGATGTCGGGCACCCGCTCCCGCACCGAGATCGCCAGCGGTCCGGTTCCGAACCTGGCCACCAGCGGCAACCCGGCGTGTGTCCCGCCGCGCTCGGCCAGTAGCACCGGGACGGGGACGTCAGCCGCCGGCTCGTCGGTGCGCTGCAGTCTGCCTTCCCGTACGCCGGCGCGTACCAGCTCGACCCAGAGCAGTGGCGCGACCTGCACCGTCGTCTCGGGGCCGATGTTGGTCTCGATCCACTCGCCGAGTTCGAGCTGCGGCGTGCCCGTTTGGGCGTCGGTGGCGCTGGCCGGCAGGACGGCCAGGCCCACCGCGGCGATCACCGCCACCGTGGCCGCCGTCAGGTGCCAGAGTCGCCGGGTCGGCGGTCGCGACCCCAACGCGCACTCCTCTACGAACCCGACCAGCAGCAGGGCCAGGACGGGGACGGTCGCGATCACGGCGGTCGGCTGACCGCCGACGGGCAGCAAGGCGACGAGCAGGATCGGCAGGCAGCCCAGGGCCACCGGCCGGAGCCAGCGCACCCGCCAGGCGGTCAGGGCGGCCAGGGCCAGGCCGGCCGACCCGAGGGCCAGTGCCGTCTCCGGGCGGATCGGGCTGTCGGGCGAGTCGAACACACCCGGCGCCAGCAGGAGGACTCCGACCACGGCGGCGGACACCAGCACGCAGATCCCGACCCGCAGCGACAGTCGGCTGCGCCGGAAGAGCACCCCGGACATCGCGGCGGCCACGAAGATCCCAGCGGGCATCGCGATGACGAGGGGTGCGATCAACGCGGCCAGCGCCACCAGCACCGCGCTGACCAACCGGCCGAGCCAGGCCAGGGACGCGGTCGTGGGCTTGGCGGCGATCACGACACCGGCGAGCAGCAGCCACATCACAGCCACGGTGGCGGGGAAGACCAGGATCTGCGCGCTCACGACGGCCGGCGCGAGCCCACCCACGAGTGCGGCCGCCGCGGCGGCCGGTCCGCTGAGGCCGAGCTGCCGGCTCAGCGTGAACAGCGCCAGCGCCGAGACGACGGCCACCACGAGCAGGAACTCGCGCGCCGAACCGGCGACGGAGGCATGTCGCTCGGCGGCGGCGGTCAGTTCGTTGTAGACGCCGACGTGCACGCTGAGCACCTGCCCGGCCAGGCTGTCCTGGATCGGCAGTTCGCCGAACCGCGACAGGGCGTAGGCGTTCGCCCCGAGGGTGGCTTCGCCGAGACTCGCCGGCACCGGAAGATCGCGTGCGACGAGTGCGTGCGCTCCGGCGCTTGCCGCCGCGGCGAGCAGGCCGACCCCCCCGGCGGCCAGGGCCGCCACCCGGGGCCTGCTGCGAGCCGGCCTGCTCCTGGGCGTTGGCTCGGCCGGCAACGGACCGGCGGCTCCGGTCGGCGCGGCCTCGCCACTGTTGCCCTCAGCCGGTGCGGGAGTGTGGGTGTCGCGTGGTGCGGCCGGATCGTCACCGATCGGCGACGCGGGAGCGCCGTCATCGGTCGTGGCCTTGGTGGCGTCGAGCGCTGCGGGCGCGCTCGCCTTGGGGACGCTCCAGGCACCAGTCGCCTCGTCGCGGACCATCGACGAAGGGGCCGGCGGGCGGACGTCGGTCACGGTGGACTGCGGCGCGGATCGACCACGGTCCCGCCCGCCGTTGCAGGATCAGAGTCAGGGCCGCCGGCGCCCACCGTCAGCCCGGCGGCTGGCGGTGCCCGGGGCTGGGACCGCCACCGGTGGCCAGCCCGTCCGGGACGTCGGACAACGGCAGGGCGATGGTCTCGGTCGGCGCCTCGGGCGACAGCGGCGTGTTCCGCCCGCCCGGCAACGCGCCCACCGGCATGGTCTGCTGCGATGGGGAAGCGGTCGATCCGGCTGACGTCGATGACGCCGGCCCAGCCCCCGACCGACTCGGCGTCCGAACCGGGCCCGTTTGTTGCCCGGCCGCATCGCCCGGTGCTCCAGCGGCGCCATCCCGGAGCCCGGAGTCCTTGCTCAGGTCGGGGCGTGACACGGACTGACCGTTGCTCGATGTCGCGTCGCCCTGGGTGGAGGCGTGGGTGCCGGCCGCCGGGGCCAGGCTGGACAGGATCTGTCGAACCAGGGCGAGTTCTTCCCGTACGTCGGCGACCTGCCGGGCAGTGATCTCGACCCGGGTCTCGGCGTCGGCGCGCATCCTGGCGGCCGTCGTTGACGCCGCGTCGATCATCGCCTGAGCCTGCTGCCGGGCCGCGGTCTCCAGCGCGCCCGCGTCACTCGTGGCGTCGTCGACCGCGGCGCGGGCCGAGGAGGATTCCTCGTCCAAGCGCGAGACCAGGGGCTGCAGCCGATCGGAGATGCTCTCGAACGTCGTTCGCAGCCGACCTTCGGCCTCGGCGTACTGGCGACCGGACACCTCGGCCGACCGGCGGATCGACTGGGCCTCCTCGACCGCGACGCGCAGGATGGACTCGACCTTGGCGCCGAGGCCCTCGAAGGACCACGAGCCCTCGAGCGCCGGCGACCCGGTCGGTGCCGCGGTGGCGGCCGGATCGCCGTCGCGTACTCGGAACTCCAGGTCACGCGCCCGGCTGGCCTCGGCGTCGCGTTGCATGCGCAGTTCAGAGCACTCCCGGCCGGTGGTGACGAGTCGGGCTTCGAGCGCCGCGATGTGGTCGTCCACCTGACGCCGGTCATAGCCGCGCAGGACGACGTCGAAGGCGTGTTCGGTCGCTGTCTGGCTTTCCCCCTGTGCCATCTACTGTCTCCTGTCAGATACGTACCGTCATCAATGGTCGCGTGGAGTAGGCCGCGCGAGTGTAGCCAGTCCGGTACTACGCCACGGCTTCTCGATCAGGTGATGCCCCCCTGCTGGACGGCGTACACCACGATGTTGTCCAGGTACGAGCGGCGGCTGGGGTCGAAGTTGCCGCCGCAGGTGATCAGGCGAAGCTCCCGTGCCGGCGTCGGGCCGTAGACGCGCGCCGTGGGGAACTCGGCCTTCGGGTACTGCTCGACGCGGGTGACCTCGAAGGTCACGACGCTGCGATCGGAGCGGGTGACCTCGATGGCGTCACCCACTGTCATCTCTTCCAGGCGGAAGAAGATGCCCGGCCCGGCCCGCGAGTCGACGTGTCCGGCGATGATGGCCGGGCCGACCTGACCGGGCACCGGTCCACCGGTGAACCAGCCGGCGACGTCGTACGGGTCCGGGGGGATCAGGACCCCCGAGGCGTCCACGGCCAGGGGGAGCAGGTCGCTGCGTACGTCGATCGCGTCGATCCGGACGCTGCTCGGGCGCAGCCCGGCGGCGATTGCTTCGCTCGGCGTCACCCGCGGGCTGGGGGTGGTGGGGGCCCAGCCCGGGTACGACGACGAGACCGGTCCGCTGACCGGCGCCGACGCCGTCGCGGGGGCCTGGGCGCGTTCGTCCGGTGCCGCGGATCCGCCGGCGACGACGACCACGGCGAGCAGCAGGCCCAAGACGGCTACCGAGGCCAGTCCGGTGACGAGCGGACCTCGCATCGTCCCTCGGCCGATCGCCGGCCAGCCCGAGCGACCAGTAGTAGCCGGTCGAGGCGGGGTCACCGCAGGGCGGCTCGGCGGCGTCCGGCGAGCGTCCCGGCCACCACCAGCATCGTCGCCCCGGCGAGCAGGCCCAGCGATCCGGCTGGGTGGGCCGCGGTGCCGCCGGCGCCGGTCTCCACACTGCCGACGGGCACGCTGCCGCTACTGGCGGCGTCGACCCTGGTCACCACGGTCAGGCCGCCGCTGGAGTCGTCGAGGACGAGGACCGAGTACACACCGCCGGCCTCGACGGTCAGCGGGAGCGTGGCCGCCAGACCCGCGGTCCCGTCGACCCGCAGCGTCCAGTTGCCGGGAGGGACGGTCGTGTAACCGGTGGTCGTGGCGAAGGCGACGTCGGTCCCGAGCGTCGGGCCACCATCCACACTGATGTCGAGTTCCGGTTCGCTGGCCGAGGCCTGGACGACCCGCACCCGGGACTGGCCGGCCGGCGGCAGCGTGAGGTCGTCGTCGAGGACGGTCAGGCCCAGATCGTCGAACACGCCTACCCCGGCCACCGTGTAGGCGTTGCCGGGGGATGTGTTGAGCGTCGTGGAGATCACCGGCGGGGTACTGGCCGCGGCACCGGCGGGGCGCATGCTGATCGTGTACGTCCCTCCCGACACGGTCTGGTACTCCGAGACGGCGCCGTACCCGACGCCTTCGAGCACGATCGTGTCCGCGGGGTCGGAGACCGAGACGACGTAGACGTCGACCTCGGGGGTGTCCGGCGAGAGATGGGCCAACCGGAGGAACGCGCCGTCTGCCGCCGCGGCCGGGGTCAGGCCCACGGCCAGTACGCCGAGCACCGTCACACCGACGACGGCCAGACCTGCCCGTAGACC
>Ga0183260_10005412_pt1 | contig 10038 bp, 8 predicted proteins | sample AntDrymUQ4972206_2_FD_129768 | JGI IMG/M metagenome (GOLD analysis project Ga0183260, IMG submission 129768) | Polar desert sand microbial communities from Dry Valleys, Antarctica - metaG UQ497 (22.06) (version 2) (version 2) | ecosystem: Environmental > Terrestrial > Soil > Desert | place...
AGCCTGCCGCTCGGCACGGGCGCGGGCGAGCCTTCGCGCACGCTGCTGCCTGCTGACCACGCCCGATCGCCCTCCGTCCCTGCGATGTCGACGGCCGGCAGCCGACCGCACGCAGTGTAGGTGGCCCCTGTCGTAGGCTGGCGGCCATGCTCATCGCCGGGTTCCCCGCCGGTCCGTGGGGCACCAACTGCTGGGTGGTTGCCACGGGTTCGGGCAGCGAGTGCGTGATCATCGACCCGGGGATGGACGCCGCAGCCGACGCGGACAAGCTGATCACCGAGCACCGGCTGAAGCCGGTTGCCGTGCTGGCGACGCACGGTCACGTCGACCACGTGTGGTCGGTCGCGCCGCTGGCCGGTGCTTACGACACAGCCGCCTGGATCCATCCCGCCGACCGGCACCTGCTCACCGATCCGATGGCCGGGCTCTCGCCCGAGTCCGCGGGTCTGTTGGCGGCCTTCGGCGCGACGTTCACCGAGCCCGACGACGTCCGCGAACTGGTCGACGGTGCCGGCCTCGATCTGGCCGGTGTCCGGTTCGACGTCGAGCACACACCGGGCCATACCCAGGGCTCCGTCGTGTTCCGGCTGCCCGCTGCCGGACCGGACGGTGCAGCTGAGGTGTTGTTCGCGGGCGACCTGCTGTTCGCCGGGTCGATCGGCCGCACCGACATGCCCGGCGGCAACCACGACCAGATGCTGCGCAGCCTCGCCGCGACCGTGCTGCCGCTCGACGACACGGTGGTCGTGCTTCCCGGCCACGGACCGAGCACGACGGTGGGCCACGAGCGGGCCACCAACCCGTATCTGTCCGGCCTCGCTGAGTGAGCACCGCGTGAACCGACCCACCCCGCTGTCGGGGTTCCCGGAGTTCCTGCCTGGCGCACGAGCGGCCGAGCTGGCTGTCCTCGACTCGCTGCGCACGACCTTCGAGCTGCACGGGTTCTGCTCCATTGAGACCAGGTCGGCTGAGCCGCTCGACCAGCTGCTGCGCAAGGGCGAGACCTCGCAGGAGGTCTATCTGCTGCGTCGGCTGCAGGCGGCCACCGACGACCTCGGCGCGCCCGCGGGCAGCGACCTCGGTCTGCACTTCGACCTCACGGTGCCGTTGGCGCGCTATGTGCTCGAGCACAGCGGCGCACTGCACTTTCCCCTGCGCAGGTATCAGATTCAGCGCTGCTGGCGTGGCGAGCGCCCGCAGGAGGGGCGCTATCGCGAGTTCACCCAAGCCGATATCGACATCGTCGGACACGACGAGCTCAGCAAGGACGCCGATGTCGAGGTGACCGAGGTCATGGCCGAGGCGCTCAGCCGGCTGCCCCTGCCCCCGGTCACGTTGCTGGTCAACAATCGCAAACTCATCCAGGGTTTCTACCTCGGCATCGGCGCCACCGACCCGGCGGCGGTGATCCGTACGATCGACAAGCTGACCAAGGTCGGCCCCGACGCGGTCCGACGCACGCTCACGGTTGAGGCGGGTCTCGACGACGCCCAGGTAGACCGTTGCCTCGCGCTGGCAGCGATCAGCGCGCCAGACCCGTCGTTCGCCCAGCAGGTGCTGGCGCTCGGCGTCTCGCATCGCCTGCTCGACGAGGGACTGTCCGAGCTCGTACGCGCGGTGGAGTCAGCCATGCACCTGCGCTCCGAGCGGTTCTCGCTGGTCGCCGACCTGAGCATCGCGCGCGGGCTCGACTACTACACGGGCACGGTGTTCGAGGGCCGGATGGCGACGCACGGCGACCTGTCCATCTGTGCAGGGGGCCGCTACGACGCGCTCGCCACCGATGGGCGAAGCACCTACCCCGGTGTCGGCATCTCGCTCGGCGTGACCCGGATCCTGGCTCCGCTGATCGCCCGTGGCGTGGTGGGTGCTGACCGTTCGGTCCCGTCCTGCGTGCTCGTCGCGGTAGCCACCGACGACCACCGGTCGGGCAGCCGCGAGGTGGCGCGGGCACTGCGGGCTCGGGGGATCCCAACCGAGGTTGCACCGGACGCGGTCAGGTTCGGCAAGCAGATCCGCCACGCCGACCGGCGCGGGATCCCGTACGTGTGGTTCCCGGCCACCGCCGGCACGACCCATCAGGTCAAGGACATCCGCAGCGGCGACCAGGTCGACGCCGACCCTGACCACTGGCGACCGCCCCACGACGACCTGCACCCGCGCGTCACCTACCGCGAGGAGCCCACGTGATCCGCAGCCACGAGGCCGGCAGCCTGCGTGCCACGCACGCGGGCGAGCGCGTCACGCTCGCGGGCTGGGTCGCGCGCCGACGCGACCACGGCGGGGTCGCGTTCGTCGACCTGCGCGACGCGAGCGGCGTCGTGCAGGTGGTGATCCGCGACGAGCAGGTGGCGCGGCCGCTGCGGGCGGAGTTCTGCGTGCGGGTGGACGGTCAGGTGGCTGCGCGCCCGGAGGGCAACGCCAACGATGCCCTGCCGACCGGCGCGGTCGAGGTGGTGGCCATCGGCGTCGACGTGCTCAGCGAGTCGGCGGCGCTGCCCTTCCCCGTGGAGGAGCACCACACGAGACCGGTCGGTGAGGAGGTGCGGTTGCGGCACCGCTACCTCGACCTGCGCCGCCCGGAGATGACTGCTGCGATCAGGCTTCGGGCGCGGGCCACCCGGCTGATCCGCGACGTGATGGAGGAGAACCGCTTCCTCGACGTCGAGACCCCCTACCTGACACGTTCGACGCCCGAGGGAGCACGCGACTTCGTGGTGCCCGTACGCCTGCAGCCCGGCAGCTGGTACGCGCTGCCGCAGTCGCCGCAGCTGTTCAAGCAGCTGCTGATGGTCGCCGGCGTCGAACGCTACTTCCAGATCGCCCGGTGCTTTCGGGACGAGGACTTCCGGGCCGACCGGCAGCCGGAGTTCACCCAGCTCGACGTGGAGCTCAGCTTTGCTGACGCCGACGACGTCATGGCCCTGACCGAGCAGGTGCTGTCCCGCTTGTGGCGCGAGCTGCGCGGCCACGACATCGGGCTGCCGATCCCGCGGATGACCTTCGCCGAGGCGATGCGTCGCTTTGGCACCGACCGTCCCGACCTGCGACTCGGCTGCGAGCTGACCGACTGCACGGCGTACTTCGCCGACACCCCGTTCCGGGTCTTCGCACCCCAGGGCGACGACTGGCACGTCGGCGCGGTCGTGATGCCCGAGGGAGCCTCGCAGTCACGCCGACAGCTGGACGGCTGGCAGGAGTGGGCGCGGTCGCGCGGCGCAAAGGGTCTGGCGTACGTGCTCGTCGCAGCCGACGGGACCCTCGGTGGCCCGATCGCCAAGAACCTGTCCGAGCGGGAGCGTGCCGGCCTGGCCGCCCACGTCGGAGCCGGGCCTGGCGACTGTGTCTTCTTTGGCGCCGGCCACCGGCGCGAGGCGCTGGGCCTGCTGGCGGCGACCAGACTCGAGGTGGGGCAGCGGTGCGGCCTGATCGACCACTCCCGTTGGGAGTTCTGCTGGGTCGTCGACGCGCCGATGTTCGAGCCGACCAGCCCCGACAGTGGGCGGCCCGACGGCAGGACCGGGTGGACCGCGATCCACCATCCGTTCACCGCGCCGCTGCCCGAGCACGCCGACGACTTCCACCAGCGGCCGGGCGAGGCGCTCAGCCAGGCCTACGACATCGTCCTCAACGGCAACGAGATCGGCGGTGGGAGCATCCGGATCCACCGGGCGCAGATGCAGCAACGGGTCTTCGACGTCATTGGGATGTCACGAGAGCTCGCACGAAGCCAGTTCGGCTTCCTGCTCCAGGCGTTGGAGTACGGCCCTCCGCCGCACGGCGGCATCGCCCTCGGGCTCGACCGGCTGTGTGCCCTGCTGGCGGACGCCGACTCCATCCGAGACGTGATCGCGTTCCCCAAGGCCGCGTCCGGCGCCGACCCGCTGACCGGCGCGCCGAGCAGGATCAGCGCTGCTCAGCGCGCCGAGACGGGGGTGGACGCGCCACCGGCCACATGACCAGCGGCGCTCACAAAAGGCTAACGATCTGGTACCAGGATGCTTGGCCGGTGGAAGTTTGACTGGACGGCTGCGAAGGTGGCTCGCGGCACGGGACACATCCGTCCACGCCACCATGTGCCGCCTCGTCGGACCACCGTCGGACGGGCATGCGTGTCATGGTCAGACAATGCCTTGGAGGATTCATGGGTCGACGGACAACGCGTCGGCTGTTGGTAGGACTGGCGACCATCGCCATGTTCGCCACGGCCTGCAGCGGGAGCGACGACGAAGCGAGCACGGACACTGACAGCGGCTCGGACACGGCCAGCGGCGGCAGCTTCAGCCTTGCCCTGGGCAGCGACCCGTCGTTCCTGGCGCCCACCGCCCAGTGCTACGAGTCAACCTGCAGCCAGGTCCTCAGCATGCTGTACACCGGTCTGCTGAGCATCGACCCAGAGACCAACGAGCAGATCCTCGGCGACGCCGAGTCGATCGACTCGCCGGACGGCAAGGTCTGGACGGTCAAGCTCAAGCCCGACCTGAAGTTCCACAACGGCGAGCCGGTGGACGCCGATGCCTACGTGCGGGCGTGGAACTACAGCGCCTACGGACCCAACGCCACCCAGACCGGCTTCTTCTTCAGCCCGGTCGAGGGCTACGACGACGTCGCTCCGGCCGAGGGCGATCCCACCGCCAAGGAGATGTCCGGACTGAAGGTCGTGGACGACCAGACCATCGAGATCACGTTGTCGGAGGCCTTCTCGCAGTGGCCGCTGGTGATGAGCTACACACCGGCCTTCGCGCCGCTGTCGCAGGAGTGTGAGCAGGACCTCGAGGCCTGCAACGAGAAGCCGATCGGGACCGGGCCGTACATGATGGACGGGGCCTGGCAGCACAACAAGTCGATCACGGTCGCTAAGTGGGACGACTACACCGGTCCCAACTCGGCCAGTGCCGACGGGATCGAGTTCCGCCTGTACAGCGACCCCAAGACCGCCTTCCGCGACTGGCAGGCCGGCGAGGTCGACATGCTCGACACCGTCGACCCGAGCCAGGTCCCGCAGGCGCAGGCGCTGGCCGGTGAGCGGTTCCTGTCGGTCGACAGCGGGTCGTTCAACTACCTCGGCATCCCGTTCTACGTCGAGGAGCTGCAGAATGTGGACATCCGCCGGGCGCTGTCGATGGCGATCGACCGCCAGACGATCGTCGACCAGGTGCTGAACGGTCTGGCCACACCCGCGAGCGACGTCATCGCGCCGTTCGTCACCGGCAGCCGGGACGATGCCTGCCAGTACTGCGAGTACGACCCCGAGGCGGCCAAGACGCTGTTCGACGAGGCCGGTGGCATCGAGAACAACACCGTCGAGATCTGGTTCAACAACGATGGTGGTCACGAGGACTGGGTCCAGGCCGTCGCCGAGGGTTGGAAGAACGACCTGGGCCTCGAGTATTCGCTCGAGTCGCAGCCGTTCACTCCGTACCTCAAGACTCTCGAGGAGGCAGGGGTTGGTGGGCCGTACCGGCTCGGCTGGCTGCCCGACTACCCGTCGGCCGAGAACTACCTCGACCCGCTGTATGGCGAGGGCAGCTCCAACTACGGCCAGTGGGCCGGCCCGGAGCACGACGCGTTCCTCGCCAAGATCGAAGAGGCTGACGCAGAGGCCAGTGCCGAAGCCGCTGTCCCGCTCTACCAGGAGGCCGCCGACATCGTGCTCAGCGACCTGCCGGTGTTCCCGCTCTGGTACGGCCAGACGTCGATCGTCTACGCCGAGAACCTCGACAACGTCGTGTACGACCCGTTGCAGCAGATCAAGCTGGGCGACGTCACGGTGAGCTGAGGCTCAACCCACGGGTGCGGGTCCGGCAGAACATCTGCCGGGCCCGCATCGCCTGTGCAATCCTACGATCACCTGCGCCACGCAGCCCGGCGCCCTGTTCCGCATGCGGTGAAGGGATGACATGGGTCGGTACGTACTCCGGCGACTGCTGCAGTTCATCCCGGTGCTGCTCGGCACGATGTTCTTGCTGCACTACCTGCAGACCGTGTCGATCCAGATCAACGGCAACCCGATCACCGCCCTGTTCGGTGACCGCCAGCCGCCCCCGCAGACGCTGGCAGCCATCACCACAGCTTTCGGCCTGGACGACCCATGCCTGCAGCAGACGGGCAACCCGTGTCTCGGGATGTTCCTCGATCGGATGAGCGGGTACACGCAGGGCGACTTCGGTGTCGACTTCAACCGCCAGCCCATCACCCGGCTCATCGCCGATGCGGCACCGGTCACCGTGCGCCTGACCATCATCGCGGTCCTTTTCGAGTCGCTGGTCGGCATTCTCGCCGGGGTCGTCGCCGGCATCCGCAAGAACGGGTTTGCCGACAACTTCATCCGGCTCTCGACCACGCTGGTGATCTCGGTGCCGGTGTTCGTGCTCGGCGTCTTGGTCCAGATCGGCTCTGGGCTCTATGTGGGAGTGTGGTTGCGGGACAACGGCGCCCCCGAGTGGCTCAGCGCCGCGTTCTCGGTGACGTACCAGACCGACCATCCTTGGGCCAGCCTGCTCGTTCCGGGCGTGGTGCTGGGCGCGTTCTCGTTGGGGTTCATCGCGCGGCTGACCCGGACCAGCCTGATCGAGACGCTGCGGGCCGACTATGTCCGAACCGCGCGCGCCAAGGGGCTGAGCCGCCGCCGGGTGGTGGGCATCCATGCGCTGCGCAACTCGCTGATCCCGGTGGTGACCTACATCGGCATCGACCTCGGTGCACTGATGGGTGGCGCGCTGGTCACCGAGGGCATCTTCAACATCCCCGGCGTCGGTGGGCTCGTGTTCGGCTCGGTGGCCGCCGGAGAGACACCGGTGATCATCGCAGTGGTCACAATGCTGACGCTCGTGTTCTTGTTGGCCAGCCTGCTGGTCGACGTGCTCTATGCCGTCCTGGACCCAAGGATCAGATATGAGTGAACTCGCCACGGCTGCAACTGCGGGCCACACCGAGCGCAGCGGTAGCCTGTGGGCTGACGCCTGGCGCGAGCTCTATCGCAACCCGATATTCGTCGTCGCCTCCGTGGTCATTCTGATCGTGATGTCCTGGGCAGTGTTCCCGACGCTGTGGACCAGCACCGGGACCGACGGTGGAACCTGCGAGCTGGTCGACTCGCGGCTGGGCCCCAGTTCCGAGCACATCTTCGGGACGACGTTCCAAGGCTGCGACATGTACTCGCACGTGATCAACGGGGCGCGGCCGTCGATCATCATCGCGGTGCTGGTGACGCTCGCGACCACCCTGATTGGTGTTGCCCTGGGTGTCATCGCCGGCTTCTACGGTGGCTGGCTCGACACCGTGCTGTCGCGCATCACCGATGTCTTCCTCGGCCTGCCGTTCCTGCTCGGCGCCCTGGTGTTCCTTGCCTTGCTGGGCGAGCAGAACATCTGGACGGTCAGCGCGGTGCTCGTTGTGCTGTCCTGGCCGCCGATCACGAGAATCATGCGCGGCAGCGTGATCCAGGTGAAGGCGCTCGACTACGTCGAGGCGGCCCGCGCGCTCGGTGCCTCGAACATGTCGATCATCTTCCGCCACATCCTGCCGAACTCCATCGCGCCGGTGATCGTGCTCGCCACCCTCTACCTGGGCGGTTTCGTGTCGGCCGAGGCGACGCTCACGTTCCTGGGCGTGGGCCTGCAGATCCCGGAGATCTCCTGGGGGATCACAGTCGCGCAGGGCCAGGACTACGCGATCGCGGGTTATCCGCACCTGTTGATCTTTCCCTGCGCGGCGCTGATCATCACCGTGCTGGCGTTCATCGTCATGGGTGACGCGATGCGCGACGCCCTCGACCCGAGGGGACGTTGAGCGAGTGAGCGCCACCCAGGACATCAAGCCCGCCGACACGGTGGGGATCGGCCGCGAGGCGAGCGAGAAGCAGTCACGCAAGGAGGCCGCCCGATCCGACGCCCTGGGCTTCGACCCCTCAGCGCCCCTGCTCGAGGTGGAGGACTTGCACGTCGAGTTCCGCACCCGAGAGGGGGTAGCCCACGCCATCAACGGGGCGAGCTTCAGCTTGTCGGAGGGCGAGACACTGGGCATCCTCGGCGAATCCGGCAGCGGCAAGAGCGTCACCGCTCAGGCGATCATGGGCATCTTGGACTCGCCCCCCGCGTTCGTCACCGGCGGCCAGGTCCGCTTGCGCGGCGTCGACCTGCTCACGCTTCCCGAGGAGTCTCGGCGCCTGGTGCGCGCCGACCGCGTCGCGATGGTCTTCCAGGATGCGCTGTCCTCGCTCAACCCGGTCTTCACTGTCGGCCACCAGCTCGCTGAGCCGTTCCGCATCCACCGCGGCTACTCCAAGCAGGAGGCACGCAAGGAGGCGGCCAGCCTGCTCGACCTGGTGGGTATACCCGCTGCCTCCGGGCGGGTCCACGACTACCCGCACCAGTTCTCCGGCGGGATGCGGCAACGGGTGATGATCGCGATGGCTCTCGCGCTCGACCCCGACGTCTTGATCGCCGACGAGCCGACCACGGCGCTAGACGTGACGGTGCAGGCACAGATCATGAAGCTGCTCGCCGACCTGCAGGCCGAGCGCAACATGGGGCTGATCCTCATCACCCACGACATGGGCGTCGTGGCCGACGTCGCGGACAAGATCTGTGTGATGTACGCGGGCCGGATCGTCGAGCGGGCCGACGTGCACTCGACCTACGGCAACCCGGCGCACCCGTACACCAAGGCGCTGCTGGAGTCGATCCCGCGGGTCGACCTCAAGGGCCAACAGCTGGCCACGATCGAGGGCCTTCCCCCCAACCTGACCCGGCTGCCGGACGGGTGCTCGTTCGAGCCTCGTTGCTCGTGGGCACGCGAGCGCTGCCGGGTCGACGATCCGCCGCTCTATGACGTCGGCGCGGGACGGCAGAGCGCCTGCCACTACTACGAGGAGGTGCTGGGGTCGTGACCGAGCCCGCGCACGCAACCCCCGACCGAGCCGCGTCCGCCGGTCACGGTGAGATGGTGGTCTCGGTACGGGACGCGGTGAAGCACTTCCCGATCACCCAGGGCATCGTCTTCCAGAAGACCATTGGTCACGTGCGCGCTGTCGACGGGGTCAGCTTCGACCTGCACCGCGGCGAGACGCTCGGCGTCGTGGGTGAGTCGGGCTGCGGCAAGTCCACCCTCAGCCGGGTCATCATGGGCCTGATCCCGGCCTCATCGGGTTCGGTCAACCTGCTGGGCGACGAACTGGTGGGCATGCGCGAGCGCGACCTGCGCAAGGTGCGCCGCAACGTGCAGATCATCTTCCAGGACCCGTACGCGTCGCTCGACCCGCGGATGACGGTCGGGGGGATCGTCGGCGAGCCGTTTCGCATCCACCCCGACTTTGCGCCGCGCGGCGACCGGCGGGGCAAGGTGCAGGAGCTGCTCGAGGTCGTCGGCCTGAATCCCGAGCACATCAACCGCTACCCGCACCAGTTCTCGGGCGGGCAGCGGCAGCGGATCGGCATCGCTCGAGCTCTCGCGCTGCGCCCACAGATCATCGTGTGCGACGAGCCGGTCTCGGCGCTCGACGTTTCGGTGCAGGCGCAGGTCGTCAACCTGCTCGAGCGGTTGCAGGAGGAGTTCGACCTGTCATACATCTTCGTCGCCCACGACCTGTCGGTCGTGCGGCACATCTCCGACCGGATCGCCGTGATGTACCTCGGCAAGATCGTCGAGATCGGCGATGAGACCCAGATCTACGAGCACCCGACGCACCCGTACACCCAGGCGCTGCTCTCGGCCGTGCCGGTGCCCGACCCGGCCCTGCGGGGACACCGCGAGCAGATCGTCCTCACCGGTGACGTCCCGAGCCCGGCGAACCCGCCGTCGGGGTGCCGGTTCCGCACCCGCTGCTTCAAAGCCCAAGACATCTGCGCCGAGGAGGAGCCGGCGCTGGTCAGCCGCGACGGCTCCGTCCAGCCGTCTGCCTGCCACTTCGCCAAGGAGCTCGACGTCATCCACGCGACCCGCTGACCGCACCCGCTGACCGCACCCGCTGACCGCACCCGCTGGCCGCACCGGCTGGCCGCACCCGCTGGCCGCACCCGCTGGCCGCACCCGCTGGAC
>Ga0183260_10005413_pt1 | contig 10038 bp, 9 predicted proteins | sample AntDrymUQ4972206_2_FD_129768 | JGI IMG/M metagenome (GOLD analysis project Ga0183260, IMG submission 129768) | Polar desert sand microbial communities from Dry Valleys, Antarctica - metaG UQ497 (22.06) (version 2) (version 2) | ecosystem: Environmental > Terrestrial > Soil > Desert | place...
CCGGGTCACCGCGTCCACCACAGGAGACGAACCCCGTGCCCGTACTGATCGACAAGATCCTCCGCATGGGCGAGGGCAAGATCTTTCGCCGGCTGCAATCGATTACCAAGCAGATCAACGCGATCGAGGACGACTTCGTCGCGATGAGCGATGACGAGCTGCGGGCGCAGACCGACGAGCTGCGGGGGCGCTACGACGCCGGCGAGTCGCTCGACCGGCTGATGCCTGAGGCCTTCGCCACCGTCCGCGAGGCCGCGCAGCGTGTGCTGGGTCAGCGGCACTTCGACGTGCAGCTGATGGGCGGTGCCGCCCTGCACCTGGGCAATATCGCCGAGATGAAGACCGGTGAAGGCAAGACGCTGGTGGCGACGCTGCCCAGCTATCTCAACGCCCTCACCGGCAACGGCGTCCATGTGGTGACCGTCAACGACTACCTGGCCAGGTACCACGCGGAGTGGATGGGCCGCATCTACCACTTCCTCGGGATGAGCGTCGGCACGATCCTGCCGGGCATGAGCTCCGCGCAGCGCCGAGAGGCCTACGCCTGCGACGTCGTCTACGCCACGAACAATGAGCTCGGGTTCGACTATCTGCGCGACAACATGGCGGCCTCGCTTGAGCAGTGCGTCCAGCGCGGCCACAGCTACGCGATCGTGGACGAGGTCGACTCCATCCTCATCGACGAGGCACGCACGCCGCTCATCATCTCCGGGCCCACCCAGGACGAGGTGAAGTGGTACGCCGAGTTCGCCACCATGGCCACCGGGATGCGTATCGACGTCGACTACGAGGTCGACGAGAAGAAGCGCACCGTGTCGGTGCTCGAACCGGCCATCGACAAGGTGGAGGACCATCTCGGCATCGACAACCTTTACGACTCCGTCAACACCCCGCTGATCAGCTTCCTGAACAACTCGATCAAGGCCAAAGAGCTGTTCCGCCGCGACAAGGAGTACGTGGTCATCGACGGCGAGGTGCTCATCGTGGACGAGCACACCGGCCGCATCCTCGAGGGCCGGCGTTACAACGAGGGCCTGCACCAGGCGATCGAGGCCAAGGAGAACGTGCGCGTCCGCGAGGAGTACCAGACGCTGGCGACCGTCACCTTGCAGAACTACTTCCGGTTGTACGACAAGCTCGGCGGGATGACCGGCACCGCCATGACCGAGGCCAGCGAGTTCCAGAAGATCTATGGCCTCGGCGTCGTGCCCATCCCAACCAACGAGCCGGTGGCACGCTCCGACGAGCCCGACCTGGTGTTTCGTACCGAGGAGGCCAAGTTCAACGCGGTCGCCGACGACATCGCCGAGCGGCACGCCGTCGGCCAGCCGATTCTCGTCGGCACCACCAGCGTGGAGAAGTCCGAGCGGCTGGCCACCCTGCTGACCAAACGGGGCATCCCGCACGAGGTCCTCAACGCCAAGCAGCACGAACGCGAGGCCGCGATCGTCGCGCTCGCGGGGCACAAGGGCGCGGTGACGGTCGCGACCAACATGGCCGGGCGCGGCACCGACATCATGCTCGGTGGCAGCGTCGAGTTCCTGGCCGACCGGTCGCTGCGCGAGCGCGGGCTCGACCCCCACGACACGCCGGAGGCGTACGAAGTTGCCTGGCCGGCGGCGATCGAGGACATCAAGGCGCAGGTCAAGGACGAGCACGACGAGGTCGCCGCCAGCGGCGGCTTGGCGGTCATCGGCACCGAACGGCACGAGTCGCGGCGCATCGACAACCAGCTGCGTGGCCGGTCGGGCCGCCAGGGTGACCCGGGTGACTCCCGGTTCTACCTGTCGCTCGAGGACGACCTGATGCGGTTGTTCAAGTCCGACTGGGTCGACTGGGTGCTGCAGACGCTGAAGGTGCCCGATGACGTCCCCATCGAGAACAAGCGGGTCACCGGCGCCATCGCCTCGGCGCAGTCGCAGGTCGAGTCACAGAACTTCGAGTCCCGCAAGAACATCTTGAAGTACGACGACGTGATGAACCGCCAGCGTCAGGTCGTCTACGGCGAGCGTCGCCGGGTGCTCGAGGGCGAGGACCTGCATGAGCTGGTCCGCACGATGATCGACGATGTCGTCGGCGGCTACGTGGTCGGCGCGACGGACGGCTTCCCCGAGGAGTGGGACCTGGACAAGCTCTGGGTCGCGCTCAAGACGCTCTACCCGGTCTCGCTCACGCTGGCCGAGGTCGAGGACGAGTTGGGTGGTCGCGCGGCGCTGAGTCGTGAGGTCCTGACCGAGCGGATGCGCGGCGACGCCCAGGCCGGCTACGACGCCCGCGAAGCCGAGCTCGGCGAGGAGGTCGTCCGCGAGCTCGAGCGCCAGGTGATGCTGAGCGTGCTGGACCGCAAGTGGCGCGAACACCTCTACGAGATGGACTATCTCCGCGAGGGCATCGGCCTGCGGGCCTACTCCCAGCGTGACCCGCTGGTGGAGTACCAGCGCGAGGGTTTCGACCTCTTCGCCGCGATGATGGACGGCATCAAGGAGGAGTCGGTCGGCTTCTTGTTCAACCTCGAGGTGCAGGTCGCCGCCGAGCCTGCGAGCGAGCTCGAGCCAGCCTCCGAGGCTGGCCCGGACGACCCGGACGCCGGGCCCGAGGCGGGGCCGGACGTGGGCGACTCCGCGCCGTTGCTGGACTCCGCACCGCCCGCGGCCGGCCATGACCAGCACCCGCACATCACCGCCAAGGGGCTGGGCCCGGCGCGGGCCCCACAGCGGCTGAACTATTCCGCCCCGGCCGTCGACGGTGTGGCCATCGAGGGTGGTGGCATCGAGGTCGACGAGTACCTCGACGTGCCGCGGAACGCACCGTGCCCGTGTGGGTCGGGGCGCAAGTTCAAGCGCTGCCACGGGGACCCCGCCGCCCGTACGAGCTCGGTGGTCTGACACCGAACGCGCCGGGTCAGCCCAGCTGCACCGCGGTACACAGCCAGCGCTCCGGCTGTCGCTCGAGCCGCAGTGCCACCGCGCGGCTGCGGCGCCCCTGCTGGACGTGACCGCAGACCTCGGCGGCGTCCGGGGCGGGCTGGCTGACGCGCACGCTGACCAGCCGGGGGCGCTCGGTCCTGGCCCGGACGGCGGAGTCGCTGCTGAGGTTCATCGTGCTGGTGACCTCGGCGAGGTCGTCGAAGGCGTTCGGCGTCATCCAGCGTTCGAGCTGCGTCACCGGGCGGTCTCCGGTCACCGTCTCGATGACGGCCAGCGTGAACCGCGCAGCCCGTGCTCGAAGGTCAGCGATGACACGGTCCCGGGCACCGGCTACGGGCCCAGCACCGGCGAGCGCATCCACGTCGAAGACTGACGGCGCCGCGAGATCCAGGTCGAGGCTGGTCTGCGCCGTGGTGCTGGCAGCGTGCACCGGCCAGGCGATGACCTCGCCCGGCAGCGGTGGGAGACGGCGCAGCAGGCCGGGTGAGGGGTGGCTCGGGGTGGCGGTCAGAGTCATCGGGTGCTCCTCAGATGCTGATGGGGTGGTCCTGGCGGCACCAGGCGTTGGCCGGGGATGAGCAGGTCGGGGTCGGGTCCGACGACCGGGCGATTGCGGGCGTACCAGCCCCGCCAGGTCCGCTCGATCGCCGCCGGGGCCGCGGCCGGGCGGAGCCGCGCGGCGGCGATGCTCCACAGTGAGTCCCCGGGCGCGACGACGTGGACGGCTCGTCGACCGGGCGCTGACGGCAGGCCCGGCAGTGGCAGACCGTCCAGCCGGGAGCTGTCGAACGGCAGCGGCGCAGAGCACGACGCCGACATCCCGGGCGCAGACACCCCGGGCGGACGCTCAGCGGCGGCCGTCGGCGGACCGCTGGCCAGCACGACACCGCCCATACCGAGGGCGACGCCGGCCGCACGTACCCATGGCGTCGCCGCTGCGGGCGACTCACTCGCCTGGCATGCCGAGAGCCAGACCCGCCACAGCGTGCCGCACCAGGCCCCCCACACCAGCGTTGCCGCACCCAGCACCAAGGCGCTCAGCGTGGTGGTGACGTGTTCGTCGGCGGTGACGGGGTGCGCAGCGAGGACACCCGTCGCGGCCGCGCTCAGCCCGTGCACGCACGCGACGGCGAGCGCACCCGCCACGGCGGCGCTGCCGAGCAGCACCACCCCCGCTCGCAGCCTCGACGGCTGTGCCCCGCAACCATCCATGATGACCTCAGCACTCGTTTGATTCCCTGGACGTACCTTTACTATCTAGAACATCTTTCTAGATCCCTTAGCGGTCGCTCGTCAACCCTTGTTCCACAGCGATACGGTCGGCGCCATGCGCTGGCAGCGGCTGTTCGCCGATCTCGAGGGCGAGGCCCGTGAGCTTGCTGCGCTCGACCGTGACGCGGAGATCTCCGAACGCATCCGAGCCGAGATGGCGGCCGTGCGCTGGCTGGAGCGTCTGCGGGGCACGGTGGGCTCGGCGGTCAGCCTCGGGGTCGTGGCGGTCGGTCCGGTCCGGGCCGTCGTGCGCTACGTGGGTCCCGACTGGGTGCTGCTCGACGACGCGGGTAGCGATGCGCTCGTGCCCGCACATGCGGTGATCGGCCTCGAGGGCGTGGCGAGGTCGGCGCCGGCTGACACCCAGCCGGTGCCGTTGACCTGGGCCGCAGCGTGGCGGACGCTGAGCCGCGACCGCGCGGAGATGCGGCTGACCCGCACCGACGGCACGGCGGTCAGCGGAACGGTCGGGCAGGTGGGTGCCGACTTCGTCGAGCTCGAGCGCTCGACTGACGACCAGCACCCCTCCCGAGCCCGGCTGCCCAGGCTGCTCGTGCCCTTCCGCGCAATCTGCATCGCTTACACCGCCAGCGAGCCTGAGCTGTGATCAAAGATCCTCGGGGGGCTCGCTGCCCACGTCGTCGGTGAGCTCGCCGAAGGGGTGCTCCGCAATGAACGTCTGGGTCTCGGAGTACAGCCGCTCGATGTAGGCCTCCAGCTCGCTGGACTCCACCCGCCAGGCACCCCGCCGACCGATCTTGACGGCTTTGAGGTCGCCGCGCCGGACCAGGGCATAGGTCTGCTTCGCGGAGATGTTCAAGATCTCGGCGACATCGGCGAGATGGAGGAAGCGCGAGGCCCCCGGCCCGAGTGGCATGGGGCCAGTGTGCCAGCAGGGGCCGGGGTGACTAACGTCCGCGTGAATGTCTGTGGACAACCTGGACGCGGTGGCGTTGACCCGCACAATGTCGGTTATGTCCCGCACCGACGTCCGCACGCCCCACGGTGTCGAGTCGAGCACCGCGGCGGTGCGATCGCCCGCGGCGACGCGGCTACGGCGGCCGGGGTGGCGCGATCCCAGGCTGGCGATCGGGCTCGTCCTGGTCGCCGTTTCGACGGTGGCCGGCGCCCGGGTGCTGTCGGCTGCCGACGACACCGTCGCGGTGTGGGTGGCGTCGTCGCCGGTCCGCGCCGGAGACAGCGTTGCCGAGGTGCAGCTGGTGCCCGGCCGGGTACGCCTCGACGACGGGGCATCGGCGACGGCCTACCTGGGAACGGGGACCGAACCGGAGGGGGTCTTCGACCGGGACCTGCAGCCGGGTGAGCTGGTGCCGGCGGCTGCCCTCGAGCGCCCTGGCGCCACGCCACGCGCCGACGTGCCCCTGGCTGTCGAGGCGGGCGGCGCCCCCGTGGACCTTGCGGTGGGCGACCTGGTCGACGTCTGGGTCGTGCCGGAGCCGAGCCCCACCTCGCGGCGAACCGGCCGAGCCGAGCGGGTGCTCAGTGAGGTACCGGTGGCCACGACGACGTCTGCGGATGCTCTGGGGGCCGCCAACCGCCAGCTGGTCGTGCGCGTCGAGGCCGGTGCCGACGAGCTGGACGAGGTCCTCGGTGCCCTCGCCCGCGGCAGCGTGCTGGTCGTACGGGTCGGTGGCTGAGGTGGAGGCCGGCGCCGCGCAGGTCCTCGTGGCGGCGGCCGGGGCCCGGTGGGAGTCCGGTTTGCTCCCACGTCTGGCTGGCCCGGCAGCACCCGTCCGGCTGGCCCGTCGGTGCGTGGACCTGCCCGACCTGGTGGCAGCGGCCGCAGCGGGGCGGGGCTCGCTGGTGCTGGTCTCGTCCCAGGTCGACGGGTGGGATGCCGACGTGGTGGCCCGCCTGGCCGAGTGCGGCGTGGCCACGGTGGTGGTGGCCGAGGACGGTGTCGACGCCGAGCGCAGCCGGCGGCTGGGCGCCGGCCGGGTGCTGTCAGCAGACGTGGCGTTCGACCCCGGCCTCCTCATCCAGGCGCTGCTCGAGGCCGCCACCGACGTGGCGGTGCCCAGCGGGTCAACCCCGGGCGCCCCCGCTGAGCACGTTCGCGACCTGCCGGTGGTCGACGGGTGCGTGGTCGCGGTGTGGGGCCCCACCGGTGCACCGGGGCGCTCCACCGTGGCCCTGGGTCTTGCGGCTGCGGCGGCACGACAGCAGGTGAACGTCCTGCTCGTCGACGCCGACGTCTACGGCGGTGCAACCGGCCAGATGCTGGCCGTGCTCGACGAGGTGTCCGGGGTGCTGGCCGCCGTGCGGGCCGCGTCGGCAGGCAGCCTCGACATCACCGAGCTGGCGGCGGCCGCCCGGACGGTGGCTCCTGGGCTGAGGGTGCTCACGGGGCTTCCCCGCGCCGACCGCTGGACCGCCCTGCGCCCGGCCGCGGTGCGCGAGGTGCTGGCGGTGGCCCGGCGCAGCGCCCAGCTCGTGGTCGTCGACTGCGCATTCTGCATCGAGCAGGACGAGGAGGTGGCCTTTGACAGCGCAGCCCCCCGGCGCAACGCGGCCACCGCCACCGTGCTGGAGCAGGCCGACATGGTCCTGAGCGTCGGCAGCGCGGACCCGCTCGGGCTGACGCGGCTGGCCCGTGCCCGCAGCGACCTGCGTGAGCTGGTCCCGACCGCAGCTGTCCGGCTCGTGGTCAACAAGGTGCGGACCGGGCTCGGCTGGTCCCGCGAGGAGGTGGCGGCCACCCTGCTGCGCGCCATCGGTGAGGTGCCGTTGGCCTTCCTCCCGTACGACCAGACCGCTGTCGACCACGCCTGGACCAACGGGCAGGCCGTGGGGGAAGGCGCACCGGCCTCTGCGTTGGCCGTCGCCCTGGACACCCTCGCGACAGCGGTGACCGCCGACCTCCAGATGGCCACCGCCCGCCGTCCCGGTCGACGGGCGCGCACCCGGACCGGCCGGCGCCGAGCCGCACTCGGACGCTGACCGATGGCGGTGGCCGGTCGCACGCGTGGCACGATCGAGCTGGCCGGGGCCGACCTGCCGGGCCGGTCCGGGGCCGCCGACAGTCCGAACAGGAGCACGATGTCAGATCGCCTACGGGCCGCCGATGCGGCGTTTCTCGCGGCGGAGAGCAGTCGCGCACCGCGGCACGTGGCGGTGCTGATGGTGCTCGAGCCGGGTGATGGTGGCTTGGACCACGAGGCGTTGCTACGCATCATCGACGACCGCATCGCGCTCGTGCCGCGCTACCGTCAGCGGGTGCACCCGGTGCTCGGCGGCCTCGCCGGGCCCGCCTGGATCGACGACGACACCTTCGACCTGAGCTACCACGTACGCCGCTCGGCGCTGCCGCGGCCCGGCTCGATGGCGCAGCTGCAGGACCTGACGTCCCGGTTGATCGCCAGACCGCTGGACCGGCAGCGCCCGTTGTGGGAGCTCTACCTCATCGAGGGGCTGCGACAAGGCCGGGTGGCAATCCTGCTCAAGGGCCACCAGACGTTGATCGACGGTATCGAGACCGTCGCGCTCGGTCAGATCATCATGGACACCTCGCCCGAGCCACGTGACGTGCCGGCGGTTGACTGGCACCCGCAGCCGCCCTCGTCGCAGCTGCGGCTGGTCGCCGACTCCATCAGGCAGACCGCGCGGCATCCCGAGCAGCTGTTCAGCCAGGTGGCCACCACCGCGCGGGCCTTCGCCGGCGCCACCGGGCGGCACCTCCCGGGCGCGCCGCGCGGCTTGCCGGCCAGCCCGCTGTCGGCGGACCTCAGCCTGCAACGCAGCTTCGTCACCGTCGAGGCCACCCTCGACGACCACCGCGCCGTCCGCGACGCGCACGGCGGCACCATCAACGACGTCGTGCTCTGCGTCGTCACCGGCGCGCTGCGCAGCTGGTTGCTGTCCCGGTCGGAGCCGGCGGGGCCGGGAGCCCGGATCAAGGCGATGGCCCCCATGAGTGTCCACGACGACGCCGCCGAGCCGAACTCGCTCGGCAGCCGCGTTGCCGGACACCTGCTCAGCCTCCCGGTCGGGGAGGCAAACCCGGTGGTCCGGCTGCAACACATCTCCTACGCGCTGAAGGCGCACAAGGAGACCGGCAGGGCGGTCTCGGCAGATCGGCTGGTCGCCACGCCCGGGCTGGCGTCCACGACCTTCCAGGCACTGGGGTCGCGGGTGGCCGACAGCCAGGCCGCGTTGCCCTACCAGCTGGTCGTGAGCAACGTGCCCGGCCCGCAGGAGCCCATGTATGCGGGGGGTGCCCGGTTGGTCGCGACGTATCCCGCGCTGCCGCTCACCGAGTCCCGCGTGCTCGCGGTCGGCGTCAGCTCCTACGACGGCGGCGTTTTCTATGGCGTGACCGCTGACAGCGTCGCCGTGCCCGACGCAGCCGTGCTGGCCCCCTGCCTGTCGGAGGCGTTGGAGGAGCTGGTGGACACCACCCGGCCTGGCCGCTCGCGAGCGCCCCGGGGGCGTTCTGCACGTCGGCGGAAGCCCTCGTGACGACAACACAGCAGACCCGCGGCCGGGTGTATGTGCCGATCACCGTCGCTGGCCTCGAGCGGCTGGTCGACGGGGGCAGCCTCGGGCCCGGGCTGGCCGCCTTCGCCGTCACCGACGAGCTGGCGCTCTGGTGGGCGGACGGCACCAGTGAGCCCCTTGACCCCGAGGAGCTGGAGTACGCCGCAACCGTGCAGGCCGCGGCGACCAGCCTCGCGCTGCTCGACCCGGGCGGTGTCGCCGCCGGCACGGAGCCGGCCCGCCGGGTGGTGCTGGCCGCGGAGGTCTCTGGGGTCGGCCCGCCCGACGAGGTAGCCCCCGGCGCCGTGACGGTGACCGAGGAGATGGCGCTCAGCGACGTCGTCTCGGTGCACATCGATACCGCCGACGCCGCCGGCGCCGTTCGAGCCGCGGTCGCCGCGCTCGCCGACGACGCGGCGCCGGACTCCCACGTCGAGCTGGTGCTCGGCGAGATGGTCGACCACGAGCTCGCCTGGTACGCCCCGCATGAGGCGGCGGACCTGCTGGCGCGGCTGCTGCGTTGAGGCGGCTGCTTTGACGCGTGGGCGTGCCCGGGTCGAGCGTCTGCCAAGATGCGAGACATGAGCATGCTTGACGCGCGCACGAAGGTCCCCGTGCCGGTGAACGAGCCAGTCCTGACGTACGCCCCCGGCAGCCCCGAGCGCGCCACGCTGGACAAGCGGCTGGTGCAGCTGGCCTCGGAGCGGGTCGACTTGACCTGCACCATCGGCGGCAAGCAGCGGCTCGGCGGCGGCAAGCGGATCGACGTCGTCCAGCCGCATGCCCGGCGCGAGGTGCTGGGCACGATGAAGAACGCCACCGCGGCCGACGCCCGAGCCGCTGTCGCAGCCGCCAAGGCAGCGGCTCCGGCCTGGCGGGCGCTGCCGTACGACGAGCGGGCGGCGGTGCTGTTGCGGGCCGCGGAGATGCTGTCCGGACCGTGGCGGCAGACGCTCAACGCGGCGACCATGCTCGGACAGTCCAAGACTGTCACCCAGGCCGAGATCGACGCTGCCTGCGAGCTCATCGACTTCTGGCGGATGAACGTCGCGTTCGGGCAGCGGCTGATCGGTGAGCAGCCCGAGGCCAACAGCCCCGGCGTCTGGAACCGGCTCGACCACCGCCCGCTCGAGGGTTTCGTCTATGCGGTTACACCGTTCAACTTCTCCGCGATCGCCGGCAACCTGCCGACCGCCCCGGCCCTGATGGGCAACACCGTCGTGTGGAAGCCGGCGCCGACGCAGATGCTCGCTGCGCACTACACCATGCGGCTGCTGGAAGCCGCCGGGCTCCCACCAGGGGTCATCAACCTGGTCACTGGTGACGGGATCGCGGTGTCTGA
>Ga0183260_10005414_pt1 | contig 10038 bp, 11 predicted proteins | sample AntDrymUQ4972206_2_FD_129768 | JGI IMG/M metagenome (GOLD analysis project Ga0183260, IMG submission 129768) | Polar desert sand microbial communities from Dry Valleys, Antarctica - metaG UQ497 (22.06) (version 2) (version 2) | ecosystem: Environmental > Terrestrial > Soil > Desert | place...
CAACCGTGTGGCCCGCCGCCTCGGCAGCGCCGGCGATCGGGAGGAGCGGGTCGACGTGTCCGCTCCCACCGGCGAACGCGAACAGGATGCGCAAGGTTCCCGGTCAGCTCCCCCCGCCGAGCGCCTGTGCCGCAGCCTGGAGCGCCCCCTCCGCCGTCACGGCGCCCGCGCGGAGGACGCGCGGCTCGGCGCCAGTCAGGTCGAGCACGGTCGAAGGCACGCCCGGCAACTCGCCGCCGTCGAGCTCGGCAGCGCAGCCGCTCCGGATCTCCGGCGGCACGTCCTCGAGGCGGCGCGGATCCGGCTCCCCCGGCCGGTTCGCGCTCGTCGCCGCCAGCGCACCGACCCGGTCGAGTACCGCCCGGGCATCGCCCGTTAGGACAGGCACGCGCACCCCGATCGTCTCGGGGCGCGACCCCGTCAGCCAGCGGAAGCGGCGCGCGGGATTCGGCAGCACGAGCGTGTACGGCCCCGGCAGCAGCGCCCGCGCCCAGGTCGCGCTGCGGCCCCGCAGCTCCGGGACGCATTCGAGCAGGAGCTCCACGTCGCTCGCCACGAGCGCCGTCGGCTGCATCTCGTCGCGCCCCTTGAGCCGGCGCAGCGCGCGCACGGGCGGCTCGCGGTAAGGGTCGGCGCAGAGCCCGTACACCGTGTCCGTGGGCAGGAGCACAGGCCGGCCGGCGCGCAGGGCCGCGACGATCCTGTCGATCACGGCCACCGTCCCTCGACCACGCGGTGGCGCTCGGTCAAGTCGGGAGTGATCGACACCGCGACGTACCCGAGCGCCTCGAGCCCTGCCGCGACCTCCTCCGCCTGGCCGTCGCCCACCTCGAGCACCAGCCACCCCCCGGACGCGAGCACACGCGACGCCGCACCCGCGACCCCTTCGTGAACGCCCTCCCCCGCGAGTGCGGCGTGCGGCTCCCAGTCCCGGATCTCCGGTTGCAGCGTCTCGATCTCCGCAGGAGCGACGTAGGGAGGATTCGAGGCGACGAGCTCCCAGGGGCCCGAGGGGAGACCGTCGGCGAGATCGCGCTCGACGAGCTCCACTCGGTCTCCGAGACCGGTCAGCTCGCGGTTCTCGCCCGCGAGCGCGATCGCCCCGGCCGAGCTGTCGATCCCGGTCACCCGCGCACCGGCGTGCTCGTGGGCGATCGCGAGCGCGATCGCGCCCGAGCCGGTGCCGACGTCGAGCACCCGCGGCTCTTGCAGCCCGCGCAGGTGCTCGAGGCAGCGCTCGACGAGGATCTCGGTCTCCGGCCGCGGGATCAGCGCCCGCCGGTCCACCCGCAGCGTCAGGCGGCGGAAGCCCCACTCGCCGAGGATGTAGGCGAGCGGCTCGCGGCGCCCGCGGCGCGCCACGAGTTGCCGCAACGAGGCGAGCTCTCCCTCCATCAGTGGGCGGTCGTGCTCGGTGTAGAGACCGATCCGCGTCATCTCCAGCGCCTGCGCGAAGAGCAGCTCGGCGTCGAGTCGCGGTGACTCGACGCCCTTGTCTCCCAGGTACTCGGCTGCCTTGCGCAGCGTCTCGCCGAGCGTCACTCGAGCGCGCGGCGACGATCCTCGGTGGTCAGCGCCTCCGTGAACTCGTCGAGCTCGCCCTCGAGCGCACGGTCGAGCCGGTGCACCGTGAGGTGGATGCGGTGATCCGTGAGCCTGTTCTCCGGGTAGTTGTAGGTGCGGATCTTCTCCGCCCGCTCGCCCGAGCCGATCTGCGAGCGTCGCGTGGCGGAGAGCGCCGCCTCCTGCTTGGCACGCTCCAGCTCGTGCAGCCGCGCCCGCAGCACGCGCATCGCCTTGTTCTTGTTCTGGAGCTGCGATTTCTCGTCCTGCATGGCCACGACGGTTCCCGTCGGCACGTGCGTGATCCGCACCGCCGAGTCGGTCGTGTTCACGCTCTGGCCGCCCGGACCGGTCGAGCGATAGACCTCGACCTTGAGGTCGCCCTGGTCGATCTCGACGTCGACGTCCTCCGCCTCGGGCATGACCGCAACCGTGGCCGTGGAGGTGTGGATGCGCCCCTGCGACTCGGTCTGGGGGACGCGCTGCACACGGTGGGTTCCTCCCTCCCACTTGAACACCGAGTAGGCGCCGTCGCCCTTGACCGCGAAGGTCACGTCCTTGAAACCGCCCCCGTCGCTCGGGCTCGCCGAGAGCTCCTCGGTGCGGTAGCCGCGGCGCTCCGCGTAGCGAATGAGCATGCGGTGGACGTCACCGGCCCAGAGCGCTGCCTCGTCACCGCCGGCAGCCTGGCGGATCTCGATGATCACGTCTTTGCGGTCGGCCGGATCGGTCTCGACGAGCGCCGTGCGGAGCTCCTCCTCGAGCTCGTGCAGCCGCTCCTCGAGCTCGGGCGCGAGCTCTCGCAGGTCGGCGTCCCCCCGCGCCGCCTCGAGGTCGCCCCGGATCTGGCGCCACTCCCGTGCCACCTTCGTCGGCTGCTCGAGCTCCTTGAGCCGGCGGCCGACCTCGGCCGCCTCGCGGTGGTCGTTGTAGACGGAGGGATCGCTCATGCGCTCCTGCGCCTCGCGGTGCGAGCGCTCGAGTTCCTCGACGAGCTGTTCGAAGGCAGCCATGCCGTCGATGCTAACGAGGGGCGTTACGGTGGTGCTCGTGGCCGCCGTCGTCCGAGCCGCCCGCAGCGCCGACAGCGTGGAGGCCTCCGCGGTCGTCGAGGCGGTCTATGCCGAGTTCGGCTTCACGTGGGAGCCCGACGGCTACCACGGCGACCTCGAGGACGTCGAGCGCGGGTTCGCAGGCTTCTGGGTGGCCGAGCTTGCGGGCCGCATGGTCGGCACCGCCGGGCTCGCGGTGTCGTCGCAGCGGCTCGGCGGGTGCGACTGCTCGCTCGAGCGGCTGTACGTGCTCCGGGAAGCACGCGGCACCGGAGCCGGCTCCTCGCTCCTGCGGACGGTGATCGACGAGGCCCGCCTCCGCGGCCTACACAGCATGGAGATCTGGAGCGACAAGCGCTTCGTCGACGCGCATCGGCTGTACGAGCGCTTCGGCGCTCAGGTGGTTGGGGAGCGCGTCGGAGACGATCCCGACACGAGCGCCGAGTGGGGGCTGGTGCTCCCGCTCGGAGAGCCCTGAGGGCCGCTGCGGGCGTTCAGCTCTGCAGGCGGGCGTCGACGCTGAGTTCGACGTTCCCTCGTAGCGCCTGCGACACCGGGCAGTTCTCCTTCGCGCCCTCGGCCGCTTCCCGGAACGCGGCGTCATCCATGCCGCTCACCCGGCCCGAGACGGTCAGGGCCGAGCGGGTGATCCCTGTTCCGGGCTGAAAGGTGACTGCCGCTGGGAGGTCGAGCTGCTCGGGCGGGCTTCCGGCCTGAGCCAGCGCGTGCGAGAAGGCCATCGCGAAGCAGGTCGCGTGCGCGGCGGCGATGAGCTCCTCTGGGCTCGTCTTGCCGTCCGAGCTCTCGGCGCGCGCGGGCCAGCTCACGCCCAGGGGGCCGAAGGCACCGCTCCCGACCCGCTCGATCGTGCCCTCCCGCTCATCAGATCCCCGCGCCAGGTCGCCTCTGCGCGTCGCTCGGCCGCCATCAGGTGCCCGCCTCGTCGAGCTCGGCGGAGACGGTGACGGTGGCGCTCGCCTTGATCAGCGCCGAGAGCGTGCAGCCGGCTTCCGCAGCCTCGACGGCGCGCTCGAAGGCAGCCCTGTCGATGCCCGGAACGAGCGCCGTGGCGCGAATCTCGGAGGCGACGATCCTGTGCCCCGCACCCTCGACCTCGTCGAGCGTGGTGGTGGCGCCAACCGTGAGGCGCTCCGCCGGCGTGCCGGCACTCGTGAGCTCGCCGGCCAGCGACATCGCCCAGCACCCGGCGTGAGCAGCAGCGAGAAGCTCCTCGGGGCTCGTCTTGCCCTCCGCCTGGCCGACCCGCGTCGGCACGGAGAACGGCAGGCCCCGGAAGGCTCCGGTCTGCGCCGAGAGCTTCCCGCTCCCGCGAGCGAGGTTGCCCTCCCACGTCACGTCGGCACCCCGCTGCACCCGCGGCACTAGTGCACCACCCCGGAACTTCGTACTCCCCCGAGGGGCGATGAACTTCCGGAGCGGCGCACTAGGCCATCACCTCGACCTTGGGCTCCTCGGGGGTCTCGCGCTCCTCGAGCCGGAGCACCTGCTTGAGCGCGCGGATCGAGACCTCGATCTGGTCGAGAGTCGGCTCTCGCGTGGTCAGGCGTTGGAGCCAGAGCCCGGGTGCCAGCAGCACCATCAGCGCGCGGTTGCGAGAGTTTCGACCGGCGAAGCGGATGAGCTCGTAGGCGATGCCGGCAATCACGGGCAGGAGCAGGATGCGGCTCGCGATCAACCAGTACCAGACGGGCTGGCCGATGAAGGCGAAGACGAAGATCGCGATCACCATTACCCAGAGCAGGAAGGCGGTGCCGCAGCGGGGATGGATGAGACTGTGCCGCTGCACGCGCTCGGGCTCGAGCTCGTCGCCCGCCTCCAGCGCGTTGATCGCCTTGTGCTCTGCGCCGTGGTACTGGAAGACGCGCCGGAGGTCTGGCAGGAGTGAGATCAGCGACAGATAGAGGATGAAGATCGAGACCCGGATCAGCCCCTCGACGATCACGAACCAGCCGGTGCCGTCGATCGGCAGCCAGCTCGTGATCAGCGCTGGAGTGACTTTGAAGAGCGCGACCGCGAATCCGATCGCGATCGCGAAGGCGAAGATGAGGCTGCCGCGCGAGAGCTCGGTCGAGACCTCACCGTCCTCCCCCTCCTCCTGCGCGGCGTAGTTCGCCGAGATGGCGAGCGCGCGGAAGCCGATGCCGAGTGACTCGCCGAGTGCGATCACCCCGCGGATGACCGGCAGTCGAAAGACGCGATGGCGCGCCATCGGGCTGGAGATCGGACGGTGGAGCTCGGCGATCTCGCCGTCGGGCTTGCGCACGGCGAGCGCCCAGGAGGACGCGCCGCGCATCATCACGCCCTCGAGCACGGCCTGTCCGCCGATCGTGGTACTCATACGCTTCGGTCGCGACTAGGCGCGGCGCGCGCCGCCGGACTTCTCGAGGCGCCGCTGGAAGCGCTCAACGCGTCCACCCGAGTCCATCAACTTCTGCTTGCCCGTGTAGAACGGGTGGCAGGCCGAGCAGATCTCGACGTTCAGGTCGGCCTTGGTGGACCGTGTCTCGAAGGTGTTCCCGCAGGAGCACGTGACGGTCGCGAGGACGTACTCGGGGTGGATGTCGGTCTTCATCGTCCAGCCAGGATACCAGAGGCTACATCGGGCGCGACGTTGCCTCCAGAGACGACGGCGACCACTGTCTCCCCGCCCTCCAGCTCCACGGCCCCGGCCAGCAGCGCGGCCGTCGTGGCTGCGCCGGCGGGCTCGCAGGCGAGCTTCGCCCTGCCGTAGAGAAAGCGGAACGCTTCGTGGAGCGCGTCCTCGCTGACGAGAGCGGTTTCGACTCCCAGAGCCGAGCACACCCGCAGGCAGTTCTCGCCCGCGAAGGGCCCGGCGAGGCCGTCTGCGATCGAGCGTGGCTGCACACGCACCTGCTCCCCCGCCGCCAGGCCCTCGTGCAGGGCGGCGGAGAGCTCGGGCTCGATCGCCACGACGCGTGCCTGCGGCCGCAGCCCCTTGACGGCGGCCGCGATGCCCGACACGAGTCCGCCGCCGCCGACCTGGACGAGGACGACATCGACCTCGGGCACGTCCTCCACGATCTCGAGGCCCACGGTGCCCTGACCCGCCATCACGATCGGATCGTCGAACGGGTGCACGAGCGTCCGCCCGGTCTGCTCGAGCAGCTCGAGCATGCGGTCGAAGGCCTCGGGTGAGCCTGGCGCCTCGAGGTCGATCGTCGCGCCGTAGCCACGCGCCGCCTCGATCTTGAGCGGGCTCGCCCCCTGCCACATGACGACGAGCGCATCGATGCCCTCGAGCGCCGCCGCATAGCCGAGCGCCTGCGCGTGGTTGCCGGCCGAGATGGAGATGACGCCGCGAGCCTTCTCCTCGTCCGAGAGACAGGCGAGCTTCGTCAGCACACCCCGCGGCTTGAACGAGCCCGTGCGCTGCAGCAGCTCGGCTTTCAGGTGCACCGTCGCACCGACGTGCCGGGAGAGGTGGGCCGACGAGAAGGTGGGCGTGCGGTGGAGGCGGCCGCCGATCGTCTCGCGGGCGGCGAGCACGTCGTCCAGCGAGACCAGCTCACTCACCGTCACGCACCCATGCTACGTCGCACGGCGTCCGACGAGTCTTGACGATGCCAGGCATCGAACGAGGTGTTCGGTCTCGAGACCTGACCCCGGCTTGGTGCACTATCGCCGTTGACGCGCAATCGGAGATTGCGCGTCCCGCGCTCAGAGATCAGAGGCAGCTGGAAGCCGACCGCCGCGCGGAAGCCCGGCCGGCAGGCACGAACTGGACGTGTGCTTCGGGTGCTCTACCTCAAGCAACTGCTCCTGGCCGGAGGCCGGCTTGCCCGGGCGGGAGGCCACGCCGCAGACACGGAACAGCACGCTGCAGCGAAAGGGGGCCCGTGGGGGGAAACGGCACGTTTCCCCCCACGTTCATGTGAGGGTGTATTCAGGGCCCGAGCCGCCCTCGGGCGGCGTGAGGCGCCCGCCCTTCGCGGTGATGGCGCCGCACTGGACGCAGTTGGAAGGCGTGATGGCGACAGTCACGGTTCCGTCGCCGCTCCCCTCCCCCACCTCGTAGACCTGCGCTGGACACATGGCTGCCCACATCTCCGCCAAGTCGATCGGCACCTCCTGCTGCACACGGATGTGGTTCGGCTGGTCGTCACGCGTCTTGTTCCCGGACACGAACACCGAGGAGAGCTTGTCGAAGGTGAGCTTGCCGTCGGGAGCCGGATACTGGCGCGCGCGGCCGCTGCGCAGGAGCGCATGCTCGTCGTCGCGCTCGGTACGCGCGTTGCCCGGCGGCAGCTTGCCCTTCGTCGCCGTCATCATCCCGGCGAGGGCTCCCCCCATCCAGAAGCCGCGCCCGAAGGCCTGGCGCATGTTCCGCACTTGCTGGAGGTCCTTCCAGATGAAGCTCTCGCGCACGGAGGCGTCGTAGGGCTCGAGGGCGCCGCGCGTCCAGGCCGTGCGCCCGGGCTGGAGCGCGGCGAAGGCCGCCTCCGCTGCGAGGCGGCCCGACTCGACCGCGTAGTGGACGCCCTTCAGCGCGGGCACGTTCACCATGCCGGCGCCGTCGCCGCAGATCATGAGGCCGGGGGCGTGCAGCCGCTTCGGCAGCGAGACGAAGCCCCCCTCGGGGATTGTCTTCGCGCCCCACGCGAGCCGCTCGCCGCCCTCCAGGATCCTGCGGACGCGGGGATGCGTCTTCAGCTCCTGAAGCAGATCGTGGGCGGAGAGCTCGACGTCGCGGTAGTCGAGGCCGACGACGAAGCCGATCGACACCATGTCGTCGCCCATGGGGTAGATCCAGCAGCCGCCGAACTCCCGGAAGCGAGAGGCCTTGCGCAGCGGCCAGCCGAGGGTGTGGATGACGCGGTCGAGCCGCTTCGGCACCCGCCAGACCTCCTTCACCCCGAGCGCCCACACCTGCGGGTTCTCCCCCCCGAGGTCGAAGTGCTCGAGCGCCGCGCCGGTCAGGTGGCCCTGCGTGCCCTCGGCGAGCACGGTCACGCGAGCGACCACGTCGGCGCCGGGCTCGAAGTTTCCGAGCGGCTGCCCCTCGCGGCCGCGCCCCTTGTCCCCCGTGCGCACTCCCACGACGCGTCCGCCCGTGACGAGCAGCTTGTCAGCGGCGGTCTCGGGGAGGATCGTGACGCCGGACTCCTCGGCCTGCTCGGCGAGCCAGCGGCCGAGCTCGGAGAGCGACGCGACGTAGTTGCCGTCGTTCGTCATGGTCGGCGGCGTGGGAATCCGCAGCGCGCCCCTCGGCGTCAGGAAGAGGACGGACTCCGCGTGCACGGGCCCGTAGGTGGGCATGTCCTCGATCGTCTTGCGTCCGCGGAAGAGCCGCCGCAGCGAGCGGGGATTGACCACGGCGCCCGAGAGCAGGTGCGAGCCCGGCGCCTTCCCTTTCTCGAGCACCGCCACAGGCACCTCGCCCAGGCGCTCTGCCAGCCGTGGGTTCTCCTCGAGCAGCTGCCCGAGCCGGACGGCGCAGGCGAGACCCGCCGGGCCGCCGCCCACGATCAGGACGCCGACGTCGATCGGCTCGTCCGCGGGGTCGATCGGCTCCGCCAACGCGTCGCCGGCCGCGAACGGCGGCGGGAAGTCGGCTGGGCGAACGGGGCTCACGCGCCCTTGCGCTGACGGACGAGCTCGGTCAGCTTGGGCAGGATCTCCTGCACGTCGCCGACGACGCCGAGGTCGCTGTACTCGAAGATCGGGGCGTTACCGTCCTTGTTGATCGAGACGATCACGTTCGAGTTCTGCATGCCGACCTTGTGCTGGATCGCGCCCGAGATGCCGCAGGCGATGTAGAGCTTGGGCGAGACCGTCTTTCCGGTCTGGCCCACCTGGCTGCCGTACGGGTACCAGCCGGCGTCGACGACCGCGCGCGTGGCGCCGACGGCCCCGCCGAGCTCCTTCGCGAGCTCCTCGAGGAGTGCGAAATTCTCGGGCTTGCCGAGGCCGCGACCGCCCGCGACGACGATCTCGGCATCCTCGATCGAGGGGCCGGTTCGCTCCTCGTGCGCCTGCTCGACCATCGTGGCGGCCAGGGAGAAGTCCTGAAAGGTGGCGGAGAACGACTCGACCCGCGCCTCGCCGCCCGTCTCCACCGGATCGAAGGCACCGGAGCGGAAGAGACCGATGCGAGGTTCACCGCGCCAGCCCACGTCGACGTACACGGAGTCCCCGAGCGCCGGGCGCTTGCCCACGAGCGCGCCGTCTTGCTGCACGAGGTCGGACAGATCCCAGTTCAGGCCCGCCTCGAGCCGCGCGGCGAGGCCGGCGGCGACGTCGGAGGCGAGAATGGACTGCGCGAAGAGAACGGTGTCGAAGTCCTGATCGCGGACGAGCCGCTCCAGCGCATCCACGCGCGGCTGCGGCAGCGGCGCACCGAGCGCCGGATCCTCGCAGACGTAGACGGCGGAGGCACCGAAGCGCCCAGCGGTCGCCGCGACGTCCCCCACGCCGGCTCCGAGCACCGCGCCTGCCACCTCACCGCCGAGGCTCGCGGCCTTCGACAGCACGGCGAGCCCGCGCTTCTCGAGCTCGCCCTCGTGGTGCTCGAGGAAGACGAGCGTCGCCATTAGTGCTCCGTCGCGGAAGTCGCGTGCACTAGACGAGGCGCTTCTCGACGAGGAACTCGACGATCTGCTCGGGCGCCCCCGCGCCGTTCTCGATCATCCGGGACTCACCCCTTGAAGGCGGCTCTCCGAGCGCGAGTACCTCGGTGCGCGAGCCCGCTTTTCCCGAACGCTCCGGCTCGACGCCGAGCTCGGCGAGGGAGAGCGTCTCCTGCGGCTTCTTCTTGGCGCCCATGATGCCCTTGAGGGAGGGGTAGCGTGGCTCGTTGATCGAATCCGCCACCGCCACGACCGCGGGCAGCGGCGCCCGGATCACGTCGTAGCCGAACTCGCTCTGCCGCTTGCCCGTGACGGAGCCGTCGGCGAGCGTCAACTCTGCTGCCTGCGAGATCACGGGGCGCCCCAGCCGATCGGCGACCGCGGCCCAGAGGACGGCGCCGTCGGCGTCGCCCGACTGCTGCCCGAAGAGGACGAGGTCGGCGCCTTCGCGCTCGAGCGCCCGCGCGAGCGCGTAGCTCGTCGCCAGGAGATCTGAGCCAACAGCCCCCTCGTCCGAGACGAGCACCGCGCGGTCGGCCCCCATGGCGAGCGTCTTGCGGAGGGCGTCGACAGTGCCCGGAGGGCCGAGCGAAAGCACCACCACCTCGCCGCCGTCCGCGCCGTCACGGAGCCTCAACGCCTCCTCGACCGCGTTTGCGTCGTCGGGGTTGAGCGCCCCTTGCCCCGAGCGATCGAGTCGCTTCGTGCCCGGGTTCATGCGCTTGACCATCTCGGGCACCTGCTTCACGCACACGGCGATCTTCACGGGCCGGACTCTAGCGAGCGCGAGGCACGGCGCCGGTCGGTTCCCACCC
>Ga0183260_10005415_pt1 | contig 10035 bp, 7 predicted proteins | sample AntDrymUQ4972206_2_FD_129768 | JGI IMG/M metagenome (GOLD analysis project Ga0183260, IMG submission 129768) | Polar desert sand microbial communities from Dry Valleys, Antarctica - metaG UQ497 (22.06) (version 2) (version 2) | ecosystem: Environmental > Terrestrial > Soil > Desert | place...
AAACATTAGGTCAAAATAGTGATGTTTGAAAATAATAACTGTTGATATTGCAACACTTATAAAACAAGGTAAATCAGTCTTCAATAGACTTGCAAAAAATGGACAAAGTCGAGCTTAGGCATTCATATGTTTTCTGTTTCGGTCAGAAACTTTTTAAGAATTTTAATTCATAATTAGAAATAAACTAATTTTTTTAGCCAGTAGCTTTTGACCGTTCCATTATCTTTCTCTTATTTGTTAATGAAAAAAATAGTCAAAAACTTACATATTTTTTTGGTTACACCACTATTTCAGTAGCAATCAAAGGATATCGCAATCTTAAGTTATCTATAATCGCCCCAAGGTGGGTTCCAAGGTTGACATATGCAGTCGATTTTCCTTGAAATTGAACGTTGGAAACATATGTTGATGCTTTATGAAGGGCAACCACTTCCCATTGATCATTGAATACGGGTGAGCCTGATGAGCCGCTTTCCGTATCAGTAAAATAACGCAGTTCCGTAGCGGTAGAGGCGCTTACAAGATTATTTCTAATACCATAACGCTTACTGCGCCCGCCGGGGTGCTGAATTATATTAACCGGAACCGGCTCGTTTATATTTTCAATCGCTTTGGAAGCTCGTCTCAGAGGCGTCCGTCCGGTTGCCGGAATGCGAAGGACAGCATAATCCAGATTTGTCTCCCAAGCCAACAGTTCGTCAATTGCCAATTCAGTTCCAGCCAACCCGTCGGCATCAAAGTCCATTTGCGCTTCTGTGCTTTGGGCTTGCAACCGAAGATCCGCCTCTAATGCGTTACCTTCGCCTTCATTGCGAGCATTGATAACGTGATGATTTGTCATCACCAGCGAATCTGTCAGCAGCCATCCGGTACCTAGATACCTCACCGGCGCACCGTTCTTTAACATGGCTTGACCGTTCTCAAAGCGCGGCACACGCAGTTTCATAACCGCCGCTGCGGCTTTAACGCCTTCAGCCATAAAGGCGTACGTAACGCTATCATCAATATGGATGATTTTTTCCTTCGTTTCGGGAACGTTTGTCAGATCAAGACGCGGAGAACCGGTTGAGCGGTGTTCCACTTGATCTAGAGTAGAAAGAATTACTTTCCGTTGATCTTCCGTTCCCATCAATAGCAAAGAGGCATTTCGAAGATATATCCGCAGAGGGACGTCGCCATTCGCCAGACGTTCAACGTCGTTCATATGACCTATATCGCTAAGTAGTTGAGCCACCGGAGGGAGTCCTCCCGGAAGCACCGCCTTGAATGCGTTACTTATGAACTGGAATAACACACCTCGATTAGCGTTGGTATCCAATCCGCTTGCAATAAGCGCCTCTATTACTCTTTCCACTTCAATTTGACTTAAAAGTGCCATTATGCCAATGCCTCCGATGATGGATTGTGTTCTCGCTCCCAAGGTTCTCGATACTCTTCCAATCCTTGTAAATTTTCACTGGTAAGGGGATCTTCAGATAGTGAAGTTTGAAAGGTAATGAACGGTGAGAGCCGCTCTGTCGTCTTTGGAAACTCATTTCCGAGCAGAGTCATCGCAAGCTGCAACACATACGGCGCTGAGAATGCCGATGATTCGTCGTTGCGTTCGCAGGCGTGATTCAATCTCACTCGTATTTGCGCCGCCGTATCATTATAGTCAACGTGGAACTTCTCCCGAAGCAACAAACGATGACATAGGATATGCATCAGCGGAACCGGATTACTGGCTTTCTCGATTGCTTTCTCAGCTTGCTCTAAAAGCCGGTCTCCATTCTCCGGTTCGTCGCGAAGTATTGCGACTTGAGACTGTAGCCAGAATAATTCGGCAAGTCTGCCGCGATTATTAGAGTTTGACACACGTTCGATTCCCTTCTCAAGAACAGCCTGAGCCTGATCGAGATTGTTCGACAAAAGATGTGTTTTGGCTTCGAGCGCAAACAATGGACTTGCTTCGGAACGCTCAGCTCGCTCGCCGAGTAGCTCCAAAGCCCAATCTGTTTGAAGCTCACTAAGAGCGCGTTGTACCTTCCGGTAGATATTTCGTTCCCATTCAAAAATATCAGCATTCTGAAAAACACTTCGCGGCACCTCCAAGTTCATTCTCGATGCCAGCCACGCCTTTGCCTGATCAGGATATTCATCCAGGCTCGCCGCAATAGAGTGTTCGATACCATTCATCCACATAGAATCCAGCCTCCACAGCTCGTCTTCTCCCAAAACCAAACGGTGATAGATTTCCTCAGCACGTGCTTCCACTCCCTCTTTGTTTGAGTAGTAATCAATTGCCGCGCGATGTAATCTCCAAACCTCGCTAAATTTATCCTGCTCAAGAAGACGAACCATCGCCTGGCGAATCTCAGGGCGATAAATCAGCGTCCCGGATTCACCTGACTGGACTAGAGCGTGTTCACGCTTCAAATCGTTAAAAAGACGCTCGGCTTCGACCAAGCTATTGACGGGAATCTGACAGAGCGGCGCGAGCACTTTCAGAATAATATCAGGACTCACGCGGCGCAGCACCATACCGGGATGAGCTAACTTACGAACATTTTCATCGTGAATATGGTCCAGTATGCGCCGGTAGAGCTGACCTTGAATAAGTTGCTCGTCTACCTGGAAAAATAACCACTTACGGGTGCTCAAATCCTTGATGCCTTTCGATGTGACTGCCTCTGGGTGGGAAGCAATTACATTAGCAGCTAAGCGGAGCGATAAAGGACTTCCTCCGACTTGTTGAGCAACGGCTTCTGCCAAAGCAATATCTAAAACACCCAAACTCCCGAGTAAAGACACGCGATCCGGCATGGATAGTTCCAGCAGTGGTTTCTCCTCGAGATGTTTTGTATCTAACCCTGAAGATGATACTGATGCCCGCCCACTGATTATTACGCGAAACGGCGGATATGCAGTTTGAATAATATTGAGCATACGCCAAAATCCCGCGAGACTCTCCTGATCTCGATATTGTACTTCCTCGAATGTGTCCAGTACGAGCAGGACCGGATTTTTTACTACTTTATTATCATAAGTGCGGGTGCCAATCACCATCAAAAGAGAAGCAAAGGCTGAATAAAGTTCATTATCTATTGTTTGAACCTCATCAAGACGTGCTTTGCGGCTTGACTTGACCTCTTTTCTATCTCCGAGAGCGCCGCGAGCGTCTCTGAATTTCCTGACAAAATCATTGAAGTGATTAAATGGGTCGGTCTGTTCCGGTAACTGTAACTCAAATTGTGCCGCCGCCTCGACGAGAATCGTAAAAGGCGCTTCGACGCGTAACGTCTCTTGATCAAAAGCGAGATACGCAAAGAGGATTCTCGCTTGAGGCTCGGCTTGTGTGTTTTCCCATAACATACGACCGATTAAAGCTGATTTGCCGATTCCGCCGGGACCATAGATTGCAAGAATCGGCTTATGCGGTGCTTTTAGCCAATCGGCAAGTCGACGAATCACATCTTCAACTCCGGTTGTTGTTGGAAGCGCACCGATGTGGTCACGCAGCATAGTCAATTCCTCAACGCGTCCCGTAAAGTTAGAGATAACCAAGTGCTCAAAGCTTGCTAGCACACTTTTGCGACGTACTAGTCCCAATACATAAGTTTGGTCAGGGAGACTTTTGTCAGTATTATTCAACCACGAGAGGATTTGACAAAGATTTATAAGTTGATAATACCCTAGAGACTCCGGCAACGGCAGTGAACCGGTAGTAAGATAATCTTCCCACATCTTTTGTATAGGCGTTAATAGCCGGTCGGGATTTACTTTTAAGGCTTTTCTCATCTCTGTCCGCGAGGAGAATTGCCCCAATGCCTGCTTTCGTACTTCAGGTTTCAGTGTGAAAAGTCCATCTGACCGTTCGCCTGATATACGTACTATATCATCGAACAAAAATATACGCGGATTCTCGTGAAAGTATTCGGGAGCGAGCGGGCGGAGGGCTTCCGGCACAAATTGGTGCAAAACTGCTGCGGCTTGCCGGTACGACCTTAGCTGCAAATCAGGCTCGGAAATACCGATGAGCAGGCGAACCGCACGTTTGCTCTCATATCTCTCAAGTAATTTTTGGTTTAAGTCGGACATCTGATTTAACTCTCTACAACGCTTTCGCGCAACTCTTCCAAACGTTTTTGCAGTTCCGTCATTCGTTCCTCCTGATCCGAAGGAAGGTCTTTGAGCATCTCAAGCAGGAACTGCTCATAATCCACTTCGGGAAGACTCAGGAGAATCTGTCGTACCTCTCGTATTGCATAAATCAACGTCTGAAGACGTTGATTTAGCTCAGCCATTTTATGCTTACCGCTCGGTAATTCAAGTAAAATAAAAGGGGAAATACGCGGCACAGCGATGGGAACAGGAGCTAGCTGAAGAATCTCGCCAATACATGATTCAATTTCGTTAGTAGAACAAACTCCTATATTTTCCTCTTCAACTTTGCCGGGTTTAACAGTCAAGAGAGCTTTGTCAAACCCGATCAGAATTAAACGACACTTTTGCGAGAATACCCCTGTGGTGATTCGATCCGAGAGTGCAATCAGCAGGTCACGTGTGTCAGGGCGAAGACTATCGCCGCGGAAATTATCTAGGATAAACCATTGCTGGGCGGGCGACTGTGCTGCTTCGTTCAGCACCCATAAAGCGAGCTGCCTGGCATAAAGCTTCTGGTTGGTATCAGACTCCGGCATCGAGTCTAAAGAACGCCCCATCAAAGAGACAAATTCGCGCGCCACCTCTTTGGCTCCCATTTCCAGTCCAAGTTCCGGGTCGAGTTCGATACTATAAGTAATTATCGGTGGTTTAACATATGAGAAATGCTCAATGTAATTAGTTGAGTACGTCTTACCACTCTTATCAATGCCATTTACCACAAGTATCGGACGGGCATTCGCCGTTGGACCCGCCAGCCGTCGTAAATTCAGGCGAAGCGGTAAGCGGCTTACAAACGGAGTTCCGTTGTTCAGAATTGTTGAATCAAGCGGGTCGGGCGCTGACGGCGGCTTATGGCGTACCTTCTCCAAAATCTCGGCTATTTTTGCATCATTCTCTTTCAATCGAAAAATACCGAGAAGCCTTTCAAGCCAAATGGGATTATTATTCCAAGCATCTATTATGCAAAGCTGTACTGCACTAATGACCAGCGCTTGGGGCATTCCCTGTATCAAATCTTGCGCAAAGGTTGTATTAATAAAGGCGGTGGCGAGCGTTTCACGCGGCTTCTCAAGCGGCGCGACCAATCGGACTAATACTTCGATTATATAATCTTTATCGGGATCTGAAAGCATACCTTAGCTCGACTTTATCCAATTTATGAAACGAAGCATAAGGTATCTGTCAAACATTCCAGATAAGGGCGTGGTATTTTTATCATCTCGACTTCCGCTCCCGATGTTTGAAAACTCTGCCACTCCCATATTTGCTGCCTGACACATCCAATCGCATCCGAAAACGTCGCCACTTCTTTGTGATACCAGACAGTTTGCCGCATTTTTAGTTTTCCCTGCTTCGACAACTCTTGGGCGACCATTGCCACGAGCGAAAACATCCCCATCAAACAGGGCGTCGTCCTTTGAATCGCTTTATCCGACCATTGCCGGTTGGTTTCAATCCCCAAATGTCGCCGCGTTTCTTCAAACGTCACTTCCGTCTGCCAGCGTTTGATGAACCATTCGACGATCCGCCGCGGCGACGCTTTCCGATTCGTGCACAACAAGGCTTGTGTTTCAAATTTCTGACGCGGATCGCGAATAATCACCCAGCGAATCGGCACGGCTTGTTTCCCGACGTAATACCACACGCATTTGCCGCTGACGATGCGCGATCTCCCGATCATTCTCGCCATACCAATGCTTGATTTGAAGGCGCTTCCATTTCGTTTTCGGATTATCAATGATTGCCTGCAATGTCGGCAATCGAAGACCTTTTTTGCGCGGTCGCCCATTTGTCCCGGCTTTTTTGCCGCCGCCCGTTTGTAGAGCGCCGCATCGAGTCTGATCCGTGACACCACCGTCACTTGATCTTTGACTGCCGTTAACAGATCGAGGACGGCAAAGCTTGAGTCACCGACAAAAACCAAATCAAAGTCCGGCAGCCATCTTTTAATTGTCAAAATCGCCTGCCGCGCCCGATCCGTCAGTTTCCGGTGCCGGATTCCGCGCGTCCGGTCATAGCGTTCGGACGGACACAGCACGGTCAAAAACGGCAGTGCCCACACTCTTTTGGCAAACGGAACTTCGGTCAAAAGCATAAATGACAGCCATCTTAATCCGCTCGTTTTGACAAAGAACGAACCGCTTGACCTAACCGCATCCCGGTAAATTCCTTTTGCTTTAATCTGTTTTCCGCGCCGGCGTTCAACCGTGTCATCAAACCCGATGACCAGTTCCGTTCCCTTGATAAACGCCTTGCGCAACAGTTCGAGCAAGATTCGCGAGCCTCGCAGCGAACTCCAAACGGCGCGCGAAAGTACCCGGTGATAGGCTTGAAAATGCTTTTCCCGGCTGAGCCCCATGACGCGCAGCGCATTTGTCACCGTGCGTGATCGGGGCGCGACAATCGCACCCATCACCAAAACTTTGACGCGCTTAAAAACAGGCTTGGAAAACAGCGGCTCGAATGCTATAACAAACTTCATCAGAAGGCTCGGCATCGGTTACTCTCCTTTTGACTTTTCTTTGGTTGGAAATATCAAAATGAACTTACCTGCCGGGCGTTCTGTTTTCAAATATCAATCTTCAAAATTGGATAAAGTCGAGCTTAGAAGCTGTTTGGAAACTATTTCTGAAAGTTAAGCATTGTTGATTTCAAAGGACTTGTGTCATCAAACAATTCTTAGAAAACAACAATAATGTCGCAAAAACAGCCAATTTTAGGAGTTTCCAAACAGCTTCTTATTATTCATCAAACCAAGCTTGCCAGGGAATACGTACCATGCCGAGCGGAGTTGAACCGGTTTCGGGCGCAATCACAGGCATTGATTCTTGAATACTGGTAATCGGTTTTGAGAGATTATTCCAATCAAAAAGAAATACCTCATTAAAAAATTGAGCGATGGGTCTTGAGTAGAAAACGAGGCTCGCATCCCGATTGTATTGCGTACCATCGGATGACCAGTTATTGCTTCCCACGACGGCAATTTTGCCGTCGATGATAATACCTTTATTGTGGATTTTGCTGGTTTGACGACGAAACATCCTACGTTTCCAACGACGAGTGCCAATCAGGAACTCTGAATGTTCAGGATTTTGATTACTACCGACCAGAACCCGCACGTCCAGTCCGGCGTTCATCTTATCGGCAATGGCATCGATGATAGCATTAAACTTTTCTCCTGACGGTCGGCGTATATACGAAAACTGAAGGTAAAGTGAACGTTCGGCATTTTCGACCAACTCTAATATTTCCGCGGCATAGTTGTCGGGACTCATTAGCGGTTTTACTCGAACCGGATTGCCCGATGAGGCAAACGTTTTTGCGACAAACGGACGCTCCTGAAGGACGGTTGCTTCCCGTTCCAGTAGCGCTTCAGGAATCAAAAGATCCGGCAACACGGGAGCAGACTCCGGCTCGCCAACCCCACGTGCCTGACTAATATCATGTTCTATAAATTTCTCGAAAATTCCTGCGAGCGTCTCATTTTCGATAATAACATGCCACTCTCTATTGCCTTTGCTATACAGCACCTGTTCAAAACCGGGACCAAAAGACGGCTGACTGTTCGGGCTCCAGTTACCGCTTGAAAGCCAGAAAGCACTGGAATCCCTGACCACTACTTTGGTGTGGTAAGAGTTGTTGAAAATCCGGTTTGCACCTGAGACGGCTGCCCGAGTGAACTTTAAACGTTCCTTCCAACTGTCTTCGAGAGTGTCTTCGATGCCTTGATCGTTTGAGCTCACCTGTAAAATCATGTTTAGTGTAACATCTGTTTCCCTGCCCAAATCTGTTATCGTGTCAATGATATGGTTGGCATAAAACTCATACATTGCCACGGTTAAACTGGTCGTAGTGCCTTCAAGAAACGGCTTTAAGGTCGTCCAGCCCGAATCCGGACCGACATGACATGTTAAATTATTGACCATCGTTTCCTGCAGCGTAATGTTCTCGGGCGGGCGGTAGCCTATTTTCGGCGGAGCGGCTTCTGCCGCCATACCTTTCCAGATAGAAAGCGGGGTAAGTCCTTCAGTCAATTCATGAGGTGTCGCCACACGCACTTCGACCGGGATACCGTCAAAATCCAAAGGTGTCTCACTGACCGGCTCGCCCGGTTTGGTAATGACAATAATCGCCGGTTCTTCCGTCAATTCTCCGTCAATAGTGCGGAATCCCGGTCTGACTCCGAACACGCCGTCCAAACTGCTAAGGTCGGCTGCTTTAGATTCGATTAATGCAATGACCGGCGCAAAGATTCCATTTTCACTAGGTTCCGAAAAAGCTGACTCGGGTTGAAAACTAAGTTTGGCGTTGCGTATCGTGTCACCATACTGTTCGCCATTAACTAGTGTAAATAATCCTTCTCTTGGAAAAAATTCCTCTTGATTTCCTTCGAGCCGAACCTTTATGCCTCCAGCCTCCAGAGTAACTTTAGCGTCTTCAATTCTTATTATTCCATAGTAGTTTTTCATACTTTATTTCTCCGAATGTATAAACTGAACAACAATATGGAGTGAATCCTCATCTTTAATCTCAATGTTTTTCTGAATTTCACCCCATATGTCAGACCTTATGCCTATAGTGTATCGACCTACTACCGGCGCAGATAAATTGAACTCTCCCCGGCTATTCACGAGTTGTGCTATATCAGGCATATTTATAGGCGCAGAAACTATATACACTGCCGCTTCAGTCACGGGCTTTTCCTCAGGATCGACTATTTGTCCGCGAATGGTTGGCATTATTTTCTACTAAGTTCGTTTCCAAGCTTCGAAGTTTGTAAAGACTTGCGAAGAAATTCGCGTTCCTGAATTTGACGTGTTACCACCGTAAGCATGGATTGCAATCCCAGTGCGTTGTCCTTCATGAACAATATAGACAGGTGCTCCGCTTTGTCCGCCCGCCGTGTCAGCAGCATAGAAAACTTTATCCGGGTTAACGCTTCCGACTTGACGATTGTCATACCATACAGTTCCGCTAGGTTTATCACCTGGGTAACCGGCAACGTTCGCCATCGCCGCTAATAAAGTTTCGTCCTCAAACACACCGTATCCATAATGCCCGAGGTCTTCAGGAAAAGCGGAGGGCAAAATAATGGCACCGTAATCATAGTTTTCCAAACCCTGTTCACCCCATCCCCTAACAGTCCAAAACTCGGTCGCGCTAATGCCGCCGAACGGAAGCTCTTTGCCGTTGCGACCAGGCATTACTTGTATCTTTTTCACCCAGCCCTCTTGTGCAGAGCCGCTGTGTTTGATGAAAACACAATGTCCCGCAGTAATTAAAGTTCGGGGACTGATAAACCAACCGGTCCCGATGTATTGAGTATTATCCGCGGCAGTAATCAGCAATGAAGCAATTACACGCCACGGATATTGGCTTGTGTTGGTAATTCGGACACGCTCATCCGTTCCGATCACCGACTCTCTTAAGGGTGGCGCTCCAAAAGACGCTACGCCAATATCAGGGAGATCTGTTAAATCAGGGACTGAAAATTCTACCCCGTTTTCCATGCCAAATTCGGGTATCGTTCGTTCTATAGCCTCTACGACAGCATCTTCCTTTATTGTAAGCTCCTCCCCGAATCCCGTAGAACCGGGAGATATGGTCGGAACACCCACGGTTGATTCTGTGGGTGCAATATTCGTTATTGGTGTATGTAATCCAGTTGCTGGTGTAATTTCGGTCATATTTAGTTTCCTCCTAATTTAAAGTGTGAACTCACCTACGTCGAAAAGGAAAACATTATTATATATATTGAATTTTTTAGCCTTGTCAAGACCCCAAACATTGAGCCATTGGCATAGCGAGTTTCTCCTTCCTTGCGCTTTTCATTAGTCGCTGCCGCTTTTCCCAATCGCATTTGAACTCATTCGGCGTTTGATAGTTCAAACT
>Ga0183260_10005416_pt1 | contig 10034 bp, 8 predicted proteins | sample AntDrymUQ4972206_2_FD_129768 | JGI IMG/M metagenome (GOLD analysis project Ga0183260, IMG submission 129768) | Polar desert sand microbial communities from Dry Valleys, Antarctica - metaG UQ497 (22.06) (version 2) (version 2) | ecosystem: Environmental > Terrestrial > Soil > Desert | place...
CGAGCAGCATCCACGCGTAACCGAGGGTCGACTGCGCGTAGCGCTCGCGAAGCTCGGTCTTCGCCAGCACCCAGACGAGGTCGCCCGAACGCCGCCAATCTCCGAACGCGGACGGACGCTTGATCTGGGGATTGGGAGCCGCAGGCTCGGCCCGGGTGCTCAAAGGCGGGCCGCCGCCGCCCGTGCGCGACGCTCAGCCGTCTCGCCGGGAGCAGCCGGCGCCGATCGAAGACACTCGCTCCGAGCGACCGAGAAGTCGAGCAGGCTCGGCTCGCTCATCGCCACGGTCTGGCCTGTGGCCCCGCCCCGCAGCACGTGGCAGGCAGCGAGGTAGGGCCCCGGTGGGAGGTCCGCTCCCAGCGGGAAGCGCGCATGCAGCCGGTCGCCGGGGCGAACCCGCCGGTCCGGATCGCCGAGCGGCTGCGGCTCGAGCGTTCTGACGACGTTTCCCTCCTCGTCGTCGTGCAGCTCGCAGGCGCAGGCGGCCTCCGTTCCTCCGCGGGTCATCTCGACCAGCGCGTGGATCTCGAGCCGCTCGCCGGTGGGCGCCTTCGACAACACCTTTCCGGACGAGTCCTCGAGCCACACCTGCGGACGTTGTCCCACGCGGTCAGGCCCGGATGGAACCCCGCTCCGAGCTCGACGAACGGGTGCTCTTGCCGGAGCCGTTGCGCCCGATCACGCCGAACAGCTCTCCCTGGGCGACGTCGAAGGAGATTCCGTCGACCACCGGGACCCGCTCGAAGCGATATCCAGTTGCGCGGAGGCGAATTCCGCCCCGGCCACGCGGGGCGCCGACGCGCATCCGGTAGCTCGTGCACATGTCGCGGACCTCGATCGCCGCAGGGGCCGGGCTCATCGGCGGTCAGGATACCGGCGGGTCACCGCGCGGGTCACCGCCGGCTGCACGGGCGGCGGCTCGTCGCAGCCGGTGACGCAGCCTGACCGTCCGCCGCCAGGCGATCGCGCCGAGGAACTTCCGCTCCCTGGCAAACGTCTCGGTGCCCCCGAGCAGTGGTCGCAGCGAGCGCGCCGTGAGCCACGCCACTCCGAGCGGTGAGCTCTCGGTGCCGACCAGCAGGTTCACTGCTCGCCGGCGATCGGCTGCCATCAGCGGCCCGCAGCGCAGCTGGAGCACGCGGGCGAGCAGCTGGGTCTGCATGTAGAGATCGAAGTAGGCGGGCTCGCGGCGCGGGCGCGGCCCGATCAGTGGCTCTCTCGGCCTGCGGAAGGAGATCAAGGCGCGAAGCTTGCGAAGGACTCGCCTGGGCAGGGCGAGCCGCCCCGCCTGCGCCCGCTCCACTCCGGTCTTGTTCGCCTTGAGGAAGCCGTGAGCGGCTCCGGGATGCTGGACGTAGTCGTAGAGCGGGCGCTCCACGTAGGCGATCGTCCCGAGCGCGAGCGCGACCGCGGCGATCCACTGGTCGTGAAAGGAGCCGCCCCGCCGCGGAGGCAGGGGCAGCGCGTAGTCGAGCAGCTCGCGTCGAAACAGCGATGCCGCCCCGGTGACGGTGTTTGCGATCAGCAGCGAGGCGATGTTCTCGAAGTTGTTCGCGCGATAGCGCCAGAAGGTCTCGGAGATCAGCTCTCCCTCCTCGCTGACGATCCTCATGTCGCTGTAGGCGAGGTTCGCGCCGTTCTGGTCGAGCGCAGACCGCAGCACCTCGAGCTTGTCCGGATACCAGCGATCGTCCTGGTCGGCGAGGGCCACGCAGCTCGCCTCGGGCGGAACCAGGCTGAGGGCGCGCTCGAAGTTGCCATAGAAGCCGAGCTGTCGATCGTGCGCGGAGAGGCGGAAGCGCGGATCGTCGCCGATCACCTCCTGCATCTCGGCGACCGCCCTCGATCCCGAGCCGTCATCGCAGATCAGGCAGACCCAGTTCGAGAAGGTCTGATCGCGAATCGACGCGATCTGGCGCTCGAACAGCCCTCGGGGCGGCCGGTAGGTGGCCATGCAGATCGCGATCAGCGACTCCCCGTGCGCAGCGGCACCGCTCGCAGGGGGCCTTTGCGCGCGTCCGGGCTCGATCTGGATGTCGGCCAGCACGGTGGTGGCGATCTGCCCATTCCCGAGCGTTGCTCGCAGCCCGATGGTTGCGTCTCTCGAACGGTCGACGCGCTCGAATGCGATCAGCGCCCACCACCGGTCGCTGCGTTCGGGACAGTCCGCTCGCGGCATCGCGTAGGCGATCACAGGATGCTCGACCTCGTCGACGAGGACCTCGAGGCCGCGGAGCTCGGCTTCGGGATGCGAGCAGTGGCCCTCGAGGAAGATCACGTTTCCGTATCCCACCGGCAGACGCGCCGGAAGCTCGGTGGTGAGACCGGCCTCGAGCTCGATCACGTCTCGAAGCCGAGCGCGCGCAGCTCCGGCTCGAGCTCCCGGGTGATGCGCTCGGCGACGGGCGGGTCCAGCTCAGTCTTCCAGCGACCGATCGAGGCCTGCGGGGCATCGGCGGTCCCATGGCGGCGGAGCAGGGCGGCATCGCCTGCGGCCTCGGTCGCGTGCAGGCGCACCCCGAGCACGTCCTCGAGCCTGGTCGCGACGCCGGCCAGGTCGTCGACCAGGCTCTCATAGCGGATCACCGGGACGTCGTCGGCGTCGAGCAGCTCGGCGATCCAGCGAAGCCGGCGGCGCTGACGGGCGATCAGCCGCAGGAGGTGTGCCTCCTGGGACCCGGCGTTGTCCTGGCCGAAGCCGGGGGTGTCGCGAAGCCGATCAAAAGACAGGATCGAGACGTATGTGTCGCGAGGGTCGCGCAGCAGCGCCAAGACGCGCACCGGCGGCAGCTGAGCGAGGTCGACATCCCAGCTGTTGAGGTGCTTCTCGGCGTAATAGCGGACCTCAGCTCGCGGGGAGCGCCGACGCTGACGAGTCTCCGCCGTCGCCCGCCGGGAGAACTCCTGCCACCCGGCGTTGAAGACCGCCTGGGAGATCGGCGCGGGATCGGCGTCGAAGAGCCGGCGGTGAGTCCAGGGGGGCGGTCCGATCAGGGCCGAATCGCGCTCCTGCGCGAGCGATGCGAGGTCGCGGCGCCGCCAGCCCTCCAGGTGCTGCTCGTCGCGATCGAGCAGCCGGGCCCACCGCCACATGTAGGCGAAGTACCGCGCCTCATACGGGTACTGCACGTCGACTGCGATGTTCGGAGAGGTGGCGAGCAGACGCATCAGCAGGGTGCTTCCGTCACGGGCGAAGTGGTCGACGAGCACGGGGGTGAGCCAAGCGTCCCCGGCGCCGCGCTCGGGTGCCCTGGCGGGGGTGGCGGCGGCGGAGGGCGGAGCCCCGGGTCGATCGAGGTCTACGGCTGTCCGCAGGGCGCGGGCGCGTGCCTGCGCGCGGGCCAGGTGGCGCCAGACGATCGCCCCCAGGAGCATCCCCTCGGGGACGGCGGTTGCACCGCCGGCGAGCTGCGAGCGCACCGACCGGGCTGCGAGCCATCCGGGAGCCGTCGGCCCGCGCTCCGCGCCGATGATCCGGCGCAGCAGGCGACGGGGGCGAGGTTCGATCCGATCGCCGCAGCGCAGCTCCAGGACGCGGGCGAACAGCGCCGTGCGCAGGTAGACGTCGAAGTAATGCGCCCGCCAGCCGGGGTGAAATCCGCGCGCGCGGAGCAGCCGCCAGCGCTCGATTGCGCTGTTGCGCAGGCCCTGGTCGCGGCGCCGCGGCGCGATCGCCGTCGCCGGCCAGCCGCCGGCCGCCGAGCGCCGCAGCGTGTGGTCGTACAGCGGCCGATCGACGTGCGCGATCCCGCCCAGCGCGGTCGAGCAGAGCGCGATCCAGTGGTCGTGCAGCGAATCGCCCTGGCGCGGTGGAAACGGCCACGCGTAGGCCAGGACCTCGCGCCGAAACAGCGCTCCGCCGCCCGAAATCGAGTCCGCCATGAGCAGCGAGATCAGATCTCGGGGGCGGTCGCGACCGGGTCCCGCACCGACAGTCCCGAGCCCAGACCCATCGGGTGCCGTGACCCGCATGGCGGAACCGGCGAGCTGGGCCGTGGGCGCCGCTGACAGCGCCTCCAGCAGGACCTCCAGCTTCTCGGGATACCAGCGATCCTCTTGGTCGGAGAGGGTGAGGAACTCGGCGTCGCCGGGCGCCATCCGCAGGGCCCGCTCGAAGCTCGCGTACTCGCCGAGTCGCCCGGGTGACGGCGAGAGGACGAAGCGCTCGTCACCCGCGATCACGCCCCGCAGCTCAGCCAGTGACTCCGCTTCGGAGGCATCATCGCTGATCAGGCAGATCCAGTTGCGGTGACTCTGCGCGCGAATCGACTCCACGTGGCGCTCCAGCTTCTCGCGCGGCGAGTCGCGCGTGACCATGCAGATCGCAACCAAAGGGCCCTCGCCGCGCCGGCCCGCGCTCTCGCCGCCGAGCTGCCCTGGATCGAGCTCCAGGTAGCCCACCTCCTCGCCGCTGTGGCGCCGATCGCTGAGCCTTCCTCGCAGCACCACCGGCACGGCGGTGGGTCGCTCGATGGGGGAGACGTCGAGCATCGCCCACCAGTAGTCGCCGGGCCCTGTGGTTCCGGGGAGTGAGAGGCCATGCGAGGCGGGGGACTGCTCGATGCCACCCAGTTCGACCGTCAGCCGAAGAAGACGCCCATCCGGATGCGAGCAGCGGCCGTCGAGGAAGAGCGCGTTGCCGAGTCCGACGCGCAGCGGTCGCGGCAGCTCTGAGAGGAGTCTCGCCCGCACTTGGCGCGGCACGTTAGCGGAGCCGTAGGGGGTGACGGCTCGGGTCCGCGCCTGCGCTCTACCGCATCGGGCCCACTAGATTCATGGGCGCCCGCCACCGGATCGGCAGCTGTCACCGCCCTGAGGCGTTGCGGACGACGTTGCGATGAACCGTCGCCGCCAGGTCCTCGAGAACATGGAAATGATCCCCGACAGAGCAGGTGGGAAGCCGCCCGACGAGCTGGAAGCGTCATTGGGTTGGCCCGTGACGCCGGTGATCTCGGGCCGCGCCAACGCGTTCCTCGCGCACGGAACTGTGCGCTTGCCCAGTGCGCCCGCCATCGAGCTGAGGCTGGTCGTGTCCGGCGGCGCCACCGGATCCGTGAACGCAGAGCTGGTGGCCGAACAACGGCGACCCGGCGAGGCGACGGCGACATCCGGGCCCTGCTCGCGATTCTGGGCCGTTGTTCCGCTGCTTGCGGCCGGGCCGGAGAGGGAGGCAGTTCTGGAGGCCGAGGTAGGTCTCGACGGCGGCGGTCGGCTGGTCGCCCGGCTCGGCACGATCTCGCTCGCCAAGACTGAGCCGGTGGCCGCTGAGCCGGCCTCTGAGAGCGCGCGCGGGATCGCGATCTGCATGGCGACCTACGAGCCGAATCTCGAGCTCCTGCGTCGCCAGCTCGAGTCGATCCGCGCGCAGAGCGCAGACGACTGGATCTGCCTGATCAGCGACGACTGCTCTTCGCCGCGGACCTTCGCCCGGATCCAGGGCCTGGTCGGCGACGACTCGCGGTTCTCGATCAGCCGCTCATCCGAGCGGCTCGGGTTCTATCGCAACTACGAACGCGTCCTCTCGCTGGTGCCGGCGGACGTCACCTTCATCGCCCTCGCCGACCAGGACGATCGCTGGTACACCGACAAGCTCGAGGTCCTGATAGGTGAGATCGGTGAGACGATGCTCGCCTACAGCGACGCGCGTGTCGTCGATCCGCTGGGGGCGGTTCGGGCGCGCACCTACTGGACGCACCGCCACAACAACTGGACCAGCCTCGCGTCGATGGCGTTCGCCAACACAGTGACCGGGGCCGCAGCCCTGTTCCGGCGCGAGCTGCTGGACATCGCCCTGCCTTTTCCGCCCGCTCACGCACGGTTCTTCCATGATCATTGGCTCGCCTTCGCGGCCCTTGCGGCTGGAGAGCTGACCTACGTCGATCGACCGCTCTACGACTACGTGCAGCACCGCCAAGCCGTCCTCGGACATGAACAAGCCCATGTCTGGGCCCTGCGAAGGCGCTCGCGGCGTCAGCGGGTCCGTCACTTCCTAGACGATCCCGACTACTTCTATGGTCTCTGGCGGCGCACGTACTTCCTCGACTACTGCCGGGTGCTGGTGTTCGCAAGGGTGATCGAGCTTCGCTGCGGCGATCGGCTTTCGCCGGGGAAGCGTCGGGTGATCGAGCGGCTCCTCGCCGGCGAGCGCTCCCCGGCGAGCATCGCTTGGCTGGCGGCACGAGGGCTGCGGGGCTGGATCGGGCGAAACGAGACCCTCGGCTCGGAGGGCAGGATCCTCCGCGGACTCGCCTGGCGTCGTCTGCTGGCGCTCTCTGCACGGCGACCCGAGCGGACGAACCGCTGGCTGCCCCGCGATGCCAGCCTCCCCGTGTTCGATCCCACAGAATCCCCGGCAGCCCTCCCGGACCGTGACTCATCGGCGACGTCGAGCGAAGCACACGAGCGGACGGCCCCTGCGCCTTCCGGCCTCGACTGACCGGGGCTCCGCGGTTGGGACTTGCCTGGAGCGGGTTCGATCGGGTAGCGTGGGCCATTGTTACCAAGTCGTTACCAAGTCCGCTACGGATGGAGTTCTTGGGTGGGTTCCGGTGGGGAGTCCGATTTTTTATTCCGGTGGGGAGTCCGATCTTTTATTCCGTATGAGCCGCGACCCTTTGCTGGAGATACCCCCAACCCGGGAGGCCGGGCCCTCGCTGCGCCTGCCGGCGGAGCGTCGATGATCACGCCCGAGCTCGTAGAGATGCCCGCCAGGGCTGCGGAGGCGCCGCTTGGCACGTCCGCGAACGGTGGCGCGCGAACCGAGCGTGCGTCAACGGCAAAACGCGTTGCACATGAGCGCGCCCTGGCTGCGCCCCGCGATCAGCTCAGAGCCCGACCCCCGCAGAGGCTGCTGCCGGGCGACGGCCGGGGCTACGTGCTGCGGCGCCTGCTCGCGCTGGCCGATGTCGCGGCGCTGACCGTGGCCTGGGCCGTCGCCGCCGGGGTCGCATCTGTGGGAAACGGGCAGCCTGTGCTCGAGGAACAGGCGTGGCTGGTGGCCGCGGCGCTCCCGCTGTGGCTCTTGATCGCCAGCGTCATGGGCCTCTATCACCTGTCGGACCAGCGGCTGGGGCACTCCGTGGTCGACGAGGTCGCTCCGATGGTTCTCGGTCTCACGCTGTGGATCTGGGTGCTCTCGATGGCCAGCGAGACGGCTGTCAGCGGGTCGGTCGAGCCGCTCCCGGACACCGTGTGGTGGATCGCCGCGCTCGTCGCTGTGCCGACAGCCCGGGCCCTCACCCGGTCCATGGTTCGGCGGCGTTCCTGGTACCAGCAGCAGATCGCGATCGTCGGCACCGCCAAAGACGTCGCCCGGGTCACGCGCCGCCTGGAGCGGCACCCGGAGCTCGGGATAGACGTCGCCCGGGTCTTCGAGGTCGAGCCGGGTGGCCACGGCGGCCCGCAGCCGAATGGGAACGGCGGCCAACTCGGTTTCACGGGCATGGAACGTGAGCCGGAGCCATACCTGCTGCCGCCTGAACTTGTCGCGGCGGCGTCGCGAGCTCAGATCAACAGGGTGATCGTCGCCAGCTCGCCGGGAGATCTGGACAAGCGCAGCGAGCTGATCCGTGCGGTCAGCGACCTCAAGGTGCACGTCGACCTGATCTCGGCCGATTCGGACGCGATTCCGACGAGGGGCTCGCTCCACTACATCGAGGGCCTGCCGGTGCTGACGATCTCCGCGATGCGCCGCGCGCGCAGCAGCACAGTCCTCAAGCGCAGCTTCGACGTGACCGTGGCAGCCCTCGGGCTGCTGCTGCTCTCACCGTTATTGGCGATCTGCGCTTTGCGTATCCGCCTCGGATCTCCGGGCCCGATCATCTTCCGGCAAGAGCGAGTGGGGCTGGGGGGCCGCCGCTTTCAAATGCTGAAGTTGAGGACGATGGTCGCCGACGCCGAGTCGCAGAAGCCGATGCTGCTCCAACTGAACTCGCATCACGTAACCGAGACGCCCGGGATGTTCAAGCTCGTGCGTGATCCCCGCCGCACCGACTTCGGTGCGACCCTGAGGCGATGGTCGTTGGATGAGCTGCCCCAGCTCTACAACGTCCTCCGCGGCGATATGTCCCTCGTCGGTCCGCGACCGCTGATCCCCGCTGAGGCGGAACTGGTCCGGGGTCACTACGAGGCTCGGATGAAAGCCCGTCCCGGAATCACCGGTCCATGGCAGACGCTGGGCCGTAGCGACATCGGCTTCGAGGACATGGTCAAGCTCGACTACACCTACGTAACGAACTGGACCTTCTCCGAGGACCTGAAGCTGCTCGCCAACACGGCCGGGGCCGTGCTGCGGGGCCAGGGCGCGTACTGACAGTGGCTACTCGCCTGCGAACGCTGCTCGGCGCGGTGGTCCTGATTGCGGTCTTCGCATCGCCGGGTGCCGCCCGGGCCGAGTTCATCACCGGCATCGACGAGACCACCCTGTTCACCTCGCCGGATGCGACGGAGCGAAATCGCTGGTTCGACACGACCGTCGACCTGAACGCCGGCATCGTGCGCATCAACCTCTCCTGGTCCAGGCTCGTCACCGGCAGGCCGGCGAACCCGGGCGATCCGGCGGACCCCGCCTATAAGCTCGAGACCATCGATGCCGCGGTCGAGTCGGCGGCGCAGCACGACCTCGATGTTCTCCTGACCTTCTTCCGGGCCCCGATATTCGCGGAGGGGGGGGCCCGGCCGGCCTCGGCGGTGCCGGGCTCTTGGAAGCCGGACCCAGGCGCGCTCGGCGAGTTCGCGCGCGCGGTCGCCACGCGTTACTCCGGGAGCTTCGAGGGGCTGCCGCGAGTTCGCTACTTCGAGGCCTGGAACGAGCCGAACGTCGACTACTTCCTGGCGCCGCAGACTGTGGGCGGGCAATCGTTCATGCCCGGGCACTACCGCAAGATGCTCAATGCCGTCGCCGAGGGCGTTCATTCGGTCCACCCCGACAACGCGGTAATCGGTCCGAGCACGGCCCCGTACGGTGACGCCCCAGGTGGCGCGCGAACCCGCCCTCTCACGTTCATGCGCGAGCTCTTCTGTCTCGACGATGGCCTCGACCCGGTCGATTGCCCGACGAAACCCCAGCTCGACCTCTTCAGCCATCACCCGATCAACCTCGTCGGCGGACCGCGCCAGAGCGCGATCGACCCCGACGATGCGTCGACACCGGATCTCAAGCACGCGATCGAGATCTTGCGGGCCGCCGAGAAGGCGGGAACGATTCAGAGCGATCGACGGCGCCTCCCCGTCTGGGTGACCGAGATCTGGTGGGTGAAGAAGCTCGAAGAGCAGGCCCGCTTTGTCGCCGAATCGACCTATCTGCTCTGGAAACAGGGTGCCGAGGTCGTGATTCAGTTCATGCTCCGCGACAGCCCCAAGGTCGAGGACCTCGACTCGGGCCTCTACTTCGTCGACGGATCGCCGAAGCCGTCGGCGGCATCCTTCCGCTTTCCGTTCGTTACCGACCGGAAGTCGAAGCGGACCCTGTTCGCCTGGGGGAAGGCGCCGAGCAGGGGAAAGGTGCGGATCCAGCGGCTCAAGAAGGGTGATTGGTCCACGATCGGCAAGGCCAAGGCGGGCGGCGACGGCGTCTTCACCGCGAAGCTGCGGCTGCGTGGTTCCCCGTCCTTGCGCGCCCGGAGTGGCCGCGATGTCAGCCCCGTCTGGCGATGATGCCTGGTAGCGGCGCGCGGGCCGCGGGTCACCCCGGCCGGTAGATGAAGTAGCTGAGGCCGGGGGGTCCGAGGTCGGGGACGCGGACGTCGACCGGCGGCGGGACCTCGGCCCAGACGACCGCGTCCAGATCGACACGCACGCACTGCGCTACACGAAGCGGGCCTACCGCCTCACCGATCCGTCGGTGCCGATGGCGCTCCACCTCTACCTTCTTCGCCGATCAACGCCAACGGCTACCGCGGCGTCTGGCGGCGGGCGCAGGAGCTCGCCCGCAAGCGCCCGCTGTGGGTGACCGAGGTCGGCTACGCCTCGAGCTCCTACGGCGCCCGGGGGCAGGCCTCGGCCCTGGCGAGCACCTATCGCTTCCTCGCCCGCGA
>Ga0183260_10005417_pt1 | contig 10033 bp, 11 predicted proteins | sample AntDrymUQ4972206_2_FD_129768 | JGI IMG/M metagenome (GOLD analysis project Ga0183260, IMG submission 129768) | Polar desert sand microbial communities from Dry Valleys, Antarctica - metaG UQ497 (22.06) (version 2) (version 2) | ecosystem: Environmental > Terrestrial > Soil > Desert | place...
ACCGCGTTTCCGCTGATCGCGCCCTACCAGGTCTTCGCGACGGCCGACGGCGAGCTCATGATCGCCGCCGCGAACGACGGCCTCTTCGCCGCGCTCTGCGAAACCCTCGACCTGCCCGAACTCGCCCTCGACCCTCGCTTCGCCACGAACCCCGACCGCGTGGCGCGGCGGGACGAGCTGCTGCCGCTGCTCGAGCCGCGGCTGCGAGAGGAGCTCTCCGCCGTCTGGCTGGAGCGCCTCGAGCGCGCCGGGGTGCCGGCAGCGCCCGTGCAGGATCTGGCCGCGGTCGCCGCGAGCGAGCAGACCCGCGCGCTCGGCATCCTCCAGGTGCTCGGCGGGTTCGAGACGGTCGCCCCGCCGCTCTCTCTCGACGGCGAGCGCGTCCGCTTCTCCTCGGCGCCGCCGCTCCTCGGCGAGCACTCCAGTGAGGTGCTCGCCGAGCTGGGCTACAGCTCCGCGGAGATCGAGGCGCTCGCGGCCGCGGGGATCACGCGGGCGCGTTGAGTGTGGCGGCAGCCGCGGGCAGCTCCTTGCCGCGGATGAGGAGGAGCGCCGAGGCAAGGCCCGCGGCGGCGATGGCTGCCCCGACCCAGAAGGCCCAGCGGAAGCCGCCCGTGAGCGCCTCTGGGGGCGGTGTGCCGTCCGCGAGGAGCGTGGCCGTATGGGTCGTCGCCACTGTGGACACGACGGCGACCCCGATCGCGCCGCCGATCTGCTGCGAGGTGTTGATGAGGCCCGAGGCGAGGCCGGCCTCCCGGGGCTCGACGCCGGCCAGAGCGGCGATCGAGACCGGGATGAAGCAGAACGCGAGCCCGATGCCCGTGGCCACGAAGCCCGGCAGCAGGTCGATCACGTACGAGCCGTTCGCGTCGATCTGCGTGTACCAGAGCAGACCGAAGGTGAGCAGGCTGAAGCCGACGAGCATCACCGGCCTGGGCCCGACGCGCGTGACGAGAGCCTGAGAGAACCCGGCCGCGATCACGCTCGTCCCCGCGGTCGCGAGGAAGCCGATGCCCGTTTGGAGTGCCGAGAAGTCGAGCACCGACTGCATGTAGAAGGTGAGGCTGAAGAACATGCCGAAAAGCGCGGCGCCGAGCAGGAAGCCGATCACGTTCGCGGCCGAGAGCAGGCGATTGCGAAAGATGCCCAGCGGCATCAGGGGCGAGGCAGCACGTGACTCGATCACGAGGAACGCGGCCATGAGGAGGGCCGAGAGGACGAGCAGCCCGATCGTCTGGAAGCTCCCCCAGCCCTCGGCCGGCGCCTGCGAGATGGCGTAGACGAGCGCGACGAGGCTCGCGGTTACCGAGAGGGCGCCGAGCGGGTCGTAGCGCCGCTGCTCGGTCGAGACACGGCTCTCTCGGACGAGGACCGGCGTCAGCGCGAACACTCCGACTCCGACGAAGAGGTTGACGAAGAAGATCCACTCCCAGCCGAGGTACTTCGTCAGGATGCCGCCGAAGAGGACGCCTGCCGCGGCGCCGCTGCCGCCGACTCCGCCCCAGGCGCCGAGCGCCTTGTTGCGCTCGCTGCCCTCGGTGAAGGTGGTGGTGATGATCGAGAGCGCGGCGGGCGAGACGATCGCCGCGCCGATGCCCTGGACGGCGCGCGCTCCGATCAGGAAGCTGTCCGAGTCGGCGAGCCCGCACGCCAGGGAGGCGAGGGTGAAGAGGGCGACGCCGACCATGAAGACGCTGCGGCGGCCCAGCAGGTCGGCGGCTCGACCCCCCAGCAGGAGGAGGCCGCCGAAGGTGAGCGTGTACGCCGTCACGACCCACTGCAGATCCTCACGGGCGAACTGGAGGTCTGTGCCGATCGACGGCAGGGCCACGTTCACGATCGCCACGTCGAGCACGACCATGAAGAAGGCAGAGCAGAGCAGGGCAAGGGCTTTCCAGCGGCGGGGATCCGGGGCGGTGTCGTGCAGGGGTTACCTCCGTGTCGTGGCGTGCTCACGGTCAGAACGTCGCGGGCTCCTCTCTATTCCGGGGCGGGGCCGGCACGGTAGACCTGTCCCGGCAGCTCCCGTCCGAGGACGCCCTCGAGCCACCTCGCCACCTCGACGAGCGCCGCGAGCTCGACACCGGTCTCGACGCCCTCCCCGTCCAGCAGGTAGAGGAGATCCTCCGTGGCGATGTTGCCCGTGGCGCGCGGCGCGAAGGGGCAGCCGCCGATGCCGCCGATCGACGCGTCGAGCACGGTCGCGCCCGCCTCGAGCGCCGCCCACGCATTCGCGTAGCCCGTGTTGCGGGTGTTGTGGAAGTGTCCGCCGACCGGCCGGCCGAGCCCCACCGCACCAGCTACGAGTCGGCTCACCTGGCCCGGTGTGGCGACGCCGATCGTGTCGGCGAGGACGAGCTCGTCAGCGAGGGAGAGCTCCTGCAGGAGCGCGAGCACCCGCTCGGGGTCGACACGGCCTTCGAAGGGGCAGCCGAAGGCGACGCTGATCGTAACCGTGGTCGGCCGCTCGGAGGCCTCCAGGATCCTCCGCACGCGCTCGCTCGCCTCCGCGAGCGAGGCGTTGCCGTTGCGGCGGTTGAAGGAGTCGGTGGCGGCAAGCGTGCAGTTGACGCGATCCAGGGGGGTTGTCAGCAGGCGCTCGTAGCCGCGCTCATTGAGGACGAGGCCGGCGTACTCCGTCCCTGGCTGCCGGTCGACCGCAGCGGCGACCTCCTCGGCGTCGGCCATCTGCGGCACGCGCTCGGGGCTCACGAAGCTCGCCGTCTCGACGCGCGGGAGCCCGGCGGCGGCGAGCCGGTCGACGAGCTCGGCGCGAAGAGGGGGCGCGAGCACGTCGGGCTCGTTCTGGAGCCCGTCGCGCGGGCCGACGTCGCAGAGCGTGACCCTCACGGAATCGAGCGTACCGAGCTCGCACAACGACGGCCCGCCGCTGCCGTGTGGCCTAGGGCGGCTTCCGCTGCGCCGTGTAGAGGATCGTGACCACCGTCCTCCTGAACGAGCCGCCAAAGTCCTCGCGGAGCACGCGCTCGATCCGGCGGAGGACGTCCTCGCGCTCGTCCTTCTCGAGGGCGAGCACGGTCGAGAACGTGCCGAAGAGCGCTCGCGCCGTGGCGGGATCCAACAGCAGGCTCCAGCGCACCTCCGCGACGGCGACGTCGCGAAAGGCGCCCGCGCCCTCGAGATCGGCGACGCGCGCCTCCCGGTCGAAGGAGAAGAGCCCGGTGCTTCCCCCGGGGTTGAATCCGCTCAAGGGAGCGAGGATTGGCGTCAGCGCGTCGTAGAGTTCGTCCTCCCGCTCGGGGTCGTAGTAGTGCGTCCACCACGCCGCCCACCAGCCGCCCGGCCGGAGTACCCGCGCGAGCTGCTCGAGCCCCCGCTGCTGGTCGACCCAGTGGAAGGCCGTGGCGCTCGCCGCGAGCGCGAACGCAGCCTCGGGCAGCTCGACGTCCTCGAACGGCTGCCGGCGGACGTCGACGCGCGCGCCGAAGCGGCGGGCGAGGAAGTCGGCGAGCGCGACGTTGGGCTCGACGGCGACGAGCGGCTGCGCGCCCCGGGCGAGCAACTCCCCGGTCGCCTGACCTCCGCCGGAACCGATCTCGAGCGTCGGCGTGCCAGGCGAGAGCCCGCACCTGCTCTCGAGCGTCTCGAAGATCTCCGCCGGATAGCCGGGCCTCCCGGCCGCATAGCCCGCCGGATCGAGCCCGAAGAGCTCGCGGCCCTCACTCGCGCTGATCTCCGCGGCTCTACCCCACCCGGGTCGGAATCTCGACGCTGCCGCGGGCAATGTCGTCGCGCAGCGCAGCGAGGGCCTTGCGGTCGGTGGCGGGCACGCGCGCGCTGATCTTCCCGAGCCCGACGCCGTCCTGCCGGAGGCCGAAGACCGAGTTCCGGCCTCCCTTCCAGGTTCCCTTCGCGATCGACTGGATCGTGAGGAAGACCGCCCGGTCGACCTTCTTCTGCGCGCTCGTCAGAACGTGTGGCCCGAGGAAGGACTGGTCGGCGTCCACCCCCACTCCCCAGACCTTGCGCTCTGAGGCGGCGTCGAGCGCGCCGAGGCCACAGCCGCCGGCCACCTGGAAGACGACGCCCGCGCCGCGGGCGATGTGATCGAGGGCGACCTCCTTGCACCGGGCCTGGTCGTCCCAGTCCTGCGAGTAGTCGTTCAGGAGCTTCACGCCCGGGAGGGCTTTGCGCGCCCCAGCCTGGTAGCCGGCGATAAAGCGGTCGACCGGTGGCTCCTTCATGCCGCCGACCGAGCTGATCACGTCGGCGCCGGGGCGGCGCTTCTCCGCGAGGGCGGCCAGGTAGCCGGCGAGGTAGCCCGCCTCCTGCTCGCGGAAGAGGAGCCCGACGACGTTCTTCGGCTTGTGCGCGAGCGAGCCATGGTCAACGTCGATGATCGCGAAGCGCGCCCGCGGGAAGCGAGCCGCGGCGGCGTCGATCGCCTCCCCCTGCGCGAAGCCGACGCCGATCACGAGGTCATAGCCCTGGCGGGCTAGCGAGGTGAGGTTCGGGATGTAGTCGGCGGCCGAGCGCGACTCGAGCACGCGGCCATCCACGCCAAGGCGACGCTCGGCCTGCTTCACGCCCTCGTAGGCGAGGAAGTTGAAGCCGCGGTCGTTGAGCTGGCCGATGTCGGTGACGAGGCCCACGCGAAGCGGCTTCTTCGCTGCGGCCGTCGTCGCGGCGGTGGTAGTGCTTGCCGCCGCCGACGACTCGGTATCGTCGTCGCCGCCGCAGGCGAAGAGGAGGAGCGGCAGGAACGCGCAGATGAGCGCCGTTACCGCCCATGTCCACGTCCGTCGCATCGCGTACCTCCCGGTTTTCGCCTGATAGGCTGAAACTCGTGCCGAAGGCTAGCACAGCGCGGCGAGCAGGCCCGACGCACGTCGCCCTCGCGGTGATCCTCCAGGTGCGGGAGGGCCACCTGCACATCCTGCTCTGGCAACGCGCGCGCGAACCTCAGGCCGGGAGCTGGTCGCTACCCGGCGGCTACCTCGAGGCCGGCGAGACGCTCGAGGGGTCGATCCGCCGACACCTGGCGGCGAAGGTCGACGTGCGCGAGCTCTCCCACCTCGAGCAGCTCGAGACGCTCAGCGAGCCTGGGCGCAGCCCGACCGAGTGGCAGCTCGCCACCGCCTATCTCGGACTTGTCCCGGCCGACCTCAACCCTGAGCTCCCGGCCGACACCTGCTGGCACCTCTTCGAGCGCCGTCTCGAGCTCGCTTTCGACCATCACCGCATCGCGCTCGCGGGGCGCGAGCGGCTGCGCGCCAAGCTCTCGTACACGAACGCCGGCTTCGCCCTCGCGCCCGAGACGTTCACGATCTCCGAGCTGCGCGACCTCTACCGCGCCGCGCTCGGCCACGCCGTCTCGACGACGAACCTCCAGCGGGTGCTCGTGCGGCGGGGGCTGCTCGAGCCGACGGGGGAGCGGCGCGACCCCGGGCCGGCGGGCGGACGTCCGCCGGCGCTCTTCCGCTTCCGCGCGCGGCGGCTCGAGATCACGGATCAGTTCGCGGTGCTGCGCCCGCCTGGGTAGAAGGTCTTTCGTACGGCGGATCGACGAGGTCGGCGAGAAAGTCGCGTATGCAGCCGTAGACGTGCTCAGGGTTGTCGGCGAAGACGCGGTGCGCCGCGTCAGGGACGATGCTCAGGCGAGCGCGGCCGTGCGGAATCGCGTCGACGATCTCGCGACCGAGGGCAGGCGGGTTCAGCGGATCGCGCTCGCCGACAAGGACGAGCGTCTGGCACCGCACCGCCTCCAGCCCGGGACGAAGGTCCATGACTCGATGGGCCTCGGGCCACCACTGCCGGATCACGTTGCCCGTCCGGATGATGTGGGGCTCGAGAGCCGCGAATACCGGATCGGGCGTGGGGCGGCGCGAGTAGAGCGGAAGGCAGACGCGCCTCACCTCGGCAGCGGTCTCCTCGGTCGGGTTCTCGATGTCGCGGCGCATCGCTTCGGCCGCCTCGTCGCCCCCTACCTCCTTGACACGGGCAATCACCGCCTCCGAGCCCGGGAACCGCGGCGCCGTGCTGATGAGGACGAGCCCGGCGATGCTCTCCGGGTAGGTGAAGGCGTACTGCTGAGCGACGAAGCCGCCAAAGGAGAGACCGAGAACGACTGGCTTCTCGATCCCGAGCACGTCGCACAGACCCCGTACATCGGCGGCCCAGGTGGACAGGTTCCAGGTCTCGGGGTCCCCCTGGTCGCTGCGCCCGTGCCCGCGCTGGTCGGGAACGATCAGCTGGGCGACATCGGCCAGTGGAGCGAGGCTGTGCCGCAACCCCGTTCCGTCGACGCCGGGCCCACCATGCAGCCCGATCAGGACAGGCTGCCGCCTCATCGCGCTCCCGGTCAGCACCCACTCCTGTCCGAGCACCTCGAGGAACAGCCGAACATCCCCGACGCGGATCACCATCGCGTGAATTTCAGGCCGTGGGGACGGCTGCTCACGGGCTAGGAAACCTCGGCCGCGAGCGGTGCACCCAGGTCGAGCTCGGCGCACAGCTCGCGCGCCGCCTCGACGAACGCGTGCGCGGCGGGCGAACGATAGCGGTCGCGGTGCCAGAGGAGCGCGATCCGGCGAGGGGGCACGATGCCGCCGAGGTCGATCGCCGCGCAGCTCGGGTCGTTCGGGTCGACGGTCAGTCGCGGCACGACGGCGACCCCGACACCCGCGGCCACCATCGCCTGCACGGTGCCGTTGTCGTCCGAGCGGAAGACGAAATCGGGGTCGAGGCCGCGCACGCGAAAGTGGCCCTCGAGGACGACCGTGCTGCGGCACTGGCGGAAGCCAATGAGCGGCAGCTCGGCGATCTCCCGCAGCGCCGGCGGCCGCGCGGCCGCCGCGAGCGGTGAGTCGACCTGCACCAGGAGCACGTACGGGTCCTCGAGCAGCTCCACCCGCTCGAACGGCCCCTCCCACTCCACGAAGTCGGCGAAGGTCAGGTCGAGATCGCCGCGCTCGATCGCCCCGACGAGCTCCTGGTCGGTGTTCGACTCTGTGAGCCGGAGCTCCACCTGGGGCCAGGCCGCGCGAAAGGAGCGCAGGAGCGCGGGCAGGATGCGCTTGCCGACACTCTGGTAGGTGCCGACGCGCAGCGCTCCGGCAGTCCCGGCCGAGAGCGCCTCGAAATCGGCGCGCGCCGAATCGAGGCGCGCCACGATCGCCTCCGCGTGGCGGAGGAGCAGGAGACCTGCTTCGGTCAGCGACACGGCTCGCGGCCCGCCGGGCCGGTCGAGCAAGCGCTCGCCCACGATCCGCTCGAGCGTGGCGATCTGCTGGGAGACCGCCGACTGCGTGTAGCCCAGCCGGAGCGCGGCGCGGCCGAAGGAGCCCTCCTGCGCAATGGCCTGCAGCGCCGCCAGGTGACGGAGCTCCACGCCGAGCCAACGATCAGAATCCATGATCGACTCGAAAGGTTATCCGACTTGCCCTAATACTCTTGCAGCGGCAAAGTGGTGCTCATCGGAGAGCTAATCATGATTCTCTTCATCGTCCTCGTGGGCCCGCTTGCGCTGCTCTACGGAGTCGACTCACGGGACGACGACCGCCGCCGTTAACCCTTTTATGCGTTCCCCCTTCCGCCGCGGAGCCGTGGCCGTGGCCGCCGCGCTCGCGATCGTCTACGTCGTCTGGGGCTCGACCTACCTCGGCATCGCCGTGGCGATTGAGAGCCTGCCGCCCCTCCTCATGGGCGGAGTCCGGTTCGTCGTCGCGGGCGCGCTGCTCTACGCGGTCGCGCTCCGCTTCGGCGATCGCGAAAACGACCGGCCGGGATGGCGCCAGTGGCTCGGCGCCCTCGTCACCGGCGGGCCGCTTTTCCTGATCGGGAACGGCGGCGTCGTGTGGGCGCAGCAGACCGTCCCTTCGGGCATCGCGGCCCTGCTGATCGCCACCGTGCCGCTCTGGATCGCCCTCCTGGATCGCCTGTTCTTCGGGCGGCGCCTCTCCTGGCCCGCGGTGACGGGGCTTCTGCTCGGCTTCGGAGGTCTGGCGATCCTCGTGCTCCCCGGTGGAACGGGCCGGGTCGAGCTCTCGGGCGCGATTCTGCTCGTGCTCGCCGCGCTCGGCTGGGCGGTCGGATCGCTGCTCTCCCGACGTGCGCCCCTGCCCAGGCGGCTGCTCGTCACCGCCGGAATGCAGATGCTCGTGGGAGGCGCGCTCCTCGTGATCGCGGGCGCGCTTGCCGGCGAGCTCGGAGACGTGCACCCGGAGGCCTTCACCGTCCGCTCGCTCCTGGCCCTCCTCTACCTGATCCTGTTCGGCTCGCTGCTCGCCTTCAGCGCCTACGCCTGGCTCCTGCGCTCGACGCGAACCTCGCTCGCCGCGACCTATGCCTACGTCAACCCCGTGGTCGCGGTCGCGCTCGGCTGGGCGGTGCTCAACGAGGAAATCACGGCGCGGACACTCGCCGGCGGCGCAATCATCCTGGCGGCGGTGGCGCTGATCGTGAGCGCTCCCGTGCGCCGGCCGGCGGCGCAGCCGCGAGCGCCTCGGCGACCCAGGGGGCGAGCTCGCGCGCGAAACGCGGGTCGATCGCGTGGGGCATGGGCGACTCGCGGTAAGTGACCGCGGCGCCGGCGGCCTCGAGCACCTCCTTCGCCCTCCTCCCCCACTCCACCCCGATCACCGGGTCGAGGCTGCCGTGGCCGATCGCCACCGGCGGCAGGTCGCCCTCGAGATCGAGCCTGAATCCCTCGACGGTGGGCACGAAGCCGCTCAGCGCGACGAGGGCCGCCGGTCGGGCTCGGCCGCGGCCGAGCCCCAGGGCGTACGTCATCACCGCGCCCTGCGAGAAGCCGCCGAGCATGGTGCGCTCAGGCGGGATGCCCGAGTCGCGCGCGAGAGCGTCGAGCCAGGCGCCGGCGCGCTCGAGAGTAGGGAAGAACGTGCCGGGATCCGGGTAGCCGATCCGATGGACGGCGTACCAATGGGCACCGCCGGGCGGTAGCGCGAGCGGGCCGCGAGGCGTGACGCCCAGCAGGCGGCGGTCGGGGTCGAGCACGTCGAGGAGCGGCGCGAGGTCGAGCTCGTCGGCGCCGCGGCCGTGCAGGAGGACGAGGGCTCCCTCCGGCTCGCCGGCGGCCGGGGGCGCGTCCGGTGGACGAGCGAGTCGAGGGTCAGAGTGCCTGCTCGGTGGCGGCACGCTCGCGCTGAGCCGCCGCGCGCTCGTAGCCGAGCCGGAAGAGCTCGACGACCCGTGGCACGTCCGCCTCGCCGGAGATGCGGAAGCTCACCCATCCGGTCTCCGGGAGGACGTGATGCGCCTCCGCGCGTCCGGCCTCGACCAACTCGTCGCGCACGCGGCGCGGGAACGGCAGGTCGGCGAGGCGGTCGCCGTGCAGGTGCCCGATCTCGCGCCGGCCGAGCAGGAACTCGACGTCGCCGAAGCGGTGCGGAGCGGTCGTCACGCCGGGCCAGCTCGTCACCTCGCGCAGGATCGTCTCCTGGATCGTCACGCGCTCTGGAACGTGCAGCGAACCCCTCGTGTTCCCGCAGCGCACCAGAGACGGGGGTCAGGTCTCAGAATCGAACACGCACCAGAGACGGGGTCAGGTCTCAGAATCGAGCACACGCTCGTCGGAAACGTGTCAACTCCGTGCCAATTCCGCAAAACGGGTAGCCGGTCGTGCAGGCACCGCCTACCGTGGTTGGCGTGTCCCGCCCGCTGCGTATCGAGTTCGCCGGCGCGCTCTACCACGTGACGGCCCGCGGGAATGCGAAGGGTCGGATCGCTCGCGACGAGGACGACTTCCGGACCCTCCTCACAACGCTCGCCCAGGCCGTCGAGCGGCATGGCTGGCTCTGCCATGCCTATTGCCTCGTGGGAAACCACTTCCACCTTCTCGTCGAGACGCCGGAGCCGAACCTCTCGCGCGGGATGGCGTATCTCAAGGCCTCTACGCGCAGCGCTTCAACCGGCGCGACGGGCGAGTCGGCCACGTCTTCCAGGGTCGTTTCCACGCCGTGCTCGTCGAGCGGGAGGCGCACCTGATGGAGCTCTCCCGCTACGTCGTCCTGAACCCCGTTCGTGCCGGAATGTGCGCCGCTCCGGGCGAGTG
>Ga0183260_10005418_pt1 | contig 10031 bp, 9 predicted proteins | sample AntDrymUQ4972206_2_FD_129768 | JGI IMG/M metagenome (GOLD analysis project Ga0183260, IMG submission 129768) | Polar desert sand microbial communities from Dry Valleys, Antarctica - metaG UQ497 (22.06) (version 2) (version 2) | ecosystem: Environmental > Terrestrial > Soil > Desert | place...
TGCGGGTCGACCTCCAGCGACGCCATCGCCTTACTCAGGCTCTCCGTAAACGTCCGGCCTATCGCCATCACCTCGCCAACCGAGTGCATCCTGGTCGTAAGCCTGGGCGACGCGCCGGGGAACTTCTCGAAGGCGAAGCGCGGGATCTTGGTCACCACGTAATCCAGCGCGGGCTCGAAAGATGCCGGCGTCGCCCGCGTTATGTCGTTCGGGATCTCGTCCAGCGAGTAGCCGACCGCGAGCTTGGCCGCTATCTTGGCGATCGGGAACCCGGTAGCCTTGCTCGCCAGGGCACTCGACCGGCTCACCCGCGGGTTCATCTCGATCACGTAGAAATCGTCGCTCTCCGGGTCAACCGCAAACTGGATGTTTGACCCCCCCGTACTCACCCCAATCTCTCGTATTATGCGTAAAGATGCGGAACGGAGGGTCTGGTACTGGCGGTCTGAGAGGGTCTGGGCCGGGGCGACGGTGATGGAGTCGCCGGTATGGACTCCCATGGGGTCGACGTTCTCTATGGAGCAGATCACGACTACGTTGTCGTCGAGGTCGCGCATGACTTCGAGCTCGAACTCTTTCCAGCCGGCGACGCTCTTTTCGACCAGGACGGAGCCCACGGGGCTCGCTTCCAGGCCGTCGGACACGGCGCGGCGGAGCTCGGCGTGGTCGTTGGCGGTGGCGCCGCCCTTGCCGCCCAGGGTGAAGCTCGGGCGGATGATGAGGGGGTAGCCGATCCTACCCGCCAGCTCCTCCGCGCCCGAGAAGTTCTTCACGGTGCGGCTCGGCGGGACTTTGAGCCCGATCTTCGTCATGGCGTCGTGGAAGAGTTGGCGGTCCTCTGCTTTGCGGATCGAGGGTATAGAAGCGCCGAGTAGCTCGATGTCTAGCTCGTCGAGGACCCCGGCTTCATGAAGCTCGATGGACAGGTTCAGGGCGGTCTGCCCGCCGAGGGTTGGCAGCAGCGCGTCGGGGCGCTCCTTGCGGAGGACCTCGGAGACGGCCTCGACCGTGAGCGGCTCGACGTAGGTGGCGTCGGCGACCTCGGGGTCGGTCATGATCGTCGCGGGGTTCGAGTTGACGAGGACGACGCGGTAGCCCTCGTCGCGTAAGGCCCGGCAGGCCTGGGTGCCGGAGTAGTCGAACTCGGCGGCCTGGCCGATCACGATAGGACCGGAGCCGATTATCAGGATCTTCTCGATGTCGGTGCGCCTCGGCATGTTTAGCCGACCACCGCCTTCGGCGAGACACTGTCTACGAACCCGTCGAAGAGATACGCGGAGTCGCGTGGTCCCGGGCTCGACTCCGGATGGTACTGGACGCTCCAGGCGCCGAGGCCAGGCGCGGAGATCCCCTCGACGGTGCCGTCGTAGAGGTTGCGGTGGGTGAGATCGACGCCCTCCGGCAGCGAATCTTCCAGGACGGCGAAACCGTGGTTCTGGCTCGTGATCTCGATTCGCCCGTTCTCCAAATTCCTTACCGGATGGTTCGCCCCGTGGTGCCCGAACGGCATCTTATACGTCTCACAACCGAGGGCGAGCCCGAGAAGCTGGTGCCCCAGGCAGATCCCGAATACCGGCACCTCCCCGAGCGCGGGACGCAGCGCGTCCACGGCACGCTCTAGAGCCGCGGGATCTCCTGGACCGTTTGAGAGAAATAACCCGTCGGGGTTGGATTCCAAAATCTCCTCAGGCTCCGCGGAACCGGGCAGGGCGAGCACCGTGGCCCCCCGGCTGCGGAGTTCTTTGTAGATGGAGCACTTCACCCCGTAGTCCAGGGCCACGACCCGGCACCGCTCCTCGCCAAAGGCCGGCATGAGGGTCGGTTCGGTTAGATCCGAGCCCGAAGACGCCAGGTCGAGGCCGGCCATCGAGGGGTGGGCGTTCGCCTTCTCGCGCAGCACCTCCGGGTCTCTCTCTACGGTGGAGATAAAGCCCCGCATCGCACCTCTGTCCCTTATTCGCCGGGTGAGGGCGCGGGTGTCCATGCCCTCGATGCCGAGGACGCCGGCTTCGTCCAGGGTGGCGGCGAGGGATTTCTCGCTGGCCCAGTTGCTGTGGTAGGGGGTGTACTCACGGACGAGGATGGCGGCGGCCTGGACGTTGCGGGATTCCTCGTCGCCGGGGATCATGCCGTAGTTGCCTATAAGGGGGTAGGTGAAGAGCACGATCTGACCCCGGTATGAGGGGTCGGTGATCGTCTCCTGGTAGCCGACCATGCTGGTCGTGAAGACCACCTCGCCTGCCACTTCGCCGTCCCCGGCGAAGCTCCAACCCTCGAAGACGGACCCGTCCTCGAGCACCAGCGTCGCCCTGCTGCGTCCCTGACGCCGGCTACCCGCGTGTTCCAAGTTGCGCTCCCGTTCTGTCGTAAACAACTTCTCCACCAACTATAGTACCGACCACCCGGCCCGTCAGGGTCCTCCCGAGATAAGGCGAGTTGGAGGAGCGGCTGATCATGGTCCCCGCATCGACCGTCCACCGCTCCGACAGGTCCACGAGCACGAGGTCCGCCGGCCCCCCCACCGCCAAACTCCCGCCCTCCCCGACCCACCGGCCCGGCGCGCAGCCCATCGCCTCCACCAGCCGCGCGAGCGTGAGTTTGCCCGGCAGAACGAGCTCCGTATACAGCGCTGCGAAAGCCGTCTCGTGGCCGAGAAAGCCCGGGGCCGCCTCTTCGAGCGGCAACTCCTTCTCTTCCGAGGCGTGAGGCGCGTGGTCCGTGGCCACGAAGTCCAGCACGCCGTCTCGAAGTGCCTCGCCGACGCCGCTCCTATCCGCGTCAGGGCGTAGCGGCGGGTTGACCCGGTAGAGCCCTTCGAGGGTCGAGACGAGGTCGTCGGTGAGGGTGAGGTGGTGAGGGGTGGTGTCCGCGGTGACGTCGGCCCGGTCCTTGAAGAAGGCGACGAGGGCCGCGGAGAGCGTCGTGGAGACGTGGGTGATATGGGTCGTAGCACCCGTCTCGGCGGCCAGGATCAGGGCGGTCGCGGTGGCGACGTCCTCGGCGCTCGCGGGGGAGCCCGGGATGCCGGCCAGAGACGCGGCTACGCCGTCGTGGACGACGCCGGTTGCGAGGGTGTGGTCTTCGCAGTGCAGGATCAGGGGCAGGCCAGCCGAGCGTGCGTACATCATCCCGTTGCGCAGGACGCCGGCGGAGGCGGTCCCGAGCCCGTCGTCCGAGACGCACAAGGCGCCGGCCTCTTTGAGGAGCCGCATCTCCGTGAGGCGTTCCCCCCGGAGGCCGACGTGGAGGGCAGCGGAGATCTGGGCCCGGACGCGGGACTCTCTCTCTATCCGGCGGGCGAGTCCGCTGACGATAACGGGGCTGTCCACGATGGGGTCCGTGTTGGGCATCATGACGACGCCCGTAAAACCACCCGCGGCGGCCGAGGCGGAGCCGCTCTCAATCGTCTCCTCATCCTCGCGCCCCGGTGTGCGCCAGTGGGCGTGTACGTCCACAAAGCCGGGGAAAAGGTGCAGTCCGTCCGCTTCCAACTCTCGCCCGCCGCGCAGGTTGTCGCCGACCTCGGAGACCCTGCCGTCCGAGAGGCGGACGTCCATGACGCCGTCTAGGCCGGCGCCCGGGTCGAGCACGCGGGCGCGGCGGACGACCAGCTCGTTGGTGCCGGCGTTTTTTCGGATCAAGCCGCCACCCGGTCAGCCGCCCCAGTGGCGACGGTCAGGACAGCGGAGCGGACGGCAATCCCGGCGGCGACCTGGTTCGGGATGAGGGAGGCGGCGTCGAGCACGACGTCGCCGGAGATCTCCACCCCCCGATTCACGGGACCGGGGTGCATCACCAGCGTCCCACCCCGCAGGTGCCGGCGCGAGACGCCGTAGAAGCGGGCGTACTCCCCGACGGAGGGAACTCTCGCGCCCGTCATCCTCTCTTTCTGGAGCCTCAGCGTGTAGAGGACGTCGGCCCCCCAGTCAAGCGCGTAGTCCACGGAAGGCAGCACCGGCAGACCCCAGGCGCCGGCGTCGGATGGCAGGAGCGTGCGGGGCGCCACGAGTGAGATCTCCATCCCGGCCTTCGTAAACGCCGGGATGACGCTCCGGGCGACCCGGCTGTGCAGCACGTCCCCGATTACGGCGACCCTTCGCCCGGCAAGGCGGTCGAAGCCGCCGACGGCCTCGCTCAGGGCGTAGAGGTCCAACAAAGCCTGGGTCGGGTGTTGGCCACAGCCGTCGCCCGCGTTGATGACGGGCGCCGAGGTGTAGCGCGAGGCGAGCGCCGCGGCCCCCGCCGCCGGGTGGCGCAAGACCACCGCGTCAGCACCCAGGCAGTCGAGGGTGACGACCGTGTCCACCAGGGATTCGCCCTTGGAGATGGATGATCCCTTGTCGGAGAGCGAGATCACGTCGGCCCCGCACCTCCTGGCCGCCAGATCGAAGGAGACGGCCGTCCGCGTCGAGGCCTCGAAGAAGGCCAGGCACACGGTCTTGCCGGCCAGCGTATTCGCGACGCGGCCCTCCGCGTGCGCCCGGGCGAGGGTCAGGATCTCCCTCAATTCCTCGCGCCCCGCATCCTCCAGCGAGAGAAAGCTCTTAATCCCCAACGACGATCACCCCGTCCTCCCCGTCGGTCTCATCCAGGTTGACCAGCACCCGTTGGCCCCGCGCCGTCGGCACGTTCTTGCCGACGTAGTCAGCCCGCACCGGCAACTCCCGGTGCCCCCGGTCCACCAGCACCGCCAGCCTTATCGCCGCCGGCCTCCCGAGCTCCAGCAGGGCGTCCATCGCCGCCCGCGCCGTCCGGCCCGTATAGAGCACGTCATCAACCAGCACGACCGTCTTACCCGTGACGTCGAACGGGATGCGGCTACCCTTCACCGCCGGCTCGTCGCCTGACAAGTCGTCCCGGTGGAGCGTGATGTCCAGCGACCCGACGGGCACGTCGATGCCCTCGAAGCGATGGAGATTGTCCGAGATTCTGCGCGCCAGCGGGACGCCGCGGGTCAGCACCCCGACCAGGGCGAGGTTATCGAGCGAGGCGGCGTTTCTTTCGAGGATCTCGTGCGAGATGCGGCGGAGCGAACGGTCTATTCCGTCCGGTGTGAGCAGTTGCGAGCGCGCGTGCTCGTGTACGCTTAATCGGCCCAAGCCTGACTCCTTCGCGCCTCACGGGACGCCGTTAAAGGTCGGTCTCTCTAATCGGCCAAGCTACCAGAGCAACGAGGAAGCGTCAAGGCGCCCCGCCCCATGCTCTACAGGTGCCTTCAGCGATAGAGAGGCGAAGGGGATTAGCGTCGCGGGCAAGAGGAAGGAAGGGATACGGGTGCGTTGGGCGCAGGAGGGGGATGTCGACGCCCCCACGCTCCCGGCGCGCGGGTGCTCCGTTTCCGCCGAGGAGTGCCGCGAGCTCCTGCAGAGCCTGCACGTATCCACGGAGCAGAATCCGTGACGATGCGAAGGGGGTCCCTTTGGAGCGACTCTTTTCTGGCCGCATGGTAGTGATTACCTGCCGGCTCGTACACCTCGCGGAAATGAGCTAACTTATGATCGGGTGGTTTCGGACGGCAACACATTTGTGCACTCCTCCGTAAGCCGTAGGTAAGGGAGAGCCACTATACACCGAGGCAGAATGTCTCGTAACGTCCGAGATCCGGAAAGGAGTATAGGTGTAATGTTATGATTGAGTCAGGCGTAAAGAGGTAGTCGAGAGATTAGGATGTAGAGTAAGAGTTTATGGGCTTCACCTCTTCAGCGTCGCGCGGTGCGGCGCCCGGCTCTCCGTCCATTTCGTCGCCGCGTCGCAGGCTCTCCAGCTCCGGGCGGGGGTGGACCGGTATCGAGGTTGCGCGATTTATCGGCTACGACGAAGTTTCCATACCTGCCCTTCCAAAGCACCACGCGGTCATCTACCTAAACCGCCAGCCATTGGATTTGACGCAGAGGTTGGACGGACGGCTCCTTAAGAAACGTGTCCATCACGGCGAAGTAGCCATCATTCCCGCCGGGCCGCAATGGGTATGGGGGTTCAAAGGGACGGCGGAGAGCGATCTGCTCCCCTTGTGCCTGGAGGAGGCGTTCCTGCGCGAGGTGGCGCAAAGCTTGGACGTTGATCCCGACAGCGTAGAGATCTTGCCTCTCCTCGGGGAGCGAGACCCGCAGATCGAGCGGATCGGGCTCTCGCTCGAGGCGGAGGTCGAGGCCGAGGGCCTTCTCGGCGGCAGGCTCTACGCCGAGTCGCTGGCCAACGCCCTGGCGATCACCCTCATCAGGGATCACTCCTCCCTTGGAAGGAGCGCGGCAGGAAAAGCGGCCCGCGAACATATTGGCGGCCTCTCAAAGCGCGCGCTCAAAGACGCGACCGACTACATCCGCGACAACCTCCAAAGAGACCTGAAGCTGGCCGAGATCGCGGGCGCGGCGCACATGAGCCCTTACCACTTCTCGCGTTTGTTCAAGAGATCTACTGGCCTCTCCCCGCACCGCTACGTTATCGAGCGTCGCGTCCAGCGGGCTAAAGAGCTTCTCTGTGGCAGTACCCTGCCCATAGTCGAGATCGCCCTCCTATGCGGTTTTGCGAATCAGAGCCACTTGAACAGACACTTCAAGCGTCTCCTCGGAGTCAGCCCCAAGACCCTCCGTTAGCGTCCCCCGAAATCTAAAGCAAGAACGTACAAGAAAGAGCAAGTCTGTGAAAGACCGAGGCTATCCAGCCCCCTAGACTGACGCAGCCACGTTCATGCAAAGAACAAGGAAGGAGTTGCATCAATGAAGAACGCCTCCACGGCGGGGTCTTCCTTCGTCAAGACGGCAGGTCTACTGTGCTTTGTCGGCGCCATTATGGGCGCGATCGGCGGGATCATCACCGGCTTCATCCCACCCTCCGTTTCGTCCAACTGGTACAGCTACCCGTACACACCGGCGGGTTTTCTAGTAGCCCAGTTCGTCTTCATACTTAACCACTTGCTTCTGCTCGTCGGAATGCTCGGCCTCGTCCGATCGGGCGCCGCCGGTAGGGGCCTTCTCGGGCACGTTGGCCTTTGGATCTCGGCTGTCGGTTGGGCTACTCTCACATTGTGCGAGGTACGAGCGATGACCCTGGCCACATCGCCGTACCCCTCACCGGAGACCGACTTTCTTGACATATGGTTCGGCGTCGCCTCGATCCTCATTGGCATTGGCTTGACGCTGGCGGGTGTGGCCGTGGCGCGTGCGGGCGAGTGGGCCGGTTGGCGTCGGTTTGTAGTATTGATCTGCGGCGTCGCCGTCTTCATCATCGTGATTCCGGGAGTTTTCGGCCCCTTCCTCGCTGGCCGCCTGGTTCTAACGGTCTGGATGCTGATGTTGGCGGCTCTCGGATGGGCGCTCTACGCCGATGCGCGGGCGCCCGAAGTCGGGCCTGACCCAGCCATTGCGGGACTGCGGTGACGGCGCCGCGCGGACGTGAACACGCCGGAGCGTAGGAGTAGTGCAAGGAAGCACAAGGAGGTAAGAGCATGTATGCGGTAGTGGCGATCTTCAACCTGGAGCGAGCGTGGGACGAGGAGCAGCAGCGCACTGTGGAGGAGCAACTCATTCCCACCACGCGCCAGGTTCCCGGCTTTGTCTCGGGCTACTGGATGAGCGATCCAGCGGAGCCAAGGACCCACGTCCTGACAATCTGGGACACCGAGGAGCAGGCCCGCACCTTCATCGGATTCGTCCAAGGACGCCGCCCCGACGCGGAGAAAGCAGGCGTAAGTTACGAGTCGATGACAGCCGTCGAGGTTATCGGCGAGGCGCATCGCTGACCCTGTGATACGACGAGACCTTTTAGGACTTGTCTTGCTCACCGACGCGGGTTGAAGCACCGGATGGTGTCTCAGGATAGTTTGAGGAAGCTCGCGGCCTGATCCAGATCTTCCGGTATCGGGGCCTCGAACTCGTGCTCCTCGCCGGTGGTCGGATGCCGGAAGGAGAGTTTCTCGGCGTGGAGCCAGAGCCGGCGTCCGGGCACGGGCGTCCCGTAGAGGGGGTCGGCGTAGACAGGGTGGCCTATGGCTGAGAGGTGGACCCGGATCTGGTGCGTCCTCCCCGTCTCAAGCCGAACCCGCAGCATCGCGTAACCGTCCGCCTCCCCGATCCTCTCGAAGTGCGTAACCGCGTGCTTGCCGAGGCCGGCGGTCATGAACGTCGGGTTGTCCGGGTCGCGCCCGACGGGCGAGTCTACGGTCCCCGTCTCCGGCAACCCGGCTCCCAAGACGACGGCGCGGTAGACCCGCTCCACCTCCCGGCGGGACATCATGCCAACGAGACCGCTGTAGGCCGGCTCCCCCTTCGCGACCACCATCAGCCCAGAGGTGTCCCTGTCGAGCCGATGAACCACGCCGGGCCTATCGGCATCGTCTCCCCCCGATACGCCCCTGCTCAAGAGCGCGTTCACCAGGGTGCCAGACGGGTTACCAGCGCCCGGATGCACGACGAGCCCGGCGGGCTTGTCCACGACGATGAGGTGCTCGTCCTCGAAGACCACGGGCACGGGTATGTCCTCGGGAGACACCCCCGGCTCCGGCACCTCGGCAGAGATGGCGTCCCCCTCCCGCACCTTGTAGGAGGGGCTCTCTTGCTTACCCGTAACGAGAACGAGGCCGTCCTCGATCAGGCGCCTGGCGGAGCTCCGGCTTATCTCTAGGCGTCGCCCCGCCAGGCGGTCCAGCCGTTCTCCCGTCTCCCCGGGCTCGACCCGGAAGCTCTCCGAAAACACCGGGCTAGGGCAGGTGCGAGGAGATCGCCCCCCGCGCCCTCGCCACGTCCACGCCGCCCACGAAAACGGTCTTATCCCTCGCCGTCAGTCCCTTGACCACCCGCGCCTCCGCGGGCGCGGCGCCCACGAGACCCGCCAGAAAGCGCTCGGCCTCGGCGTTTGCCTTTCCGCCCACGGGCGGGGCGGCGACCCTCAGCTTCAGTGCCTCCTCGCCGTATGTGCCCTGAAGCCCCGTGCTCCTCGCCCCGGGCGAAACCCTGAGGCGGACGAGCACGCCGTCGTCCTTGGGGACGACAAAGTCGCTACTCACGCCGGCGGAGGAACCGGCTCGCCCGCGAGATGCGGCTGTCCCCGCGCTCTTGGCGCGTGGAGTCTTTATCGAAGAACTCGTGGGACTGGCTCTCTTCGGCAAGCGACGTCTCTTCCCGATCAACCCCCACCTCTTCCTCCGCACCCGGTTCGGCCGCCGCGTCTGACGGGGCCTCTGCCCGGGTCGTAGAGGGATCCATCTCCTCCGCGACGGGCCCTTCGGCCACAGGCTCGTCGGTCGCAGGTTCTTCGGTCGCCGCGGGCTCTTGTGCCACGGGCTCGTCGGCGGCTGAGGTTTCCGTGGACCAGACGACCGGCTCAGACTCGTCGGCGTCCTGGCTTTCGGGCCGCAGCACCTGCGTCTCCTGCTCGCCCACCGGGGCTTCTTGCGGGGACGGCTCGTGCGTAGACGGCCCCTCCGCCAGGGGCCCCGTTCCCCCACCCTCTTCGGGCCCGACCGCGGCGGCCGTCGCGGGTTCGATGCGCTGGGTCGCGCCCGGGTCTTCCGCGTCCTGCCCGCCGAAGGCCGGCTCCTCGTCAGCGGGTTCCTGCTGGGTGGCGGCCTCACGGACCACTGCTATGGACTCGGTGTCAAGCCGCTCGCGCAGTGAGGCCTCGATCTCCCTCGCGGAGCTGACCTCCATGTTCTCCATCATATCCATGTAGGTTTTCAGGAGGTGGCGGAAGTCGTTGGCGAAGCTCTTCTTCGCGTCCTGCAAAGCCTCGTATGAATCCTGGACCCGTTCTATCCGCGAGGAAGAGTCGGCCAACATCTGGTGGGAGCGGGCCTGGGCGTCCCGGACCGTGAACTCCGCGTCCCGCCTGGCACCCTGCCGGACGTCCTCGGCCTCCCGGTTCGCGCTGCGGCGTAAGTCGTTCGCCGCCTGCTCCGCGTGGACCAGCGCCGCCCGAATCGAACCCTCCAGGTCCTCGAACTGCTGCAAACGCTCGCGAAGGCTGTTCGTCTCCTCGCGCATCCGCTGGTTCTCGTTGTAGTTGCGCTCGAACTCGTCGGCCACCGTGTCCAGGAA
>Ga0183260_10005419_pt1 | contig 10030 bp, 10 predicted proteins | sample AntDrymUQ4972206_2_FD_129768 | JGI IMG/M metagenome (GOLD analysis project Ga0183260, IMG submission 129768) | Polar desert sand microbial communities from Dry Valleys, Antarctica - metaG UQ497 (22.06) (version 2) (version 2) | ecosystem: Environmental > Terrestrial > Soil > Desert | place...
CGGCGACGAGGCCCTCGGTGGCGCTCTCGCGACCGGCGCGCTCCCGGTGGGGCTGCTGGTGCTCGCCATCGGCATGGCGCTCGGCGGTCCGACCGGCTACGCGATCAATCCGGCACGCGATCTCGGTCCGCGCATCATCCACGCGATCCTGCCGATCCCCGGCAAGGGCAGTTCGGACTGGGAGTACTCGTGGATCCCCGTCGTGGGCCCGATCGTCGGCGGCGTGATCGGCGCGCTGGCGGCCAAGGCGATCTTCGACCTGTAGGAGACGAGATGAAGAAGCTGATCAACGACCCGGCGGATGTCGTCCGGGAAGAGCTCCAGGGCATCGAGGCGGCACATCCCGACCTCGTGAAGGTGTTCTACGACCCGTATTACATCACCCGGGCCGACGCCCCCACCCAGGGCAAGGTCGCCCTGATCTCCGGCGGCGGCTCGGGGCACGAGCCGATGCACGGCGGGTTCGTCGGTCAGGGCATGCTCGATGCCGCGTGCCCGGGCGAGGTCTTCACCTCCCCCACCCCCGACCAGATGGAAGCCGCGACCAAGGCGGTCGACGGCGGGGCGGGCGTGGTGCACATCGTGAAGAACTACACCGGCGACGTCATGAATTTCGAGATGGCGGCCGAGCTCTGCCGCTCTGCGGGCACCGACGTCGAGTCGGTGGTGATCGACGATGACGTTGCCGTGCAGGACTCCTTGTACACCGCGGGACGTCGCGGTGTCGGCGCCACCGTGCTGATGGAGAAGATCGCGGGGGCCGCGGCTGAGGAGCGGCGGCCCCTCAAAGAGGTGGCCGACATCTGTCGCGAGGTCAACGCCAGCGCCCGCTCGATGGGCATGGCCCTCACCTCGTGCACCGTGCCCGCCGCCGGCTCTCCCACGTTCGAGCTGGGCGACGATGAGATCGAGATGGGTGTCGGCATCCACGGCGAGCCCGGGCGTGAGCGCATGAAGATGAAACCCGCGTCGGAGATCGTCGAGATGATGGCGACCGCCATCGTCGACGACGGCCCGTTCGCCCAAGGTGACGACGTGCTCGCGTTCGTCAACGGCATGGGCGGCACGCCCCTGATCGAGCTGTACGTGGTCTACAACGAGCTCAACAAGTTCCTGTCGGGGCGCGGCATCACGATCTCGCGGAACCTGATCGGCTCGTACATCACGTCGCTCGAGATGGCCGGGTGCTCGATCACCCTGCTCAAGATGAGCGAGGACTTCGGCACGCTGTGGGACGCGCCGGTGAAGACGGCAGGGTTGCGGTGGGGGGGCTGATCCTCCCGCTTCCCACGATCGGATCGAGGGGGTGCGAGCGGTGAGCGTGTCGTACGACGACGTGGTCGCGTGGCTGAAGACGTTCGCCGCCACGATCGCCGAGAACAAGCAGTACCTGACCGAGCTGGACTCCGCCATCGGCGACGCCGACCACGGCATCAACATGGACCGCGGATTCCAGGCGGTGCTGGGCAAGCTCGACTCGGCCCCCCCCGGCGACGTGGGGAGCTTGCTCAAGACCGTCGGCATGACGCTCGTCTCCACCGTGGGTGGGGCCGGGGGCCCGCTCTACGGCACGCTGTTCCTGCAGCTCGGCACCGCCACCGCCGGCAAGGCCGAGGTCACCGCCGAGGATTGGTCGGCCGCGCTCGACGCCGCTGTGTCGGGCGTGCAGGCACGGGGTAAGGCATCGCTCGGTGACAAAACGATGCTCGACGCGCTGATCCCCGCCCGCGACGCGTTCGCCGCCGCGGTCGCAGACGGCGCGGAGATGCCTGCGGCGCTGCGGCGATCGGCGGACGCGGCCGACGAAGGCATGTCGGCCACGATCCCGCTCGTTGCTCGCAAGGGCCGTGCGAGCTACCTCGGCGAACGCAGCGCCGGACATCAGGATCCCGGCGCGACCTCGAGCTCCATGTTGCTGCGCACCGTCGCCGACGCTTGGGCCGGCGACGATCGATCTTTCGAGAAGGAGGCTCACGATGGCTGACTACGTCGGTGCTCTGGACCAGGGCACGACCAGCACGCGCTTCATGATCTTCGATCACGGCGGTCAAGTGGTCGGACTTGACCAGAAGGAGCACGAGCAGATCTTCCCGAAGCCCGGGTGGGTCGAGCACGACGCGAACGAGGTCTGGACGAGGAGCCAAGAGGTGATCGCCGGGGCCCTGAAGAACACGAGCTTGTCGGCGAGCGACCTCGCGGCGATCGGGGTCACGAACCAGCGCGAGACCACGGTGGTCTGGGAGCGCGACACGGGCAACCCGATCCACAACGCGCTTGTGTGGCAGGACACCCGCACCGACAAGATCTGCGACGAGCTCTCGGACGAGGGCAAGGGCGGGCAGGATCGGTTCCGCGACAAGACCGGCCTGCCGATCGCGACCTATTTCTCCGGGCCGAAGATCCGATGGATCCTCGACAACGTCGAGGGCGCTCGGGCCAGGGCCGAGGCGGGCGAGCTGGCGTTCGGCAACATGGACACCTGGTGCATCTGGAATCTCACCGGTGGCACCGACGGCGGGGCGCACGTCACCGACGTCACGAACGCCAGCCGCACGATGCTGATGAACCTCGAGACGCTCGAATGGGACGACGAGCTGCTCGACTCGATCGGCGTGCCGCGAGCGGTGCTGCCCGAGATCCGGTCCTCCAGCATGGTGTACGGCGAAGGTGTCGGCGACGTCGCCGGCATCCCCGTCGCCGGCGACCTCGGCGACCAGCAGGCCGCGCTATTCGGGCAGACCTGCTTCGACGTCGGCGAGGCCAAGAACACCTACGGCACGGGATCGTTCCTGCTGCTGAACACCGGCACCGAGCCGGTCCATTCGAAGAACGGGCTCATCACCGGCGTCGCGTACAAGATCGGCGACCAAGCGGCCGTCTACATGCTCGAAGGCTCCATCGCGATCACCGGAGCGCTCGTCCAATGGCTGCGCGACAACCTCAAGCTGATCGGGGCCGCCCCGGAGGTCGAGGAGCTCGCAGCATCGGTGGACGACAACGGCGGTGTCTACTTCGTGCCGGCGTTCTCGGGCTTGTTCGCCCCGTATTGGCGCAGCGATGCCCGCGGCGCGATCGTGGGCCTCACGCGGTTCGTCAATGCCGGGCACATCGCTCGCGCCACCCTCGAAGCCACCGCGTGGCAGAGCCGCGAGGTCGCCGACGCGATGAACGCCGACTCAGGGGTCGACCTCAAGTCGTTGAAGGTCGACGGTGGCATGGTGGCCAACGAGCTGCTGATGCAGACGCAGGCCGACGTGCTGGGCGTGCCGGTCATCCGCCCCACCGTGGCCGAGACGACGTCGCTGGGCGCCGCGTATGCCGCCGGCCTGGCGGTCGGCTATTGGAACGAGATCGGCGACCTGCGAGCCAACTGGGGCAAGGACAAGGAGTGGACGCCCCAGATGGACGCCGGAGAGCGCGACCGCCAATACGCCATGTGGAAGAAGGCCGTCACGCGCACGTTCGACTGGGTCGAGTGATGCCCGGGATCGAGAGGGAGATGCGATGAGCGAACGCCCCGGACACGACGGGCACGACGAAGAGCGCCACGACCATGCCGAGCACGACGAGCACGAGGGGTCGTTCGCCGAAGGCCAGGCGGGCCATGATCCCGACGAGGATGAGCACGGCGATTTCGCCGAAGGCCAGGAGCGGGTGCATCACGAGCCCGCAGAGGTGCACAAGGGAAGGTTCGCCGAGGGGCAGGACGACGACGAAGGCGACGACTCGGTCGCCCCCGATCGCGGCGATTTCGCGGAGGGACAAGAGCGCGGACACGAGCACGAGCACGGCGACTGAGGGGCGGGCCGGGGCCCGTGGCATGATTCCGCGATGAGTGGGGGTGTGGGCGACGCGCCACATGTGCTGATCGTGGGCGGTGGCGGCACCGGGGGCGCCCTCGCCCACGACCTCGCCTTGCGAGGCGTGCGCGTCACCCTCGTCGAGCGCGGGGAGTTCACCTCGGGCACGACAGGGCGCCATCATGGCCTGCTGCACAGCGGGGCGCGCTACGCGGTGAACGACGCCGAGTCGGCCGTCGAGTGCATCGAGGAGAACACGCTGCTGCGACGCATCGCCCCGGGGTCCTTCGAGGAGAACGACGGATTGTTCGTCGCGGTCACCGACGAGGACATGGCGTTCCTGCCCGCCTTCCTCGAGGGCTGTGAGCGTGCCGGCATCCCTGCCCAGGTGGTGCAGCCCGACGAGGCGATGCGCCTCGAGCCGCAGCTGAACCCATCGCTCGCGGTCGCCGTTCGTGTGCCCGACGCCACGATGGATGCGATGCGCATGCCCCTGCGCTTCTTCGCCACGGCGAAGGCGAACGGCGCCGACCTGCTGAACTGGGTCGACGTGATCGACCTCGAGCTCGGAGCCGGGGTGGTCTCGGGGGCGCGGGTGCGCGACCTGGTGACCGGGCGCGAGACGCGCATCGGCGCCGATCTCGTCGTGAACGCGACGGGCCCGTGGTCCGGACAGGTCGCTCGCATGGCCGGGGTCGACGTGCCGATCAGGCCCTCCCCCGGCGTCATGCTGGCAGTGCGCGGACGCTTGACCAACATGGTGATCAACCGACTCCACGCCTCCGGCGACGGCGACATCGTGGTGCCGCAACGCGGGCTCACGGTCGTCGGTACCAGCTCGTGGGTGGTCGAGGACCCCGACGACCTCGGCGTGCCGGCCGATCACGTGCAGCGCATGGTCGACGAAGGCTCACTGCTCGTGCCGGCGGTGCGCGCTGCCGAGTTCCGTTCGGCGTGGTCGGCCGCTCGTCCCCTGATCGGCTCGCGCGACGACGCCGACTCGGGTCGAGAGCTCTCCCGCACGTTCAAGACCATCGACCACGCCGTGGACGACGGGGTCGAGGGCTTCGTCACGATCACCGGCGGCAAGGGCACCACGCTTCGCGGCATGGCTGAGGTCTGTGCCGACATGGTGTGCCGAAAGCTCGGCGTCGCGACACCATGCGGCACGCGAGAGACGGTGCTCCTGCCTCATACGGCGGCGTACGCGGCATGACGACCGACGGCGCCGCGATCACGGCCACCGCTTCGATGCGGACCGTGCGAGTGCATCGCTTCAAGCGCGGAGACGAGGCACCCCGCACGGAAGATCACGACGTGCCGGTCGACGAGCGGACCACGGTGCTCGAGGCGCTGCGCTACATCCAGCTGCATGACGATCCGACCCTGGGGCTGCGGCATTCCTGTTTCCATGCGTCGTGCGGCACGTGCGGGGTGCGCGTGAACGGCCGGGAGCGGCTCGCGTGCGTGACGAAGCTCTCCGAGGTGTCGGGCACGATCGCGGTGGACCCGATCGCGAACCTGCCCGTGCTGCACGACCTGGTCGTCGACATGGCTCCGTTCCTCGCGCGGTTCCCCCATCCACACCCGATCGTGCGGGGAAGCGAGCTGGTGCCCGGGTCGGTGGCGCCCGAGGGCATCGACGAGCTCGATCGGTACGAGGACTGCATCGAGTGCGGCCTCTGCCTGTCGGCCTGTCCGGTCGCCGCGACCGACGACACGTATCTCGGCCCGGCGGCGCTCGCGTACGCGCAGCGCCTGCTCGAGGAGCCCCGGGGAGCGGATCGGGACGCGATCCTCGATTGGGCCGACCAGGACGCCGGCGCGTGGCGATGCCACGCCGCATTCGAATGCACCGAGGCCTGCCCGAGCGGCGTGCGTCCCGCCCAGCGGATCATGGCGCTGCGCAAGCAGCTGCGGCGTCGGCGAGACGATCGAAGCCGTGATGTGGCCACCGCCGCGCCGCCCACCGGGGGGCCGGGTTGAGCGACACGCGAGCGCCGAGCTCCGAGCGCGACCCGGGCGTCGACGAGATCGTGCGAAGCCGTCGCGGAGACGGGCCGGTCTCACGCAAGCTGCCCGGACCCGTCGCGTGGTTCGACCTGCGGAGCCGAAGCACCGGCCACCTCGCGTTCTCCCTGAACCGCATCACCGGGCTCGGACTGGTCGGCTACCTCTACCTGCACCTCGCCGTGCTCTCGACCTTGCTCGGCGGCGAGGACTCGTGGAACGGCTTCCTGGAGCTCGCCACGACGCCGCTGTTCCTCGGGCTCGACCTGCTGCTCGTGTTCGGCCTGCTGGTGCACGGGCTGAACGGCACCCGCCTGTCCCTGATCGGCAGCGGCTACGTGCCGAACCACCAGAAGGCCTCGTTCTGGGCGCTGATGGCGTTCGGGGCGATCGTGCTCGTCTACACCGCGCTGCACATCTTCGGGGGCGAGAGCTGATGGCGGCGACGACCTCGCCGGAACGCTCGACGCGATCGCGGAGCTGGCGATGGACGGCCGTCACGGGCGTCTCGCTGCTCGTGCTCGTAACGATCCACATGGTGGCCCACCACTTCGTCGTCGACGAGGTCGGAGGGCTCCGCACCTATCAGCACGTGCTCGACTACATCAGCACGCCGATCATCTTCGTGATCGAAGGGGTATTCCTGGTCGTCGTCACCGCGCACGCGATGCTGGGTCTGCGCTCCGTGCTACTCGACTTCGGCCTGTCCGAGCAGCGGCGTCGTCTGCTCGAGCGCGGGCTCGTCGGGCTCGGCGTCGTGACGGTGATCTACGGTTTCGTGCTGATCGGCGTGTTGGCCTCGAGGGCCTGAGGCAGGCCCATGGTCGGCATCGTCATCGTCTCGCACAGCCACCGCATCGCCGAAGGGGTCGCCGAGCTCGCCCGCGAGATGGGCGGTCCCGAGGTGAGGCTCGAAACGGCCGGTGGCCTCGATGAGGTCGACGGCGCCGACGGACGGCAGCGCCCGATCGGCACCGACGCCGTTCGCGTGATGCAGGCGATCGAGCGCGCGTGGTCCGACGACGGCGTGCTCGTGCTGATGGACCTCGGCAGCGCGGTGCTCTCGGCGGAGCTCGCGATCGACCTGCTGGGCGACGAGCGACGCGACCAGATCCTGTTGTGCGAGGCGCCCCTCGTCGAGGGCGCGGTGGCAGCGGCCGTCACCGCGAAGTTGGGCATGGCGCTCGAGGCGGTCGCCGCGGAAGCCCGCACCGGCCTCGCCAGCAAGATCGCGCATCTCGGCACCGAGATGGCCGGCTCGATCGCAGCGGAGACGAGCCCCCACGACGAAGCCGGTCCGGTCCCTGCGGCGGAGGACGAGGGAGTGATCGCGAGGCTCTCCGTGGGGGTCGCCCATGGGCTGCACGCCCGGCCCGCCGCGCGCTTCGTGCAGACCGCGGCGGGCTTCGACGCGGTGGTCACCGTACGGAACCTCACGACCGGCGCAGGCCCGGCCGACGGCACGAGCCTGAACGGCGTGGCGACGCTCGGCGTACGCGAAGGGCACGAGGTCGAGGTTCGCGCGTCGGGCCCCGGCGCGGCCGGCGCGATCGCGGCGCTCGAAGCCCTCGCGGCGCGACGGTTCGACGAGCCCGAGGCTGCCCAGGCGCCGGAAGCCACCTCCGACGAGGTCTCGCTCCCACCCGAGCGCGACAGGTCCGAGCCGTCCCACGTCGACGAGGATGCAGACACGGGCCTGTTGACCGGGTTCGCGGCCTCGCCCGGGGTCGCCGTCGGAGAGCTCCGGCGGCTGCACGCACCGGCCCTCGCGGTGCCCCCCGGCGAAGCTTCCGATGCCGATGTGGAGCTCGACGCTCTCGACACGGCCTTGCGCGCGACCGCCACGGCGATCGCGGGTCAGCGCGACGGCGTCGCTGCGCTCGCGGGCGAGGACGACGCGCGCATCTTCGACGCGCACCTGCTGTTCCTGCGCGATGCCGCGCTGCTCGAGCCGGCGCGCGCGGCGATCCGCGACCGGCACAGCACGGCTGCCCGAGCATGGCACGACGCTGTCGAGACGGTCGGCGCCACGTGGGATGGGCTCGACGACGGGTACATGCGGGCGCGCGCGATCGACCTGCGCAGCGTGGGACAGCAGGTTCTCGCGCACATCCTCGGCGTCGAGATGCCCGCGGTCCGCCTCGACGCTCCCGGCATCGTCGTCGCCGGCGACCTCACGCCCGCCGACACCGCCGGGCTCGATCCCGAGACCGCCCTCGGCATCGTCGCGGCGCACGGCGGCCCCACCTCACACGCAGCCGTGCTCGCGCGCGCGCTCGGCATCCCGGCGGTCGTCGGCGTGGGGACCGGCGCGCTCTCGATCCCGGAAGGGACGATCCTCGCGGTCGACGGCGCGCGCGGCGAGGTGCGCGTCGCTCCGCCCGCCGACGACCTCGCGCGGTTCGAGGCCGAGCGACGGCTGCGCCTCGAGCGTCTCGCACGGCTCCGCGAGACCTCCTCGCAGCCCGCGACGACCCGTGACGGCACGCTCGTCGAGGTCGCGGCGAACGTCGGCGGACCGGGCGAGGTCGCGGCCGCGGTGGCAGCGGGAGCCGACGGCGTCGGCCTGTTCCGCACGGAGTTCCTGTTCATGCAACGCGACACCCTGCCCGACGAGCACGAACAGGAAGCCGCGTATCGCGCCGCCTCCGAGGCGCTCGGCGACCGGCCGCTGCTCGTGCGCACCCTCGATGCCGGGGCCGACAAGCCCGTCGCTGCCCTGAGGCAGGCGCCAGAGGCGAATCCGTTCCTGGGCGTGCGTGGCATCAGGCTCGGCCTCGCGCGGCCCGACCTGCTGCAGGCACAGTTGCGGGCCTTGTTGCGCGTCGCGGCAGACCATCACATTCGGGTGATGTTCCCGATGATCGCGACGACCGACGAGCTGGCCCAGGCTCGAGCGGCGGTCGAACGCGCCCGGGCAGCCACCGGCGTCGACGCCGACATGGAGGTCGGCATCATGATCGAGGTGCCCGCGGCGGCCCTGACGGCGGCGGCGCTCGCAGCCCACGCCGACTTCTTCTCGATCGGCACGAACGACCTCACGCAGTACACCCTCGCCGCCGACCGGGGGAACGAGCTGGTCGCGCGACTCAACGATCCCCTGCATCCTGCGGTGCTCCGCCTGATCGCGCTCACGGTCGAAGGTGCCGAGACCCATGGGCGGTGGGTCGGTGTCTGCGGCGAGCTGGCGGGCGACGAGCTCGCCGCCCCGCTGCTGCTCGGCCTGGGCGTGCGCGAGCTCTCGATGGCCGGTGCGGCGATCGCGGCCGTGAAGCATGCGGTTCGCTCGACCACCCTCGATGACGCTCGAGCGCTCGCCGCGAGGGCGCTCGGGTGCCCTTCCGCAGCAGCGGTCCGCAACATGCTCGGCGCGCCGTAGCGGCGGGGCGAGCCAGTACGATTCGCGAACGAGCCCATGAGCACCCCCGACGACCGAGCCGCGGCGTTCCTCGCGTTCATCACCTACCTGCGCATCGCCCTGACGCCGGTGGTCATGGGCATGGTCCTCGTGCGCGATCCGGCACCCTGGGTCGCCCCGACCGCGGCGGTGCTGTTCGCGTTCGCCGCGGCAACCGACTTCTTCGACGGGCGTCTGGCGCGCCGTTGGAAGCAAACCTCGACGCTGGGAAGCTTCCTCGACACCGCGGCCGACAAGCTGCTCGTCTCGGGGGTCGTGCTCGCCCTGGTCGCCGTGGGGCGTGTCTCCGCCTGGATCGCCTTCGTCATCGTGGGGCGAGAGCTGTTGATCATGGGATTGCGTGGCGCCGTCTCGGCCTCCGACGGCATCGTGATGACGCCGTCGATGTGGGGGAAGTGGAAAGCCACGATCCAGTTCGTGGCGATCACGTTCGCGATCTGGCACCCGGACATCACCATCGGCACCTGGTCCCTCGACCGATGGCTCATGGCGATCGCGGCCGCGATCACGATCGTCTCTGCCGTGCAGTACCTGGCGCGGTTCCACTCCGTGCTCTCCGGACGCGACCAGACGCCGTCCAGCCGCTGACGTCGTGGACGGGCCCGCGTTCCTGACCGGAGGCTCGGGGTTCGTCGGTGGCGCCCTGCTCGGCAGGCTGCTCGCCGACGGGCGCGAGGTCCGCGCCCTCGCTCGCTCCGACGAGACCGCCGAGGCTCTCGAGGCGACGGGCGCGATCGTCGTGCGCGGGGACCTGCTGGACCACGGGGCGTTGCTGTCCGGCATGCGCGGATGCGCCACCGTC
>Ga0183260_10005420_pt1 | contig 10029 bp, 7 predicted proteins | sample AntDrymUQ4972206_2_FD_129768 | JGI IMG/M metagenome (GOLD analysis project Ga0183260, IMG submission 129768) | Polar desert sand microbial communities from Dry Valleys, Antarctica - metaG UQ497 (22.06) (version 2) (version 2) | ecosystem: Environmental > Terrestrial > Soil > Desert | place...
AACGTTTTCAACTTCGCCGCGTTTTTCTTGCCAAGAAATCGCAGCGCTTCTCGATACGGACCTATTGATCCGAGCGCCGCACGTTCGCGCGCAAGAAAGTCGCGTAGGCCTGCGACGATTACTTTGTCGGGCATCGACAGGTCAACGCGAGCAAAGACGCTAAGGCGGCGCGGCTCAATTAGGTGATCGAGCGGTCCGGTAAATCCGGAGGGCGCATCGCTCGCCAACGTCTCGCCCCACTTGCAATTGCGTCCGAATTCGCGAATCTGTTCCGGCAGCTTGCGCTCAACAGAGTAGAGCTCGTCGGTCCGAAGTAATTCGACGCTACTCCGGGGCAATCGATTGTCCAGAATGGCCGAAAGTTCGGACGGAACCCGACCGATTAGCCAAAACGGTAGAGGCTCTAGCCGCCGGACCAGCGGGTCGGCCCTGAGTTGCGTTAGCCGCCCGGATGCTTTCCTTGTTCGGGCGATCCAACCCCGCAGCCCCAAGTTTAAATACCAGTCGGCCGCGTCCATCGCATTGGCGGCGTTATAACGCGACAGGTCGAACCAGTTCGGCGGTGCAGCGATCTTGCGGGGTCGGGCCATCGCATCTAACTCGCTTCAATGCAACGCGACAACTTGCGCGCCCTCGCGTGCTGCGATCAACTGCGTTTCGTACCAGCGCATCAGTTCGCGGCGGAGGTCCAACCGTCGCGCGCGGTCGTATACGCTCGCTATTTTGTTGCCGACGACATGATCGAGTTGCGCCTCGATGCTGTCGCCATCCTTGGCGGCTTCGCGGCAGACCGTGGAAAACGCGCTGCGCCAACTGTGCGGAGAATGCGAACCAGAAAGACCCAGCGCGAGGCGGTAATGTTTCTCAATGCTTTCGGGCGTGATCGGCTTCGACGGATCGCGCGGCGCCGGGCAAACGAACACTGCATCCGGGCCGTCTGCTGTGCGCCACTCGTGCAGCGTCCTCAGCAATGCAGGGGGAAGCGGAATCTGATGTGGCCCGCGCTCTACATCCTTGCGCTTCATTCGCGCGCGCGGAATCGACCAGGTTCCAGCGGTCAAGTTGAATTCATCCCACGCGGCGCCGACGACTTCCGAAACACGTTGCGCCGTGAACGCGATCAGCACATGTGCACGTTGAATGCCTTTGCACGGATCGGCGGCGCGTGCATCGCGCAGAATTTTCCCAAGCTCGGGAAGGTGCGTTACCGCTGGAAAGTGTTTGCGGTCAACTTTGCCGCGGCGCCGACGCGGTAGCGGATTCAGTTCCAGCGCACCAACCTCGATCGCGAAGTCCAGGACCGCGTTCAATCGGCGCGCTACCTTTTCCTCCATCATCGGCGCCGATATTTCGACGGCATGCAATAGCGGCGCGGTAACTCGGGCAACGATGCTAGAGACGGGCAACGGGTCAAGCGCTGAAAGATGATTGCGCAGGCTTTGCTTGACCTCGTCGACATAGTCCGGAGACCATTTCTTGCGCCGCGCTTCGGACTTGACCCACGCGGCAGCGATAACCACGAACGTTTGCGCATCGGTCGCAAGCTTGGCAGCGCGCTTCCGGCGCATGACATCCCGAGGATGCTCGCCGGCGGCCACCATAAGGCGTAGAAATTCCATCTGGCGTCGCGCCTCAGCGAGCGACGTGACCCCCTTCAACGTGTAGGTATTGCCTTTTTTGTTGATCTTGTAACGGTATTCAAACGCTTTACCGCCAGTCGTGGCGATAAGAACAAACAGTCCATCGCCATCGCACAAGCGGTAGTTCTTTGCCCTCGGTTTGGCGTTCCTGAATGCGCGATCGGTGAGCAGGTTTTTTCTCGCCATGGCGTCGCCTTTAGGTGGGAGGTAAATAATTCCGGGTATCGTTGGAGGTAAATGACCGGTATCAGCCTGTCTTACCTCTTTCTTACCTCCAGACTACGCGGATTCCGGCGAACGAGCAAGAACATCCGCGGACGGCTGCGCACTATGTAAAGATAAGAAAAAAGCCGCAAGTGGCGGCTTTTCATAGAGACGAATGGAGGCGGGGGTCGGAATCGAACCGGCGTACACCGCTTTGCAGGCCTGTCCTTCCCGAAAACCCGTCGCGCACCACTGGACAGACCGGCGGCGGCATCCCAGATCACGCAGCTAATCGTTCGTAATGGTGATGCAGGCCGCCGAGTTCCGGAAATGCGACCACCCGACCCCAATCTGGCGGGTGCACCATCCGCGGGTTCGGTGCGTCCATCGCTAAGGAAAGGTGCGTTCTCCAGTCATGATAGTAGACGAGATATTGCGCCACGATCCGCCTGAGATGGCACTCGTTCAGAGCGATGACATGATCGAGGCAGTCCCGTCGCAACGTTCCGCGGTTGCCATCTCGACGGAGGGATCGGATTATGCAGCATAATGCCGCACCACAACGCGAGTGACCGTAACAACTGCGAGCGCTGGATGTTGCCTTCTCGAGTTCGTTGTTGGCGCGGTACCCGATCGAATCGCATTCTGCTGGAGCAACATGAACGCCATGTTGAAGCCTGAAGTGTATGCCCTGCAGATACGTGCAATACGTTTACCGGCGAGCCACTCCTCTCCCGACATGTCGAAGCCGGCCCACCTCAGCTCGAACATGTAGCTGAAGTAGCTGAATCTCGACTACCGTAGGTTATGGTCATGAAATCGCACACCCGGGTCGCGGTCATCGGCGGCGGCGTCGTGGGGTGCAGCGTGCTGTTCCATCTGACCAAGCTCGGTTGGTCCGACGTGATGCTGATCGAGCGCTCGGAGCTCACTTCTGGGTCAACGTGGCACGCGGCCGGCGGCATGCACACGGTCAACGGCGATCCCAATATCGCCAAGCTGCAGGCCTACACGATCGAGCTTTACCAGGAGATCGAACGACTATCCGGACAGTCGTGCGGCATGCATCTGACGGCGGGCCTGATGTTGGCCGCCAGCCCCGAGCGTCTGGATTTTCTGAAACTGTTGCGCGCTCGGGCGCGTTACCTCGGGCTCGACATGGAGCTCATCTCGCTGGACGACGCGGAACGGCTGTTTCCGCTGCTGGACAAGCGGCAATTCGTAGGCGCGTTGTACAACGTGCTGGAAGGCCACGTCGATCCTACCGGCGTAACCCATGCATACGCCAAAGCGGCACGCCAAAACGGCGCCGAAGTGGTGCGGTTCAATCGCGTGCTGGAAACTCATCCCTGCAGCGATGGCGGATGGGATCTGGTGACCGAACAGGGGAGCGTCCACGCCGAGCATGTGGTCAACGCGGCCGGTCTTTGGGCGCGTGAGGTCGGTCGCATGGCGGGCCTCGAGCTGCCAGTGCTCGCGATGGAGCACCAGTACCTGATCACCGAGGACATTCCCGAAGTGTTGGCATCGCCGCGCGAAATGCTGCACGTCATCGACTTCGACGGCGAGCTCTACATGCGCCAGGAAGGCCGCGGCGGCATGCTGATCGGCACCTACGAACGCAACGGGAAACCGTGGAGTGAGCGAACGACGCCGTGGGAATTCGGGCACGAGTTGCTCGCCGATGACCTTGATCGCATCGCGCCATCCCTGGAAACGGGCTTTACCCACTACCCGGCGCTGGGGCGCGCGGGTATCAAGAAGGTGATCAACGGTCCGTTCACGTTCACGCCCGATGGTAATCCGCTAGTCGGGCCGGTGCGTGGACTCCACCACTACTGGGTTGCGTGCGGCGTGATGGCGGGCTTGTCCCAGGGGGGCGGCGTCGGTTTGGCGCTCGCCAACTGGATCGTGCATGGCGATCCGGGCTACGACATCTGGGCCATGGATGTGGCCCGCTACGGCGACTGGGCGACAATGGCGTATACGAACGCAAAGGTGCGCGAAAACTACTCGCGGCGTTGGCGCATCCGCTTTCCGAACGAAGAGCTACCGGCCGGGCGCCCGCTGCGCACGACCCCGATCCACGACCGGCTCGAAGCCGCCGGCGGCGTGTTCGGCGTTTCCTATGGTCTTGAGCACGCGCTGTGGTATGCGCCTCACGGCTGCGACCCGGTCGAGGAAGTGACGTTTCGCCGGTCGAATGCGCATCAACCGGTCGGCGCCGAATGCAGCTTGGTGCGCAGCGCCGTGGGCCTGATGGACATCACCACCTACGCCAAGTACGAAATCAAGGGCCGCGGAGCTGAAGCGTGGTTGGCGCGAGTGCTGGGGGGTCGCGTCCCGAAGACCGGGCGCCTCGCGCTGAATCCGATGCTCGACGGCCATGGCCATGTCGTGGGCGACTTCACGCTCGGAAAGCTTGCGCCCGAGCATTTCATGATTTTCGGTTCCGGAATTGCCGAGAGTTATCACTTGCGCTGGTTCGACCAGCATGGGAGCGCAGATTCGGTAACCATCCGCGCCCTCGGGACTAATTTGTGCGGCATCGCGATCGCGGGGCCGCGATCGCGCGATCTGTTGGCAAGCGTGGTGCGCGAAGATGTTGGCAATGTTGCCTTTCCGTTCCTGCACATTCGGCAACTCGAGGTCGGTATCGTGCCGGCGCTGGTCGGACGCTTGAGCTTCACCGGCGAGCTCGGTTACGAGATCTGGGTGACCTCCGATTATCAGCGCGCGCTGCACGCGACCCTGACCCGCGCTGGCGCCGAATTCGGCCTGCGCCCCTTTGGGGCGCGCGCGCTCAATTCGCTTCGTCTCGAAAAGAGCTTCGGCAACTGGGTGCGCGAATTCCGGCCGGTCTACGGCGTTGGCGAAACCGGGCTCGAACGATTCCTCGATTTCAACAAGCTCGATTTCATCGGCCGCAGTGCGGCGCTGCGCGAGCGCAGTGAAGGTCCTAAGCGGCGCCTGACAACTTTCATCGTTGGTGACGCCGGTGTCGACGCGCTTGGCGACGAACCGGTGTGGCATGACGGCACCGTCGTGGGCTGGGTCACATCCGGAGGCTACGGTCATGTCGCTGACAAATCGATCGCGCTTGGCTACATTCCTTCGGCACTTGCCACGGCAGCGCAGGGATTCGAAATCGAAATCATCGGCGAGCGCCGTCCCGCACGCGTTGCACACGCGGCGCTTGTCGATCCCGACGGTGCGCGGATGCGGAGTTGAGGCGGTGACTCAGCGAGCCGGCTGCAAGAACTCCGCTTTTTGCGCCGGAGTGTCGTTAAGCTAAAGGATCTGCGATAGAAAGGCGCGCGTGCGTTGTTTGACCGGCCGGTCGAACAGCTCTGCCGGTGGCCCGGATTCGACAACCACACCGCCGTCGGTGAAGTACACATCGTCGGCGATCTCCCGGGCAAAGCGCATTTCGTGGGTCACCAGGATGCAGGTCATGCCTTCCCGCGCGAGCTCCTGGATGGTGTTCAGAACCTCCTTGACGGTCTCGGGGTCGAGCGCCGCGGTGACCTCGTCGAACAGCATGACGTGCGGTCGCATGGCGAGCGACCGGGCGATCGCCACGCGCTGCTGCTGTCCTCCCGAGAGCTCTCCCGGATAGGCGTTCTGCTTGGTCGAGAGTCCTACTTTTGCGAGCAGCGCCACGGCGCGCTGGCGGACCTCATCCTGGTCTTCTTTGAGCACATGCACCGGCGCCATCATCACATTGGCCAACGCGGTCTTGTGGGGAAACAGGTTGTATTGTTGAAAGATCATCGACACCTCCTTGCGCAGCGCGATCTTTTCCTGGTCGGTCTTGAGCGTGTGCACGTTGAAGTTGGCCACCCGAATGCTGCCTTGCTTGATCGGCACGAGTCCGTTGATACAGCGTAGCAGCGTCGATTTGCCCGAGCCGGAGGGCCCGATGATGCATATCACGCCTCCCTTCGGCACGTCCAGCGATATCCCTTTCAGCACTTCGATATCGCCGAACGACTGGTGCACATCGCGGATCGAGACGATCGGTTCGGTCGCTGCCTGCGGCCTGGGCGAGGAATCAGATGTTGACGGCATACTTTTCTTCAAGGCGCACCGTCCAGCGCGCGATCGGGTAAGAATAGAGAAAGAACCAGACGAGCAGCATGAGGTACATCGGGATCAATAGTTCGGGGCGCCCTTCGGCCGAGAGCGCGCCGCGCGTCAGCGTCATCGCGTCGGCAATGCCGATGATCGAAATCAGCGGGGTTGCCATGGTCAGGATCGCGTAGAGATTCATCCACGGCGGAGTCATGCGTTTGACCGCCTGCGGCAGGACGATCAACCACAGTGTCTGGCGACGCGTGAAGGCGAGCGATTCTGCCGATTCCCACTGGTCGCGCGGAATCGACTGGACGCCGCCGCGCACGATCTCGGATACGTTCGCCATCACGGGCAAGGCAAGTCCGACAACAGCCTTTATCCACGGCGGGAACGGCGCCGACCAGCCGGCGAAGGTCAGCTGGAATGGCAGCAGCGACATTGCGTAGAAGAGGAGCACGAGCCAGGGCGCGTTGCGAAAAAATTGCGTCGCGGCCCACGCGACCCTGGATAGCGGCGCGACCGGCGAGATCTGAGCGAGGCCGAGGCCGGCGCCGGCGAACGTACCCAGCCCCATCGCGAGCACGCTGACCAGCAGATTGAACAGAAAGCCGGTGAAAATCACCGGCACCCATTTGAGGATCGTCTCGACGACGCCAGGGCGCCCCGGCGCGGCGAGCGCTTCGCCTACCACGAGGCTGAGCGCAAACGTTGCAAGCAGGAGTGCGAGGGCGCGCCCTGTGAACACGGCACGCGGGATGACGAAGCCAGCATCGCCCGGCACGCACCGCGCCGGTAGCTCGAACGGCAACAGTACGGGCAGTGGCGCCAGGGCCCTCACGGGGTGTAGCCCGGGATACGCATCGCGCGCTCCCACCGGCCAATGACCGTGACGAGCACGCCGATGAGCGCGACGTAACTGACCAGCAGCACGTTCATCATCTCGCGCACGTTCAGCGATTCGGACCAGATCTGCGCTGCCGCGTAGAGCAATTCGGGCACGCCGATCGCATAGGCGAGCGTCGTCGTCTTAACGAGGTTGACGATATTGTTGCTGAGCGCGGGAAGGGAGACGCGGAAAGCAAGCGGGAGCACGATGCGCGTAAAGATCTGGAAACGCGTGAAGCCGAGTGCCTCCGCGGCCTCCACCGTCGCGGTCGACACGGCCTGGATGCCGGCGCGGAAGATCTCGATGTTGAAGGCACCGGCGAAGAACGAAAACGAAATGATCGCCCAGGCGAAGTTCGAGACCGGTGGCACCATCGCACCGTGCTGGTCGGCCATGCGAGGCAACACACTGCCGACCGCGAAGTAGAAGAAATACAGTTGGACCAGCGGGGGCGTGTTGCGGAAAAACTGAACGTAGCCCTGCACGCAGCGGCGGACGAACGCCGAGTGGGCCGTCTGCAGCCAGGCGCCGGCCACGCCGATAAGAACCGAAAGCACGAGACAGACGGCGGAGAGCTCGATCGTGGTGACGAGGCCAGTGATGAATCGCCCGCGGTCGTAGGGGTCGTAGACGATCGAGAGGTTTATCCCGCCTCCGGTCGCGAGGTTCCGGAAGAAGGTCTCGATCGTGTCCATGGCGGCGAGGGTCAGGCCACCGGCGGCGCGATCGCCGGCAGCAGCGCACGCGCCGGCAATCCGGGGGCGAGCGAGCGCAGTCGCCCGAGTAGCGTCTCGGCAGTGGCCTCGTCGAGCACGCTGCGCGCGCAGCCGCGGAACTTGACGAACAGGCGCTCATCGCTGGCCGGGTTGGCGGGCATGCCAGTGGCGGCGCCGAGGACGCGCTGCAGGCGCCGACCGTCGCGTGTTGTCAGCGTCACGATCGCGCCCTCGGGCGCATTGCGCCGCCCTATCTCGCCCCCCAGCAGCGATTCGTTGACTTCCATCGTCACCTTTGCCATCTCGCGTTGGCGTGCGGCCTCACCGATCCGTGCCGGCGTGAGTTGGTCGATCCCGAGGTTGCCGCAGAGCAACGCGCAGGCAATGGCGTAGGGCATGCTGAACTGCGCCTCGGCAGGCGTGCGCGGCCGGTTGAAGGTGAGCGAGATCGCGACCAGCGGCGTGACGGCACAGTGCACGCCTTCGATGTCGTCGGCCACGAGCCGGTGCTCGCGGAGCAATGCGATGGTCGCCTCGACTGCGGCCTGTGCCGCAGAGCAGGCTGGGAAGAGCTTGAATGCGATGCCGGGGTCGACCAACGCCCAGCGCGCGCCGAGCCGATCCAACGCAGCAGGATCGAATGCCCCGTCGTTGAAAAGACGCGCGAAGCCGCGCTCCTCCTCGAAGGCTTCCGCCGGACCGCCGAGGCCATCAGCGGCGACGAGCGCGGCCTCTAACCCGGCCTGCGCTGCCCGCCCGCAGCCATAAGGCTTCGCCGCGGTGCCGAGCACCACGCGCGCGCCACCCGCGAAGGAGGCAGCGATGCGCACTGCGTGCGATAGCCGTGCCGCGTCGATCCCCAACGCGCGGCCGGCGCCAACCGCTGCGCCAATGCCGCCGAGTACGCCGGTGTTCCACCAGCCTTTCCAATACAGCGCATCACCGAGTGCGCGCCCCAGCGCGTACTCGGCCTCGACGCCAGCGACAAAGGCGAGTAGCAGGGTCTCGGCTGACGCGTCAGCGAGTTGGGCCGCGGCCAGCACTGCCGGCCAGACTGCCGCCGAAGCGTGGACGATACCCGCATAGCTCGTATCATCGAAATCCCACACGTGCGCGGCCACGCCGTTAACGAGCGCGGCGCCGAGCGCACCGAGCGTACCGGCGCCGGCGGTGGTGCAGGCGCCGCCGGCGTAATGCAGCGCCGCGTAACGCGCCAAGACTGCTGTCGTCGGATGGCGCGAGCCCGCGAGCGCGCATCCGGTCACGTCGACGAGGCAGCGCGTCGCCGCTTGCCGGGTAGCCACCGGCACGCCGCCAACCCCCAGCGTGGCCGCCCAATCCGCGATGCGATCGGCGGCGGTTTGCGCCGGCGGCGTCACCGTCGCCGCACTCTTACTTGTACTTCCTGTGCATTTGCTGGAGGAACGGGCTTGGCAGCAAGCCCCACTTCTTCTCGAGGTCGATGAGGCGACCACTCTTGTGCCAGCCCACCAGCATTTCGCTCATGAACTTGCCAAACGGCCCATCACGCTCGGCAGTCGGCACCGCGATCGCCCACGCAACCTCATCCTCGGTCGGGAGCGGTGATTCGAAATCGGCCCAGCGCGGATCGCCGCTGACGAGCGCCGCGGCGTGCAGCGTGCTGTCCTGGAGGAAGGCGACGCAGTCGTTGCTCAGCAGCGCGTTCTGAGCCTCGGGCACGCCGGCGAAAGCGACGATCTCGGCGCCATAGCGCTCCGTGATCAGGCGGTTGTAGTAGGCGCCCTGCGTGGCGCAAACGCGTCGGCCACGAAGATCGGTCCATTTATTGAAGCGGTTCGACTTGCGGGTAAGGATCGACGAGCCGCCGGCGTAGTAAAGCGGCTCGACAACGCCGACCGCCTGACGCCGCTGCGGGCTGTCGCTCATCGTCGCGATCATCAGATCGATGCGACCTTGCTGCAGAAACTCCATCCGGTTCGAAGACAACACCGGGATGAGCTGGAGCTTGACGCCGAGCTTGTCGGCGACATCCTGCGCTAGGTCGGGCTCCATACCGACGATCTTGCCGCTCGGATCGAGGAAGCCGAACGGCTTGTAGTCGGCCTTGACGCCGACGATCAGGGTGCCACGCTGCTTCACCTTGTCGAGCGTGTTCTGAGCCTGGAGCGGTGCGGCTACCATGGCCAGCAACGCGACGACCGCAAAGAGCGCGAGATGTCTATTTCTCATTGCTTCCTCCTTTATTCGACGACGCAGTCGTAGTCAATGATACACAGTAGTACGCTGTGGCGAGGCTAGGCCATGCCCGCCACCCCCGATGATGACGGCGTCGTAACGCGGTTTGGTTGCAGGACTGCGCCACGCCACATGGAGTACTCGGTCACGTTGACGTCAAAAAGATGTCCAACGAACGCTGAGATTCGCCCGATTATTTCTTGCGCGGAGGGGTCAGAACACCCCGAAATCCGAGCGTATTTGCGCACTTCGCTTTTCAACAAACTGCTAATCCTTCCGGCTGATCGCG
>Ga0183260_10005422_pt1 | contig 10026 bp, 3 predicted proteins | sample AntDrymUQ4972206_2_FD_129768 | JGI IMG/M metagenome (GOLD analysis project Ga0183260, IMG submission 129768) | Polar desert sand microbial communities from Dry Valleys, Antarctica - metaG UQ497 (22.06) (version 2) (version 2) | ecosystem: Environmental > Terrestrial > Soil > Desert | place...
AGGCCGGAAGCCGCGAGCGCAGCAAGCGACTTGCGGTTGAAAGATGACTGCATGGTGTGGTTCTCCCGTTGTTGGAAAAGGATGGGGCGCTTGGGCCACCCCATGACCGTCGTTCGACGCCGGCCCCGCAACGGATTGGGATTTAGGCTCGGCCTGTCCAGCCGTTCACTGTCAAGGTCAGCGGCGCAGGCCGCTCGCGCGCACGATCGGACGGCTGACTGCCGCGCGGACCGCGTCCTCGGTCCCGATCACGCGGACGCGAGCCTCCGCCCTGGTGATCGCGGTGTAGAAGAGCTCGCGGGTCAGCACCGGCGAGTCCGCGCTCGGCAGCAGCAGCGTGACCTGCTCGAACTGGCTTCCCTGCGCGCGGTGCACCGTCATCGCATGCACCGTCTGCACTGACGACAGCCGGTGCGGACTGACCAGCCACGGCTCCTTGCCCCGGGTGAACGCGACCGACGGACCACGCTCGCCGCCGTCGATCACGACGCCGGTATCACCGTTGAACACCTCGACCTCGTAGTCGTTGGTGGTCACCAACAGCGGGCGCCCGATGTACCACTCCCCGTCTCTGGCCGGTCGACCGAGCGCGTCGGCGGTCCATCGCTCGACCTGGTCGCTCCACCGCTCGACGCCGAACGGCCCGCGCCGGTGCGCGCACAGCAGCCGGTGTCGGTTGAGCCGCGACACCGCGAGGTCCGCATCTCCCATCCGGGCGGCGGCGCTGAGCTCGCGCGCGGCGTCGACGACGTCGGTACGAAGTCCACCGAGCCCATGGGCTACGTGCTCGTCGGCGGTTTCGACGAACGACACCTCGGCCGCCTGCTCGGAGCGGAGGATGTCGAGCACCCGGTCCGCGCGCGCGTCCTGGACGGCGGCGGCCAGCTCGCCGATCTCCGGTCCGTACCGGTACGGGTTGGTCAGGTGCACGACCCCGCGTCGCAGCGACTCGTCGTCTGCTGAGTCCATGTCCGCCCCGGCCAGGTCGCGCAGGAGCGGCGGGATCTCGCTCCCGGCCGGCGTCGGCCGTTCCACCAGGTCACCGAGCACGGCGCCGGCCTCGACCGACGCGAGCTGGTTCGGGTCGCCTACGAGCACCAGCCGGGCATCCGGTCGCATCGCCTCGAGCAGCCGGGCCATCAACGTCAGCGACACCATCGAGGTCTCGTCCACCACCACGACGTCGTACGGCAGCCGGTTCTCCCGGTCGTGCCGGAACCGGCTCCGGCTGTCGAATCGTCGACCGAGCAGGCGGTGCAGCGTCTTGGCCTCGCTGCCGACCGCCTCCTCGAGCCGGGCCGCGGCCTTGCCGGTCGGGGCGGCGAGCGCGACCCGCGGCTCACCCCGCTGCCCATCCCGCTGGCTGCGGATCAGCTCGAGCACCTTGTCCACGGTGAACGTCTTTCCCGTGCCCGGCCCACCGGCGATCACCGTCATCGCGCGCAGCGCGCTCATCGCCGCCGCGAGGCGTTGCCGGTCGGGTGCCGGTGTCGAGAACTGGCGCGCCAGCGCCTCTTTCAGCGCGGTCGGATCGGAAGGTGCGAACAACCGGGTGGACCGGGCATCGAGCTCGCGGCGCACGATCTGCTCCTGCCGCCAGTAGCGGTCGAGGTAGAGCAGGTCGTCGACCAGGCGGAGCGGCCGCCCGGTCACGTCGTCTTCCCCGACTGCCACCAACGGACTGCCGGCACAGGCCGCGAGCCAGCCCACGGGCTCGGGCCAGTCCGGCTGTCGGTCACCGTCTGGGTCGAGCGCCTCCTCCGGCTCGACCGTACGGCTCACCGTCGAGAGCGCCACGCAGACCGACCCGTGCCGGACCGCACGCACCGCCAGCCCGGCGGCGAGCAGCACCCGCTCGTCGGTCTCTTCGCCCAGTCGCCCCAGCCGCATCGCGACGTGCACGTCCGCGACGGCCAGCACGCCGGCCCCGTTGAAGTCACGAAGCAGCCCGGCCGCGCCCAGTGCCAGCCGCGCGTCGTACGGGTCGGCGTCGCCGCGAGCGCGCGTCGTTCCCGTGCTCATGCGGTGGACCCGCCTGCCAGCAGCCGGGAAAGCTCCTCCACCAGCCCGGCCGGCGGCTGCCAGCCGAACACCCCGCACGGGACACCGTCGACCGCCGGGGTGTCCGGACCGCACATGCCACGCAGGAAGAGGTACAGCCCGCCCCCCAGGTGCACGTCGGGGTCATACCCGGGCTGCCGCCAGCGCAGGTAGCGGTGCAGGCCGACCAGATAGAGGAGCAGCTGCAGGGGGTAGTGGGCGGCCAGCATCGCGTCGGCCAGCGCCGCCGGCCGGTAGTGCCAGGCCGAGAGGGTGCCGGCCTCCACGCCACTGCCGAGCCAGTTCGTCTTGTAGTCGACGACCAGGTATCGCGGCCGGCCGCCGACGTCGAGGCGCAGCACGAGGTCGATGCCACCGACGAGGTATCCGCGCAGCGACCGGTCGTCGAGCTCGTCCAGGAGGGCGGGGTAGGGCGCGAACGGGTCATCGGGCGACAGTCGCTCGCGCAGCAGCGCGGCGATCGCCCGTACGGAGGGCGCGTGGCCTGCCCTCTCGGCGGCGGGAGCGTCGCCACCGACCAGCGGCAGCTCGAAGTCCAGCTCGGCCAGCCGGTCCTTCGCGGCCACGTCGCGCAGCCGCCGGCCACCGGCAAACGGACCCATTGGTGTCTCCAGCACCGGCAGCAGCGCGGCGCCGAGCGCCTCCGGCCCGTACGCCACGGTCGACCAACGGGACAGCACGTCCCGGCTGAGCTCGACCAGCTCGGCGCCGAGATCTGGCGCACCGTTGTCGACCTGCTCGAGCACGGAGTGGACCACGATGCCGAACGAGGTCCCGCCGGGCAGGTCGGCCATCGGCGACCGCATGCTCCGCATGCTCTCCTCCAGCAGGTCGACCGCCGGCACGTCGGCGAGCCCACCCTGGTCCGGCTCGTCGTCGAGGATCCGCCCCTCCGCTTCGCTCGCGATCGAGGGCTCGTGTGCCGCCTCGTAGGCGGCGGCGGTCAGCGCCGTGTAGGAGACCCGTCGCCAGGCGCGGTCCAGCGAGCGGTCGAAGGTGGCCGCCGAGAGTTCGCTGGCCGCGACTGCGGGCGGGTGCCAGCGGCCCACCACGTCGGGAAGCGGCTCGACCGACTCCACCACCAGCTGGCCGCCGGAGTCGTGCGAGATCTCGGTCAGCCGCTGCACGGCCCGGTCGTCACTCAGCACCGGCACCCTGTCGTCGGGCTGCTCCCCCGGCTCGTGGCCACCGAAGAGCAGGCGGTGCAGCGGGGCGGATGCCGTGTTCTGTGGCGACGCCGCCCACCAGGTCACCACCTGGCACTGCGCGCGGGTCAGCGCTACGTAGGCCTCGCGCAGGTCCTCGCCCGCCTCTTCCGCGGCATGCGCCTCCCGGTACGCCTCGAAGTCGTCGCCGCGGTCGCCCGCGACGTACAGGCTGCGGGTGCCGTCCTCGGTATGGAACCGCGGAACGTCAGCGGGCACCGGGCGCCTGTCCCAGGCGAACGGCACGTAGGTGATCGGGAACTCCAGTCCCTTGCTCCGATGGACGGTCACCACCTGCACGGCGTCCGCATCGGACTCGAGCCGTCGACTGCGCTCGTCGGCGGCATCGGGTCTGGCCTGCTGGATCTGCCGGTTCAGCCACTCCACCAGTGCGCCGGAGCCGACATGCTCGACGGTGACGGCTGCGTGCAGCGACTCGGCGATGTGCCGCAGGTCGGTCAGCAGGCGTTCGCCATCGGTGCGGGCGAGCAGCCGAGCCGACACGTCCGCGTCTTGTGTCACGGCTTCGAGCAGCGCGGGCACTCCTCGACTGCGGAGCACATGGGCCCAGCCGCTCAGCATCGGTCCCAGCTCGTCCATGGCGTCGTCACCCGCGGCGGCGACCCGGGCGGCGTCCCAACCGACGAGCTGGGTCAGCGCCGCCGCCTTCGCGGTCAGGGAGTGGTTGGGCCGGTCCAGAGCGCGCAGCAGCACCAGCCACTGCAGGGCCATCGGCGTGCTGAAGACGCTCACCGTCCCGCTGAGCACCGCCGGGACACCGGTCGCGATCAGCGCTGCGTGCACCATCGCCGCCTGCAGGTTCGTGCCGACGAGCACCGCGATGTCGCCCGGGCGGACCGGCCCCTCCTCCCGGCCGTCGAGCTTCAGCCGTGCACCGCCGGTCAGCATCTCGACGATGTCGCGAGCCAGGTCGGCCGCGACCAGCTCCCGGATCACCCTGACTCCTGCGTTGCGCGTGCGACCGCCGCTGGACAGCTGACGTGTCACCACCCGCACCCGAACCGTGCCGGGCCTGTCCGTCACCAGGCGGCTGCCCTGATGCTCGGCCTCGACCGGTCCCGCCACGATCCTCGGGTGCCCGAGCGCTGCCTGTCCGAAGACGTGGTCGAGGCCGGCGACGAGGCCGGCATCGGAGCGCCAGTTGCGCGCGAGCGTCCCCTCGGAGCCCGCCTGCTCTCGTGCCGCGAGGTACGTCGTGACGTCGCCGCCACGGAAGGCGTAGATCGACTGCTTGGGGTCACCGATGAGCACGAGCGTCACGTGCTCGTGGAAGAGCGTCTCCAGGATCGCCCACTGCACCGGGTCGGTGTCCTGGAACTCGTCGACCATCACCACCCGATAACGGGAGCGGATCCGCGCCCGCGCCATCTCGCCAGTGACCGGATCGGTGAGCGACCGCTGCAGGCGAGCCAGCAGGTCGTCGAAGTCCCGCAGCCCGCGCCGACGCTTGCGTGCCGACACCTCGGCGCGCACGTCTGTCGCGAACCGCCTCAGCTCGTCGCCGGCCGCGGCCGCCGGCTCCAGCTCGGCGTGTGCGTCGCCGACGACCAGTCGGGCGAGCTTCAGCATGGCTTCGTACGGCAGCAGCGCCGGCGCTGGTCCCGGCTCGTCCCAGCGGCGGACGTACAGGTCCTCGACCACCTCGACGACGATGTCGTCGATGTTCTCGACGAACGTGCCCCCGGGATCGTCGTCTGCGGCGATGCCGAGTCCGGTCAGCATGTGCTGGCAGAACGCATGCGTGGTGTCGATCGTGGCGGCGTCGAAGTCGGCCAGCGCCACCGCGATGCGCTGCCGGCGCAGCGCCACCTCGTCGCTGGTCCCGTCGGCGAGCAGTCGGACCAGGCTGTCGCCCGAGTCACGGGCCGACCCAGGATCGGCGAGCGCCTGCTCGACACCGACCAGCCGCTCTCGTACCCGCTCGCGCAGCTCCCGGGTGGCGGCTCGGCCGAAGGTGACCAGCAGCAGCTCGTTAAGCTGGGCCTGCCCTTCCGCGACGTAGCGGACGGCTAGAGCGGCGATCGTGAACGTCTTGCCGGTGCCGGCGCTGGCCTCGAGCACGGTCGTGCCTTCGGGCAGCCGACCGCACACGTCGAACGGCGCGGCTGTCACGACAGCTGCTCCAGAGTGAGAAGCGGCTGCCACACCGCCTGTGCCAGCGCCCCGAACCAGGTGGGATCGTCGACGGTCGGTCCGGCGGGCACCGGGGTGGTCGGCTTCGCGAGCAGCACGCCGAAGTCGGGCGCCTCACCCCAGACCACTCGGTGGTGCCGGTCGGCCGCATCACCGAACCGCTCGCCCCACTTCTTCCTGGCGGTCTCCAGCGCTTGGTTGGCGGTCTTGTCGTGCTGCCGCGCCTGCGCGTAGGCACAGGACGAGTTCGCGACCAGAGGCAGCGGTTGCCGCATCGCATGCCGGTACAGCGTCACCAGCTCGTCGAGGAGCGCCGCTGCCTGCTCTGCCGACGGGGCAGTGAGCTCGGACCGGGCAGGCACCCCCTGTCCACGTCCGATCGTCACCACCCGCCAGGGTCGATCCGGGTACGTCGTGGCGAGGATCAGGAGCTGTGCCCAGGCGCGCAGCCGAGGCTTCGGACCGAGCCGGGAGAAGCCGGTACGGCGCACGGTGTCGCCGTGCACTCCGGTGACGGTGCCGCGCACGGTGCTACCGCTCGGCAGTGGTGCCGCGACGTCAATGGCGGTTGGGTCCCCCACCAGCCCTCGTGCTCCCGCGTCGGCGATCCGCTCGGCCTCCTCCGCGACCTCGCTCAGCAGCAGCTCGCCGAGCTCCCCCGGCGGCAGCTCTCCTCGCCGCCGCTCGGCATCTCGTACGACGTCGGCAGCCACCCCGGCGAGCCGCGCACTGACCCACCTGTCGCCCACCCGCCAGCGGTCGAGGGGTTCCAGGTGGGTGCTCAGCGCGTCGAGGACGTCGTTCTCCTCGTCGCGGACCGCGACCCCCAGCCGCTTGCGCAAGAAGTGCTGCACCGGATGGCCGAGGAACCTGACCAGGTCGTCGAGCTCGATGTCGCCGGTTGCCGCTCCCGGCGCGTCCAAGACTCGCTCGAGGAACGGACGGGCGTCCTGCCGCGGCCCGACGGCGCCCCGAGCCCCTGCCAGCGCGGCGTGGTCGAAGCTGAACGGCGCGTCGGCGGCGAAGTTGCGTGGGTCGAACGGCTGCAGCGGGTGGTGGGTGACGACCCGGTCCCGGGCTCGCTCCCCGTCCTCCTGCTCGACCGTCGCGTCGACGACGTCCAGCAGCTCACCGAGCGGGACTGCCGGCGGCATGGGCAGGTTCGTGCGCTCGTCCGCGCCGGTGTAGAGGACGACCAGGTGCTCCTGCGCGGCCAGGATGGCGTCGAGCAGGAGCTGGCGGTCCTCGCTGCGCCGATCCCGCTCGCCGACCAGCGGGTCGCGCGCGAGCACGTCGTCGCCGTCTGTCCCGGCGCTGCGGGGAAACACCCCGTCGTCGAGACCGAGCAGGCAGACCACCCGGTGCGGCACAGACCGCATCGGGACCATCGAGCACATCGTGAGGTTGCCGGTGCGGAAGCCGGCCCGGGTCGGGCGGCCGCGCAACCGGTCGGCGAGCAGCGCGCGGATGTCGGCGAGCCGCAACGTCGTCCGGGCCGCCACGTCGCCTGCGGTCGCCACCTCGGTGAGCTCCCGCCGGGCCTGGGTGAGCTGCCATCCGTCGCGGTCGGCGACCGAGGTGAGCGCGTCGAGCGAGCTGGTCAACCCGTCGAGCCAGGAACCCAGCGGCTGGTCGCCCCGGAGCCGGTCGAGCGCCTTGGTCAGTCGGTCGACCAGCTCGGCCACCCGGCCGGCCAGGTCGATGTCGGTGCTGTCCACGTCGTCCAGCGGCAGCGCGGACCCGAGCCAGCCCGGCTCGTCCTCGGACATTGCCGCACCGAGCAGGATCCGGTCCAGGCCGGCCCGCCACGTGTTCTGCGCGACCCCGTCCAGCCCGTACGGCGCCCGGTGCGCGGCATCGAGCCCCCAGCGCACTCCCGACGTACTCACCCAGTCGCGCACCCGGTCGAGATCCTCGTCGTCGAAGCGGAACCGGCGGCGGACCGGTTGCAGCCCGGCCAGGCCGAGCACCTCAGACGCGGTCACCCGCCCGTCGGCGAGCTCCAGCAACCGCGACACGACCGCGAGCAACGGGTTGGTCTGGCGCAGCGAGCGGTCCGCGAGCCGGACCCGCAACCGGTGGCCGGGGTGCGCCGGCTGGCCGCCTGGCTCCGCGCCGTCGCCCAGGCCGAACGTCGCCGAGATCAACGGCGCGTACGACTCGATGTCCGGGCACATCACTAGCACATCGCGCGGCTCGAGCGTCTGGTCGGCCTGCAGCAGCCCGAGCAGGACCTCCCGAAGCACCTCCACCTGACGGGTCCGCCCGTGGCACGCATGCACCTGCAGGCTGTGGTCGTTGGCGTCCAGCGCTGCCGGCTCGGGCGCAATGTCGGTGCGTAGCGCATCCTGCAGCCGGTGCAGCAAGCTGACGTCCGGGGGGTCGTCGCGCGGATGGTGCTGATCGGTGGCGAGCGACGCCCAGCCGGAGAGCGCCAGCTGCATCTCCCGGGCGTCTCGTCCGAGCGAGGCCAGCAGCCGGTGCGCGGGTAGGCCAGCCGTCGGGTCCTCCCGGCGCCGCTGCCGTCCTTGCGGTGCGCTCGTTCGCACCTTGTCCCAGAGCGCCGCCGATGGGTGTGGCAGCCACAGGTGTACGTCGCGGTGCTCTGCCAGCGCCTCCAGCACGGTGACCTGCTCGGTGCTGAGCCGAGTGGGTCCGAACAGCGACAGCCGCGCGGGCAGGTCGGCGAGGGCTGGGTCCGCGCGCAACGCCGCGCACGCCTCGTCGTGGCGCTCGGCCGGTCCCGGCGTGCCGATAGCTGTGCGGAGCCGGCGCCAGAGCTCGGCCTGCCAGCGCAGGTCGTCGGGCAGCTCCCCGCCGGCGCCGTCGGTGTCGTCACCGGCGACCCAGTCGCGCAGCATCGCGGGTCGCTGCTGCGCGTACGAGGAGTAGAGCCCGGCGAGGTGCTGGGCGGTGACGAAGCGCCGGTCGGACTGGGTCGGGGGGGCACCGGTTCGAGACAGGTGCCGGGCCAGCGGCGCGCACCACTCCTCGCCGACGCAGCCGTCGATCACCTCGATCAGCGTCCACACCGAGTGCTCGCCCCACGGGTCGCGGGCCGGGTCGACGTCGCTGGCGGCGGCCAGCGCAGCTGCCACCAGCACGCTCGGGAACGGGAACTCGACGTTCGCGCACGCCCCGTCGCGGCCGCCGGCTCCGTTGCCGGTGCCGAGGTGGTGCGAGAGCTGCTGGACGAGCCAGCGCTCGACGCCGCGTGCGGGCACCGACACGACCTCGGCGGCGAACGGGTCAGCCAGCGGCTCGCGCAACACCTCCGCCAGCGCGCGGACGAGCGGGTCGGCGCGCTCCGAGCGGTGCAGGTGCAGCGTCACCACGGACCCCCGTTGGCGGGCATGGCCGCGACCCTAGTCACACTCGCTGGCCCCCGAACCGTACTGGCGGGTAACATGGGGGCCTCGCCGTGGAAAGGGACTCCCGCGTGACCACCGACCTCACCGAGCAGACCATCACCTCGCCCAGCTCCGGCGCCACCCGCGACGTCAGCGAGCGCGAGGCCCGCGAGGTCGCGGAGGCGGCCCGACAGACCGACTGGGACCGGCCCAGCTTCGCCAAGGAGCTCTACCTCGGGCGGTTCGACCTCAGCCTTGTCCACCCGCACCCCCGTACCGCCGAGGCCGACCATGCGCGCGGCGAGGAGTTTCTGACCCGGTTGCGCCGCTACTGCGAGGGCCTCGACGGCTCGGTGATCGAACGGGAGTCACGGATCCCCGACGAGTATCTGAAGGGGCTCGCCGAGCTCGGCGTCTTCGGCATGAAGATCCCGCGCGAGTACGGCGGGCTGGGGCTGTCGATGAGCTACTACGGCAAGGGGCTGATGCTGGTCGGGTCGGTGCACCCGAGCCTCGGCGCGCTGGTGTCGGCGCACCAGTCAATCGGCGTGCCCGAGCCGGTGAAGATCTTCGGTACGGAAGAGCAGAAGCGGGCCTTCCTGCCACGCTGCGCCGAGGGTGCTGTCACGGCGTTCCTGCTCACCGAGCCGGACGTGGGCTCCGACCCGGCCCGGATGGGGTCGACGGCCACGCTGACCGATGACGGCGACGCGTACCTGCTCGACGGGGTGAAGCTCTGGACGACCAACGGGGTCATCTCCGAGCTGGTCGTGGTGATGGCCCGGGTCCCCGAGCACGCCGGCGGCAAGGGCGGGATCACCGCGTTCGTCGTGGAGTCGGACTCGCCGGGGATCACGGTCGAGAACCGCAACGCGTTCATGGGGCTCAGGGGCATCGAGAACGGTGTCACCCGGTTCCACCAGGTCCGGGTGCCGACGGCCAACCGGCTGGGCAAGGAGGGTCAGGGGCTCAAGATCGCGCTGACCACCCTCAACATGGGTCGGCTCTCGATCCCCGCGATGTGTGCGGGCGGTGGCAAGTGGTGCCTCAAGATCGCCCGCGAGTGGTCCGCGCAGCGGGTGCAGTGGGGCCGCCCGGTCGGCAAGCACGGCGCGGTGGCGCAGAAGATCTCGTTCATCGCCGCGACCACGTTCGCGCTGGAGGCGGTGCTCGAGCTGTCCGCCGAGCTCGCCGACGCCGGCGGCAAGGACATCCGGATCGAGGCCGCCCTGGCCAAGCTGTGGTCGAGCGAGATG
>Ga0183260_10005423_pt1 | contig 10026 bp, 10 predicted proteins | sample AntDrymUQ4972206_2_FD_129768 | JGI IMG/M metagenome (GOLD analysis project Ga0183260, IMG submission 129768) | Polar desert sand microbial communities from Dry Valleys, Antarctica - metaG UQ497 (22.06) (version 2) (version 2) | ecosystem: Environmental > Terrestrial > Soil > Desert | place...
GCCGGCGGACTGCTCCGAAATCGACGGCTTAGGACTGTCCGCCGGCACATTCGACCGCCGAGCGTCTTAGAGCGCGGGCTCCAGCAACGAGGCGACACCTCATGGCCCAGGCCCAAACACCAGAGGAGCAGCTCGAAAATCTCCTTCTTTCCCGTCGTCGCGGGCTCGAAGAGCAGGTGGCACGGCTTCACGAGACCGTCGCCGATCTCGAGAGACGCGAGCAGCTCCTGCGCGATTCGCGCGCATCGGTCGAGCGGGTGCTTCGTGTCGGAACGAGCGAGCTCGATCTTCGCGAATCGGAGCTTGCCAGCACGACGCGCGCCATCGCGAATCGGGAGGAACAGCTTCGCGCCGGCGAGGCTGAGGTCGCGCGGCGACGCAGCGAGCTCGGAGCCGTGGAGCTGAAGCGCGAGGGGGTCGAGCAACGCGAGCGCGCGCTCGCCGATCGCGAAGAGCGGCTTTCCGAACGCGAGGCCGAGCTCATGCCGCGTGAGCAGCCACTTCCCGAGGTCGTGGTGCTCGCGTTCGTTCCAGGCGTCGCCTACCGGCTCATCGAGATCGAGCCCACCCCGCTCCCCACGGGTGCGACCTTTGAGCTCGAGGACGCCGAATACATCGCGGCTCGAATCGGCCCCTCACCGCTTCCTGCGGACGAACGGCGCTGTGCGTATCTCATAGAGCCTCTAACACGATGAAGCTCTGAGCCGCCGGCACGCGCTCAGCCCCAGAAAGTGCTGCGCACTTTCCGAGGTCCCCGAAAGAACTCGCGGCGCGATGCGGCGTCCTCAGTCGGGCCAATATGCCTGCATATCGGCCCTCCCTGCGTCCTTGCCTCGCACCACCCATCACGCACCGTCGACGAGGCCTCATCGTGTTAGAGGCTCTAGGCGTCGTCCGGCGGGAGCTCGTAAACGGGCCGGTGGAGCGGAGCGCTTCCGGCTCTACGACCTCGAGCCGGCGCTCGGCCTGCGCTGTGAGAAACCCCGCGATCGCGACGTCGTCCTCCGTGAACTGCCGGAGGCGCATCTCATACAGCTCCACCAATCCCCAAGGTCGACCGCGGACCCGTAGGGGAAGCAGGAGAGCGTTCATCCCGAGCTCGCGGAGGATGAAGGCTTCGGCGGGATCGACGTCACCATGCACGAAAGACACGGCGCGCGGCTCGCTCGTACGAAGCGTCTCCGCTGTCAGCGGGAAGTCGGAGTTCCGATAGGCCGCGGGCGTCACCAAGCCGGATCTCACGCAGCGCGTGCTTCGTCGCGTCCACGAGGTAGTCCCCTACGACCCGGGAAGCGGACCACGCCGTCGCTCCCACGACGAAGACGAGTGACTTGCAGAGACGGTCGCAGATACCTGGTAGGGGCGAGCTGCAGCGACACCGAGCGGAGATACGTGAGGACCTCGAGCGACGGGATCTCGCGTATACCGAGGTCTTCGGAACACTTGTCGACCACGTCACCGCTATCTCGGAGTTGCTGAGTTGAGTCAGCCGAGGTACCAGTCGAGGATGGCGTCCCCGGCAAAGAGGGCGATCACCGCGCCGAGCGCGAGAAAGGGCCCGAGTGCGATCGCTTGCTTGCGAGCCTCCCGCCCATGGCGCGCGAGGAGCACGATCGCGGGCGCCGCGCCTGCGATGAAGCCGAGAAAGAGGCCGACGACGACAGCGAGGCCCAGCCCCGCGCCCATGAACAGGGCGAGCTTGACGTCCCCCATTCCCATTCCCTTCGGATACGCGAGAACGAGCAGGAACAGCGCGAGCCCGGCGCCGAGCCCTCCGAGCACCCAGGCAACGCTCGGCTCGTCGAGCGTTCGTGCGGCGGCGACGAGGACGGCGCTCGGCAATACGATCCGGTCCGGGATCAGCCGGTGCTCCAGATCGGTCCGGGTTATCACCACCAGGACCCAACAGAAGAACGCTGCGATGGCCGCCTCGAACGTGAAGCCGAAGGCAAGCCCGGATGCCGACGCGAGCAGAGCCGTGCCGGCGGTGACGAGCGGAAGCCGCCGGGAGAACGGCACGCGACGGAGGAGCGGGGCGTGGATGGGCGCGTTGGTTGCGAGTCGGTCCGCCATCGGCCCGACGACGAGTCCGGCGGCGAGGCCGAGGAGCCCTGCGCCCAGGTTCACCGCTCTCGATTCCCGGAGGCAAGCCGCGTTCCTTCCCAGAGGCCCTAGGCGCTTGATCGGGAATTCACGGCGGGCCGGATGACGGCCACGACGCTGCGTCGGATCGCCACCCTCGCCCATCGCACACGCTCTCCAGCCTGCACGACAGGTGAAGCGTCGCCTGACTTGGTCGTGACCGTCCCCGGCTGCGCGTCGATTTCACCTCGAGCCCCGTGAAGCGAACGATGTTCCCCATCCCCCTTCTGGAGGACTCATCACCCCGTAGATCGCGTCCCCGAGCGGGCTTCGAGGTTTTCCGTTCACTCTTTCGGGGGATTCCTCCTACCCGAACTGGGGGCGATGCAGAAGGGATGGACCATTACGGTCGGACAGGTACTGTGGCGGCCTGCGCTTCGGGCCATGGACGACAAGGTCGAGGTGAAGATCCGAGATAGACGGCATATGCGAGGCACCCTTGCATGGGCCCTGTCGCTGGCTGCGCTCGTGTTCGTCGCGGGAGCCGCGGCCGTGTCGCTGCGTGCGGAGCCTGGGCGCGTCGTCGGGGCTCTGATGCTTGTCGGAATGCTCGCAGCGGCCTGTGGAGTCGCTCTGGACAGGCGCGTGCGGACCGCACGCTCTGACGCCCTCCGCGATCCGCTCACTAGCCTGCCGAACCGCGTGCTTCTGGAAGATCGGATCGAGCAGGCCCTGCGCAGCTACCGGCGCTCGAACCAGGGGTTCACGCTCATCGTCGTCGACCTGGACGGGTTCAAGGACGTGAACGACGTCCGGGGCCACAGCGCGGGAGACGACGTTCTTCGGTCCTTGGCCAAGCGCTTCGAAGCGATCGTGCGCGCGAGCGACACGGTCGCGCGCGTCGGCGGAGACGAGTTCGTCATCCTCTCGCTCGACACGACGAGCGACGACGAAGCATCCGCGCTCGTCGGCCGGCTCCGGCATGCGCTGCGACGCCCGTTCCGCGTCGAGGGCGCGACAGTGGAGATCGACGGCAGCATCGGCTGGGCGGTCTTTCCCGCGGACGGCGCCACCGCGGACGAGCTCTTGGCGCGCGCAGACGGGCAGATGTACGCGACCAAGCGGGACAGCTCCGACGACGCGCTGCTGCTTCGGCGCGGTGTCGACGCGGGTGTGATCCGCGACGTGGAGGCCGCGCTGATGCAGGACGAGCTCGTCGTTGTGTATCAGCCGATCATGGATCTCCAGACCGGCGAGCCGCACTCCGCGGAGGCGCTCGTACGCCGACTCCTTCCCGATCAGGCGCTGCTTCTGCCGGCCGAGTTCGTCCCTCACGTCGAGAGGACTCCCTTGGTTCGCGAGCTCACGTTCGTCGTCGTTGCAGACGCGCTTCGCTCGACACAGATCTGGGCGGAGGCGGGACACGACCTCGGGGTGTCGGTGAACGTCCCGTACAAGCTCCTCGACGACCCGCTCTTCGTCGAAGGGCTCGCCGGGCTTCTCGGCTCTTTCAAGGTGCGGCCCGGACTTCTCACCCTCGAGGTCGTCCCCGCAGGACCGGGCGCCGGCTCCGAGCTCGACGAGGACGTTCTCGGCCGGCTCTCGAGCCTCGGCGTGCGTCTCTCCCTCGACGACGGTGGTCGCGCCGCGTCGTTCGCAGCCCTCCGGGTTCTCCCTCTCGACGAGCTGAAGATCGACGCGGCTTTCGTCCACGGCCTCGGGCGCAGCGCGACGGACGCCGCGCTCGTTCGTGGGCTGGTCGAGATCGGGCATGCGCTCGGCCTCACGGTCGTGGCGGAGGGCGTCGAGACCCGGGAGGCCTGGAACGTGCTCGGCGCCTGGGGTTGCAACTATGCACAGGGTTTCTATGTGGCCACCCCCCGGTCCGCGACGGATCTCGTCGAGTGGCTGCGTGTCAGCTGGCCGGCCGTGGCCTAGAACCTCTACAAAATCGCCTGCACACCGAACGCGACGCCCACGAGAACGAGAACCGCGCCGACCGCCACGCGCAGCACATTCTCCGGCAGTCGTCCGGTTGCACGAGCGCCCAACCAGCCGCCGGGAATCGCTCCGGCAAGCCCTGCCGCGAGCACGCTCCACTCCACGCCCACGCCCGCCGCGTAGGTAGCGAAGCCCGCGATACCGAGGAGGAATCCGACGACGAGGTTCGTCCCTGCAGCCCGGCGGACGTCGAGGCCGACGGAGCGGACGAGCGCGGGCATGCGAAGGGTTCCGAGAATCACGCCGGCCGCACCTCCGAGGACACCGATCACGAAGGCGAGCCCGCTGCCGCGCGCGAGCCGCAGACGATCGCGTGCGCGCGGAGCGATGGGGCGGAAAGCGAGGTCGATCCCGCTCCACAGCAGCAGTCCGGCTATCAGACCGTACAAGAGCGCTTCCGAGACATCATTGGCTAGAAGCGCACCGACGATGGCGCCCGCGACCGAATGGGGCGCCGTCCAGCGGACGACCCGCCAGTCCACGCGACCCTCGCGCGCGTGCTTCCATCCCCCGGCGCCCGCGGACGCCGCCGAGATCGCGAGGTTCGTCCCCGCGGCCGCGAGCGGGCTCCCGGTGACAAGGACGATCATGGGCAGCCGGAGTGTTCCCAGCACGAGACCCAGCATCGATCCGAGATAGCCGGCGACGAACGAGCCGGCGAAGGTTAGCCCGAGCTCCCAGGCCTCCAGAGCGGCTCCTCTCGGCCATCGGCGGCGTTCGCAGCCCTCGCGAGGATGAAGAGAAGATCGGAGAGGCGATTCAGGTAGACGAGGACGAGCGGGTTGACGGCGTGCTCGCCGGAAGCCCTGAGCGCCTCACGCTCAGCTCGGCGGCAGATGGTTCGCGCGATGTGCATGCGCGCCGCGACCTCGCCTCCGCCCGGCAACACGAAGCTCCTGAGCTCTGGAAGTCGCGCGTTGAAGAAGTCACACTCATGCTCGAGGACGTCGACATGCTCCTGAGTGACTCGCAGCCGTCCCTCGTTCTCCAGCGGAACCGAGAGGTCGGCGCCGAGGTCGAAGAGCTCGTTCTGCACCCGCGTCAGCACGTCGAGGATGTCGTCGGGGCAGTCGGCGGCGAGGACGAGGCCGAGCGCGGCGTTCAGCTCGTCCACCGTTCCGTACGCCGCGATCCGCCGATCGAGCTTGGAGGTGCGCGTGCCATCGCCGAGCGACGTCTCGCCCGCGTCGCCACCGCGCGTGTAGATCTTCGTCAGCCGAACGGGCTCGTCTCTCCTTCGAGGCACGCGGCCTAGAGTACGGCGATGCTCAGACGCGCGCGACCGGAAGACGTAGACGAGCTCGCCGTGATTCTGCGGACGGCAATGCGCGGGGCGATGCCGTCGCTCCCGGAGCTGCACACACCCGACGAGGATCGCCTTTTTCTTCGCGATGCGGTTCTGCCGCACCAGGAGGTCTGGATCGCAGAGGTCGACGGGCGCCCAGTCGGCTTCGCCGCTCTCGGATCGCGCGACGGGGACGACTACCTGCAGCACATCTATGTCGCACCGGAATTCCAGGGCGCCGGTCTCGGCTCGAAGCTGATCGATCGTGCAAAGACACGACGTCCGGCCGGTTTCCGTTTGTGGGTCTTCCAGAGGAACGACTGTGCTTGCCGTTTCTACGAGAGACACGGCCTTCGTGTCGTCGAGCTCACGGAAGGAAGCGACAACGAGGAACGTGAGCCCGACGCGCTCTACGAGTGGGTTCCCTAAGAACTCGAATCAGAATGAAGCCTTGAGCCGCCGGAACAGCCCGTGCGCCACGTCGGGGCACACTGGACGGCACGATGCGGCGTCCTCAGTCACGCCGATATGCCTGCGTCTCGGGGCTCCCTGCGTCCTTGCCTCGCACAAACCATCGCGCCTCGTGGACGAGGCCTCACGACGTTAGAGGCCCTGAGGGCTGGTGGTCGGTTCTAGCAGTTGCTTGCCGAGGATCGAGCGCGCGATGACGAGCCGCTGGATCTCGCTCGTCCCCTCGTAGATCTCGGTGATCTTCGCGTCCCGGTAGTAGCGCTCGACCGGGAACTCCTTCGTGTACCCGTAGCCGCCGAGGATCTGGATCGCCTCGCCGGTCTGGCGGCGGGCCATCTCCGAGGCGAAGAGCTTCGCCTTCGCGCCCTCCTCCGTATGTGGACGACCCTGCTGCTTGAGCCAGGCCGCGCGATACGTGAGCAGACGAGCTGCGTCGATCTCGGTCGCCATATCCGCGAGCTTCCACTGGATCGCCTGGAAGTCTGCGATCGGCCGGCCGAACTGCTCGCGCTCCTGCGCGTAGGTGCGCGCGACGTCGTATGCCGCCTGGGCGATACCAAGCGCCTGCGCGGCGATCCCGATACGTCCACCGTCGAGGGTGGCCATCGCGACTTGGAAGCCGCGGCCCTCCTCGTGGAGGAGCCGGTCGCGGTCGACGTGGACGTTCTCGAGCGCGAGATCCGAAGTCGTCGACGAGTTCAGCCCGAGCTTCTCCGTCTCGTGCGTCACGACGACGTGCGCGGCGTCGAGGATGAAGCACGAAATGCCCCGTGCCCCGGCGGTCTCGGGATCGGTGCGTGCAAAAAGAACGAACGTGCCTGCGCGCGACCCGTTCGTGATCCATTGCTTCGAGCCGGTGAGAGTCCAGCCGTCTCCACGGGATTCGGCGGTGGTGCGCAGCGAGGCTGCGTCGGATCCTGAACCCGACTCGGTGAGCGCGAATGCGCCGAACGACTCGCCGCGTGCCAGCGGCGGGACGAAGCGTGACCGCTGCTCCTCGGTGCCGAACGTAAGGATCGGGAGCGTCGTGGCACTGGTATGCACCGCGACAGTCACCCCCACCCCGGCATCCGCCCGGGAAAGCTCCTCGAGGACGAGGATGTACGACAGAAAGTCCGCGCCCGCGCCGCCGTATTCCTGCGGCACGCACACGCCCATCAGTCCGAGCTCGGCGAGCTTCGGGTAGAGCTCGTCGGGAAAGCGATGGTCGCGATCCCAGGCCGGGGCGTTGGGGACGATCTCGGCGTCGGCCAGCTCCCGCGCGAGACCCTGGATCTCTCGCTGGTCGGCGGTGAGCTCGAAGTCCATCGCGACTGACTATACGGCTCGTCTCAGCGAGGATTCGCGCGGCTACATGTGGCGTTTGCAACCAGGGTCTGACCCTGGACACGTCCTGACCGGACACCTCGAACTGCAACAAGAGTGAGAAAGTCCGCCCACAGGGGACGCGTCGGCGGCTCTCGGCAGAGTCGACTACGTGTACTCGTAGAAGCCGCGGCCCGACTTTCGACCGAGCCTGCCTGCAGCGACGTGCTGGCGGAGGAGCGGACACGGCGCGTACTTCGTGTCCCCGAGACCTTCGTGGAGAACCTCCATGATCGCGACGCAGGTGTCGAGCCCGATGAGATCTGCAAGCGCGAGCGGGCCCATGGGGTGGGCAAACCCAAGCTTTGCGATCGTGTCGATCGCTTCCGGCTCGGCGATTTCCTCCATCAGCGCGTACGCCGCCTCGTTCAAGAAGGGCATGAGGATTCGGTTCGACACGAAACCGGGAGAGTCGCGCGCCTCGGCAGGAATCTTCCCGAGATCTTCGGCGAGTGCGACGATCGCCGCACGAGTCTCCTCTGAAGTCCGCACGGAGCTGATGACCTCGACGAGCTTCAAGACCGGCACCGGATTGAAGAAGTGCATGCCGATCACCTGCGTGGGCCGGTTCGTGGCCGCCGCCAGCGACGCGATCGGTATGGAGGACGTGTTCGACGCGAGTATCGCCTCCGCGGGAAGGATCTTGTCTGCCTGCAGGAAGAGCTCCTTCTTCACGTCGGCGTTCTCGACAACGGCCTCGACCATCAGGTCGGCCGGAACGAGATCGGGCACGATCTCGACGCGTTCGAGTACTCCCGCCACGTCTCCGCCGCCCTTCTCGGCGATCTTCTCCAGGCTTCGCCCCATCGTCTCGAGCGCTCTCTCGGTCGCCTCCGGGACTTCGTCGTGAAGCGAGACCCGGCGGCCGGAAACAGCCATGACCTGGGCGATTCCGCTCCCCATCTGTCCGGCGCCGACGACGAGCACGTGTCCAAAACGCACGTCAGGAGTATCTCTATTGGTCCGGCGCCCCGGGCAGCTGCGGTCGCGTCCCACGAACCTTGCGCCTGAGCGCCCAGGAGAGAACAAGGGCGAGAATGAGCAGACCGATCACGATCTTGATGCCTCCGCCGCGAGGTTCTCCGCCCTCGGCGACGAGCTCGCCGGCCCCGACGATGCTGCACGCCGTGCCCTGCCACTCGCCCCCCGGTCCGCGTGTGAGCAGGAGCCCTACGGGTACGCCCTCCTCGACATCGAGATCGCAGTCGCTCTGAGCCGAGGACTCGATGTCGAATCTCTCCGCGATGTCACCTTTGACGCGCTGGTCGACCTCGAACGCGAGCGTCCGCTGCGGCGGAAAGGACAACGTCTCCCGCACCTCCACGAGACGGGCCACGACCGCGGCATCCGCGTCGTCGAGCCGCTCGTCGAGAGGTTGCTTCGCGCACACACACGCCTGCGCCTCCGCCACTCCCACGAGACTGAGGACGAGAACGCCGAGTACAACGACGAGAACTGAGCGAATCACGCCAACACTTGGGTCGTCTCACTCGACCTCGATGAGCAGCGCATCGCCCTGCCCGCCGCCCGAGCAGATCGCCGCCAGGCCGAGCCCGCCGCCCTCGCGCCTGAGCTCGTGCACCAGCGTGGACACGATGCGGCCACCGGAGGCGCCGATGGGATGGCCGAGAGCGACCGCGCCTCCGTTCACGTTCACGATCTCCTCGTCGGCCCCCAGCATCTTGGTCGAGTTCGTCGCTACCGACGCGAACGCCTCGTTGATCTCGACGCGCTTCACATCGCCGATCGTCTTTCCGGCTTTCGCCAGCACCTGCTCGCCGGCGCGGGCGGGCGTGCGGGCGAGGTACGCGTAGTCGTCTGCGACATATCCCTGGGCGAGGATCGTCGCGAGCGGCTCGAGCCTACGACGCGTCGCGAACTCCTCCGAGCACACGATCACGCAGGACGCGCCGTCGTTCACTCCGGGCGCGTTTCCCGCCGTGGTCGTGCCTTCGGGGTCGAACACGGGTGGGAGCGCGGCGAGCCTCTCGAGCGTGGTGTCGCGCCGGATCGACTCGTCAGCCGACACGTCGCCGACGGGCACGAGCTCGTCCGCGAACCGCCCTTCGTCCTCGGCCGCGGCTGCTCGCTGCTGCGATCGATAGGCCCACGCGTCCTGATCCTCCCGCGAGATTCCGAGCACCCGAGAGACGTTGGACGCCTGCTGCACCATGTGCAGCCCGTCGAACGTGGAGGTGAGCCCGTCGAAGACCATGTGGTCGACGACCTCCCCGTTGCCAAGTCGATAGCCGAACCGGGCTTTCGGCAGCAAGTACGGGGCGTTCGACATCGACTCCATCCCGCCCGCGACGACCACCTCGTGACCGCCGGCCCGGATCATCAGATCGGCGATCTCGATCGCCCGGATCGAGGACGCGCACACCTTGTTGATCGTGTCGGCGGGAACCTCCTTCGGAATGCCCGCGCCAATCGCGGCCTGACGCGCTGGAGCCTGGCCCGCTCCTGCCTGCAGGACTTGACCCATGATCACGTACTCGACCTGGTCGGGCGCGACGCGACCGCGCTCGAGCGCGGAGCGAATCGCGGTCGAGCCAAGCTCGGTCGCGGAAATCTTCGCGAGCCCACCGCCGAGGCGCCCGAACGGGGTGCGGACGGCCGAGACGATGACCGAGCGGGCCATAGGGCCAGCCTAGTGGTTTGACCGGCAACGTTGCCCGGTTCCTGGGTCACGAGCACCGAGCCGGAGGCCGTCATCGTCCGCGGGCAAGGCCTGTGGGCCTTGTCAAGGGCGAGGGCGGCTTCCGGCGCCGCGTGATCGTGGGTCAGGGACCCGGCGAACGTTGCCGGTCAGACCACTAGCC